>Ga0123355_10000654_pt1 | contig 46973 bp, 43 predicted proteins | sample TergutEmb28metaG_3_FD_89872 | JGI IMG/M metagenome (GOLD analysis project Ga0123355, IMG submission 89872) | Embiratermes neotenicus P1 segment gut microbial communities from Petit-Saut dam, French Guiana - Emb289 P1 | ecosystem: Host-associated > Arthropoda: Insects > Digestive system > Gut ...
AACTAAAGACAAAGTACGATTTTAACCTCGGACGGCCAATGGCCGCCCCTACAAAATACCGTAATTTCGCCATTTGCGCGTAGGGGCGCGCAGTGCGCGTCCGCTTAAAGGAGCACAAAAACATGGCAAAAGAGAAATTCATTCAGGCATTGCAAAATAATTCCTTAACGGAGCTTCAAAGCGTACCCAAAAGCGACCTGCACAACCACGCAGGGCGCGGCGGTAATCCTTCGTATATCGAAAATATGCTGGGCGTTAAATTACCACGGTTAACCACCCCGCTCAACTCTTTATCGGAAATGAATCAATGGCTCAACGATAACATCAAATGCCACTTCCCGGACAAAAACGGCTGGATACCAAGGCTTGCGGCGGCTTTTGTTCAAGCAAAAGCCGACAACATTACCGTTTTGGCACAAAGTTACTCCGTCGAGGAAGTGTACTACATGGGCGGCATTGATATTTTCGCGGCCGTAATAAATGGCCTGCACCAAGCTTTTGCGCCGGATACTTTGTTTTTGCCGGATTTGTTTTTATATTCTTCTGGCGACATAAACAAGCTTGACGAAATATTCAGCGCAAACTGGTTCAAGGGCGTAGATGTCATTAACTATTGGGATACATGCACAATGGACGACATGAAAACAATGTGTCAAAAAGCCCGGGAGCATGGTCTAATTCTTAAAGCCCACGTTGGCGAATTTGGCGGCGCAGATGACGTTATGCGTTATGCCGAGGAACTGGAACTTGACCAAATTCAGCACGGCATTGCGGCGGTTGAATCGCCTCAAATAATGAAATGGCTGGCGAAGCATAACATACAGCTGAATGTCTGCCCGACATGCAACATATTGCTTAGCAATACACAAAGTTACGCAACCCATCAGATTAGAACATTGTTTGATTATGGCATTCCAGTTACGATAAACACAGACGATTTGTTGATATTTAACGCCACCGCATCGCAGGAATATCTGAATTTGTACAATGCGGGGCTTATGACTGCCGAGGAATTGAATGTGATTCGGGAGACGGGTTTAGCTTCTATGTAAATTGAAAGGATTCTTCCCACATGTCATACAAAACCACAGTGAAAGCCTGCTACCTAGGCACTATCTGCCAAGCAATAATAATAAACCTAACTGCGATTTTATTCATACCCTTGGGCTACCAATTTGGGCTTTCGTATACGCAATTGGGCGCATTGGTTATGGTCAATTTTGCCGTACAAGTATCAATATCCCTCATCTTCGGCTCTGTCGTAGACCGCTTTGGTTTTAGGCGGTTTATCGTTGTTGCGCACATTTTTGCAGTTGTGGGCATGGCATGGTTTGCCGCAACGCCCATCGTGCCACTAAACCCCTACTTCGTACTTATGACAGGCACAATAATTTTTGCAACCGCAGGTGGGTTTATGGAGCTGCTATTAAGCCCAATTCTAAATTCTATTCCCACGGATGAAAAATCTTCCGCAATGAGTATCATGCACGCGTTTTTTTGCTTTGGGCATCTGGCAGTGGCATTGCTTACAACTTTGTTCTTATTTGTTTTTGGCAAGGATGCATGGCCTATTGTAACACTCATTTGGCTGCTGATTCCACTGGTGAACATATTTATTTTTGCGACATGTCCCATGGCAGAGACACTGCCCGCAAAACAACAAAGCTCCGCAAAAAAAATATTTGCGCAGCCGTTATTTATTGTGCTTGTATTTATTATTTTTTTCGCCGGTGCGTCGGAAATCACTTTTTCGCAGTGGACTTCTGCGTATTTAGAAGAAGTAATTGGGCTGCCCAAAGTAGTAGGTGATATTGCCGGTGTAAGCATGTTTGCCGCTATGATGGGCTTATGCCGCATAGGGTATGGTATATTCAAAAAGAACGGAACCAAATGGCTGCCAAGCCAATCGCGGCTTATGCAAATTGGCGGGGCGTTTGCGCTTGTAAGTTATTTTATTATTGCGGCCACGAGTAATCCGGTGTTGGCGTTATTGGCTTGTACGCTCTGCGGGCTTGGTGTTGGGCTACTGTGGCCCGGGACGCTGTCGTTGGCTGTGGAGGCATTCCCAAAAGCCGGTACATGGATGTTTGCTATTTTGGCCGCGGCCGGAAATGTTGGAAGCGCCACCGGGCCGGCAGTCTTTGGTTCAATTGCCGATAATATCGGATTACGCACCGGTTTTGTGTTAACGGCTGTATTCCCGGTGGGTGCAGTGATGTGTTTGTGGTTTTATCATAAGTTTAAGCGCGTACGTTAATCTCAATTTTTGGTACGATCTCCATGTTTTGAAATACATCATACCAATTATCTGAATGGATTTTGTACAGGTCGTAATTTTTCTGCCGTAAAAGTTCAAGCCAGTCGTAGCCGTCTAATGCATACTTGTGTTGTAATTTGTTAGCGGTGTTGTACAGTTCTTTAGCAATTTGGCTTTCCAGTTCGCGCCTGATTTGTGTCATATCTGTATTTTCGCCCGGCGGTTCTTCCACCTGCCCCGTCACTTTGATGCTAACCACCGCGCACAAATTTTCTTCATTTCCGGCAAGCGACTCAAAGCTTACTTTTGTAGTGTGCTTCTCTATTTTAATAGGAATAAGCGCACCATCGTGTGCGATAGTCACAATTGCGCCATGGTTGCCGCGGTTAAAGCACCACAAAAAACCTTGCAGTTCTTCGGCGGTAAGCTTTCCTATTTTATGTTGGCGCTTTATCACAGTTGCACCATCAAGTTTAAGCGGCGTGCTTTCGCATTCGTCCTGTTTAATCATAGGGATAATTGCGCCGTCTTTGTAAGATGAAGCCAACCGTTCCAAGTCCAGCGCAAAGCTTGTGCCGCCAAACTTATCCTTATTGCGGTATATGTCCGCTACATACAGCCCGGGCAGCGTTTCGCCCGGCGGTTTTGTTTCTAAAATGCCGCTTGCATTTTTTTCTGCTGCAAGTACATTCATGCGCAGGTCTATTTCGGGCTTGCTTTTCATGGCGTTTATAACAGCGCTTGTCATATCTGCGTCGGCAAGCAGTTCGCTGCCAAGCACCAGCAGTTTCGCTTGCCCGTAATGCAGTGTTTTATCGGTTTTGGCATCCAGTTTTTTCATTGCTTCCGTTATGGTTTTCCCTTGTGCGGTTTTTATATGGTGCGGCTCATCACTTTCGTCACCGCTGTTTTTTTTCATCAAGGGGACACTTAAGCTGACTACATATTCGCCGTCGCCGCTATCTATGCCAATAGCCACCACAAATGCGCGGTCTTCGATTTCCACTCTGTCCCAGCAACCTGTGAAGGTGAATGTAACTATTAGCAAAAGTATTACCATCGACAAGCTTTGTACAGTCGTTTTCATTTTACTATTGCGTTTTTTATCCGCAATCCTATGCAACTTTGCCGCAATAAGCAAGAATACCGGCAGCACAACCAAGAAAAACGCCCCAACCGTCAAATACATAAAATCAAGTACTCCATAAATATCCCCCCATGGGAATATCGACACTGCAAAAACCGCAACAGCAGTTGCAATCACGCCCAAGTATTTTGCTTTTGGGCGAAACATATCCTTAACCAGCAGCCCGCCAAAAAACAACATCATATTCCCAATGGCAAAAGCCGTGATAATCCAAAAGCTGAACATTAACGCTTCTTGACGTTCTATAAACGAGCCGGGAATATTGAGCATGTCCATCATGCGAAGTACCGGCCATGGCTGGTCCACAATGCCCCGTCCGAATTTGGCGATGGTTAACCCGGTAATCAAAAGTATTATCCCGCCCGCAAAACCCAATGCTCCGGCCACATGTCTTCCCATGTGCTTGTTTTTTTTCAAAAACGGCGATACCAGCAATAGGCATTCCAGCCCGGCAAAAATAAACCCAAACCGTAAGGTGCCTTGCAATAAGTCCCGCGGCGGCGTAACCAGCATAGGCTGCATGCGTACGGGAAACGCTATCGCTGTACGCCAATTAGCAAAATTGGTATCAAAAAACGCAAGGCCAACTAAAAAAACAAACGGCAAAGCCATTACGGCAAACAAAACCTCCGCCACGCGCGCCCGTGTTTCCATACCTTTTGCGGCGGCATAGGCACACACAAGAAGCATAACTACACTCACTGCCGCCATTGGCGTTTGCGGGAGCATAACGGCTTGTGTCATTTGCATAAAAACGCGCAGTTCAAGCCCTGCGGACAAAACCAGCTTTAGCCACAGTACAATACCGCAAACATATGCCACAGGGCGGGTGAGCAAAAAGCCGGTAAATTCTATAAACCCGGCCTCCGGCTTTGCCTTTGTTGCGGCGGAAATAGCAGTGGAAATGAGCAGCCCAATAAGCACGGCAAGCACTGCAAGCCCCACAACAATAATCCAGCCATCTTGCCCGGCAAATTCCGCAACGCGGCGCGGCAGTATTATCATGCCGGTACCCATGGCACCAAGCACGATTAAAATTTGTAATTGTCGCATGGTTATTTTTCCGTTAGCGGCAAGCATGTTCGACACCTCTGCTTTATGTTTTGGATAACTGCCCCCTGATAGCACATTGAATGTGCTATCAGGGGGTAGATTTTTTTCTCCAGGTGCAACTTCGTTCATTTCATTCTGGTACTCTGTCCCTTACGCGCAAAAAACGGCCTTTTCTTCAAGCTGTATAACGGGAACCGGAACAGACTGTCTTTAAGTTCGTGATAGTCGTTAATTTCCCCCGACGCAAAAGGCATAAGATACGGAAAGCTAAAGCTTTTCAGCGACGCCAAATGCACAAGCGTAAAAATTAAGCCCAGCCCCAGCCCCAAGAAACCAAACACAGCAGCAGCCAGCAAAAGCCCATACTTCACAAGCCTAAAGCTATACACCAGCGAGATATTCGGTATCGCAAACGTAGCAATGCTGGTCATGGCCACAATAATTACAACAATGGGGCTAACCAAACCCGCTTCAACAGCAGCCTGCCCAATTATCAACCCTCCAACAATGCCAATAGTCCCGCCGGAAGCACTGCGCAACCGTATGCCCGCCTCGCGCAGCATTTCAAAAGCGGCATCTAATAGGAAGATTTCCAGCACGGCGGGGAAAGGGACGGCTTGGCTTGCCTCTGCCAGGCGCGAAAGCATAAGCAGTGGAATCATGCCCGGGTGGTACAACGCAATGGCGATATAAAATGCAGGCAGCGCAATGGCAATAAACGCCCCAACAAAGCGCAAAAAGCGCGTGATGGACATCACTTGCCAACGGCTGTAATAATCCTCCGACGACTGAAACAGCGCATTCAGCGTCACAGGCACAAGAATGACAAACGGCGAATTATCAACGATAATGGCAATGCGCCCTTCCAATATAGAAGACGCCGCCTTATCCGGCCGCTCCGTTAATTGCATTTGCGGAAATGGGCTTAGCCAATTCTCCTCTATCAGCTGCTCTACACACCCACTGTCAGAAATGCCATCTATTTGGATTTTTTCCAGCCGTTTTTCTACTTCTTGTAAAATTTCCGGCCTAACGATGTCTTCCATGTACATAAGTGCTATATCTGTAAGGCTTCGGCGCCCTAATTTTGACTGTTTTACCTTCAAATTGCAGTCGCGGATGCGCCGCCTAATCAGCGCCGTGTTAAAACGCATCACTTCGCTAAACGCTTCCCGCGGGCCTTGTACAACGACTTCGGTTTCTGTCGCCTGTATGCCGCGGTTAGGAAAGCCGCGGGTTGCAATGACGATTACCTTTGTAAAACCTTCCACAAAAACCGCAGTATCCCCAGCATGGATAAAGTAAAGTACGTCATCCCAATTATCAGCTTCGGAAAGGTCTGCGGTGGCGATACCCCTGTCGCGCAGGGCGGTGTACAAGTCCATATCCTTCCCGTCACGGCCAAGCTCCGCCCAGTCCATGTCAAAAAGCCGCCTAACTACGGTCAGGTCTGTCAGTTCGCGGTCGGTCATTGCGTCTATATAGGCCGTGTATATCCACGGCGCGCCTTCGCCCCCCGGTGGGAACTTCCGCCCAATAAAATCTTGACAGTCGGTAAATAAGTTTTCCAAGATTTTGATGTTTTCGTCCAAAATAGACGACGGTACACTGTTTGTTTTTGTAGTATCCATGCATATACTATGCTTCAAATGCCGCAAAACTATTCATTGTCAAATTCTACAGAAAATATCTAATAATTTTGTAAATTCAGCCAATGACAAGGAATGTAACAATAGTGTAATATAATTTTTGTAGCGCAACCTCATGATAGTGTTGCGCTTAAACTTAAGGAGGCAAGCAAATGGCTGGATTAGAGCTTAAAAACATCGTAAAGAAATATCCAAACGGGTTTGTAGCTGTACACGATTTCAACATGAAAGTGGCAGACAAAGAGTTTATTATTTTCGTAGGTCCTTCCGGTTGCGGTAAAACAACCACATTGCGTATGATTGCAGGCTTGGAAGAAATTACAGAAGGTGAGTTGTACATAGGCGACAGGCTTATGAACGACGTAGCTCCAAAAGACCGCGACATAGCCATGGTATTCCAAAACTATGCACTGTATCCGCACATGAGCGTGTATGACAATATGGCGTTCGGCCTTAAACTGCGTAAAACCCCTAAAGCAGAAATTGAAAAGCGTGTACACGAAGCCGCACGCATCCTTGATATCGAGCATCTACTAGATCGTAAGCCAAAAGCGTTGTCCGGCGGTCAGCGCCAGCGTGTAGCTATGGGCCGCGCCATTGTTCGTGAACCAAAAGTTTTCCTCATGGACGAACCGCTGTCAAACCTTGACGCAAAACTGCGCGTACAAATGCGTACCGAAATTACAAAACTGCATCAAAAACTGCAAACCACTTTCGTATATGTAACACATGACCAAACCGAGGCCATGACACTGGGTACCCGTATCGTAGTTATGAAAGACGGTTTGATCCAGCAGGTAGACAGCCCTGTGAACCTATACAACAAGCCGCAAAACTTGTTTGTTGCCGGTTTCATTGGCTCTCCGCAAATGAACCTGGTAGAAGTTGGCGTTGAAAAACGCGGCTCCGATATCTTCCTTCTTTTCGGCGAACATGCTATTAAATTGCCGGAAGCGAAGGCGCGTACAGCTGAAGAAGGCGGCTATGTTGGCAAAACCGTTGTTATGGGTATCCGCCCGGAAGACCTCAAGGATGAAGAAATGTTCCTAAGTGCCGCGGTTGACGCAACCATTACTTGTGAAGTTGAAGTAACAGAGCTTTTGGGTGCAGAGGTTTACTTGTATCTAACCTGTGCAGACCAACCATTGACTGCCCGCGTAAACCCAAGAAGCACAACAAAATCCGGTGATACAATTCAAATTGGTTTGGATGTTCAACGCATTCACATTTTTGACAAGGATACAGAGCAAGTAATTACGAATTAATATAATTTGTGCGGTAGATATAAGAAAGAAAAACCACGGACATTTAAGATTTGTCCGTGGTTTTTTGTATTTTGCAAGTTGTCACTCCTGTGTATCCTTTTCATATTCACTTTTTAGTATACGCATCATCACAAAATCACTAAATTCACCATTGTAAAAATATCCCTGCTCTTGAATGCCTTCTTTTTCGAAGCCAAGCTTTTCGTAAAACCGCAACGCGGGCGTGTTAAGCCCAACAACGCCAATAGCAACGCGGTTCATATTATAATGGTTAAATGCGTGCGAAAGCATCAGGCGCACGGCTTCGCCGCCGTATCCTTTGCCTTGGTCGGCAGGGTTTGGAATGATGATTGATAAGTCTGTGCAGCGCCAGTGCGGCCATATGCGGAGCAAGCCCGTTTCACCAACTATTTTGCCGGTTTCCTTATCTGTAACTGCGTACCAAGTACTATCCTCTGTTTCCGGCCGGCGTATCCGCATAAGTTCTTCTTCCAGTAATGTTGGCTCGTGAAAGCCACACTCAAACATAACTTCCGGGTCGTTATACCAGTGGGTAAAAAATTCTGCGTCTTCCTCGCGCAAAGGGCGCAGAATTACTTTGTTGCCGATAATTTGGGGCTTCATTATTGGCTAACCAAAATTGCACGCACAGGGCTACCGTCGCCATCAGCAATTTTTAGCGGAAGGGCAGACAAAATGTACTCACCTTCGGGTACACCTTCAAGCACCAAGCCTTCGAGGATAGTAACACCATTGCCCAGCAGTGCCATGTGCGCCGGGAAACCCGCTGCGCCGTAAGGGTCCACGGATAGATAGTCTATGCCAACGGTTTTAACGCACTTTTCGGCTAAGTACTGCGCCGCTTCTGGCGTTAACGCCAGAAAATCCTTTTTCAACGTACCCTGCCGCATATATTGCGACTGCCCTGTGTCAATGAGCAGAATATCACCCGCTTCTATGTTATGCGGCAGCAAATCTGCCTTTGCGATATGCCCCGTTGCGGCTATGCGAATAAGCTTTGCAGGGCCGTAGAAATAATCCAGCGGTATATTTTCGCATGTTGCACCGTTCATAATAAAGTGCGATGGCATATCCGCATGCGTACCGGTATGGGTGGTCGCTGCAAATTTTGTAAAATTGTATGGGTCGCCGTTTTTCAACTGGGCTGTTTTAATGGCGGCCGGTCTTTCATCGCCGTATACGGGTAAGGTATCCGAAATCTCGGCGGTAATATCGTAAATTTTCATATCAAAATCTCCTCTATTTTATAGAATTTTGAAAAAACAGTTATACCTGCTAGCAGGTATAGCACAACAAGCCTAATACTTCATCGCCTCTATATAGTGCTCTGCATTCAATTCCGCAAACTCCCCTGTCTCGCTTAAAAACTTACGCATAAAAAAGCACAGCGCACACCGTGTTGCATAGCCCTCTGCGTCCGCTATAAAACCATGCTCCTTTGCCAATTCATATAACGCAACCGTACCGCCAGTATACGAAGCCTCAAAAACAGGATACTTCCCCGCCGGAATGCCGCGCACAACTTCCTCCATGGGAAGCACAAAACCCGTGCAACCCGGCGGAATAAACCTATTGTACATGTCCACATGAAAATGCCCGGTAGACACAAGCCCGTCACAGGTTTTGCCGGCAGCGGAGGCAAGCAGTTCTTCCGCAGACTTACGCGGTGAATACTCCAATTCAATTTGTACAGCACGCCCACCCATTCTTATGCCGTATGCATTCGCCGTATCAAGGATATATTCCTTGCCGATAGATTTTTCCAGCGCGGCTCTACTCTGGGCAACATTAGGGTCTACGTTGCGCATCATATTCAAAAAACGCTCCTGCCACAAAAAGTAGCCAAAGCCTTTTTTTCTGCATATTTCCGCCAGCCGCAATGGATATGCATAGGGTACATATTCCGCATGGAATGGGTCTACAGAAATACAAAACGTATCTGCACCAACTTTTTCCAGGGCAGAGATATGCCGAACTACAGTGCCTTCGTCCGTGGCCCAGTAACCATTCGTTTCAATATAATCTACAGTAACGCCAAACTTAGCCGCTTTGGAAAGCAGCGTCAAAAGCCCGTCAAAGTCCAAGAAAGGTTCGCCGCCGCCGATGTGAACACTGCGGCAGCCTCCTTCTCGCAAAAGCCCGAACATTTCGTCCATGGTGGCTTCTGTCATGTACTCGCCGCTGTATGTTGGCGAACAAGCGTACAAGCAATGCCGGCATGCCGCCGTACATTCGTAGTTTGGCATAACGCCGGCATGTTTCAGCGGCTTACATATCTCTAACATTTCTTATCCTCTAGCAGCGTATATCCGTTGATCAAAAGCCCCGCATTGGTATCCACGGTCACAGGCGTTCCTGTTTTAATAAAATCAACAGGTTTTACATTTACACGCAGCATCGGAAGCCCTAACGCTTTAGAGACTGTCTCTGCATGGCGAAGGTCAACATTTTCCCAAGAACCAACCACCAGCGCGCCCGCTTTTTTCAGGTGCTCTAACATGCTGTCATCTGTTTGCGTACAAATGATAATATCGCCCCGCTCGAAGAATGCCCGGTCATCGTCCGCGGATTGCGTAAACAAACGCGTCAGGCCCCGCACAATGCCAAGTTTATTGCCCTTGCCCTTTGCAAGTACATTGCCCACGGTACGTACCCTTATCGTATTGGTGGTACCGGCCAAACCTACAGGCACACCGGCCATGGCAACAATGATGTCGCCATTTTTGGCAAGGCAGGATTTAATGGCCATTTCTTCGGCAATGTCAAACACTGCACTGTCGCCCTCAAATGGCTTTTCCGAAAGCATCGGTATGCAGCCCCAGGAAAGGCTAAGCTGGCGGCATGTTACAGGGTCGTTGGTAACGGCAAGAATCGGGCAGCTTGGGCGCGAACGCGACACCATGCGCGCCGCAAAACCGGAATCCGTAATGGGTACAATACAAGCCGCGCCCAAGTCCGCGGCGGTAGCAACACCGGCAAAACTCATGGTGTTGGTGATGTTCTTGTTTATGTTTGGGTATAAGGAATTTTCCGAATAATCGATGGTGTCTTCTGCCCTTACCGCAATGCGGTCCATCATGGAAATAGCCTCTGTCGGGTATTGTCCGTTTGCAGTCTCGCCGGAAAGCATGACTACGTCCGTGCCGTCGAAAATGGCATTGGCCACGTCGTTGGCTTCCGCACGCGTTGGGCGCGGGTTGCTGACCATGGATTCCAACATGTGCGTCGCGGTAATCACCGGCTTGCCCATCAAGTTGCAACTGCGAATCATACTTTTTTGCACAATGGGCACTTCTTCCGGCGGGATTTCTACACCAAGGTCGCCGCGGGCAACCATTACGCCGTCGGCAACCTCTAAAATACTGTCCAAATTATCTACGCCGTCGCGAGATTCTATTTTTGCGATAATACGAATATGCTCGCCGCCGTTTTCTTCCAGCACCTTGCGAATATTTATGATATCGTTGGCAGTACGCACGAAAGACGCGGCAATAAAGTCAAATTCTTCTTTAATACCGAATTTAATGTCTTCTATATCTTGCTCGGTTAACGAAGGCAAATTGACAACAACATCCGGCAGGTTAATGCCCTTACGGCTGCCTAAAACGCCTGAGTTTATCAGTACGCATTTTACTTCGTTGCCTTCAATAGCGATTACTTTCATTTCTATCAAGCCATCATCGAAAAGCACACGGCTGCCTACCTGCAAATCCTTAGGCAAATCTTCGTATGTGACGGCTACACGGGTTTCGTCACCAACTATATCTTCGGTGGTTAGTGTAAATTCCGAGCCTTGCTGCAAGTAAACTTTGCCGTCTTCGAAAGTTTTGGTACGGATTTCCGGCCCCTTTGTATCTAAAAGTAGCGCAACCGGCTTGCCCATAGCTGCGCGGGCTTCTTTCAGCATGTTTACAGTATTCAAACGCGCTTCGCCAACACTGTGGGAGCAGTTGATTCTTGCGGCATCTAAGCCGTTTGCAATCATTTGCTTCATTGTTCCAACATCGTTGCAAGCCGGGCCAAGTGTGGCCAGGATTTTCGTTTTACGCATAGTAATGATGCCTCCTTATATGGCTAATATCTTTGTGATGTCATACATTTCCGGGTTGTACTTTTTACGCATGGTTAAGGCTTCTTCCAGGTCCAACAGTTCATGTTTGCCGTTACGGTACACCACGACTTTGTTCACATCATCTTCCTGTATAGCCTTCACAGCCATGTAACCCATAAAAGAGCCGTGCATTCTGTCCAGTGCAGACGGTGTTCCGCCGCGTTGCATATGCCCAAGTACTGTGGCGCGGGTTTCTATGTCTAATACATTTTCAATTTCCTGTGCCAGTTCATTACTGCCGCCAACGCCTTCTGCAACAACAATCAGGTGATGGCGCTTACCCCTGGAGCGGTTTTTCATGAGCTGCTCCATGACGGATTGCGTATCCACACGGTTTTCAAGGAAAATAACTTCCTCTGCGCCGCCTACCATTCCGCACCACAAGGCCAAGTATCCGGCATTACGCCCCATGACTTCAACGATGCTGCAACGGTCATGGCTGCTGGATGTATCGCGAATGCAAAGTATAGCATTTGCGGCCGTGTTTACCGCAGTATCAAACCCTATTGTGTAATCTGTGCAATCCATATCCAAATCTATAGTTGCAGGTACGCAAATAACTTTTATGCCAAGCTTAGACAAAGCAAGCGCGCCTTTAAACGAGCCATCACCGCCAACAACAATTATTGCGTCCAGCTGCATGGCTTTAATCACTTCCGCTGCACGGCGCTGCCCGTCATCAGATATCATTTCCATACAGCGCGCGGTGCGCAAAATTGTCCCGCCACGGTGTATAATATCAGATACATCGTCTGTATCCATTTCGTTAATATCTGCACGGAACAAGCCCTGATACCCGGCCTTAATGCCATATACCCGCATATTAAAATGTAATGCAGTACGCACCACCGCACGAATAACTGCATTCATGCCCGGTGCGTCGCCGCCGCTTGTTAATATACCTACACGTAACCTGCGTTGCCTCATTATAATATTCCTCCTATCCGCCCATTACGGGCAATTCCGTCACCAACCGATATGTTTCCGTTCAAACATAGAGTATGAAAAAGAGTTGGTCAGTTGGTGATATTTTATCACCAACTGGATTTTATTTTCGCATTAAAATGTGACATTTTCTTAGGAATTACTATAACATAGTAGCTGAATTTGGCGCAAGTTTGCTATGGTTCTTCTATACAAGAATGCCGCTTTCGTTATGGATACATATGAAAAGGAGACGCAAACCTGCTTTTATTTGCAGATTTACGTCTCCTTTTCATACTACGCATTGTCCTATTACCGTTTTGGTATTATTGGTATTGGTGGCATCCATCCAAAGCCAACAATAACCAATACACATTCCAAACAATATCGCATACTTTTCATCTCCTTTCACTAGTGTACGTTTTATCAAATTTTACCATACCTCTCTTGGACATGCAAGCATTATTTTTAAGTTGCTATAAGCCAAGTTGCCATAAACAGATAAATACGCTAAACTACACTAACAAGAAATTAGGGAGTAGTGCAGCAGCAATTATTTGGGCAATATTTGCTGCCAATCACATTCGTCATCACGGTTTATAAAACCCGGATGTGATACGTTAACGTATAAAATATGATTAACGGCGCAAGACTTTTGACTTGTAGCAATCAATTACGTTGATTGCTATAAATCATGGTCTTGCGCCATTGTTTTACCATTACATCCGAAAAGGAAGATACCCAATGAAAAAATCTTTAAATGTACTGAAAGAAACATTTATAACGTCACTACCACTACTGGCAATTATGCTCATTGTTACCGTTTTTGTTGCGCCGTTTGATAATACTTTCAACTATGTAAGGCTTGCAGTAGGGTATGCCGGCGTTATTGTTGGGCAATCATTATTTTTAATGGGATTGAACATCAGTGTACTTCCCATAGGCAAGGAAATTGGCGCTTCGCTAGTTAAGATAAAGAAAACAGCGTTTGTTATATTTTTTGGCATCATGTTTGGCTTTTTTGCTACTGTTGCAGAGCCTGCGCTGTGGGTATTGGCGCGTCAAACCAACATGATTGTTAACGCCGTTAATATAACAATATTTGTTGCCGTAATGGGCGTTGGCATAGGTGTTTTTGTTGGGCTTGCGCTGTATAGAATATTAAAAGGCATTAGCATTCGTGTGGTTTTTCTGATTGTATATGCCATCATTTTTCTCATGGTTATTTTTGTGCCGGAGCAGTTTATTGCGCTGGCATTTGACGGCAGCGGCGCCACCACGGGGGATATTTCCGTTCCCTTTATACTGGCGCTTGGGCTTGGCGTATCTGCCATACGCAGGCAAGGCGGTAATGACGATAGCTTTGGGATTATTGGCATTGCTTCTACCGGCCCAATAATGACCGTGTTTATTTACGGCATTATTCTTCGCGTTGTGTATGGCGGAATGCCGCCGGAAAGCGTATACAATCCGGAGGCATTACCTACAGACATAGGTGTTGTTTTAGGTTCCAGCTTGTCGGATACGCTCATTGCGGTTGCGCCATTGCTACTGGCGTTTTTGCCATTTCAATTTTTCTTTATTAAGATGGGAAAGGCGGCGTTTAAGCGCATTATGCTAGGTATGATTCCGGTATTTGCAGGATTGTTAATATTTTTATTTGCCATCGATTTTGGTTTTGCTTTTGCAGGCGGTTATATTGGCGAAGTATTTATGAGTCCCAACCGGCCGGACTGGTTCCGCTGGATGTTGCCGGTTATCGGCTTTATACTTGGGGTTGCGATTACACTCACAGAGCCTGCTGTTACTGTTTTAGGCGACGAACTTGAAGATATGATTGGCATAAAGCGCATGACAACACGTATGTTTTTAGCAATAAGTATTGGAGTTTCTGCAACATTTGCGATAATTAAAATAATGCTGGAAATAAATATCCTATGGTTTTTGGTGCCATTATACTTTGTGGCAATTGCTATGATGAAATTTACTTCCAAGCTATTTGTCGGGCTTGCATTTGACTCCGGCGGGGTGGTAGGCGGTGCGCTGTCATCGGCAGTGCTTACGCCGCTTACACTGGGGATTGCCCAAGCCGTAGCCTTAGCCGCCGGGGAACATGCGCAATCCGTTTTAACCAACGGCTTTGGTATATTGGCATTTATGTCTGTAACGCCGCTTATAGCAATTCAGTTAATGGGCATTGTATATTCCAAGAAACAAAAAAACCTTGAAGCAAATTAAAACGAAGTATCAAATGCATTTTCTATATGGTTAACTTCAATTTGTTTACCACATGCAAAAATTTCCATTACATCAAACCTAAAATCTTGATTATCCAAACCACGAACAGCTATGTAATGCATGGCTGTTTTTATTATACGCCGCTGTTTTGCGGCGCCAACAGATTCACGCGGGTAGCCATACCCTACCCCACTGCGGAATTTTACTTCGATAAATACGATATAATCCTCGTGCCGGGCAATTAAATCTATTTCTCCATCCCGCACACGGTAATTTCGCGCTAAAATTTTATAGCCGCCAGCAAGCAAAAAGGCCTCCGCTTCTTGCTGCCCTTGCATTCCGGATTTGTATTTATTAGCTTGAACCGGCACTTAAAATTCCCTCTCTACAAAAACCCTAACTCTCTGCTGCATATTGCCAATTTCCACTTTGCTGCTTTCCCCCGCGTATTCGCCATCTATCGTCCACGGGACATTACCTTCAAATATAAACGTAATCTGGCTTGCGGTAAAAAACAACACACTTTCGTCACTGTAGTCTTGGTTTGCAAGCCCTTGTACTATATTGTGCAGGTCGATAGGGCCTTTTGGGGTTTTAATGAGCATCACCTCAAACTTGCCATCGTCAAGACGGATACTGCCCTCCGGCAACTTTACCATCCCACCTATTACAGTGGAATTTGATACACTTCCGTATACAAAATCGCCGTCAATTTCCATGCCATCAGCAATTATTTTTACCCTGTTGGACCTGATGTCCGCTATTTCCGAAATGCCATAAAAAAAATAAGATGCACGCCCCAAGCGGTTTTTCAACCATTGCGGCGTTTCGTATGCCACATTGGAAAACGCACCAAAAGACGCCACATATGAAAAATATTTACCGTTGTTAAAGGTCCCCAAATCCAAATCGCGTGCGGTGCCATGCAGCGCCAGGTGCATAGCCCTTTTAACATTGCTGGCCAGCCCCAAGGAATGGGCAAGGTCATTGGTTGTACCGGTTGGGATATACCCCACGGGAATTTTAATATCCGCAGAAGCAAGCCCGGAAAATATCTCGTTAAGCGTGCCGTCGCCGCCACAGCAGATAATCCTGTCGCAGCTTGAGCCATATTTTTGCACAAGTTCGGTTGCATCACCTTGTTTTGTTGTAGCAAAAACTGTGGTTTTACAGCCGTTTTGGCTTAAAAAATTGACGATGCTATAAATCATAAGTCTGGCTTTTCGCCTGCCGGACACGGGGTTAATAATCAGTAGTATATTTTGGTTTTCCATAAGGTACCTCCGTTAGAAAACAAATGCACTACTCAAATCATAACAGCAAAACCAGTATGGGACAAGTTATAAATGTAATGGCGATTCTCAATAAGCTAACATTATTACGCACAATGTAACATGTTACATTGTGGCAAAAACGTTTACCATATAAGCGAAATCTGTTTATCTATCTTCGCAAAACATTTACAATATGGCGGTAATAAAAAAAGGAGATACAAATATGATGAAAACAGCAACAAGAAATACTACGGCTCTGCTGGTGGTAATATTAATAAGCTACTTTGTAGTCGGTTTCCCGGACGGGGCGTTCACAATTTCGTGGGATGCTATGGAACTTGGGCTGGGGCTTGTGACATTCCATTCCGGTATCATTCTTGTGGGGTACTCGGTTACGTACACACTTGCAGGGGTAATTCTGTCGCGGCTTAACCGTTTTATGAAATTGCAAACGGTTTATCTGATGGGCTTAATCATAATGGGGCTGGGCTTTGTTGGCCTTGCGTTTTCCCCCAACTTCGCAATGGTACTTACAACTGTAACCATTTACGGCTTTGGCACAGGCGCAATGGCGTCCAGCATGAACGCTTACATGGCAAAGCATTTTACAGCCAAACAAAATAACTGGATGCACTTCTTTTGGGGTGCAGGTGCGGCTATAAGCCCGCTTATTATGGGGCGCCTGCTGATTTTGGATTTTAGCCGGTATTATATTTACAGTTGAGATTAAAAAAAGCACTTAAAGCCAGTAAACAAGCCATTTCTGTCAGTCAGCATTGTATAATATTCGACATTAAATGTCAAGACTTATTATGAAATAAATTCCAATATTGTAATTTATAGCAAAATTTAATCGAAAATTATCGTACCGCCACTTGTCTACATATCCAACGTCCGCCTAACATTCTCAACAAACTCCCTCCCGCCTTTAGCACCCACCAAAGCCGTGACAAACTTTTCAAACTCTAGTGGATTAACGTCCTTGAATCCAAAATGCTTTTCAGCCAATGCGCCAACTTGGATAAGCCGTCTTGTGCGGTCTTTCCGTTGGCGCTTTTTCTCGCGCGATAAAATATCCTGCTTTTGTGCTTTCATGTGTGCCATTTTTTCGCTAATCCGTTCAAGCCGTTGTGCGTCTCGTTCATTCATGCAAGTTACCACCCTTCGTTTTTCTATATCTATGCACTAACAGTTTGTAAAAGTGACAATTTCACACATCAGTTTTTGCATTACGTACCAGCAACACATACATTGCACCGCACCTTAACCCAATTTGGCTAAATTTCCCACGACGAGAATCCCGAAGGGCGCACTTATACATTGGACGAGCCAATGTGTGCGCACCTGCGGTGGGCAAGGGCTTCGCCCTTGTGTTGCGCTTGTGCGCAACAGACAGCCCCTTCTGTGCATATGATACATATACACATGAAAGGGCTGAAAGCGTATGGCTATCTATCATTGTAGCGTCAAAATCATTGGGCGCAGTTCGGGGCGTTCATCAGTAGCAGCGGCGGCATATCGTGCAGGTGAAAAAATAACCAACGAGCGTGACGGAAAATTGCACGACTACACACGCAAGGGCGGTGTAGTACACTCGGATATCATGCTCCCCGATTATGCGCCAAACGAGTATAACGACAGGGCTACGCTCTGGAACGTTGTAGAAAAAGGCGAACGCCGAGGCGATGCACAGACAGCCCGTGAGGTTGAGGTTGCTTTGCCTAAAGAGTTTAACCTAGAGGAAAACATACAAGTTGTCAGAGAGTACATAGATGATAATTTCATATCCGAGGGCATGTGTGCCGACTTCTCTATACACGACATACAAAACGGCAATCCACACGCACACATAATGTTGACAATGCGTGATGTATCGCCGTCAGGGTTCGAGAAGAAAAACCGTGACTGGAACGATACAGCACGACTTGAAGGCTGGCGTGAGAATTGGGCGAATGTATGTAATGAACGGCTACAGCAGAAGGGATTATCTGAACGTATCGACCATCGCTCACTCGAAGACCAAGGGCTAGAGCGTACACCGACAATACACGTGGGGCGGTCAGTTGTTAAGCAAGCATGGAATGAGAAGATTATTAGAGACAACGAGAAATACAAGCCCCAAGCAGTAGCCGAGTATATGAACGAGTTGAACGAGGGCTATACCATTATCAAAAATCATATATCTGATGTGCAGAGCCATGCCAGTAACCAAGAACGCGCACTTGTGAAGATTGATGCAGATATTAAGGCTATGCAACAGCGCACCGATGACATTCACAAGATAAGCGATAATCTGCAACAAGCCCGTGCTGTGCGTGACAGCATGGGGCGGTTGCAGAGCAAGCGAGAGATTAGCGCAAAAATTAAAGAGTTAGAAAATACATATAGACGGTCACGGGATTATTACCAAAAATCTTTTAACGTATCACCAGACCAAGCGCAACAAAGGATTGAACAGCTACGTCAAGCGCACAAACAATCACTCCAAAAAGCACACGCACTACGGCGTACCGATACAAGGCAGTATGATAACCAAATGCGAGAGTTTGAAATGGAATACAAGCGTCAACGGCTACTTGCTGAAATACGTCCAGACGGCAGAGAGATATTTCAGTCGTTACATAGGGCAGACACCAGATTAAACAGGATTACAGATGATAATTTTCGAGAATTGGCACAACAATTACGCCCACGGCAGGCAGAGATACTACAACGTCAACGATATAATCGCGAGCATGAACATGAACGAGATTATTATGACTTTGTAAGGTAAGCACCCCTATTTTGTAGAATTAACCACAAAAAGGGGAATTTATCATGCAGATTTACGGTTACATCAGAGTATCCAGCACAGACCAGAACGAACACAGGCAAGTTATATCAATGCAGGGGTTAGGAATTTTACCTAAAAACATTTTCATTGATAAGCAGTCTGGTAAAGACTTTCAGCGTCCGAAGTATCAAAAGCTAGTGACTAAGCTACAATCAGGCGATTTGCTGTACGTATCCAGTATAGACCGCTTGGGTCGCAACTATGACGAAATACTGGAACAATGGCGCATACTCACCAAAGACAAGGGCGTGGATATCGTCATTTTGGATATGCCACTACTCGACACTAGACTAAACAAGGATTTAATGGGCACGTTTATTGCAGACATAGTGCTACAAATATTATCATTCGTTGCCCATAGTGAGCGAGATAAAATACGTCAACGGCAAGCAGACGGTATCGCTGCTGCCAAGGCTAGGGGCGTACAGTTTGGTAGACCAGAAAAGCCGTTACCCGACAACTTCGGCGAGTTGGTTCACAAGTGGGAGCGCAAGCAAATTAAAACTAGAGAAATATTGCAGATATGTAGTATAAGTCGTTCAACCTTCTATGTAAGATTGAAAGAGTACAAGTCGTGTGTTTGATTTGGTAAATTATGTGTAAGGCAAAGTGTACTTTTCTGGACACTTTCAATTTGCTGTATTTTACTACGTAATATTAAGATAGACAAGCTATTTCTTAACTTTTAGCTAAAATTACATAGAAAAAAACCGAAACCATGACGGCAACGGGTCAGTTTGTGTCCTATATACGCATTTCCAGAAAAGTACACCTTTCAAGAAAAGTATAATCAAAATTCATGTCTTTTGGAAGGAGACAAACGTAATGAGGAATGCAGCAAAAAAAGTTGTAAGCCTGTGTATGGCATTTGTACTTACATTGGGTCTTGTAGTGGTGGTTATGCCAACGAAGGTTACAGCACAACAGGGCTGGAGTTGGATTGTTGAACCGCAGTTTGAACAGGTATACGATTTTTCTGAAGGGTTGGCAGCAGTCAGAGTAGACGGCTTGTGGGGCTTTATTGATACAGGGGGAAATATGGTCATTGAACCGCAATTTGAGTGGATTAATTCACTAGGCTTTCGCGGTAGTGTTGCAGTTGTAAGGCGACTGCGCGATGATAATCATTTTTTCATAGACCGCACAGGTAGCGAAACGGAATACACAACGAATTGGAATGAAATAATAATGAGAATAGGTTATTATGGATTGACCCCTTTTTACATTATGGGGGAAGCAGAAACAGAGCCTGACGGTTCACCAGACATAATGTGGGGTTTCAGGGATGGGGCAGGTAATATAGTAATCGAGCCACAGTTCAGAATATCCCATGACTTTTCCGAAGGATTAGCGGGTGTCACGCTTGATTGGGAAACTTATGGATTTATTGATACAGCAGGAAATATGGTAATTGAGCCACAGTTTGAAGAGGTGCGTCTCTTTTCGGAGGGGCTTGCCGGTTTTCGATTTAATCAATTGTGGGGTTTTGTAGATACAACAGGCAACATAGTCATTGAACCGCAATTTGAGTCTGTAGGGTTTTTCTCTGATGGTTTGGCAAGGGCGTCGCATGGTGGTCGCGAAGGATTTATAGACACATCAGGCAATTGGGTTGTTGAACCGCAGTTTTTACAGGTAATGCCTCATTATGGTGGGGTAGCTTTTGTGCGTTCTGGATGGGACGCCCCTTGGGGTCTTATCGCCATAGGCGATGCACCTGCTACGGCACAACCAGAGCAAGCTACCCCCACCTTCACAGCCCCACCAACACCAATAGACAACGGCATATGGATGGAGTTCACGGTAAACACTGCCAACCGTTACGGCTTTAGAGTATTCCGTGCTACCTCCACTACTGGCGAAGGTATATCTATAAGCGACTTCCCAATCACAATCAATCCCGCGCACGGCTTAGACAGGATTATAACCTTCGACCCCAATGTGCGACCAAATACACAATACTGGTACTATGTTCGAGAAGTCTTACAAGAAGCCCGTTTTGATGCTGCCACTACAACACTTATACCCGAAGTGCTAGGCACACCAAGCGCAAGGGTAAGCGTTACAACATCATCTGACGTACCCGCCGTAACCGCAGAGCGTGGATTTATCATGATGTTTATAGATAATCCGTACATGAACGTTAATAACGTATGGGAAGGTATCGACCCACCAAGTAACAACACCGCACCAGTAATACAGTCAGGGCGCACCATGGTACCCATTCGCGCCATAATAGAAGCCAAGGGCGGTACAGTAGCATGGAATGCAGACGACAGGCGTATTGACCTTCGCTCACACGGCAACCATGTGCAAATGTGGTTAGGACAGCGTGATGTACGTGTAAACGGCGCACGAAACGAAATGGACGTTACCCCCGAAATTGTGAACGGTCGGACGCTTATACCCCTGCGCTTTGTTGCCGAGTTCTTAGGCTCGCAAATTGAGTGGATAGGCTCACAGCGCATGATTGTTATTGTTTACGAGTTGCAGTCATAAATCGTACAAAACTCCTTCGAAAAACGCTATCGGCATTTTGCTGATAGTGTTTTTCATTTCATAGGAAATCGTGCAAAAACCGCACAATTTCCCGAACCGCAGAATGAATCTGCGGTTCTCCACTAAAGCAATATAGATGTTTTTGTGGGTACTGCGCCACAAAAACTTTAGTTTACTTACGCTTGCAAGGACAAACTGTGCTGTGCTACCGTATTCAACAACAAACATCTGCAAGGGAGTTGTTACACTATGCTACAAGAAAGCGCAGGCGCAATACTATCGAAAAGCCTTAAAGCTGTGGGGTTCGTACTCGTCATATTCTACAAATTTATCATCGTACCCATTGTAATACCCGCAGTCCAGCACGGCATAAAACATGGTTGGATATATGTACCGCTTGGGATTGTTATTGCTATTGTTGCCCACTTCGTACTGTATGAAATCTTTTACTATGGCTCGACAGCAGTAGCCCACATTCTAGCTGTGCCGTTTTATGCAGGCGGTGTTTACGGCGGTGTTAAACTTATGCATCGGAAACAACAAAAGAATGAACGTGTCGTAAGCATGTACATAAGCCCCGACGCACCCGAAGACCTTTACGAAAACGGCTATGACTAAAACTATGCACGAACCACCGACACACGGCTTTGTGTTTGGTAAGCACAACGGCAACTACATTGTGAAGCCCGAAGACAAGGACGGACATATACTGGTTGTCGGTGGTGTTGGTAGGGGCAAAAGCACTAGCGTAGCCATGCCAACGCTTAGGGCGTGGAAGTCGCCCGTGTTTGCTGTAGACATCAAAGGCGAGTTGTCTGCCTATGCCAGTAAGTACAGACCAAGCATAAAGATTTTCAATCCACAAGATGAAAACGCATATGGCTATGACCCATATGCGTTTTTGAGATACAGCAACAATCCTGCACAAGAAGCCAGAGCCATTGCAGGAGCGATTATACCTCTACCACCAGATACTAAAGACCCCTTTTGGATAGAGAACGCACAGACGCTCCTTACAGGGGCTATACTGCATTACAATGGTATGGGGTACTCGTTTATTGATACTCTGCAACAAATACAAGAGAACGGCGTTACATCGCTTGTAAACGCACTCACACAGAGCGACAACAGAAAAGCACGGCTGTGTGTCGGCGGTTTTGCTGACATGGTGGATAATAGCGGTAATCCTAACAAGACACTAGCGGGGATATTTGCAGAAGTAAGCAAGGGGATCATATCCCTTGTGCTTGATGATGATATTGTATCTGCATTGTCGAGGGATAATATTATCACACCCGATGACCTAGAGTATGGGTATGATATATTTCTGAACATACCCGAACATCTACTGCGACAATGGAAGAATCTGTTGTCGTTGATGGTTAATCAGTTTTTGCTATTTTTTGAGCGCAGGGCAGAGAAACGAGATATGTCACAGATACTGTTTCTACTTGATGAGTTTCCGAGGTTGGGAAAGATACCGTTCATCATGGACGCATTGGCGACGTTACGGAGTAAGAAGATAACCATATGCCTAATCCTTCAAAGTTTGGCACAGTTGGATATGATATATGGCAAGAACGAGAGGAAAGTTATTGCTGACACTTGCGGGTACAAGGCTGTGCTAAGTGCTACAGACCCGGAGACGCAGGATTATTTTTCTAAGTTGGTTGGTACATATGACAAGGTTAAAACGTCTACAGGGGTGTCTAAAAAGCCGTTGTTTGGCACGGCTACGAGTAAGAGTGAGAACACATCGACGGAGGACAGGCGGATTATTAAGCCTGAGGAGTTTGCTACGCTGGATGACATGGTACTACTGCACCCGCTAAGTGCGCCGGGGTTTGTGCGGGTGCAGAGAGTGCCGTGGTTTATGGTGCGGGGGTAGATGTTACGGAGCAGATATCCTGTTGCCAACGTGTAAGTCCGGCACACCATAATAGCCACCGCTGCTACCAGCAATCATTGTATAGTATACAGCAGAATGATTGACAAGCTTTGCATTGATACGGACTTCGCCTGTATGTGATGCATTAGCGGTCGGTATTAGCGACAGATTGTTAATGTCAAATCTTGCGGGTAACGGATTAAGGGCTTGGGATAACTCTACGTACACCGTTATTTCTAATCTATAATCAGAGTGATTGACACGGGCTATCGTAACACTACGCGCAGACGCCGACGGCTCAATACTCAAATTGGCATAGTTCCATGTATAGTAGGCAGGGGCATCAAGTTGTAGTGTTACTTGGTTGCTAATGATACCTTGAGTAAGTGACCAGAACCGATTTTCTGTGACCCTAATTGGGTTTAGATGAAGTATTTCTGTGAAATCTATCGCGTCATTGAGAGCGATAATAAATGCGATGTTACGGTTGTCAGGAACGGCAGGCGCATATTCTGCTGTATCTTCCTCTGGCGGTGCAGGTGTTGGGGAATCATCTTGTACAGGTGGGGGTGCAGTTACGGTTTCGGGCGTTTCCGTTGGCGGAGTTATATTTGTATAATTTTGACAATCGTCCTCATATGCGTTATATACATCTGGCAAGTCTTCGTCTTCATCAGGCGGTAGGATTGTTGAGGGTTCTTTTACTGGTGGGGATGTTATTTCTGGTGGTGTTGGCGTTACAGTTTCGGGCGTTGTTACTTCTGCATTGGGTGGGAACTCTGGTGGCGAATGTACTGACCGTGGCGGCCATATGTGTTGAATAATAGGGGTAGCGATTATAGTAACGGCAACAGCCAGTATCTTTAATATTTTTTTCTTAGTTGTTGATTGTGTAGACTTATTTATTTCCCTTGCTTCCACGCGTGTTTCCCCAGTATTTTCGACGTTTTTCTGAAGAAGTATATGCGTTTTTCTTGTGTCCGCCCTACTCTCAATATGTTGTTTTTCCATAATTCCCATCATTTTGTCAATTTTCACATTCGTTTCGTCCGTACTTTTTTCATTGTCTTGTGGACGCTGCTCGGGGTTGCAAATATTGCTATGATTTTCTACACTACATGAATCATGTTTCGGGCTACAATCCATGATCAATGCCCCTCCTTTCGAGTAATACACATCAAGATATACGTTTGATTTCGACATTTTTTATACTAATCATTATTGATGTACAAGCTTTTAATGTCAAGCAAAAATATCCCCCATGGCTTGTGTGAGCATGGGGGATATTTAATTTGATATTTGATTATTCTGCTAAAGTGAACATGAAGGAGGAATACGTCTAACAACTTGTGTGGCTTTAATTCTAGCCTCAATATTTCGATAAACTTGGTCGGGCTGATTAGCTACCAATGATTGCATTGCTAGAAGTTTACAATTATCTAAAGCTTCTAATGTTAAATCAATAGATGTGGGAGTTTTTTTATATCGTATGTAGTTTTTTTCTAACAAATTGCGACAAAAGTCAATGTTTGCTTTTTTATTGGCGGTTTTCTGATTAGCTATACTAGCGATTAGCTGTTTGCCAAGCTTCGTGTTTTCTTCAAAATACTTTGTAGATTTGTCCGAAACTTGTTCGAGATGTTTCTCTAGCTCTTTAATAATTTTCATGTTTTCTTCCGAATACATGGATATTTTGTCTAGGCTTTTTCGTATTTTTTTTATTGTGTATTGATCGACATTATACATAATGCCAGCACCTAATGATGCGCCTCCTCCCACAAATACCAAAGCGCGAATTATCGGACTTAAATTCTGAAACCATGCTGCTGCATTAAAAAGAATATCCATGAAACCACTCCCCTGCAATAATTATATCACAGATTGTGCATTTTGTCAACATAATGCACAAATAATCCAGTATATTGTGCGACATTTTTATGCATTGTGCCCAAAAAGAAGAAAAAGAAGTTAAAGGGGCGCATTTGAAAAATCACAAATGCGCCACGCTCCATTGTTTATTTAGAAAATCCCCGTTCCGTCAAGGTCGGAGAGTATTTTTCGCAGGAAATTCGCCTACAAAAAATCTTCCTCCTTCCCTTGACCTCTCTACTTCTATCGCACTCTTGACGCTTTTAACCGCCTCATTCTCGCTCCCATTGTTTCTGTTCGCTCTTCTGGTTGTTCACCAGCACGAAATTCAATGTATGTAATTTTTACGGCATTTGAGCTGTAATTTATCTTTTCAACTTTTATATTTATTTTTTTTACAAACCGTTGTAAGAATATCATTTTTTCATTATTATTCAACTCAAGCCAATTTGCTTTTATATTCAGTATGATGTCTTCGGGTAAAACATCGGGGGTTGCCGTTATGAGTGGCAACTCTTTTTTTTGACGTTGCAGTTCGTTATCTAATGCGTCATACTCTTCGTTCATAATTTTAAGCATTCTTTTGTATTCATCAAATTCGATACTGCCTTTTACAAATAACTCCATTATTTTGCGTTTCCTATTTTGCAGACCGTCAAGTTTTTTCTCACAATCGACTATTGATTCGAGCAATATCTCACCGGATTTTTGTGAGTTGTTTTCTATGTCCAGCCCTTCAATTTCCGTAAGGTCATTTATATTTTGTATGTACTTGATGAAAGCGTCTTCCATTTTTTCATGGCTTATTTGAGGGCTTTTGCAGGCAATCTCGTCATTGTGATATATCTTCTTACTGCATATGTAATTACGATTATATAATTTTTCGCCATTTTTACTTCTTCGGGGTATATTTTTCGTGGTGAATTTACTGCCACACGCCCCACATACCAATACACCGCAAAAGTAATTATCCGCTTTTGGTCTTTTTGTTCTTGAAATATACGGCGTGTTTTTTATTTTTTCTTGTGCAAGATAAAATATTTTATCAGATATAATCGGTTCATGGTGTCCGTCTGATTCAAAATATTTACTTTCATCAGAAAGTGAGTATCTGACCTTGCCTATATATGTAGGATTTGTTAGCATTTGTTTAATTGTCGCAGGTTTCCAAGTCGTATCGTTTTTGGTTAATACTTTTCTAGCGTTTAGTGTTTTTGCTATTTGGGTCATGGATATATTTTTATCTAAAAACATTGAAAAAATCTCTTGCACTATTTTAGATTCGTCAACGTTAATTGTTTGAACCTTTTGCCCTTTTGCCCTGTCGTATCCATAGCTAATATTATTGTTTGCTAGTGTATAACCCTCTTTTGCCTTTCGTTCAAAGCCTAATTTCAGCCTGCTAACCAAATTTTCACGCTCAAACTCTGCGAATATTCCGATGATTTTCAAAAACATTCTACCGCTTGGAGTGTCGGTGTCTATGCTTTCAGTTAGAGAGTTAAAGGCACAATTGTACTCCTCAAATAATTCAACCAATTCAAGCAAATTCCGTGTACTTCTTGTAAGCCTGTCTACTTTGAATACTAACACATTATTAACTTTGCCACTCTCGATATCATCAATTAGCCTATTGATTGCAGGGCGGTCAACAATATTTTTGCCGCTTATTCCTTCATCGCTGTAAATGTCGTAAATATCCCAATCTTTGAGTAAGGCGTAAGATTTCAATTTTTCAGTTTGCCCTCTGACTGAAAATCCTTCTTGTGCCTGCTCTTCCGTTGACACTCGCACGTATATCCCTGTACTTAAATTTCGTCTGCTTTCAATCATTTTTTTCACTCCCGCCTGGTTTGTTTTCAGACAGAAGGCGTTGTTTCTTTTGTTTTATTCTTGGTATGGAAGTTTTCAAAAAGAACTCTATCATTTGCTTTTGTATTTCTTTTTGTAAAGTTATTTTTGCGCTTCCTTTTTGCAAGTCATCAGCCCCAATATATTTTTAATTTCTAAAAAATATATTGATTTTTGTGCCTGTACTATTCCAAAAATAAAAATACCACAGCGGACAAGCCCTTGTTTTTACTGGGTTGTGGCTGTGGTATGCTTTTTGTGTTCTCAACTACGGCGAAGGCTACACCTATAATGTCTACGCGTATGGCTGGGCAGCAGGCTATCTGGTTATCGCAGCTATTGTGGGGGTGGTCGGGCTGATGCTTATTATAAGCATGTCCAGAAAAATGTGGATTAATGATGACAGCAATGTGGAAGAGCAAAAAACCGAAAAAGCCGTTGACAAAAAAATATATCTCACAAAAAAATGGCACGAAGCTATAGAAGTGCTAACATTTTTCTTCTTGGGCGGCACAGACTATACCGTTGTGTTTTTCACAGGCACAGTGCTTATGCGTACACGCGGTTTTGAACTTGCAGAGGTTGCCATATTCTCGACAGTTTACTACATTGGTATGACCTTGGGACGTTTAATTTTTGGCTGGCTGGCAAAGTGGCTTAAAGAGGTTACGATTATCCGCATTGGTATTGTTGTTGCTATCACAGGGATATTGATATTATGGTTTACCAGCAATATTACGGGCATGGCTTTAGCCGGTTTCGGACTTGGGCCATTGCTTCCAACTTTAGTAAGCGACACGTCAAACCGCTTTATGCCAAAGGTCATATCCAAGCTTGTTGGCTACGAATTGGCCGCCTTTGGTGCAGGCATTGCAGTGTTGTTTTTCCTTACCAGCGTGGTTTTAACCGTTACCACTTATGAGGCTTTGTTCCCTATTGTTATAGGGTTTGTGGTGCTGGTGTTTATATGTAATGAAATTTTGGTACGTGCTGTGCAGGGGAATAAAGGAGATGAAAATTAGGAATTGGTACTGAATGTAACTTTTCAACTGGTCGAATTTTTCGACCAGTTGAAAAGCAAATATCATTTTCTGCAAATTAAATTTCCGCTCCACCATCGCGCGTACTTTTTACATACTCATAGGCCAGCAATTCCAAAATCATAAGCATCGGCACACTGGACGTTAAGTCTATACCATGCAGCCTTATTTCCTCTGCAAACACATAAAAGTTGGCATCAGATAGTGATTCTAAAATATTGTTATCCGCACGTGTAACAGACATTAGATATGGACGTTCCTTTAAGTACACCCGCTCGATGAAATCAACCAGCAACGCGTCTTCCCCGGAATAGGACAGCGCGACAATCATATCTTTGCCGCGGATATGGTCCACCAGTGTCTGCATCTGATAAGCTGCTTCGGGAAAATATGCGCGGAACCCCAGCCCTATAAAAAGTTTTTCGCAATACTGCCCGATACCATGGGTATTATCGTCGCACAAAATGTAGATACTGGGCCTATGTTTCAATATTTCTACAACGCCTGCCACCATTTTAGGCGACATCACGCGCACAGCTTCAATTGCATTCTTCAGATACATTTCACTATAATTACCGCCAACGATAACATCCGGTATTTCAACATCTTTTTTACTATGGGTAGTTACAAGCAGACTATTGATAAAATCCGCATAGCCCTTAAACCCTAATTTTTGCGCAAAGCGAAAAATTGATGTGGTGGACACAAATTGTTCTGCCGCAAATTTTTGTATGCTCATTTGCTTTACTGCATCCATATTTTTAACCACGAAGTCAAATATCTCCAGTTCGTTCTCGTTTAATTTCCGCACGGTTTCTTGGGTAGTTTTGAAAAAATCTTTAGACATTCACACATTCCTTTCGCACATAGCTAAAAAACACTATACATTATTTTAACGAAATTGTCACAACTTTGTCACAAAACATTGACAACGTTGATAATTTTTCGTAACATTGGAATACTGTTGTTTTTCTAAGACTATATCCAACTTATTGGAGAAAAAATATTATGGATGATGAAGATCGTAAAGGTTTAGCAAAGGGAATGTCGTCAATATCGCAAATGGGGCTTATTTCACTGGCTTGTGTCGCTTTTGGCGTGTTTGCAGGCTATTGGATTGACAGGTTAACCGGTTTATCTCCGCTGTTTATCATCGTGTTTTCGTTAATTGGCGTTGTTGCGGCAATTAAGGCACTGGTGGATTACGCAAAAAAGCTATAAAAAAACTGTAAGGGAGCACCCACATGGAATTTACGATGGACGCAGTTGCAAACAAAATGATTTTGTTAATCATATGCCTCTCTGCGCTTGTTATGGTGGGCGGAGCTGTCTTTTTTCATTTTCACCCAAGCTTTTATATAAACGGGGCTATCCCATTCGCTGTTGGTGTTGCTATGGCAATGGTGGTTAATGTTACTAAAGTTTTTTGGCTAAAGAAAACAATCAATAAAACTGTGGATATGGATGCTCCAAAATCAGCCAAACTCTTTTTCCAATTACAATATTTTTTACGAATCGTTTTTACCGGCGTAGTACTTTTGATTGCGGCACTTGTGCCGGATCATATCGTTAATCTATTAGGCGTTATCATTGGGATACTCACATTCCCTATTGCCATGCGCTTGATGCAATTTTTTATTCCAAAAGACGCTGAAATTATCACCGACATACCCCCAAAAGTTGATTTTGTGCAAGATTCCATTGACGAAATAGAAGCCATAGGAAAGGAAGATTAGTCGCTTATGGATTTTTCGATAGGTGTTTATGGTGGGGTAAGAATTACAGATAGTATCACCATTTATATTACAGAAACTTTGCTTGTCATGTGGCTGGTCATTGCCTTGTTTATTGCATTTGCCGTAGTCGTGCGCATAAAATCGAAAAAATGGAAGGCTATGAAAAAGCCTTCCGGGTTGCAAAATGTTGTAGAGTTTCTTGTATCTGGGTTTGAGGGTATGTTTAAAAACAGTGCAGGTGACAAGGTCATATATCTGGCACCATGGTTTTTCACTTTGTTTGCATTCTTGATTGTTTCCAACACGATAGGTGTTTTAGGGCTTCGCCCGCCAACGGCCGACTGGTCTATGACATTTCCTTTGGCACTCACCTCTCTTATTCTTATTCAATATGCAGGGCTTAGGCACCGTCCGAAGAACTATTTGAAAGGCTTTTTGAAACCGCATTGGGCCGTTGCATTTTTATTTTTACCCATAAACCTGATGGGGGAACTGGCAAAACCGATTGCGCTAAGCTTTCGTCTGTTTGGTAATATTTTGGGTGGGCTGATACTCATGTCCCTTCTTTATACGTTGCCGCCACTAGTGTTCCGCATAGGTTTCCCTGCGTTTTTGCATGCTTACTTCGATATAGCCGTTGGTATTTTACAGGCATTTATTTTTACTGTTATAAGTATTACTTTCGTAGGCTTAGCCGCCGCGGAAGATTAAATATATCAAAAAAATAAATTATATTTCTAGGAGGAATCACTATGCAAGATCCTTTGGCATTTGTACTAGCCGTATCGCAAATTGCAGTTGTTCTATCACTTTGGACAGGTATCCTTACGACTATCGGACAGGCTAAAGTAGCCGCCGCCGCTTTGGAAAGTATTGCCCGTCAACCGGAAGCAAAAGGTGCCATTACCACCAACATGATCATTGGTTGCGGCTTTGCGGAAACAGGTGGTGTGTACGGTTTGCTGTTCGGCTTCCTATTGTTATTCGTAAACCCAATGGTAAACCACGCAATTGCTGCTTTCACCAGCTTGTAAAACGAGGGGATGATTCTCTTGAACCCTCTACGGTTTATTCTTTTTGTCAGTACCGAAACAACGCATCTTCCAATGTTCGACTTGGTAGCCCAAACGTTTATTCAAATGGGTCCTTACCTGATTAGTTTTGGCGTACTTGTTTTCTTCTTCGCAAAATTTTTATACAAACCGGTTAAAGATATTTTGCGTACGCGTGCAGAAACTATCGAAGCCGACATTAAAGATGCCGCTGAAAACAAAGCATCGGCAGAGGAACTTAAAACGCTGTACGATCAAAAGCTTAGGGATATCGAAATTGAGCGCAACGCAATATTAGATGACGCACGCAAGGAAGCCACTGTACGCCTCAATCAAATCTTGGGCGAAGCCAAAACAGAAGCCCAGATTACAAGAGAGCGCGCAAAAAGAGATATTGCTACCGAACAAGAACGTGTTAAAACGGAAATTTACCAGGCCATTGTTGATATTTCTACAGATATGGCGGCAAAGCTTGTTTCTGCCTCTATCGACCAGCAAACCCAGGATAAATTATTTGCGGAAGCCATGGACGAGCTTGAAGCTACGGCCTTTAGGCCTTATTAGGAGGCTTATATGGCAGAGCTTAACGTACGCTACGCAACCGCTTTATTTCAACTTGCGGAAGAAAGTGGCCAGTTAGACGTTATCATGGAACAAGCGCAGTTTTTGTGTAGCACGTTTAAAGGTGAAAGCGGTGCATTGCGCATTCTGACGCACCCGTTAATTTCCACGGACGAGAAAAATGCATTTGTAGACGAAGTGTACGGCATCGTCATACACCCCTATTTACTGGGATTCATGAAATTGGCGATTGCCAAAAACCGTGAAGCCTTTCTTTTGCCTGCACTCAAAAGATTGGTGAAATTAATCAAACGCCACAAAAATTATACATCAGCAAGGGTAGTTTCTGCCGTGCCGTTAAGTGATGAACAAAAGCACCGGCTTTCGGCAGCCCTATCCGCAAAGCTTGGCAAAAAGGTTGATATTATCGTCATTGTTGACCCGTCGCAAATCGGCGGTATTAGTATTCATGTTGAAGGATATTTCCTTGACCGCACAGTTAAAACCATGTTGAAAAACATGAAGGAATCTTTGGAGTTGCAAAGCGAAATAATATAGTGTAAGCCACGGGCGCACACTGTGCGCTCCTACAATGACCACGATGTTTTTCGTAGGGGCGAACATTGTTCGCCCGAAAATCACGAAATTTAATTAGCAAGGGGCACTGACGAATGATTTTAAGGCCAGACGAAGTAAGCTCCATCATTAAACAGCAAATAAAATCGTATTCCTCGAAAATGGATGTGGCAGAAGCCGGGAGTGTTATCCATGTAGGAGACGGTATCGCGCGCGTGTATGGCTTGAACAACGCCATGAGCGGCGAACTTTTGGAATTCCCGGGCGAGGTGTTTGGCATAGCCCTTAACTTGGACGAGGACAGCATCGGCGCGGTACTTCTTGGCGCAGACGACCACATCAGCGAAGGTGACCCGGTTAAACGTACGGGACGCATTGCGGAAATTCCTGTTGGCGATCCCATGCTTGGGCGCGTTGTAGACCCCACCGGCAAACCTATAGATAATAAAGGGCCGATTGTTACACACAAAAACCGTATGGTTGAGCGTATTGCTCCCGGCGTTATCGAGCGTTACGAGGTAAACGTGCCGCTGCAAACAGGCATTAAAGCCATTGACTCCATGATTCCCATTGGGCGCGGCCAGCGTGAACTTATCATTGGCGACCGCCAGACAGGCAAAACCGCCATTGCGCTTGATACCATCATCAATCAGGCCCTAATAAATAATAGAATTGGCCCACCAAAACCGGGCAAAAAAGACACAAGAGTATATTGCGTTTATGTGGCCATCGGCCAAAAAGCGTCTACTGTAGCACGTGTAGCACGTACGCTCGAAGATGCCGGTGCAATGGAATATACATGCATCGTCTCCGCATCTGCCAGTGATACTGCGCCGATGCAGTACATTGCGCCATATGCAGGGTGCGCAATAGGCGAAGAATGGATGGAAGAAGGCCGTGACGTACTGGTCGTGTACGACGACCTTTCTAAACACGCCGTTGCATACCGTGCGCTAAGCTTGCTGCTTCGCCGCCCGCCGGGGCGCGAGGCTTACCCGGGCGACGTTTTTTACTTGCATTCCCGCCTGTTGGAAAGAGCCGCCTGCCTTACAAAAGAGCGTGGCGGCGGTACGCTGACTGCTTTGCCCATTATCGAAACACAAGCGGGCGATATCTCTGCCTACATTCCAACCAACGTCATTTCCATTACAGACGGCCAGATATTTTTAGAGTCCGAAGCCTTTAACAAAGGGATTCGTCCTGCTATAAACCCGGGTTTGTCCGTATCCCGCGTAGGCGGTGCGGCGCAAATTTCCGCTATGAAAAAGCTGGCAGGGCCATTGCGCCTGGAACTTGCACAGTTCCGTGAGTTAGAGGCCTTCGCACAATTCGGCTCCGACTTGACCAAAGACACTTTGGAGCGTTTGAACCAAGGCCGCCGCATTGTGGAAACACTCAAACAGCCGCAAAATGCGCCGCTTCCCGTAGAGCAGCAGGTTTTGGTTTTTTTCGCCATAACCCGCAAGCTATTCTCGGATATAGAAGCGGACAAAATTCAGGAAACAGAGCGGGCTTTCTTGCAATTTTTCGCGGAAAACCACTTTGATATATTAGAAAAAATCCGTACAGAAAAGAAAATTGATGGGCTTGAGCAGGCTATTGAAGAAGGAATAAGGGTTTTCAAAGAAACCCTGGAGGTATAACACAATGCCCTCAATGAAAGCCATTAAACGCCGACGCTTAACCGTAAAAAATATATCGCAAATTACCAAGGCTATGAACCTAGTGGCCACGTCTAAACTGCAAAAAGCCAGGGCCGCGTTAGCCGCCATTGGCGACCCGGTACGCGCTACCTTTGATATTGTGTACAATACGGTAAGCCACTCGGATGCGTTGGAGCACCCGCTAATGCAGCAGCGCAAAGAAACTAAAAATGTAGCCTACGTTGTAATGACCGGCAACCGCGGTTTGTGTGGCGGATATAATTCCAACGTTTGTAAAGAATTAATGAAACATGCCGCAGGACACGGCAGAAACTCCATAATCATTCCTGTGGGAACCAAGGGGCGGGACTACCTGCGCAGGCGCAACTACAATGTTATAGACTTCCCTGCCCCGGCAGAAAACGTTTCTTTTGATGATGCGCACACACTTTCGGATTTGCTGGTATCCATGTATACAAAAGGCGAAGTTGACGAAGTGTACGTTGTGTATACAAAGTTTATAACTATTCTTAACCTTGAGCCGATTGTGCGAAAGGTTTTGCCCGTAGACCCAGAGTATTTAAGGCGCGTTGTAGCGGATAATTTAAACGGCGGCGAAACATGGGAAGATTTAGGCTTCTTCCCAAAGCCGGAATCAAGGCCGCCCATAAATAGTGAAATTGAATTTGAGCCGGAACTGGAAGCAGTGTTGGAAAGCGTCATTCCGTGGTATTTAAGCATGTTTATGTACGCGGCAATGGCATCTGCCCAATTGTGCGAACAAGCCGCCAGAATGACTAGTATGGATTCATCTACTAAAAATGCGGCGGATATTATTGAAAAGCTGACGTTACAATACAACAGGCAGCGCCAAAGTATTATTACGCAAGAAATTACGGAAATTGTTAGCGGTGCGAATGCGTTGCAATAGCAAAAATGCAAACCTCGGGCGAACACTGTTCGCCCCTACAATAGCCACGATGTTTTCGTAGGGGCGCACAGTGTGCGCCCGAAATCAACCATATAGGGAGCGATTCTCCATGAACACAGGCAAAGTCATTCAAATTACAGGTGCGGTACTGGATATCCGCTTCGATAGCGGCCTACCATCACTGTACAACGCCATAGAAATTACCCGTACAGACGGGCAGGATTCCGTTGTACTGGAGGTAGCGCAACACCTTGGCAACAACGTAGTGCGCTGTATTTCCATGGGTTCTACAGACGGGCTTGTACGCGGCATGCTGGCTATCGACACCGGCGCACCAATATCTGTACCTGTTGGTCCAGAAACATTGGGTCGCATGATGAATGTACTTGGCCGCCCAATTGATAATGCCGGAGAAGTGCATTCTAGGGAAAAATGGTCGATACACCGCAAAGCGCCCAGCTTTGCAGACCAAGCCGCCACTACAGAAATTTTGGAAACTGGCATCAAAGCCATCGACTTGCTTTGTCCCTATGCAAAGGGCGGTAAAATTGGATTGTTCGGCGGTGCTGGGGTTGGCAAAACGGTTATCATGATGGAGCTGATTAACAATATCGCCACTGCGCACGACGGGCTTTCTGTTGTTGCAGGCGTAGGCGAACGTACCCGCGAAGGAAAAGACATGTTTGTGGATATGCAAAATTCCACACTCAAAGACGGTTCGCCTGTTTTAAGCAAGACAGCATTGGTGTTCGGGCAAATGAACGAGCCTCCGGGCGCAAGAATGCGTGTAGGGCTTGCCGGGCTGACCATGGCCGAATATTTCCGCGATATTTCTAATCAGGATGTACTTCTGTTTATTGATAATATTTTCCGTTTTGTGCAAGCGGGCTCGGAAGTATCTGCGCTGCTTGGGCGTATGCCGTCTGCCGTGGGCTACCAGCCTACACTGGCAACGGAAGTTGGCGCATTGCAAGAGCGCATTACCTCCACCCAATCCGGCTCTATCACATCTATCCAGGCCATTTACGTACCTGCGGATGACTATACAGACCCTTCCGTTGCAACCATTTTCGCCCACCTAGACGCCACAACAGAACTTTCCCGATCCATTGTAGAAATGGGCATTTACCCTGCAATAGACCCGCTGTCCTCCACTTCTCGTATGCTTGAAGGAAGCATTGTGGGCGACGACCACTACGATGTTGCCCGCGAAGTGCAGCGTATTTTGCAGCGCTATAAAGACCTGCAAGATATCATCGCCATACTCGGTATGGACGAACTCTCCGACGAAGACCGCCTAATTGTAGAGCGCGCCCGCCGCATTCAACGCTTCCTTTCGCAGCCGTTTACCGTTGCAGAAAAATTCACATCTATCCCCGGCAAATATGTAAAACTGACAGACACCATCGAAGGTTTTAGGCAAATTATCGAGGGCAAACACGACGATATTCCGGAGGCAATGTTCTTAAACAAGGGTACCATCGAAGAAGTTAGGGCAGAATACAAGGCCTCTTTGGTATAGGAGTGGGCTATGGCTGATAAAAAACTGGAATTGCGTATTATCGCGCCAGGCATGAACTTAGAAAAAAAGCCGCCCAAGTTTGCGGATATGGTCATTGTCCACTGCATCACCGGCGAACTAGGGATACTGCCCGGCAGAATGCCTTGTTCTATGGTGTTGGGCAAGGGCGCGTTGCGTATTCATGAAGGGGATACGGAATACCGCATGAAAATAGACGGCGGTATCGCCAGTGTGAGTGGTGATGTGGTTACGGTGCTGACGAATGCTTTGGAGTGGGCGGAATAAACATTAGCATACCCATGAAAAAAGTGATACATTCGCTTGGGTTTATACCATGTGTCCTGTGAAAGTGAGGTAGATTATGCAAGAAATTATTATCAAAAACGTAAAAACAGCAGAGTACAAAGACATCAACCTCAATCAAATTTTTGGCGTGCAAACACAGAAATCCTTTGTGTTCAAAAATGCAACGGTTTCGTCACCGCTTTCATCAGAAGGCAAACTTTGGGTGACGTTTTATTCCCTTATGCCCGGGCAGACCAATTTTCCATACCACTATCATTCAGGAATGGAAGAAGTTTTCTACATTATAAGAGGAACTGGAACGTTAAAAACGCCTGATGGTGAAAAAACGGTTACCGCGGGCGATGTTATCGTGTTTCCAGCCAATGCAAACGGTGCGCACCAGTTGACGAATACCTCTGATGACGTACTGGAATATCTTGATGTAGATACCCATGCATCTCCTGAAGTCGTATTTTATCCCGACAAAGGCGATTTTCGCATTTTCACCTCAACAAAAATAGGGAATTTCCCGCTTGACGCTGAGGTAAATAATCTACGCAACGAATAATTTTTGCAAACATACAAAGCGGATGCTACGCAGAGTATCCGCTTTCCCCGATTGGCAGGCTTCGCACCTGCCTTTTTTCAAACTTTTTCGCCCAAATCACGTATAACTATAATGAATACTACAAAGGAGGTAAAAGAATGTCTGACAAAAAAGTCGAAATATTATCACAACTAGAACAAGGAAAAATATCTGCCAGCGAAGCATTTGCCATGCTTAACCAGCTAAACGAATCCACCCCGCCACCACATGAGGCAAAACCAACAAGCACCGACGAACCCCGCAGTAACGGCCCAAGGCAAGCATGGGAACACTCAGAAACCCCTCCCCCACCACCGCCCCAATTTACCGCGCCGGACTGGGTAGAAGAATTGATTGGTGATGTTTCAGGGGCTGTGGAAGACGTTGTAGAAAGTATAAAAGACTGGAACATCGGCGCGTCTATATCCGAATTTATGAGTGGCACATATGGCCACCACGAAAACACGCTGTTCTTCACATCAAACCCCATCTCGCAAGGCATATTAAAGCTAACCCTCATTGGCAAAAACGCCAAAGTTGCCGTAAGCGGATACGACGGCAATGTCATTCGCGTACAGTGCAAATATAATGCACGTCATCCGGATGTACAGGTACTTTTCCACGAAGAAGACGGCGCATATCAAGTGATGTACGACGAAAGCATGATGCGCTCTATGGAAATACTCTGCGAAGTGCCTTATGTCATGATAAAAAACATCCACGCCGCAAGCAAAAATGGCGTGGTTTTGCTGGAGCATATAAAAGCAGGCGCCGTTGTACTGTACACAAAAAATGAAAAAATACTGGCAAGCAACATAGACTGTGCAGAATTTGTAGCCCAAAACCGCAACGAAGCCATAAAAGTGCAAAGCTTAAATGCACAAAATGTCCATATAGAAACCACCAATGCAAAAATCCAAGTAGAAGATGTGCGCGCCAACAATGCCGCGCTAAAAACCACCAACGACCGTATAAAAATGGCATATATGGACGTAGCAAACCTGCAAATTCATACCACCAATACTTCGCTCAAACTGGACAAGTTCTTGTATGATTTTGAAGATTGGAGCGGAGCGCGTACATTTGAGGCACACACGACAAACAGCAACATTTCATTTTCTGCCCCGGCGGATATTGGACTAAAAATGGAAGCCCATGCCCCCGGCGGAAAAGTTGTATGTAAAAAGCATGATTTGTACCTTTCGGAAGCAGGCAGACACCACGCGCAAGGCACCAGTAACCACTACGATTTTAGCAGCAAGAAGCTGAATGTATTGTTGTCTACTACGAATGCTTCGGTTAAGATTAGGGAGTAAACCAAGACAGCGGCAGTACCCCATTGAGATAAAAACAAGGCATTCCATAATGATATTTTTGGAATGCCTTGTTTTTTTGTATACTTTATTCGCCTACGGTATAAATTCCTCTGTAGCTGGCATTCCGCTCCAATAGCCTCCGCTGGAACGATAATACATTCTTAAAACAGAACCATCCGGCCTTGTATAATCAATTACAAAAATCTGTCCTAGTTCCACCAGCATTGGGAAGTTGTTAAACGGCAGTACATCACCCGTTGTCAGTTTATTTTGAAAGTCGTCATAGGCATTTTCAATCCGCCAAAACGCACGCTTCACGAAAGTATCAGACCACGCGCGCATGTCTTCTTCTCCAAAATATGATGCCTCGTACTCCACACCGTTAATTGTTATAATATCCACCCGAATTGGTGCAATATACGAAGATAAATCCGTGGAATGAACAGCATCGCCATAACGCTCCCTCAACTGCTGCGCCAGGGTTGGACTATTCGATAAGCCTATGCCTATGTAGTAGCCAAACGCAGTATGATTTGCGCCATGAATAGCCATAACATTTTGGTCAACTAAACTGTCAAATGCCCGGATAAAATTCTCTGGCTTCCTGGTTACGCGATACGCGTGGTCTTGGGTACGGGTATGGTTATAATGCATACCCTGCTCTATAGCTTCACGCGCTAACACGTATTGCTCTGTACCGTGCAGATTGTTTTCTTCAAGATACCGTATAAAGCGCTGGCCTGTAGAGTAGTGTTGGTGTCCAACATCTGTACCATGGAAAATGGTTTCCGGGAACTCGCGTTTAATGGTCCTGTAAAATGCTAAGGTATACGGCACATGCTTAAGGGTTCCAGCCCAATCATCAAACAACGCATACAAAATATCATCGTTATCCGACTGCATCCATATGTTCAAAAATTCTGCCGTAAAGTATGCCACTTCAATAAATAAATGCCGCATGTTCATGTTATGGTAGTATTCGTACCATATTTCCAGCTGCCTTTCCATTATACTTTCAACACCATGTATTTCCCCATACAAGAAAATTTGCCCGGTCGACTTTACGGGTTCGGGATTCTCAGCTTCAAGGTATTCGGCTTCGTGATATTCAACTTCAGGATATTCAGCCTCGGTATACCCGACATCATAAACAACATTATCGACCGTTGTATCTTCCCACAATATGGCGGGTTCTTGGTCTATAACTTCAATAGAACGGCTACCACAGGCTACAAGCGCTGTAAAACTTAGGGCAATGAATAATACACAAATTTTTTTGGACATTCGCACACAACCTCTCTGGATTTAATCATCTCTACATACTATACAACACGTTGATTTCGGATTCAATCTTTCTATACACATCTTATGGCGCGTCAGCCCCCGGGTAAAACCACGTACTGTTAAATTCCTGAATAAACATGGATATCGCATCGTACACCACTCTATCCCCTGCCCCGCCAACCCGGCTTGAGAGCAGCGCCAAAACATACGGCGAAGGTGCGTACACAATAGCCATATCATGCCAAGCCTGACCAAAGCTTGCAGACCAGCCGCTTTTGCTTGCCACCGGATAATCCGAAATAATAAAAGGATAACGGTTGGCCAGCAAGTTATCCCTAAACTCTAAGCTGTATGTGCCGCCGGAATTTATATAACGGTAGGCTTCCCGCATAAATATGCCGGCGTCGTTGGCCGTTAAATAGGAAAATGTGAGATTTTGCACAAAATTAGGGTTAGCCCCTATGCTTTCTACAAACTGCGTATACCCATCCAAGCCGTGTACCCTGCGCAATATGCGGGTTGCAATGTTATCGCTTGGGCTTAGCATTAAGTACAGTAATTGCCTTTGGGTAAAGGCCGCGCCAAAATTGTATCTATGGCGGATAACGCCGCTACCGCCCCAATTGTCATCGGCTGTAAATGTATGGATATCTGTCATACAGGCTTCGCCGCGTTCTGTTTTTAGGTAGATGTACAGGGCGAATGGCGCTTTTGTAGCGCTTGCGCCAAAATATACATGGTTGGCATTATGGCGGAAAGTGAAGCCTGTTGCCATGTTTTCGTAATACACAGACACTGTGTTGCCGAATTGGCTAACAAATTCCTCTAAGATATGAATAGGCGGCTCAAATTCAAGATTTATCCACGCCGGATTCTGCTCATCCTCTATCCTAAACCAGTTGCCCTGCCGTTCGGCTATGCGTACAAGCTGCGGATGTATCCAGCGTACAATATAGCCGTCTATTTCTTCGAATACGCCTATGGTACTGCTTGTATAGATTTTGTCTGCATTGATATACACCCAGCCATCACCGTAAATGGTATGTATCAGCGCCCAGCCGTCTTGCGCTTGGTGGGTTAATATCTGTTGCGGGGCAAAGTTTCCCAACTGATGCGCCATAAAACAAGGCTGTGTATAGGCTATAAACGGCCAAGCCATATAGCGATATTCAGGGGCGTTGTACTCCTCATATTCCGAATCCATTCCTCTACCGGTCCACGCAGCAAAAACATGAACGATGTCTGTGTTACCGGTCATATGAAGCATAGCCACTATACCGCCCATAAATATCAGGACAATGACCGTTATTATTATAATTGAGATAGTTGCCTGAAGTGCTCTGCTTTGTAGTTTCCGCATAATTCCCTCGCATTTTGCTAATGTGAGACATTATTATATATAAACCGGGCGAAATATACAATTACGCATGTTCTTCTTTGCAAGAAAATTGCTCTGTACGAAACGCGCGGCGAAGCCGCTTTTTATTGATATCTGAAGCAATCAATTGTATGGTCATTCACCATGCCGATGGCCTGCATAAATGCGTAAATAATAGTTGAGCCCACAAATTTAAAGCCCAGCTTTTTCAAATCCTTGCTTATTTTATCGGATAGCGGCGTAGTTGCCGGAACGTCTTCCAGAGATATCCGATGCCCGACAACTGGCGTATTATCTACATAACTCCATATGAATTTATCGAAGCTGCCGTGTTTTTCGACGACTTCTAAAAACGCTTTTGCATTTGTTACTGCTGCATTCACCTTTAGGCGGTTACGGATTATCCCCTCATTTGCAAGAAGCTGTTGAATTTTTTCTTCACCATATGCCGCTACTTTGTGTGGGTCGAAATTGTCGAACCCGTCCCGGAAAGACTCCCGCCGCTTTAGTATGGTTAGCCATGAAAGCCCTGCCTGCATACCTTCCAGGATGAGCATCTCGAATAACTTGCGGTCGTCATGGACAGGGCGGCCCCATTCGTTGTCGTGATAATCTGTGTAAATTGGGGTGTTGCCCGCCCATACGCATCTGGTTTTTTCACTCATGGTATTCCTCCAAAAATTTATTTTGTATAGTGGTTTAATTTTCGAAAAAGCCCGGCATATCGCAATATACCGGGCTTTGAGTACTTACATAGCTGTTTATTTAGCGTCATTTTTCGCAGTTTACGCGAGCGCATCTTTCTTTAGCACTTCTGCCATATCGGTTTTTTCCCATGGCAAGTCCAAATCCGGGCGGCCGAAATGGCCGTATGCCGCTGTTTGCTTATATATTGGGCGGCGCAGGTTAAAATACTTAATAATTCCCGCAGGGCGCAGGTCGAAGTGTTTGTTTATAAGCTCAACAATTTTTTCGTCAGGCACTATACCCGTACCTTTCGTGTTTACACGCACAGACACGGGGCGTGCGACGCCAATTGCGTAGGCCAGCGCAACTTCACAGTGTTTTGCAAGCCCTGCGGCTACAATGTTTTTGGCAAGATAGCGCGCCATATACGCGGCAGAACGGTCTACTTTTGTTGGGTCTTTGCCGGAAAAAGCACCGCCGCCATGTGCAGCGTAACCGCCATAGGTGTCAACGATAATTTTGCGCCCGGTAAGCCCCGCGTCGCCAACAGGCCCGCCAATAACAAAACGCCCTGTTGGGTTGATAAAGTATTGTGTATCCGCAGTTAGCAATTCCGCAGGGATAACGGGCTTAATGACCTTTTCCATTATGTCTGCACGAATTTGCTCGTTGGTCACATTGTCTTTATGCTGGGTAGATACGACAACAGCGGTAACGGCTACCGGTTTGCCTGCGTCGTCATATTTAACGGTTACTTGCGCCTTACCGTCCGGACGAAGGTATGGAACTGTTCCGTTTTTGCGGACTTCCGCAAGCTTTTGGCTTAGTTTGTGGGATAAGGAAATGGGAAGCGGCATGAGTTCCTCTGTTTCGTCACAGGCGTAACCGAACATCATGCCCTGGTCGCCGGCGCCGGTGTCTGCATCGCCGCCGCTTTCACGGCTTTCCAATGACTGGTCAACGCCTTGCGCAATATCTGCCGATTGCTCGGAAAGGGTAACCAGCACAGAGCAAGCATCTGCGTCAAAGCCCATGTCGCCGTCTGTGTAGCCAATGTCACGAATAGTGTCACGGACGATGTTTTTAATGTCTACATAGCAGTTGGTTGAAATTTCCCCTGCGACCAGCACCATGCCTGTGGTGGTTAATGTTTCGCACGCAACACGGGCGGTGGGGTCTTTTGCTAAAATGGCGTCCAGTACCGCGTCCGAAATCTGGTCGCAAATTTTGTCCGGATGTCCTTCTGTTACTGACTCTGATGTGAATAAATGCATTTTTGATTCCTCCTATTTATTAGCCGTTCGCCTCTGACGAACCAGCGTGGGGAGCGATGCGATCGCTCTTTTTTGATAACGCTTTGCGTTTGTTTTATTTGCTTTGATATTCTGCTTACAAAAAAATAAGCCCTTCAGGGCTTGACATCGTAAACATCTTCCGAACTTTGCAGGCACAAAATTCGGGGGAGTTAGCACCGTGCTATTTTATGCCGGTTGCCGGGTTTCACAGGGCCCTGATCCCTCCACCTCTCTGGATGCGTATATAATTGTTCACTTCATAAACCATTATACCAAGTTTGCAGAATTTGTCAAGAAAATTTTTTGCTGATATAATTTTCATGATTTGTTTTAAATAAAGGAGCCGTGAGTAAAATGGAACTGGACACCAAAACAAGACGGCAGGCATTCTTTTATCTTCTGATAGCCACAGCATTGACATCACTCGCAGGAGGCTTATCCGAAGGCATTTACAGTAATTTTTATTACGAAGTGTACAATGTCACGGCCAGGCAGCGCGGTTTTATTGAGTTCCCACGGGAATTACCCGGGCTTATTGCTGTTGTAGTCATTTCCTTGATGTCCTTTTTAGGAGAGATACGCCTTGCCATTGTTGCACAGATATTATCTATTGCAGGGCTTATTTTGCTTGGGGTGTTTACGCCGCCCTTTTCAATTATGCTGGTGTTTTTATTTATCAATTCCATGGGTATGCACTTGTACATGCCCCTAAAGGACAGCATCGGGCTGAATATTATCGGTACGGAAAATACGGGGCGTCAGTTTGGACTTTTGAACGGTGTGCGCACCGGTGCGGGATTTGTGGCGGGTTTGGCCGTTTTCTTCGGCTTTCGTTCCGGTTTTTTTAGTTTCTCCCATGGGGTGATTCGTAATTTCCTTATAGCCACTTTGTTTTTTGCCGCAGTGGTGCTGATACTCATTAAAATACGAAAAATGATTGGCGACCCGGCAATTAATACAGGCAAAGGCCGCTTTTTATTCAGGAAAGAATACAAATTTTATTACCTGCTGGCTTCGCTGCATGGGGCGCACAAGCAAATTGCGTCTGTTTTTGGCCCGTGGGTGCTTATATCTATTTTACTAAGACAAGCGGACACCATGGCGTTTTTATCCATGCTGGGTATGTTTTTGGGGATATTTTTTATACCTATGGCGGGAAGGCTGGCAGACCGCTTCGGGATTAGGCGCATGATGTTTGCCGAAGGGTTTTCATTTATTGCGGTATACATATTGTTCGGTATATTTAGTGCGGGGTTAATGTCTGGAAGCATTCCGGCCGTTGGCGTGCCGATTATTATTGTGTATGCGTTGTTTATTATTGACCGTATGACCATGCAGCTGGGCATGATACGGGTATTGTATTTGCGCTCGATTGCAGTGGAACAATCCGAAATTTCGCCGACGCTTTCCACGGGAATGAGCCTTGACCATGCTATATCGATTATATGCGCCTTCCTTGGGGGGCTGGTATGGGAAGCATGGGGGCCGCAGTATGTATTTTTTATCGCGGCGGTGTTGGCGCTGGGTAATGTGATGGTGGCTGTGCGGCTGCCGCGAGTAAATAAAGAAGCCCGAGAAGGTTAGTTCTCGGGCTTTTTCGATTCCTTACAATTACTTTATGAATTTTTCAGCCACGTTAGAGCATGACAACTCTAATAACGACAAGTAAATTGTAGGGGAGGCAATCGGCCTCCTGCAAATTACAAATTTGTCTACTTCGTCTTACCCTTCAACACAACCACACTAAGCGGCGGCAACTTGATAGGTATGCTGTACTCCCGTCCGTCACACAAATGCGCTTCTGCCGTAAGTGTGCCGGGGTTTACAATGCCGCTTCCGCCATAAACGGCGGCATCGCTATTTAAAATTTCCGTATACTTGCCCGCCGCGGGAAGCCCCACACGATAATCCAAATGGGGAACCGGTGTGAAATTACATACAAAAACCAAATACTCAAAAGCAGAACCTTTAATAGCTTGGTCAGCTTTGCTACGGCGGGGCTTTTCTGCCTCGCGGTAGAACGACACGATACTGCGCGCGTTATCGTGGCAGCTAATCCACTCAAAACCATCGGGGGTAAAATCTTTTTGCCATAACGCTTTTTCTTTCAAATATAACTGGTTGAGGTCGCGCACAAAAGCTTGCATTTGGCGGTGATGCTCAAACTCGCCCAGCAAGAACCAGTCTAGCTCTCGCATTTCGCTCCATTCTCTAAACTGGGCAAACTCGCCGCCCATAAACAATAGTTTTTTGCCCGGGTGCCCTATCATAAACGCATAGGCACAGCGCAAGTTGGCAAGCTTTTGCCATGTATCGCCCGGCATTTTGTTTACCAATGACCCCTTGCCGTGTACGACTTCGTCGTGGGAAAGCACCAGAATATATTTTTCGGAATAAGCATATGCCATGCTAAATGTCAGCATATGGTGGTGGTGCTTGCGATGCACGCTGTCCTTACTCATGTATTGCAAAAAATCATTCATCCAGCCCATGTTCCATTTTAAGCTAAAACCCAGGCCATCTTCTTCTACAGAGCGGGTTACGCCCGGCCAAGTGGTGGATTCTTCCGCAATAATCAAGGTATTCGGGTGCTTTTGTGCAATTATGGAATTCATATGTTTAATAAACTCCACAGCTTCGTCATTTTCGCGACCGCCATAATTGTTGGGTACCCATTGGCCGCTATCCTTGCCATAATCTAAGTACAGCATGGATGCAACAGCATCTACCCGCAACCCGTCTATGTGATATTTCTCCAGCCAAAACAGCGCACTGGCAATCAGAAAATTTTTAACCTCGTTGCGCCCATAGTTAAATATCAGCGTTCCCCAGTCGGCGTGTTCGCCCTTGCGCGGGTCGGCATGTTCGTACAGGCATGTACCGTCGAAGCGGGCAAGCCCGTGGGCATCTTTGGGGAAGTGGGCGGGGACCCAGTCCAAAAGCACGCCAATGCCATTTTGATGGCAGGCATCTACGAACGCCATAAAATCGGCCGGTGTTCCATATCGGCTGGTTGGCGCGTAAAATCCTGTTACCTGGTACCCCCAAGAACCATCGAATGGGAATTCCGTTATGGGCATAAGTTCGATGTGGGTGTAGCCCATGTCTTTTACATATGGAATCAAATCTGTTGTAAGTTCCTGCCAGTTATAGAAACTGTCCTTGTCGTTTGGGTCTGACCACTGCCCGGGATGGCGTTTCCAGCTTCCGGCGTGGAGCTCGTACACATTCATTGGCCCGTCCAGCGGGTCTTTTTTCTTGCGGTTTGCAACCCACTTCGCGTCGCCCCATTTGTAACCATCGATGTCGTAAACCATGGATGCAGTACTTGGCCGCACTTCCGCATAAAATGCATATGGGTCGGACTTTTGCAAAAGTTCCCCTGTGTGTGATTTTATTTCAAATTTGTACTTGTCATAATCATGAAGCCCCGGGACAAACAATTCCCAAATGCCCGAACTGCCAAGGCTGCGCATTGGGTTGCGCAATCCGTTCCAGTTATTAAAATCGCCAACAACGCTAACACGCTTGGCATTTGGCGCCCACACGGCAAAAAGTACGCCGTCTATGCCGTTTATAGTGAGTTTGGTTGCGCCGAGTTTATTGTAAATTTCGTAATGGGTGCCTTGTCCAAAAAGGTAGGTATCCATTTCTGAAATGGCGGGCGCAAAGCTGTACGGGTCGAAAGCCTCCCATGTTTGCCCGTTGTGTCCGGTGAAATTTAGTTTATAGTGAAAATGCTTTCTTTTTGGCAAAATTGCTGAAAAAAAACCGGCCTGATGTTCCTTTTCCAGCTTATGGCGCACTTTCGGTTTGGCAGGGTCGAAGACTTCCACTTCAAGCGCGTCCGGGTTGAATATGCGCACAATGGAGTGGCTTTTGCCGCCCCGTTTAAGATTGTGCATACCTAAAACGTGATGCGGGTCTGCATGATCGCCATTGATAATTTGCATGAGTTGGCTGATGTTGGTTGTGGTCAAAAGAATCATCTCCTTTGGAAAGGTTAGTGGTTTTTAGGGTAGTAACAGTCTTCAGTCCATAGTGTTGGGTTATCGTCAATATATTTACAGATACGGCGATAGTCGTCTTTGTTTCGTATAATGTGGTCGTGGAAGGATTTTTGCCATGGGGAGAATCCGATTTGTTTAGTTATAGAACCTTTGAACTGTTTAACGATACGCGATATTGTAGGGGCGAACTGT
>Ga0123355_10000655_pt1 | contig 46923 bp, 46 predicted proteins | sample TergutEmb28metaG_3_FD_89872 | JGI IMG/M metagenome (GOLD analysis project Ga0123355, IMG submission 89872) | Embiratermes neotenicus P1 segment gut microbial communities from Petit-Saut dam, French Guiana - Emb289 P1 | ecosystem: Host-associated > Arthropoda: Insects > Digestive system > Gut ...
ATAACCATCAGCGCATTCAGCTCAAAACAAAACTGACACCGCTTGAAAAACGGTGCCTGTTCAGGTAAGATTTTCTCGGTAGGACTCTTTTCTTTCACTGTCCGCTTTTCTTGGGGCTGTTCAATGTGAACAGCCCCTTTTATTCTTACTATTAGACTTTCTCCGGCTCGGGATAATCCACGCCCAATGTATCTACAGTAACACATTTCATCTTTTGCTCTGCGTTTGGCTTGTCTGCATGGTTGCGCGGGGCTTTTGCTATTTCATCTACTACATTTTGGCCTTCTGTTACCTTTCCGAAAGCGGCATATTGCCCATCTAAATGTGGGGAGGCGTCATGCATGATAAAAAATTGACTACCGGCAGAATTAGGGTCCCCAGAACGTGCCATAGACAATACGCCAGCTTCATGCTTTAAGTCATTTGTAAACCCGTTTATTGCAAACTCGCCGGGGATTGAATAACCGGGGTTACCGCGTCCTTCACCTAAAGGGCAGCCGCCCTGAATCATAAAACCGGGAATTACACGATGGAAGATAAGGCCATTGTAAAAGCCGCTTTTAGCCAATGATATAAAATTGTTGACTGTATTTGGTACAATTTCGGGATAAAGCTCTGCCTTTATTATCCCGCCGTTTTCCATTTCTATTGTGATGGTTGGATTTTTCATTTTTTCCTCCGTTAGATATGATTTGTTCCTTCATAACATATATTTAGAACATAATCATATTAAAACATAAACATGCGGTTAAGTCTATTATGAACCTGATTTGTATTTTCATATAATGAACTTCTTGCATAACTCTAGTTTCTTCCAAGAAAATCTGACTGCGGGCGATAGGGAACTCTTAAATCATGGCCTCGTTTTCGTAACTCGTCTATTTTAATCAGCACCAAATTTATATCTTCTCCCAATTCCCCGGCAATATGGCAAATGTCCCGCTCTTCTTTTACCAGTTCCAAGATATCATCGTCATCAATTAAAAGTTCACTAGCAAAAATATTGGCCTCGTATTCCGGGCGGGTTTTCATATCGTAAAGCATAAACTCTTGCAAAACACCCGATTTGGCAAAATGCCTGTGGAATCTGTCATGGCCTAATTCGTGAGCGCATACTGTTCTTTTGTCCAGGGAATTCATGTTCCCATTTATAAAAATAAAGCGGCTACGCAAAATAATTTTGTACATACCTTTTAGGGCCTTAAAATCGTAATTAAATATCACATGGATACCCAACCCTTTGGCAATTTGAAAAGGGTCCCGTGTGCCATGTTGTCGCACAAGATGCTGTGCTTCTTTATGAATATAATCGAAACTCATGGCCCACCACCGGAATTTGTTTACTCAATTACTGCCTTGCGGTTTTTCTTAGACGAAAATTTTTGCTTGTTTTCTTCTTTAGCAATCCAGTATGCATTTTGCAATGCTCTCATAGTAGCATCTAGATCATCTTCAGATAACTTGCCGCCGGCAAACAAACCGCTTATTTCATTAACCAGGGCCTGTGCTTCACGGGCTCCTTTGGTTCCGCCCTGCTCATAGGCTTCTGCCACAAATTCTTCTTCTTCGGATATAAGGCTGTCTATTGTGACGCCAAAATACTTTGCTATTTTGGGAAGTTTATCGCTTGGGGGCAGAAACTTGCCTGTTTCGTAATTTATCAAAGTGCGCTTAGAAATTCCAAGTTCAGTAGAAAGTTTATCTTGCGACAATCCAACTTGCATACGTGCCGCTTTTAGTTTTTCTGCAAATGTCATACACTCACCCCTTAAAAAGAATTTTTACAGTGCAACATGTTTCTGCTTGACAGTGAAATAAATTGCACTTATAATGAAACAAGTTGCACACATATCTTACGTATTGTTGCACCATTTGTCAAGCCTTATAGAAATATTTTTTTCTGTAAGGCATTGTAAAAAAAAGGAGTGGAGAACATTGCACAAAACAATTTTTAAACACAAAGGGAAAGTAATTGCCAGCTTAAACCACCGGAGGCATAACCTCCGCGCCATTGTTGAAAGCCTTATAGCCAAAGGCATCTATTGCCAAATTAACAGAGTGTGCGAGTATGAATTTGATACCCATGTTTTTATTACTATTGTAAAAGGTGTTAAACAGCAAGCTCAGGTACTAAATATTGCAGAGCAGTTTGACAATTTACTAGAGACAAGAAGGACACTACTGCCTATTTACAGAACTGATGAAAATGCATCTTAAGGACTATATAAAGCATTAGGCGGTGACTTATTGGGCAGGACTATTAAAAAGGCTGTATGCCACATTGATGCAAATTATTTTTATGCACAAATAGAAGCCCTGTATCGCCCGGATATACGCGGCAAAGCCTTTGTAGTTGGGGGCGACCAGGAATCTAGGAAGGGTATTGTTTTAACCAAATCCCCACTTGCAAAAAAAATGAAGATACAAACAGGGTCTTCAATCAAGGAAGCCTTAAAAATTTGCCCGGACATTATCATTATTCCTGCTAATTATCCGTTGTATCTTCATTTCTCACAAAGGATGAGAGAAATTGTGCTGCAGCACACAGACACAATAAAACCCTTCGGCTCCGATGAAATGTGGGCCCAGCTTTACGGCGACAGGACGGCGGTAAAAAAAACGGTAGAAGATATCAGGCAGGCATTTTGGCGGCAGTTGTGCTTAACCGTATCTATCGGGATAGGCGACAATTTACCTTATGCAAAAATAGGCAGTGATCTTGCGCCAAACAGCGGCGTTTGCGAATTATGGAATGAAGATCGAGAAAAGAAAATATACCCACTTCCGGTTTCGGATCTACTTTATATAGGCCCTGCAACAAGCAATAAATTGCGAAGGTACGCCATTGACACAATTGGAGACTTGGTAGCCTGCGGACCTGACCGCCTTTGCCAGATACTAAAAAATAAAACAGGTGAAATATTATGGACAATGGCTTGCGGGCAGGACAAAACCCCGGTTGCTCATATAGAGAGCAGAGATGACGTTAAATCTATTGGCAACAGTAACACCATGCCCCGTGACCTTGTAAATGACGACGATGTGCGGGCTGCTTTTTATATGCTGGGGGAAAGTGTAGCTGAACGCATGCGTGAAAGTGGCTTTGAAGCGCGAGTCCTCAAAATTTCGGTGCGGGATAATGAACTATTATCCTTTGAACGTCAAGTTAAGCTTCCGCACCCCACAAATCTTACTGCGGAATTGGTTCCGGCGGCAATAGACCTATTTAAAAAACACTATGATTGGTATCGCCCTGTCCGCAGCCTTGGTATACGTGGTACAGACCTTGTGGCTGAAGGCTCTGTTTATCAGCTCACTCTTTTTGATGACGAAAACAGGCGAAAAAAACTGGCAAGGGCAGAACGCTGTGCGGATAGAATCCGTGGTCAATTCGGGCATGCCAGCCTCCAGCGTGCCGTGCTTATGCGTGAACGCCTAAAGAGTGTTAACGCAAACAATGATAAAGGCGACGCACAAACATTTTACGTATACCGTTGAAATATAGCTTTATGAGCCGTTTTTGGCTTATGATGATGAATTTTATATGAGGTGATGGCTTAATGGCAGATAAAGTTGCTATTTACATTAAGCAAAGCGACGATACAAGTATCCCTGTAAAGGTTAGAATAGAATGGCTTCCGGACGGAACAATAAAACCTAGTTTATACTGGACGCCCGATGGTTCATGCTATGAAATTAAACACATTTACAATAAAATCCCCCTTACTCTTTTAAAAACCCGCAGAGAAGGCCTACGGTTTAAGACAAGAGCAGAAATAAGAGAAACACCGGAACCATACCGCGACCATCGATGTTTCCAACATGAAGCATATTTATATTTTAACCATAGCATGTTCTGCGGCAGGAATATTATTGACGATCGGTATAGCCACAATAGCAAAGAGTTTATAACTGTTACATTAGATGTTTTTCCAAATTGTAAATACGAACTTGTTTGTTTTCAGGTACAAGGTGCAAATTATGTAGTTGAAAAAAACATTGCCATAGAGCCCCGCGCCTCTTACCATGCAGGCGGCATAGGTGTTTGGCATAAAGTCAAAGCTAGGCAAGTTAACCAAAATAGTGGGGATGAATACCCTAACATGTCGAACACTGCCATTCGTATGGCAGCACTATATTTTGAAATAAATAAATGGTTCGTTATCACGGCTTCGTGATAGCGAACCATTTGTTTTGCGGGGCCGTGTATCATTAGGCTTCTTGTGCCTGGTCGATTGACGCTTTTCTTGCGGTAATAAAAGCAATTATTGCTTCCATGTCTTTCTGATATGGGTGTATTCTTATTTTTGAGCATGGACATACCAATTCGTTGCGTCCGTTTATGGTTATGGGGCAATGCTTATGACCCTCGATATCACATTTGTCAAGGTTTTTGATAAATACATCCTGCACACTACTATTTTGGCTTAACAATACCTTATAAAATTCATCGTCTGGTAAATTCGCACCGGCATTTGCACAAGTTCCGATATTAACCCGCAGAGTTGGATATTCGTTGTTGTGCAAACTAAAATCCAACACCCTTATTCCTTTATATTTGTATTTTATAATGCCAAAATGTATATACCGCTGTATCTTCATAGGTTTGCAAAAATCATGAATGGAGTGCGCAATATTAAGACTTTCATCACTTACCCGCCTTAGCAATTCATCGTAATTTTCGGCATAGTTTTTGAAAAGCCGACGAAATTCGCAATGTGCGAAATGATAACGGGCCGGTGTATCGCGTATGTTAGGGGTATGTTCCATTGTGTGCATTGCATGAAATATTTTTGGGTACTTGTCCTGTGTGAAAACTGCACTTTCTGTCGTATGTTCGCACCTTAGGCCTGTCCGCCCCAGGGCGGCAAGACACTTTTCTAATGTTATACCATTTGTAATATATGCCTTGCTTTTATTAATTTTTTTCCTGTATGTTTCCCACAGACTGGCGTCCAACACCATACTATCTTCCCGTATTTCGCCCCAAGTTGCAATATATTCAAGTATATCACGGTACTGCCTGGGGGATGCCGGCAAATACTCACCTTCATGGTTATACATATCAATACACAATTCATTAAAAAAAGCATGCCATTGATGGCAACCTTCAAGTATATCCGGTGTACATTTGCTTCTTATTTCATCTGTTAAGGAAACTAATAACGGGACAATGCCGATGGCCCACCACCATACATCCCTGCAAAAAGCGGATGAAAAATCCTTTTGGCTTTTATCAAAAGTCATATATAGTGCCTCCTTGAAAAATAGCTTACAGTTATGTACAAAAGGACTATTGCGTGAAGTAAGAAAATGGCATTCGCCACTAAGCGACTATCGATTAGTGCCGCAGCCTTTGCGGCAATCATCGATTCGGAGCGTAGGGGCAATGCCATTTTCGAGGCTATCAGAATAGCCCATTAATTACTCAACCATGTATGGCTTCAAAAGCGGCAAAACTCTTTCTTCGTTGTTGTGAACTTGCAAAGTTAGAGGCTTGCTAAGGTCTAGACTAAAGATGCCCATAATGGATTTTGCATCTACAACATAACGGTCAGATACCAGGTCAAAATCGCCTTCCAGCGGTGACACTGTGTTAACAAAACCCTTTACTTTTTCTACGGTATTGAGGAAAATCGTTACTGTTGTCATACTGAAACCTCCTTGTAAATACGGAACTGTGTTACATTTATATTGTATCCAATTTGTGGATTAATGTCAAACAAACCTCTATTTAAAATACTTCTTCACCTTGTCAAACCAGCGCGTTTTATGGTTTTTGTATTCGTCGCCCATTTCGTCGTTAAAGTTGCGGAGCAATTCCTTCTGCTGCTCGTTCATTTGAGTAGGCACAGTTACGTTTAACTTTACTATCAGGTCACCAACATGGTTTGGGTTATGCACATTTGGCACACCCTTACCCCTGAATTGAACTGTTGAGCCCGGCTGTGTACCCGACTTAACCATGTACTTTTCTTCCCCACCGGCAATGGTTGGAATAGATATTTCGTCACCTAAGGCCGCTTGTACAAAAGTTATGGGAACGTCTAAATATAAATTGTTTCCTTCCCGGGCGAATAGCTTATGAGGCGTTATGGTAACGGAAATGTACAAATCGCCCGCTGGCGCACCTTTTTCACCGGCCTCACCCTTGCCTTGAAGGCGAATGCTTTGACCACTGTCTATGCCTTTAGGCACGGATACTTCTATAGTCTTGTTTGTACGAACACGGCCTTGCCCGCGGCAGGTGGCACATGGCTCTTTAATTATCCTGCCTTCGCCCTTACAGGTAGAACAGGCCACAACTTGAGTTACGATACCCAAAATGCTTTGCTTTTGAACACGCTCGCCACCTGTACCGTTGCATCGTTTACAGCTTTCTGGATGTGTACCCGGTTTTGCGCCGCTGCCCTTACATGTATCGCATGTATCGTAGGACTGAATACTTATGTCTTTGGTAGTACCAAAAACTGCTTCTTCAAGTTTAATAGTCATACGCATTTGAAGGTCTGCGCCGCGGCGGGCTTTTGGGCGTGTTCTGCTTCCGCCGCCGCCAAAAATGTCGCCAAAGTCCATGCCGCCGCCAAAGAAAGAACCGAAAATATCATTGATATCTACGCCGCCATGGAAGCCTCCGCCACCACCTTGCTCAAATGCCGCATGACCAAATTGGTCGTAGGTGCGGCGTTTGTTTGCATCGCTTAAAACTGCGTAAGCTTCGCTAAGTTCCTTAAATTTTTCTTCGGCAACTTTATCACCCGGGTTTACGTCCGGGTGATATTTTTTTGCCATTTTTCGATATGCTTTTTTTAGCTCGTCGTCAGATGCCTGGCGGTTTACGCCAAGCATTTCGTAATAATCTTGTTTTGATGCCATCACTGACCCCCTTATAGTAGAAGTTTATATAATAAGCGTGGGGCCTATTTTTCTGTAAAGTCACCGTCTACAACGTCATGGTCAGGGCCGTAGTCAGAAGGTTCGCCGGCCTCCGGTGGTGGTGCGGCATTTTGGTACATTTTTGCAGAGAATTCGTGCAAGACTTTTGTATATGCTTCAATTGCACCTTTAAGCTGCTGGGTATCGTTTTCGCTCATGGTTTCGTGATGCATGGACACGCTTACGCTTTTTAGTTTTTCCATTTCGCTTTGCAACATTGCCTTGTCTTCGTCACTTACATTTTCGCCCTGGTCTGTTATAAGCTTCTCTGTTTGGAAGATAAGAGATTCGGCTTCGTTTTTGGCGTCTACGGCATCTTTGCGAATGCGGTCTTGCTCTGCATATTGTTCCGCTTCTTTAACCGCACGATCTATGTCGTCGTCAGACAAATTAGAAGATGCGGCAATTGTAATTTTTTGCTCTTTGCCAGTGCCAAGGTCTTTTGCGGAAACGCTTACGATACCATTTGCGTCTATGTCGAACATAACTTCAATTTGTGGTACGCCCCGTGGCGCAGGCGGGATATCGTCCAGGCGGAAACGCCCAAGTTCTTTGTTATCCCGGGCAAATTGACGTTCGCCCTGCACAACCACGATATCAACAGCGGTTTGGTTATGAGCCGCAGTAGAAAACACCTGTTTCTTATTAGTTGGAATGGTAGTATTACGCTCGATTAAGCGTGTTGCAACGCCGCCTTCTGTCTCTATGCTAAGTGAAAGGGGTGTAACATCCAACAGAAGAATGCCGCCTGCACCTGCATCACCGGCAAGTTTGCCCGCTTGGATAGATGCGCCAAGAGCAACACATTCGTCTGGGTTAATGCCTTTAAACGGATCTTTGCCTGTAAGCTTTTTAACTGCCTCCTGAACCGCAGGAATACGGGTTGACCCGCCAACCAATAAAATCTTGTCTAAATCAGACGGCGAAAGGTCTGCATCTTTAAGGGCGGTTTGCACAGGACCCATAGTTTTTTCTACAAGGTCGTGAGTTAATTCATCGAATTTTGCCCGTGTCAGGTTAATATCCATATGCTTTGGCCCGTCTTGGTTCATAGTGATAAATGGCAAATTAATGTTTGTAGTAATAACGGTAGAAAGTTCTTTTTTCGCCTTTTCCGCCGCCTCTTTTAGACGTTGCATCGCCATTTTGTCTTGCATCAAGTCCATATTTTCCTGTTTTTTGAACTCGTCTACCAAGTACTTGATAACGCGGTCGTCAAAATCGTCGCCGCCAAGACGGTTATTACCGCTGGTTGCAAGCACTTCAATAACACCGTCGCCAATTTCGATAACGCTAACGTCAAAAGTGCCGCCTCCAAGGTCGTACACCATGATTTTCTGTTCTTTTTCGTTTTCCAAACCATATGATAAGGCCGCCGCTGTTGGCTCGTTGATAATACGCTCTACTTCAAGGCCTGCAATTTTACCTGCGTCTTTGGTGGCTTGGCGTTGGCTGTCTGTAAAATATGCGGGAACGGTAATTACCGCTTTTGTTACGGTTTCGCCTAAATAGGCTTCTGCATCGGCTTTAAGTTTGCCAAGTATCATTGCAGACAGCTCTTGGGGCGAATAGTTTTTATCTTCAATTGTCACTTTAAAATTTGTACCCATTTGGCGTTTAATACTCATAACTGTGTTGTCCGGGTTTGTAATTGCCTGACGCTTTGCAGTTTCGCCTACAAGCCGTTCACCTGTTTTTGTAAACGCAATAGTAGAAGGTGTGGTACGCATTCCTTCACTGTTAGAGATTACTACGGGCTGACCGCCCTCCATAACAGCTACACATGAGTTGGTTGTTCCTAAGTCGATTCCTATAATTTTGGACATGAAATTTTCCTCCTTGTTTATTATTTTGAGGACTCTGTCCTCAAAATCCTTCTTTTTTAATTCGCTACTTTAACCATGCTATGCCTTATTACTTTGTCTTTATGAATATAGCCTTTTTGCAAGACTTCGGCTACTTCGCTATGACCGAAGTTCTCATCTTCCATATGGGCTACGGCATTGTGAAAACTGGGGTCGAATTTGCCGCCGGGCTCTAACTCAATTGGCTCTACGCCAAGGTCTTTTAGAATACCGTCAAATTGGCGGGCTATCATTGCTACGCCCTGGTAGAAGCCGTTTTCCTTATCGTCGTGAGTGCTTAAGGCTCTTTCGAAGTTATCTATCATGGGCAGAAGCTTTTCGCAAGCTGCACGTATGCCGTCATCGTAGCGGGTAGACATTTCTTTTATAGTGCGCTTGCGGTAATTATCAAATTCCGCCAGGGTTCGTTGGTAGCGATCTACCATTTCGTTGTGTTTAGAGTCTTGCTGTACAGCGTCCAATACCTCTGGCTTCTGTTCGCCCTCTTGCAACTCCGGGCTTTCATCTTTTATTTCGTCTCTTAGTTCTTCTTTAAGTTCTTCTTTAAGTTCTTCTTTTATGGTTTCGTCCATTGCTGCCTCCTTAATAATGTCCCTGTACTTAAAGCCCCAGGGCATGCGTTACACTTTGCATATTCTGCAATATGCCCGAAAGTACAGACACTGCTTGGGCATAATCCATACGCATCGGGCCGATTAGGGCAATGCATCCTGTGCCTTGGGCGTCTATTGAATAATTTGCTTTAATCAAGCTACACGTCTTTAGCAAGTCAAGGTTATTTTCCTCGCCAATAGCTATTTGTATACCTTCAATTGAATCTTGCCCCAATATCTCGAAAAGGGAAGTACGGTCTTCCAGAGCTTGAAGTATAGCTTCTGCTTTACGGATATCCGAGAACTCCGGAAAGGCAAGAATGTTCTTAACGCCGCTGGTAAACACACGAACATCATCTTCTGCTTGTATCATATCAGATACTGCGCCCAAAATTGGCATTAATATATGGGCGGCATTGCCAAAGACGTTTAGCATTTTATCAATCAGCTCGCGGCTTATTTCACGTATACTCAGGCCTGCCAAGTACCGGTTCAAGTGGGATGATAATTGAGTAAGGGCTTCGTACCCCGGGGCGGCTTGCAGATTAACTATTTGATTTTTTACTGCCTTTGTGTCGGTAACAAGCACCAAAAGCAGAGATTTTTCGTCCAGTGGCACTAATTGAAGATGCTTGATTTTGGTCTTTTTTAAATAAGGCTCCGACACAATAGCAGGGTAACGTGTAAGACGGGAAAGAGCCTTTGCGGTTTCTTGCATCATAAATTCCATTTGATAAATGTTATCGATAATCATTTCTTGCAGGAAAAGTGCCTCTTCGGAACTAAGCTGCCTGCTTTGCATCATGGAATTTACATACAGGCGATAACCCTGACCAGAAGGAATACGCCCGGATGATGTATGGAGCTGGCTTATTAGCCCCATATCTTCGAGGTCGCTCATTTCGTTACGAATAGTAGCAGAACTTATGCCAAGTCCAGACTTTTTGGCAATAGTACGTGAACCAATTGGCTCTGCTGTTTCTATATAGTCTGTAATGATGGCCTCTAAAATTTTGAATTGTCTAATGCTTAGGTTCATTTGTAGTTCCCCCTCGCTTATTACTGCATTTTGCTTGTTAGCACTCTACACTGTCGAGTGCTAACGATGAAAGAATATCATGACTCTACAATTTTGTCAAATACTTTTTGTAATATTCGAATAACAAAGTCGTGCGAAGCGCGACTTTTGCGTATGGTAGAATATAACAGTTTCCAGAGAACTAAAAAAGCCACCGCTTTTATAATTGCAGTGGCTTTACTATTTATCCAATTATTCCTGTTACATGATTAAAGAATGCATTTACATCCCGGCTATGGGTAACAAACCATGGGTCTTCCCCATTAACACTTACAGCGTATAAGTTACTGTCAAGGGCAAACAGGCGAATTTCTATATCTGGGTCTTCTGGCCTATGATAGGTGATTGTAATGTCCGGTTCGACCTGTGGCGTAAAGGGCTCTGTCTCCCCTTCCATGAACAGGGCAATAAGCAGCCTGTATGACACGCGGAAGTCTGACTCCTCTACCGCAATGCCATTTATTGTAGGAGCAATTGATTGGGACTCCCCGTGGTTTATAATCATATCTAAGTTACGGGATTCTTCCAGAGCTGTAACAGTTACCCGCTCTACCCCCAAAATACTGGGAAGGGCGATGAATCTGTCTATAAAAAAGAATACATTAAGGTCGAACAGAACTGACGCAAAGCGGAATTCTGCACTAAACACATGAGGGCGGTCTGCAAATTTTACATATATAAAATCCACATCCCAGCCATTTACGTCTTCTGTGAAAATATCACCAAAAAGAAAGTGTGTCTCGCCAAATTCGTCTTGATACATAAACTCTAAACTTGGGTTATCCAGCCCGTAGAGGGAAAGGTCTGTAGGCATAAGTGACACTACCCTGTCTAAGGTGAACTCGCTTAAAGGTTCAAGCACATTGTACCCCAGCCTGGAATGGTCTATTCCTCTGTCAAATGGCTGTATCAAGCGCAGAATTTTACCATCCGGGATAAAAGCCATAAGAGCCTCTGCGTCTTCGCTTACAGCCATGGCAAGTTCAATTGCCGGCCCGTCACGCTGGGCAATTAGAATATACTCTGCATCTGCGGTAAAGTGCTGCAGAGTGCGGTCAATAATGCTTTCCAGGTCTGCCATTGCTCTGTCCACTGCAAAGTTTCCTACCAGATAAATAGACGGGGAACCGCTTACCATTACAAAATAGTTGCGCATATCTGCAGTTTGGGCACCAAAGTATATATTCTTATTTGTGCCGTCTGTGTAGGTTATTTCCATTGTAAGGCGGGGTGGGGACAGGTCAAACTGTGCAAGATCTAAGCCCTGGGTATCTTCATGAGCGGTATCTAATACCGTAAAATGCCAAGCAGGCCGCACTTTGTCACGAGCCCACCACGGCTGCAATATAAACTCCGGGTTAGGCTGCCATTGCCATGTTACTGTATCATTTTCGTCTATATTTGACGTCATTGTGTATTCTTGATCTGCCCAGATAAATCTTACACTTGCCACATCATGTTCGTCACGTTGAATAAGAAACGTAGTTGCTAGTGCCGGCGGTGCATTATCTTCTTCGTATTCTTCATCCACCGGGCGCAGGAAATATACCCCCGCCAATGCAGCAATAAGCACCAGTATAATACTCATGGACAGGGTTCGTTTTAGCTTTCTGCTCATACTATAACACTCTCCATTTTAATTGTGTCTCCGTCTTATCCAAACAAATACCCCAATAATAATGCATACAAGAGGAAGACCCGCCACGGCAATACCGTTCATTACATTAACGTTAAGCTGGGTAAGCACCAATGGTTCACCGCTGCCGGGTGGGATACGCCCCGGGATAAATATGCTAGGGGGCTGACCATGCAGCCAACGCATAGAGTCCAACACAAATTGGAAGTTGCCAATACCTATAAGGCTAAGAGTAACTTCATTTAAAGTTACCATACTACCCACTACCACTAATTGAGTAGTGTAGGTTCTATCTACAAAGCGGGAATCTGTTATTGCCACAGCCAAGTTAAAAGGCCCGGGCAAATCCCCTGGGATACGGGTGACGGTTGTTTCTTCGATATCTACACGGGCATAGGCATCCCGGGACGTTACTAACAATGGCTCAATGTTTGTAGAACCACGGCGTATATCCACAGCTTCGATACCCGTAGCCTCTACCATTAAACTTGGCAAGTTGCGGGCACGTAAATTTTCGTTAATTTCATGCTCTACACGGTTTGGCAGTATGAACTGAGCATGCTGCTGAAAAATATTGTTTGCGTTGCCTTCCAGTACTAAGTGGTTAATTGGGGCTACCCCATAAGAGGCAAGTACACCGTTAAATACAGGCATATCCTCCAATGCCGGATGTGCGGCAATAAAGGCACGCCCCTCGTCTATTAAAAAGTCTAAAATACGTTCTGCCTTAACATCTGTCCAGTCCCGGGCGGGCATAGGGATTAATAAAATATCCGCACTTTCCGGCACGTCTTGGGTAACCAGGTTTACTTCACGTACAACAAAATTTTCGCTTTCCAAAAACATTACAAGCATTTGAGATAAATCATGCTCGCCGCTTCCGGTTACATAGTATATAGTTGCGGCATCCCCTTGGGTTACATAGTGTATGGCCCGGGTAATTTCCGATTCAAAATTTAAACTGCGTATTGCAATTACACGTCCAAACATGTCACGTTCAACTGATAGCATATCATCTCTGCGCAATACTCTAATTCTGTTACCGCTTTGCACAACAACGCTGCCGTCAGGTATGCCGCCTTCGATACCGGCGGCCTCGGCAAATTGGTGTATTAACATTGGGTTTATATTAGGGTCGCGCTCTTGCACGGTAATATGGCGGGAAGATGAATCGTATTCTTCTAACAATTGGGATATAACTGGAGTCAAATCATGACCTCGGCCTAATTGTAGTACATGAGTAATGGTTACATCTCTGTCCAATGTTTCTAAAAACTCGTGACTGCGTGGGGACAAAGAAAATATACCGTCTGGTGTAAGGTCGAAGCTACGGTTAAACTCGTCGGCAATAAGGTTAATAAACACGAAAAGCACAACAGCAAGCAGCATCATTGCTGTAGAAAATGTGCCGTAACGGAAGCGTTTGTCCTTTAAAATATTCATTAACGCCACCTCCTCTTCTCGATTACATTAACCGTCATGTATAAGAACAATGCACTAAAGGAAATATAATACACAATATCGTTAATATTTAATATCCCACGAGAGAAATTACTGAAACGCCCGAATATAGAAAACCATAAAAGTACACGCACTATAATACCGTCATAAATAAGATTGTTTGCCATATATAGCCCGGCTGCCAGTGCCAATGCAATTACTGCAATAATTACCGTTACAATAATTTTACGGGTTGCGTTGTACCAAATAGCAATAATAGCGGCAATTACCAAGAGTACAAACACTAAAGATGCAAAAGTTGTAGTGGGCATGATAGCAGCCACAGCACTAATTATAAACATTACAAATATGGCACCTATCGTAATAACGGCAGCGATAATTTGGTTATCTGTAAGAACGGAAATGAACACACCTACGGCAATACATGCGGCGCCAATTAGCACAAACCCGACATACGTACCGGTAATATGGCTGACGGGCACCTCCCCAAAGCGGCTAAGCATTATAGGCATTATAATTGTTATACCTGTAGCAAGGGAGAACAGTGAAAATGCCGCAAGAAATTTGCCCAAAACAATACTTAAAACAGAGAGCGGGCTGGTAAAAATCAATTGGTCTGTTTTTTGTCGTGCTTCTTCCGAAAACAGGCGCATGGTAAGCACAGGTACTATTATAAAGAAAAATATTGTTGCGCCTTCTAACGCCCAGTTAAAGTTTGTATTTCTGCCAAGAACATTGTTTATTGCAAACCAGATACCAATAGACAGCAGCATAAACGCCAGAAAGACATATCCCATCATGTGGGAAAAATACGCACGCATTTCTTTTTTATATATCGCTATCATCTTCCGGCACCTCCTTTGCTAAGTTGGGTTCAGCAGCCTCTTTTTCCTGTTCCGGCGGGGTTTTCTTGCTAAATTCTGATATTGCACTGATACCCATCCGGTCGCTGTCTGTAAGGGAAAGGAATATTTCTTCCAGGGACAATTCTGTAGACTTCATAAGCAAAATAGGCAAATTATTCTTTGCCATACAGCGGAAAATTGGCTCACGGATATCCTGTCCGTCTTCGCCTGCAAGCACAAGGTCAATTGTACCAGATTCTGCTCCTGCCTCCGCAGAGACATTTTTTATCACAGCAAATTCGGCTAAAGCGTTCATCACATGCTGACGGTCGCCTTTTACTCTAACTTGCATACGGTTCGCACCCTTTGTAATGCTGTCGGAAAGGGCTTCCGGCGTTCCGGCTGCTACAATTTTGCCCCGGTTAATTATCATCATCCTGTCGCAAACGGCACTTACCTCTTGCATAATGTGGGAGGATAATATAACCGTGTGCTTTTTGCCAAGGTTTTTTACTACATTGCGCATTTCAATTATCTGCTTAGGGTCCAAGCCAATGGTTGGCTCGTCCATTATTATTACTTTTGGGTTGCCAATCATGGATTGGGCAAGCCCTACACGCTGCCTATACCCCCGTGACAGGTTTTTGATTAGCCTGCGAGGGATATCGTCTATGGAAACCTGCGCCATTACATATTTGACCATATCTTTGCGCTGGCTAAGTTTTACCCCTTTTATGTTTGCCACAAAATTCAGATATTCCTCCACACGCATGTCCAAATACACAGGGGGCGTATCCGGCAAATAGCCGATATTGGCCTTAGCCCGCTCCGGCTCGGCAACAACGTCTATGCCGTCAATTGTAACATCCCCGCTGGTGGCGGCTATAAAGCCTGTCATAATGTTCATAGTAGTGGTTTTGCCTGCGCCGTTCGGCCCCAAAAAGCCTACTATTTCGCCGGCATTAATGGAAAAGCTTATGTTGTCTATGGCTTTTCGCTGACCGTATTGCTTTGTTAAGTTACGTACTTCAATCAATGGTATCACTCCATACCTTTAGAGTTTTGATGCCGTGGGGCTCGCTGGCTCCGAAAATGGTACTATTCTAATTCGAGTATATCAGAACATAAAAAAATGAGGGGTTAACATTTTGTGAATGTTTTGTGAACTACAGTGGAAAACTATAGTCGAATAAGTTGAAAACCGTCCTTTAAAGGACAAGGTTAATAACGAAGTATGAAGGAAGCGAACATAATAAAGGTTTGGCGGTTAAACGGGATTGCATAAAAAAGGATGCCTAAATAAAAGGTATCCTTTTATAATTCAAATGAATTTAACAGTATCACGAGGTATAGATTTCTAAAAAAGATGATATTTTCCCATTTTCATGGCAAGCGGATAACTCGCCAAATTCTGGATCATAAAAAACGCCTTTATGATATACGACCCAATGCCCATAATTAGGCATTTTTACTTGTAATAAACACGTTTCCGGTAAAACTAGCTGCTCCTTTGAAAAATGTAAAAAGCGCTCACCATGACATATTTTATAATGATACATTGCGTCAATAAGCATTTTAGATGATGTCGGTCCTTTTGTTTTCATTGTCTTAAACACATCACTTATATCAACACCTGCGAGCATAGCGATGCACGATTGTCCACATGCGGTACTGACAGGCTCTTTAACAAGCACGATATTGTCGATTTTTCGTGCATCCTTTAGATCGATTGGGGGTGGAGCTTCTATTATTCGCGGCTCTATCTCAATGTGCAATGTATCTCCGTCATTTGGCATTATCGTTTTACACATATCTTTAGTGAAAAATAATGCGTAAAAGCCTTTCCCTTTGGGGCTGAGTTTACTTTCAAAAGAAAAGTTATTTATGCGCACATTCACCGGAACGGGGCCTCGCAAATTAAATTCATCCCATACATTGAATGGTACGTCAATAATTGTTCGCTGACCTTTTTCTGTCGGTGTTTTATAGACCGCATTAAAACACATCATACAGCATTACCCTTTAGTTTTATCGGAAACAGCAAATCTATTTGCGGTTCATTGCTATCCGGTTGCTTTAAGTTAGCATAATAAACATAATTTAAGTGTTCTTCAAGCAGCCCACCCATATACTCTCCGTTATCAGGAATATTGTTTGCCTCGTACTTGGGATTATCTACAGTGACCCATTTTATTAGCCATTCCCACTCGTGGAAATTATATGGGATAATCATATGCGCAGCATATAACCCACCTTCAATACGTTTTTTTATAAGTGGAGAGGGTACATCCATGCCATCAGGAATCGTTACCCAAAGTTCATAACCATATATCGGCTTTTCTTGTGAAAGGTTTGGGTGATTAAATCCAAAAACACGGGCGTCCGGTTTTATGCCATAGAGATTGCTATTTGCTAAAAAATCATTTAATTGATTACCTGCATTTTTTTCTGGTTCTTCTCCGATGTAGTGGCTTGATGCTACAGTGAAAGGCGGCAAATGTACAATCCGTACATTTTTCAATTTTGATAAACTTTCGTTAGCTTTGTTTAAGTCGTCCATCGACTTATCCTCCTTAAAATTAATTTTTGTTAAGGATAAGGAGTTGATGGCGTTGAGAATGACTTCATCGCTAAATAATATAGTTTTCAAAGATATATTTGACCTTTTTTGCAAATCAACAATGAAATTATTAAGTATTATCCGCATTGTTGATAGGGCAGTTATTTCATCATTTATATCATTGACATTTTTCATGAATATGTCAAGAATAGTTTTTGCATCTTTGGTCTGAAAAATCATACTGATTTCTTTTAAGGGAATACGCAGTTTACGAAGAATAATGATTTGTTGCAAACGAGAAATAGAATACATGTCGTATGTACGATATGCGTACTCGTCTTTTTTTATACTCGTCAACAAACCGATTTCTTCATAATAACGTAGCATTCTTGTAGAAATGCTGAACATTTTTGATACCTGACTGATAGTTGTTAATTCCATGACAACCCCCTCCTTCCTTAATGGGAGTATAAAGTGCGACACGACGTTAAAGTCAATACATTTAAAAATAATTGTCATAAACTTTTGGTTTTTATGTTATTTCCTATGTCCTACACGTTTTAATAGTGGCGAACGTTCCAACACCTTCATCAAAACCCGCCATTCTTCATCATCCAGCTTGGAAGCGTTAAGTCCAAGCTGTTTACAAAAATATGATATGTTTTCCTTTCGATGCCTTTGCGATAGCTCTAGTAAAGAAGTCGCAACTGGTATACAAGTGGGGTAATTTTTGTTTTAACACTTCAAGTTCCGAAACAGTGTATAACCGCTCAACTTCCACGTATCCACAGCTAAGCATCTTTATGTCTGGATGATTTCGAAGAAATTCTAGGTCTGTGAAAATGATTCGCTTGCCTTTTGTAGGTGCTTTGCCTGATACACACAACTCTTCAAGGTTTTTCATGTGGTATAGTGGCGAAAAATCTTCAATGTTATTAATTGAATATAGGTTTAAAACTTCTAAATTTTGCAAATAATTAAGAAATTTTACATTTGGTATAGGAGAACGAAATCCATCAAAATAAAGACTTTTTAATTTAGGAACATTTTTAAGCACAGATAAATCCAACTTGGTTCCCCATTTAATGCGCAGAATTTCTAATTTTTCTTGATGGCAAACAGCCTCTAATAATGCCTGTGTAATTCCTGTTCGAAAAAGAACCCCTGTCAGTGCTTTGGGATTTGTTCTAAAAAACTCAATCCATTCGTCAATGATTTGCTTCTGCTTTTTTTCCTGTTCCTTCAAACTGCATTCCATATTACTAAAAATCGGACTGCCAAATCCAGGCGTATTTGACCCGACCAATTGTGTACATGCAAGTTGAACATATGCTTGGCCTTGATACTCATCTAATCTAACCATATACGATTCATCATAGATGGGTGCAAACCCTCCAAACCCTCCAAAAAAATAATGATAACGGGCTTCAGCTTCTGTTTGAGACAATGCGAATCCCTCCCTGCAGGTTATATAAGAGCCTGTGTGAAAATACATAAAAGCTTCAAAATCGCTTGATGATCTGGCTAGATAACGTCGTCGCCATGGTCAAGAAGGGCCGCTAACGATGCTTTACAATATATATATATGAGTATATAATTTATATATCTTGCAAAAAGGGGATTTTATACATGGTCAAAAACAAGCAACTTATTTTCAAACTGTATGAGCATGAGCATGAGCAGATACAAGAGTACGCGAAAGAGCAGGGAAAGACCATAACTGGATTTATTTTAGATTTAATTCGTGAGGAAATGGAGAACATCGAAGATGAAAAGGACATTAGAGCGGTGTTGAATGGCAATGAACCAAGTATTAGTTGGGCTGAACTACGTAAGGAGAAAAATCAATGACGTATTCCGTTCAGTTTGCAGGTTCGGCGGCAAGACAATACCGCAAATTAGACGCTTTTGCAAAACGTCAGATTGATAACTATATCGCAGAATATTTAGAGGGTACGACTAATCCAAGAGAACATGGGAAGCCCTTAAAAGGTCGCTTAATAGGCTTCTGGCGGTATCAGATAGGTGATTATCGTTTAATTGCGGACATTCAAGATAACATCTTTACTATCTGGGTTATGAAAGTGGGGCACAGGCGAGAAGTCTACAGATAAAAAGATTCCCCGCTATTTACATCCCTCATAGTACACATCATACCTTCTGTTTGCTATTATGGTGATAATAGATAACCCGATATGCCATCTAACATAACAGTCTTTTGTTCCCCTGTTGCCATTTCCTTGACTATGGCTTCGCCGCTTGCAATTTCGTTCCCGCCAAGTATCGTTGTGTGCTTGGCATTTATTTTATCCGCATATTTCATTTGAGCCTTTACACTGCGGCCAATAAGGTCTGTTTCTACACATATGCCCTGTCGGCGCAAGGCATAAGCCAGTTCCTGAGATTTGATAAAGCCGGCTTCTTCGGCATGGCCTATGAAAATATCCGGTGCAATGGTAAGAGATTCCTGCTGTTGTTTTTCTTTTACAAGAAGCACCAGCCGCTCTATGCCCATTCCAAAACCAACCGCCGGTGTTACAGAGCCACCAAGCTGTGATATTAACCCGTCGTAGCGGCCCCCACCACTTACGGTAAGTCCGTCCCCTTTAATAAACTCAAAAACTGTACGGGTATAGTAATCCAACCCCCGCACAATCATTGGGTCTACAACAAAGGGGATACCAAAGTTCGTCAGCAAGTTTTGTAGGCCCTCGAAATGGCTGCGGCATTCGTCATCCAAAGAGTCCAGTACCAGTGGTACATTGGTAATCAGCTCTTTACAATTTGGGCTTTTGCAATCCAAAATACGTAAAGGGTTTTTATCCGCACGCATGCGGCATAGTCCGCATAGGGAATCTAGACGTTCTTCTATAAAAGTGCGCAGCCTTTCGTGGTAAACCTTGCGGCAATCCGGGCAGCCAATGCTGTTTATGTGTACGACAACATCCTCTATGCCAAGCTGGCTAAAAATTCGCCAGCCTAAGGAAATAACTTCTGCCTCTGTAGCATAATTTGCCGAACCGTAAACCTCTATACCAAATTGATAATGCTGGCGATACCGCCCGGCCTGCGGGTTTTCGTAACGGAAATTGGGACCGATGTACCACAGCTTTGTAGGCTGGGGTTGGTTATGCAGCCCCCGTTCGATATAGGCGCGGGCAACGCTGGCTGTCTGCTCTGGGCGAAGGGAAAGGCTGCGCCCGCCTTTATCGTTAAAGGTGTACATTTCCTTTTGCACAATGTCGGTTGTGTCCCCTACGCCCCGCAAGAATAAATCTGTAGATTCGATTATCGGTGTGCGAATTTCCGCAAAATTGTATGCGGCTGTAGTTTTGCGAACAATAGCCTCTACCTTGTGCCAAATTAGCATTTCCTCACCGTATACGTCTCTGGTTCCTTTTGGTGCCTGGATCATGTTTATCGCTCCGTTTCATTTTTGTGTATATTACTCACCTGCTGCCGTTCCACATAAATTTCCGGGTTTTTCACATTAAATTCTCTGCTTATCTTGCCCTCTTCCACAAACTTGCTAACTGCCCCTGCGCCAATGCCCAACACAGTTTGGGTTTCTGCCATCATGCCCACATTATACAGGCATTCATACCCGGGCTTGCTGTAGCCCACATTTTCAAACATGCCAACCATGTTCTTTTGACGGTACATATAGTAGGGGTTTAGTCCTGCATCAGCACATGCATTACCTGCAATTGCAAGCATTTCTTCAATTAAATGGGGCTCTGCCCCAAACCACACTGTTCCGTCGGGCAATCCCCTACTACACTTCCCCAGGGAAGCGACGGAATCGCTTAGAATTTCATTCAAACGAGATGCCCGCTTTACTGCCAAAGTATGCACTGTGATATTTTCCGGCGACAGCTCTGCAATACCTTCCATCGTACGGCGCATATCGTCTGGGGTTTCCCCGGGCAGCCCAGCGATTATGTCTGTGTTAATACAGGTAAATCCCATGTCCCGGGCAATGTTAAAAGCTTTAAAAAAATCAGCCGCCGTATGTTTGCGTCCGATAAGTGAAAGAGTTTTGTCCTTTAGAGTTTGCGGGTTTACGGCAATTCTGTTTACGCCGTAGCGGCGCAAGATGTCCAATTTGTCTTTTGTAAGGGTATCCGGGCGGCCTGCTTCTACAGAGAATTCTTCAGTTGGTAAGAAAACTTCAGCAACCGAATCCAATAATTGCTCCAGTAAGCTTTCCGACAAAACCGTGGGCGTTCCGCCGCCGATATATATTGAAGAAATAGTTCCGCCCATTTGACGGAGACGATCTGCTTGTGTCTTACACTCCTGTACAACTGCCGCTATATACTGGGCATGAATATCCTTGCTTGCAAAGTTATGATTCACATTAAAAGAGCAGTACACACAGCGACTAGGGCAGAAAGGGATGCTTATATAAATACCAATGGGGTTATAGGGAGGCTGTAAACCGGACTTTGTATTACATAGTCCGGCTTCTGAAGGTTGCTTGAAAATTCGCCCGGTCAAATCTCTCTCCGCATGTGCTACCGTTAGGGCAAGCCGTGCCTTTTCATGTGTACAGCAGAATGGGTCGGCTAAAGTAGCAACGATTTTTTCATCGCTCCAGCCCGCATCCAGCCATTCCCGCACCATTTTGGATGGGCGAATACCCGTAAGGGCCCCCCAGGGTGCATACGCACCAATAGCGGCTTGCAACGCATGATACAGGGCAAGCATAAGTACCCTGCCCGGGGAAAGGTGGAGGGGTAAACTATCCAATGGCAGTGAATATTCAGATGTTAATATGCTATCTTTGTAAACTTGGGCCATTGCTGCACTTTCCGAAATTTCGGCTTGCACAACGTAACCGGGCGGATATTCTGCTAACGGCTCGGAAACGAAGCGAAAACCATCCCCAGGGAAAAATAGCTGGGTTATAGTTTGCACTTCGTTTATGAAGTTATGGTTCAGTAAAACACAAGTCATGCATGTATCCTTCTTATCTCCCGGGCATTTGTTGCCGCTTGCAGGCGGTTTATAATATGGTTTAAATGATCTGTATCGTAAATATCAATTCCCATGGTAAATGTAGCGTCTGCTTGTACAACATTGGCTGTAAGGGTAGAAACTCTTATATTCTCGTCTTTTAATACATCGTTGATGGCATACAATAGATTATTTCCGTCCGGGCAAGTGATGCGCAGGTTAACAAGGTATGTCTGCTTTGTTGTTTCGGGCACATTCCATTGGGCATTGATAATCCGGCGTCTGTCTAATTCGCCCATGTGCAGTACGTTTACACAGTCTGTACGGTGAACGGTCAGCCCGCGGCCCCGGGTTACAAACCCTAAAATTTCGTCCCCGGGTACAGGGTTACAGCATTTTGAAAAAATTACGGCAGTATCGCCAACGCCTTTTACAACAACACCGCTTTTTTTGCCTTTAGTATCTGCCTTGGCTCCTGCATTTAGCAAGTTGTTGATTAATTCCTCGTCACTTGGAGGGGGTTGAACTTTTTCGTATTCCCGGTAAAGATGGTTGGCTACTTGTTTTTCCTTAACGCCGCCGGTACCAACCATCAGATATAACTGCTCAATGTTTTTGCAGTTAAAGCGCGCCATAACATCTTTGTCGCGCCCCTCTGCAAGAAGATCATCTAGGGGTACTTTTAATTCATCGGCGCATCTATCAAGGGCTTCCCGCCCTTTTTGCAAATTATCTTCCCGGTTTTCTTTGTTAAACCACTGGTTAATTTTAGACCTGGCTTGGTTTGTCCTTACTATTTTAAGCCAATCCTTACTTGGCCCCTTTACGTTTTGGCTGGTTACAATTTCTACAATGTCCCCAGAGGAAAGTACATGGTCTATGGGAACCAGCTTGCCATTGACACGAGCACCAACCATGCGGTTACCTACTGCAGAGTGAATTGCATAGGCAAAGTCTATGGCACAAGAGTCTTTAATTAAGTTAATTGGTTCCCCTTGTGGGGTAAAGCAAGATATATGGCTTTGGAACGCACTTAAGTCCATTCTTAAAGCGGATAAAAATTCATCGTTGTCGGAAATTTCGTGCTGCCAGTCCATAATTTCTTGCAGCCATTTATCTTTTGCGGCTTTGCCGCCCTCCTTGTACTTCCAATGAGCGGCGATACCAAACTCCGCTACTTCGTGCATTTCAAAAGAGCGTATTTGCACCTCGAAAGGCTCGCCTGGGCCAACAAGCGTTGTGTGTAAAGACTGATAACCATTGGGCTTTTTACCCGCAATATAGTCTTTAATACGCCCTGGCACAATTGGATACAGCCCATTTACGCAACCTAAAGCGGCATAACATCCCGATACATCTTTAACCAATATACGCACGGCGTACAAATCGTGAATTTGATCCAAAGTTCTGTTTTTGGATACCATTTTTTTGTACACGCTATAAAGCCGCTTTGGTCGCCCTTCTACCACGGCCTCTACGCCTTGTGCCTCCAGGGCTGTTCGTATTTCTTTCATTATTTGCTCTGTAAGTTCAATACGCTCGGTGGTTTTAAGCTCCACCTGCTTAGATAAATTTTTATAAAGAGCGTTGTCGCTATACATGAAAGCCAAATCTTCCAGGTCGTAACGCAGCCGCGCAACCCCCAAGCGGTGGGCAAGGGGTGCGTAAATATCCAATGTCTCCCGAGCTGTGGCTACTTGTTTTTCCGGCTCTTTTGCTTCTATTGTACGCATGTTATGCAGCCTGTCGGCAATCTTTATCAAAAGCACGCGCACATCTTCCGACATATGAAAAAACATTTTGCGGTAATTTTCTGCCTGTACATCTGTTTTAGATTGATACTGCACTTTTTCAATTTTTGTTACGCCTGCCACAAGAAGGGCAACGTCCGGGCCAAATTTTTCCGCCAGTTCTTCTGTTGTAACATCAGTATCTTCAACTACGTCGTGCAAAATGGCAGCCGTAATAGATTCCAAGTCTGCCCGAATTTCCGCCAAAATAATTGCTACCTCCAACGGGTGCATGATATATGGCTCGCCTGAAATGCGATATTGCCCGCTATGGGCTTCCCTTGCAAGTTTAAATGCATCTTCTACCATGTCTAAGGAAGCCGTTGGCCTGTATTCTCTAATTTGGTTTACCAGTTTTGCATATGCCTCATCAACCATTGCGTTATTTATTGCTTCCTGCTCGGGAGTTAAAACCCTGGGTGTCTCTTGGGGGGTATTGGCATTTTTTGCGTCCAACGAAATCGCCTCCTTCTTTATATAATCTTTTTCTAAGATTTTGACATTATAACACGACATAAGCGTTTTTATAACCCTAAAGTGTGATATACTACAAATAATGAAAATTTTGAGGTGAGTAATGAATAAAAAAAGTTTCCGTTCGGGTTTTGTAACACTTATAGGCCGCCCAAACGTTGGCAAATCCACACTTATGAACTTATTCATAGGCGAAAAAATATCCATAGTAACCAACAAGCCCCAAACCACACGTAATAAAATCCGTAGTATTTTAACCGGTGACGACTATCAAATTGTATTTATAGACACGCCGGGCATCCATAATCCTACAACTAAGCTTGGCAATTATATGGTAAAAAGCGCATACACCGCCCTTAACGAAGCGGACGCAGTTGTTTATTTGGTAGAACCCCGTGGTAAAATACACGAGGGCGACATTGCTATTTTAGAAAGCCTTGCCAATGTAACTACCCCTGTTTTTTTAGGGATAAACAAAGTGGACACCGTGGACAAACCGGGGCTTTTAAAAGTGATAGAGGGCTATAGCAAGGCCTATGCTTTTAAGGAGATAATACCCTTATCTGCCCTTACAGGCGAAAACACGCAGGCATTATTGCAATCCTTACGTAATGTCCTTGAACCTGGGCCTATGTATTTTCCGGAAGACCAGATTACAGACCAACCAGAAAGGCAAATTACCGCAGAAATTATACGGGAAAAGGCACTGACTTTTTTGCAGGAAGAAATCCCTCACGGTATGGCAGTGGAAATTACAAGTATGAAGTCCCGCTCCCAAAACCCGGATGAAGAGCCGGATGCCCTTGTTGATGTAGGCGCAACAATTTATTGCGAAAGAGACTCCCACAAGGCTATAATAATAGGCAAAAAGGGCGATATGTTAAAGAAGATAGGCTCTGCTGCCCGGCGGGACATACAAAACCTTTTGGGTTCGCCAATTTACCTTGAACTTTGGGTAAAAGTAAAGAAAAATTGGCGGGACAGCGACTTTTTGCTAAAAAATTTCGGCTACAACGAAAAAGATATTTGACATAAGGATTCTTTCCATTGCTTCCAAATTTTCACCAGGATACAAACCGGGCCCCGGCGAATAATAGATTTTGACAGTTTGTATTATATTTAAGGGGGCTTCACATATTATGAATGACACAATGAGCTTGTGGCAGTTATTTGCATTAACGGGTGATCCAAGGCAATATCTCAAATATAAGGAGCGTAAGGAAGAGACTACCCACATGCACAAAAAAGAAAAAAATAAACAGCCATAAGCAACTAAGGGGAACATTGACGTGAAACAAGTAAAAGTTAGGGGGCTTGTCCTGCGGGAGTATGACGCAGGCGAAAGCGATAAAAGGCTAATTATATTTTGCAAAGGGCAAGGCCGCCTAATGGTATATGCGCGGGGGGCACGTAAACCTACCAGTAAGTTTATGTCTGCCGCGCAGCTTTTTACATATGCCGATTTTGTGTTATCCGAAGGCCGTGGCTTCTACTCTCTGTCACAGGCGGAAATAATCGAAAGCTTTTACCCCCTGCGGGAAGATTACGACAGACTAATGACTGCCCACCTTGTAGCAGAAGTATGTGAAAAAACCCTGTGGGACAATATCGAAAGTGACGAATTGTTGCGCCTTGCGCTAAAATCTCTTTCTGTTTTAGCAAAAGGGAAATTGCCACCGCTGCAGGTGGCTTGCGTGTTTTTGTTCCGCTTTTTGGATGTCCACGGTTTGCGCCCCCAAGCAGATGCTTGCACCATATGTAACACCCCATTCCACATGATAAAACGTGGGGGCATATGCGCAGAAGGGCTTGTATGTGAAACTCATAAGCCAATTATTTATCAGCCTATTTCTGCAGGTGTAATTGTGGCTATGCAGCATATTTTGGACAACGACCTTGCAAAAGCCTTTCTTTTTACTGCCGAGGATGATATCCTTATGGGGCTGCGCAAGGCTGCGAATTTACTGTGGAAGTGCCACTTCGAATGGGAACTTAAGTCTGGAGGATGAGATATGCGTTTTGGTTATTGTTTAGGCTTAAACTTTTTGCAGGGGGATTCTAATCTATTTGACTCCGTGGCAGATACAGGCTTCGATTATGTAGAACTGCCGCTATCGGGTCTTTCGTCACTATCGCCGGATGAACTTCTCCGGCTAGAAAAAGCCCTTGCATACATACCATGCCGGGCTTGTAATTTATTCTTCCCGCCCAATTTAAGTATAGTTGGCAAAGACATGGACATAGGCGGCATTAGGGCTTATTTAGAAAAAATGCTCCCCATTGCCATTAGCCTTGGCTCAGAAACACTGGTTTTTGGTAACGGCGGCGCAAGAAAAATTCCGGAAGGGGCAGCCCGTGAAAACATATGGGAAAACCTACGCACTTTGGTTGAAATAATGGAGGAGTATGCGACCAAACACGGCATCATAATTGCCGTAGAGCCCCTTAATTCCGCAGAAACAAATATATTAAACAGCTATGACGAAGCCGCATTGCTAACAAAAGGCCTGAACAATGTAGCTACCATGGTTGACAGTTACCATGTGGCAATGGAAGGCCAGAATTTTGACGACGTATTGGAAACCCCGGGCAAATTAAAGCATTTGCACACAGCATATCCTTTGGGTAGGCTGGTTCCTTCCCCGGAAGATGATATGGCAAAGTATGCAGAGTTTGTTAAAATTGTGAAGCAGCTAGGTTACAATGATAAAATAAGCATAGAGGGCGGACTGCGCACAAAAAATGCAGATGAAATTTATAAAGAAGTTGAGGCCGCATTGGGTGTTTTGAGGAATTTGTTTGAAGTGTAGTGCTTTACAAATGGCGTTGCAGTTGGTATGATATTGGAAGAACGGGCGGTTAACTCAGCTGATAGAGTGCCACCTTGACGTGGTGGAAGTCGTGGGTTTGAGTCCCTCACCGCCCAGAATACAACAATAAAAAAGCCCTTGAAACTCAATGTTTCGAGGGCTTTTAAAATGGTATACATCAAATCTTCCAGGAAATGTGCATTTTAAATCTATACCGTATGTGAGTTTTTATTAACTTCTTCATATATTAATAATTTCATCAAATAAACCGCTTATACCACTATCTTTTTCATGAGTTATAATAATTAGCGTTATATTAAATGTTTGAAGATATTTTATAATTGAAACAGCAGTATCGTAATCTAAGTTTGCGGTTGGTTCGTCTAATATAAGAACACTAGGTAAAAAATTTAAAGAACGTGCTATAGAAATACGACTTTTTTCTCCCCCGGAAATGATTTCGCGGTTATCTATATTTTCTCCGTCTATTCTATGTATTAATTCAGAAAGTCTCATTTCTTTTATAAAATCAATACATTTATCGTTATTTATCCCAAATGTTATATTATCGCGTATGGATAATTGAAATAAATGCGGGTTTTGATGTATATATTTGACTTGCGCGGCATAAGAGGAAGGTTTTAACGAATTAATATGTTGTCCATCGTAAATAATTTCCCCTTCTGTAGGTGGTAAAATACCAGAGATAATTTTTGCAAGGGTAGATTTCCCGCTGCCCGATTCGCCCGTTATAGCATATGTTAAGCCTTTTTTGAATTCTAAATTTATATTAGACAGTACTGGTTTTTCTGCATCGGGATATGCAAAACTAATGTTATTTATTTTTATATGATTTGCCAAGTCGTTAGCGTTTTCACCTGTTTCATCAGCGGTTTCTTCAAAATAATTTTTCAATAATTGTTTTGAACCGGAAATTTCGCCTATATAAGTAGATATCTGGCCAATTGGCTGCACTACGCCATTTAAAAGTTGTATAACCGCAATTAATGCGCCAATTGTTACTATACCTTCAATTGTAAGGAGTCCACCAATACCGATAATAACAATAAACACAAATGTACCAAAAAATTCGCTGGTGTAACGCAATAATGAACCTATCATTCCATTAGAAAATCTTGCTTTTTCTACACCAATATTGAATTGTCCATGCATTTTGTTAAAAAAATGTTGAACCGAAAATATTTTAACTTCTTGAATACCTTCCGCAACATCTTTTACATAGTTTATATATTCATCAGATTTAATTGAATAATTTTGAATACTTGTGCCATATCGTTTTTGGAAAATTACAGGAGCAAGCATTGGTAGCATAGACGCTACTACAACAGCCACAAGCATAATCCAATGTATTAATAAAATTCCTATTATAGAAAAAACTGAAAGAGAAATAGCTCCTATAATTAATACATGGTTAAGATAATACTGTCGGGCTAAAATATCTATATCGGTAGAATGATGAGCTAAATTCATTTTTTTCGTATCTGCAAATCCTTTTATTGTATTTTGAAATAAAAAATTCTTAGCAAAAACAATATTGTTTCTTATATATTTAAGTGTAAAATACCGTGAAATAATATTCACCAAATATTCACATACCGCAAGCACTGTTACATAAATAATATACCTAATAAGTAAAGATATGTTGCCCTCAACTGTAGCGTCTACCGCGCGCATCATAAATAATGCCAATAATAATGCTAGAAAAGCATACATAATTGAAAAAAGAACTGCCAAAATAAAATTAATCGATTTCCACGGTTTACTTAACATGTTATTCCTCCGTTTATATTAATATCATTGAAACATATGATAGGGGCACCGTATTCGATATATAACATGCCTGAACCAGAATTACATAAACCTGGTTTTATGCGCAAATCGTTTGCTATAAGTACATTATTTAAGAATGAGCTTGCATTGTCCTCAATATAAAAACTGGCACCAATATCGGTTTTTATTCCATTCACTATATAGCAAAAACAGCAAACGGCTACATATTAACGATTTTATCGTACTTATTAATAAGTCCGTCCTTAACTCTATGCGTTATTGTTAGTAAGGTCAGATCTTCAATATTAAGTAGACCTTGTTCTATTTCATTTGCGGTTTCTATATCTAATGCGGATACTCCTTCGTCTAAAATAATGAATTTAGCATTGCGAATTAATGCACGCGCTAAAGCTATGCGCTGCTTTTGACCGCCAGATAATTCATTACCATTTTGACCGCATAGAGTGTGTAGGCCATTTTTCATTTGTGGTATAAATTTGGAAACGCCACTCTGCTCTAACGCCGTGTTTAGTGCGTCATTCGAAAACTCTTCATCTAAGCAAATGTTATAGTAGATTGTATCGTCAAACAAGTAGGTGTTTTGGGGTACGATAGCAACTAATTTTCGCAATTGTTCATTGTCAATTTGTTTTAGTTCAACATCGTCATACGAAATACCGCCACTGTAATTTGTATAAACACCACATAAAAGTTTTGCCAGCGTAGTTTTACCGCTACCACTGCCACCAACTAAAGCGACTTTTTCGTTCCTTCTTATCTCTATGGAAATGTTGTTGATGACTGTTGCATCACCATGGTAACTAAAGCTTAAATTTTGCACCTGTACTTTATTTTGTAAACTCGGTATTTGATTATTATTAAAAGAATCGTTTGAATAATCTATCAACTTGGATATTTTATCAATAACGGGCTTGGCACTACGAATATGCGGCATAAGCTGCATTATCATTGATGCACCGGAACCAAGGACGCCATAAAGAGTTGAAAAAAGGACTAAAGTTCCAACAGTTATGTAACCCCCAATTACCATAAGCCCTGCGCAAAGAATCATAACAAAATCAGATGTAATAGTTATCATTTGAGAAACCGATGTAGTGCCTGATGATAATTTGCCAAGCTTATAATTTGCTGCCATTAAATCATCATTCTTATTTACAAAACGCCGGCCAAACTGAGCAATAGCACCGAAAGCCGTAATAACGCTATGTCCTAAAAAAGCTTCATTTAGTTGTACTGTAAAATTAGAGTTTGCCTTTGACACGTTGTGCTGGGCTTTTTGCATCGGTTTTGTGAAAACAATTGGAACAACTATTGATAAAGCAGAGCAAGCTATTGCAACAAGAGTTAAAAGTGGACTGTAAAATAGCATAAGCGCAATAGCAGCGATTGATGAAACAATTCCTCCCAGTGCAATTAATATAAAACCTATATAACTGTCCGATATAATGTTCATATCATTAGTTAAGGAAGATACATATTCAGCCGTATTGGAACTTTCAAAAGCTATAGCATCTCGTTTCATAATACTGTTATAAACATCTTTACGGATGCTTTGCATAATAGTTGTCTTAAATTTAACACCTAGCATGGCGTTAATAAAATATATGACACCTACTATAACCATAAAAGCCACCCCGTATAAAAACATCGTAACAAATCGAGACGAGTCACCTTCTATTGCCAGATCTACTAGGTTTTGTATAAAAATCATTCGGCCTCTCATAATCGTATTCGTAATAATTATGAACGTTGTAATTAGTACAAGTAACCCAAAGTGTTGTTTTAGGTATCGCTTCATCATGATATTTGCTCCTCCTCTTTGTTTTTACTATTGACAGATATTAAGAAACAGCTCACATAGGCGGCAATGCTGCATTTTAGCCTATGTGAACTGGAGTAGTGTATGTTTTATGCATATTATATCATATTGTAATAATGGATATAGTACTTATTAGATTTTTTTGTCACGGATTAGAAAAAGCAGTTACAAAGCTTGATATATATGTTTATATAAAATTATTGCGGAACTCCAACCATCACTTGTCCGGAAATTGAACAGCACCAAGTTTCACCCATAGGTTGAATACAAAATAACATAATGTCACTCCTCTCTTATCATTTTTGAAGACATACTATTAAAAGCCGAACCCGTGACAAAAAATCTAATAAGTACAAGTAACAGCTAGTTTTATTTTTGTGATGCTTGTAATAATATATGTTCTATGTGAAAAATTTGACCTTTACATAAGTTTGCATCTGCATTAAAAATGTTTTTGGTTAATGTGTAACTCCGAAAGCGGCAACCGCCGCCACAAATATATTTCACATGACAGTCTTTACATTTTTCAATGTTATCAACTGAAAGTGTACTATATCTGTTAGCTTTGCTTTTTATTATCTCTGAAACTTTATCATTTAGTGCATTGCCCATTAAATAGTCGTCATAGCCAGTAAACATAGTACATGGATAGATATTTCCATTTGAGCCAATGCTAATTACCTTTTGCCCCATTCCACATAGTGAGCGACATTGCAAATTATTCCCTTGTATATTAGAATCGTTGATCTTCTTTCCTGATATAGAAAACAAGAAGTCATAGTCTTGGTCGTCAAGAATTAGGCTGGATTTATTTTCATTAAACTCTTCGACCGCGTACAGACTGAAGTAACATGGTATATTTAATCCATCAGCAAAGGCTTCCAACTTGTGATACGCTCGGAGGTTGTTTTTATGAAGGGTGAATATAATGCTGACATTTACACCTTGATCTTTGAGTGTCGCCATCTTATCAACCATTGAATCAAATTCATCGTTTAGACGAATAGTGGATGATTTGTTATCAAATCCATCCATGGAAAACGATAGCTCATCAACATACTTAGCTGCTTCTAAATATCTAGTGGTTGTTGCAATTCCGTTAGAGACGCAAATTATACTTTTAATACCTAAATCGACCTTTGCATACTTTAAAATTTCGACAATATCATCACGCATAAATGGCTCCCCGCCAGATATAGCAAGCCTTACTATGCCAGCTTCAGCCAAATTGTCTAATAAATACTTAATTTGTTCTAAAGACAAGTCTTGCTTTTCATTCCTGCTGTCTTCGTAAGAATAACATCCTTCGCATTTTAAATTACATCGAGATGTAACATGAAGTGATGCTTTTTCAAGTTGAGTCACAGGCTTTTCATTTGAAAAATAACCATGATTGTCGAGAGCTTGAAATAATGTACGTTGATCGTCTGTTAAATTTTCAAAGATTATAGGAGTATCACTTTGAAGTAGTTTTATTAACTTTTTACCTTCATCGTTTAATCCTATGAGTGTGTTTGTGCTTTGGCAACCTAAAATATTAGTGTCGCAAATAGTCATTTCTCGACATGAATCTGATAGCTTTACCCTTGTATTGTACATTTTAAAACTCCTTTCCCACTCTGTGGTAGTTTACGATAAATCTGACAAGCATTTTTGTTTCCTTTCTTGTTTCTGAGTACAGTATAATCGCATTCATAACTACAATGTTTAAACAGTCCTAAACACCGCTAAATTAATCATGAGTTCTATTTTGTTTGCATTCAGGAACAAAATGGGCGCATTTAGGATTAATCATTTTATACGTACAGCATCTTTCATCGTTGTAAAACAAGTCGCAACATGTCGTGCTCATGTGATATAATATTCCAAATATAGTTTTTAAGTAGATGCCAAAGGGTGATTACAGTGGATACATTTTGGTTTTCTTTCCAAATGATTGTAAATATTTTCGAAAGTGCAGTGTTTTGCTATTTCATTGCCAAGCATTTTCCCAGTAAGTTTTCAATAGGTACAAGCTACATAATTAATACCATTGTTGTACTGGTTATGTCTGGCGTATATGTGGTCTACTTTTTCTTTCCACCGCCGTGGTGGTTGGATGTGATGGCGGCTGTTTTATGCTGGGCGTCGTTTGCCTTTTTATTTCGAAAAGGATTTTGGTACGAAAAAATTTTTTGGAGTGTTTTTATTTTAGGGGCAAATGTAATGTGTGGAGTGGCAGCCGTTAATGTAGCAATGTATATTTCAGGAGCATCTCAGTACACAATTATATTCACGCAAGGAGTACCCCGTTTACTGCTTGTTGTCTTTGCCAAAACGGCACAGGTTGCGGTTATTTACTACTTTTCTAAATTTTATATTACATCCATCAAGCTCTCTAAAATGATATATTTAGTGCTTACATCCATTTCTATTCTATCTGCTGCCATTGCTATAAGCATAATGGAAACAGGTCTGGTTATGGGGGAAGATTTGGCTCTGCTGCGCTATTTAGTGATAGCAAGCATCTGCCTAGTTGCAATAATAATGATTGCATACTATTTATATTACAAAATAGCCACGCAAAGCGAATCGCTATTTAATGCACAAAGCGAGTTGCAACACAAAACCCTTATGGAACAGCATAATGAGGAGCTTATAAAAGTAGACGCAAATATGAAAAACTGGCGGCATGACTTCCATAACCACCTACAAACCCTATTGGTCTTGTCCCGCTCCGAGAACACAAAGGATGTAGAAGATTATATATTGAACTTGGGGCATGAATTGAGAGCTATCGATGCCATATGTAATACAGGGCAAAAAGCCCTTGATGCCATTATTACAGTGAAATACTCTATTGCCAAATCTTATGATATTGCATTTACACTCGATATCAGTCCTATTGCACCACTGCCTTTTAGCGACGTAGATGTTACAACCCTATTTGGAAATTTATTGGACAATGCCATGGAGGCCTGTAGGCAAGCCATCCCCAATGAAACATCTATAAATCTTTCCTTGGGGATGATGGGTGAAATGATACATGTACGCGTTTCTAATACCACCAATGGCATAGTTCATACTAAAGATGGGAAATTTATGACCACGAAGTCTGACAAAAGCCTTCATGGTTTGGGGCTTTTAAGTATAGATAGAGTGGTAAGCTCTATCGGCGGTATCGTTCAGCGTGAACATAGGAATAATGTTTTTACAACTACTCTGCTACTTCCAACAAATTAATTGACCTATCTACTAAACTTTTAGGCGTTTTGGATTGATATATGCCAACAAGACTTGCGGACTCCGCACCGGCAATTGCCGACACAAATGTTACTCTTGCTAAAAAATGTGCTGCTAAACTTAGTACCTTTTTCATGCGATTACCTCTTCCGTTTTTTATTTGCCCTTATTGTATATGCTTACAAACTACACAAGGCCATCGTTGCTTAAGTGCGTTGTTTTTGAGCGCAAATAATAAAACAAGCCCATTTAGGAACAAATTTGGCTTGTTTAGGTTTAGTGAGTAATACATACTGTGCTATTTCTCAAAGCCTAGATAGACCTGGTAAACCTATACTCGATAATACACTTGCTGATATTTCGCTAAAAGTTACCATGCTGCCGTTTACAATATTCAAACATTCACCCAGTGCCATTTGCTCCCATCTGTTTACATCACCACTGGCAATAGCCTTATTTAGCTTTGTGTATAAAATTCCTATATATAATTCTATAATCGTGATTTGTATACCACCATGTTTCAGATACTCACGCAAAAACATTTCGGCACTAACATTTAATAGGGTTATTATAAACCCTATATCCCATGCCGGGTTTCCATGCACATCCTGCCTCAAATTTTTGGTATGCCAGTTTTGCAATTTAACAAATGGATTTGATACCTCTGCCGTAATTTGCTCTATTATTTCATCCGTTTTTTCTAAACAATCAAAAACTTCATTGTAGAAAGGCATATTAAACTTACGGCTTTTGGCTTGCAGATATTTGCCATTCAATATAAGTCCATTACGAAAGTCTGATAACGTATGGATATGTGATTTTGCCAATAAAACACCAATCTCTTCTGCGTCCATATTCTCAATTACTATATCCATAAGCCCCTTACACCTCCGTCATGTAATATTTTTGTCTAGCCATAGTCTATACAAACACTATATACTTATCTTAACAAATACGCAGAATGGCAAAAAAAGAACCTGAATAATAATTGGGGAACCATTAAATGTTCAGGAACAAAAAGCATGGTTTTATGAACTGTAGATAAAAATGCACAAGCGTTACACTATAATGTTGTAAATTAGCGAATGGGGGATGCATTATGCGAATTGCTGTTTGTGATGATGAAAAGGTTCAAGTTAACGGCAATGTAGAAGTAATTGAAAAGTGGGCCGCACATCGCAAAGTGAATGTACACATTGACACCTTCTCTTCTGCCGAAGAATTTTTATTCCGCTGGTCGGAGGGTCAACCGTATGATTTAGCTATCTTCGACATACAAATGCGCAAAATGACGGGGATTGAACTAGCAAAAACCATCCGAAAAAAAGACAATGACCTGCAAATAGTGTTTATCACTGGCATTACTGATCACGTCTTCGAAGGCTATGATGTGGCGGCCCTTAATTACTTAGTAAAACCGTATGCCCCGAAGCTTTTTGTCAAAACTTTGGATAAAGCTCATGCCTTGTTCAAACAAAAAGAAACCGGGAGTTTGATGGTATCGCAAGAAGGCCGCTTGATTCGTATTCCGTATGTAGAAATTTCATACATGGAGATTAAAGGGCATTACTTTGATATCTACACTCTAACGATGGGTGACTTCCGAATGAAGAAAAAGATGGACGAAATGGTAGCCCTGCTAGACAGTAGCCTTTTTATCAGATGCCATCGTTCATTTATTGTTAATATCGCCCAAGTTACAAGTCTTGGAAGATTAGAGGTTAAGCTAAAAGGGGGACAAACCGTTCCGCTCAGTTTGCCGAATGTGCAGCCCGTAACGCAACTGTTTTTGGATTACCATTACAAACACAACATCTCGCCTACTGATGGTGAAGGGAGTTAGCTATGGTTTCAAATATAATTGATAAGAGCGTATTGTTTCTTATACAACAAGGGGCTATAAAGAACACCCAAGAACAAAAGGAAATCTATCGCTATGGTATGGAGCTGCAGATTTGTTACATCATTCACGCAACCATTCTAATTTCATTAGGCTTGATATTTAGGCATGGGCTAGAAGTTGTTTTGTTGCTATTTTTCTTTGGAGTAATTCAAGTAAATGCAGGTGGTTATCATGCAAAGACACACGCTAGGTGTCTGTCAATAATGACACTTGGAGTAATATTGTTTTTATTCCTGCTGCCAATATATCAAAACAATTTGTTCTTACAATTAACGTCTACCATTGCAGGTACTACAGTCGTTATAATCATGTCACCAATAGCACATAAAAATCACCCCCTCAGTCCGCAGAAATCAGAAGCATTAGGCAATAGAGCCAAATTTATAGCTGTTGCTTTGGCTTTGCTATGGTGTGCCTTGATGTTTTTCAATGTGTTTGTAAGGCTGCAAGGAATAGTACCTGTTGTTATGGCTTTCACATTTGTATCATTGATGTGCGCTTGGGCAAGCAAAAAGATTTGCGACACTTGATGGAGCGAAACCAATGTTTTTAAAAAGCTTGACATCCTACCGAGTATAAAGCATAATATAATTAAATATTTGGCGAATCCACTTTCCCAAAGTGAAAAGGCCATGCAGAGTCCCTGGTGACATCTGCATGGCCTTTTACAATTTTTCAAAGGAGGAATTACAATGCGTTTAACAGGCACTTCTGCCGTAGGAATAAGGCTGCCAATAATCAGCCCCGGGGACGATTTGGTTAGCATAGTTGCAGACCATGTTATGCAAGTTGCAGAACAGGATGGCACGCCACTACAAGATGGTGACATCATTGGCGTTACAGAAGGTATAGTGGCAAAAGCCGAAGGTAACTTTGCAAAGGTTTCGGACATTGCCAACGACGTGAAGGCAAAACTAGGCGGAGGGGAAATTGGCCTGGTGTTTCCAATGCTGTCCCGTAACCGCTTTTTTAACATACTAAAAGGCATTTCCCAAGGGGCAGAAAAGCTGCATGTTTTGCTTTCTTATCCCCATGACGAAGTAGGCAACCCTATAATGGATGTGAGCCTAATTGACGAAGTTACAGATAAAATCGGGGGCAAAATGGTAACGGCAAAAGAGTTCCAAGCCGCTTGCGGGGGTGCGTTTTTGCATACCTTTACCGGCGTAGATTATATCGACCTATACGAAAGTGCAGGGGATAATATAAGCATTTATTTTTCCAACGACCCGCGGGATATATTAAAACTTACAAAAAACATTGTTGTAGGGGAAATTCACAACAGAAACCGTACTAAAGCCCGCTTGCAGCGTGCCGGTGCCCATAAAGTTATCACCTTGTCAGACATACTTAACGCCAGCGTAAATGGTAGTGGCTGCAATGCCGCCTATGGCGTTTTAGGCTCTAATCTCTCTACAGAGGATACGTTAAAATTATTCCCCGGCAAGGCTCATGAGTTTGTACATGCTGTGCAAGCCCGTATAAAAGAAAAAACCGGGGCATCCCCGGAAGTGCTTGTATATGGCGACGGAGCCTTTAAAGACCCCGTGTGTGGCATATGGGAACTTGCAGACCCTGTGGTTTCACCGGGATATACCGCTAGGTTAGGCGGGCAGCCCATGGAAATAAAAATCAAGTTTGTGGCAGACAACGCCTTTGGTAGTTTGCAAGGGGAAGAAAAACACCAAGCCGTAACCAATGCAATAAAAGAAAAACACGCCAACCCCAACGCCTACCGGGAGGGCACAACCCCCCGGGTTTATGCAGACCTTGTAGGCAGCCTTTGCGACCTTATGGGAGGCAGTGGCGACAAGGGGACGCCTGTAATTTTTATTCGCGGATACTTTGATGATTATACCGCAGAGTAAGGGGCTTTACGCCCCTTCAAATGTTACCGTTCCAGTATTTTGAAACACGCATATCCATGTTGCCCCAGGGGCAAGCACCAATGGGGTATCATCTTGGAAATACCAGCGCATTGGGGATGTGTGGCTGTCTTTCGCCCAGCGCACAGGGCGGTATGTGCCCCCCGTAACCAGAAAACCGCTCCCTTCGCCAACTGTGCCTACCGTGCGCTGACCAAGGGAGCCGGTTACGCGCTTTGTTGTAAGTTGTATCAAAATATTGGCAACAACGACCTGTTCTGCCGTTTCTGCATCTTGGTGGGGGCCGTCACGGTTTTCTACCAGGTATAGCCCCGTCTCCGGGTCAAAAATAAATGTTCTTACATACGGTACCGAAAATGGTACCTTTACAACTTCTGCAATGCCTTCATAAGGTGCGCTTGGCACCGTGCCAAAAGTAAACCCATACAAGGGGTTGTAATAAATATAATCACGTATGCCGCGCCCGGACATATGATTTTGTATCCGCTCCCAACTGGTGAAAGAGCTGTGTTCCAAGGGGCGTCTGCCGGTGTTGTGGTGCCAATAAGGATAATAACGGTAACGCCAAAACACAGTACCTTCCAGTGCCATGCCGTCTAGGTTAGTTATCCCGGTATTGCGCAAACGTGTATCTGCATCCGGGCTTCTGCCATGGTGTACAAATATAGCGTCGTGGTTAAATGCAAAATCTACAAATGAATCCCGTGCAGAACGCACAGGGCCAATTTTTTCGGGCATATAAGATTGAAAAATACCAACAAGGCGGGTTACATCCCCTTCAGACAAAACCTCGTAGATAATATCTGCAGAAGCAATTCCGCTTTGGGGCAGCGCCTGGTGCAAATTATTTATAACAACCGCTATTGGGCGGCGGTTCAAGTATTCTTCGTAAATGGGAAGGCCCGTAAGCAGGCTTCTTGGGCGCGGGTCTTCGGGTAGCTCATCTATAGGGTCGTCCCAACGGTTAGTTTGATACGGGTCTAAGGACGGGGGCGGAGTTACCGGCGGCTCCGGATACCCTGGTGCGGCAGATTCGTAACCTATAAATGCGGGTGCGTAATGCCCTTCCATAGTGTTGTAAATTACAACCATAGAAATAGCCGTTAATATAACAACAAGCGGCAGTGCCAATACAAGCACACGCAACCATGTTTTGTCTGGCCAAAGTTTGCGCAAAAACATTAAAATCCTCCCAAAAAGCAGTACCATACCGCCTTATCTTCCATTAGATTTCTTGCATACCTTCAAAATTTCTGCGAAGCAACAGGAGGGGCGGTGAGCGAATCAAGCATTTTTGCAAAAATGCGCCTTGAGCGAACGTTCCTGCCCCGAATTGCGAGTAGAAATTACAGTTATGCAAGAAGTCCATTGTACAACTTACAAAAAACTTTTTATCACAGACACAGCAACAACTACACCTACCACCACTGCAAACCCAGATGCCAAAAGAACCGCACCAGCTGCGGCATCCTTGGCGGTTTTAGCAAGCGGGTGGATTTTGCCCTTACAACTCAAATCCGTAAGAGCTTCTATGGCGGTGTTAACCAATTCTGCTGTAAGCACAAAAAATATAGCGAATACCACCAGCATAAACTGCCAAGCATCTACTCTTAATATGATACACGCTATTACGGCAATGATACCAAAAATAATTTGAATTCGAAAATTTCTTTCGTTTTTAAGGGTGTTGCGTATACCATCATAAGCATGTCCAAAGGATTCGGGCCAGTTTCGGTTTTTCATCTTCCTATACCTACCCTTGCCAATATTTCCTTTTGCGTCTGTATCATGGCTTTTTCGTCCTCTGGCGTATTATGGTCGTAACCTATAAGGTGAAGGAACCCGTGTGCAGTTAAAAAAGCCAATTCTCTTTCCAAGGAATGAGCATACTCCCGGGCCTGGCTTTCTGCTACTTCCAGGCAAATTACTATATCGCCTAAGCTTAAAACCTGTTTGCTTCGGCTGGTTTTGCGAGGAGCGGGTATAGGCACCGCATCCGCATTCGGGAAGGATAATACATCTGTAGGTGTATCTTTGCTGCGGTACAATTTATTTAACCTTCCCATTTCCGCTGCAGTTACAAAAGTTATATCAAACTCACAATCGATATTTTTGTACCTTCGGTGCAACCTAAGTCCGGAACTTATCACTTGCTTAAGCAATGTTAGGAAAGATACCGGCAATGGCTCTACGCCATGTTGGCCCCAGTGGATTTTCATAGGCCTATTCCTCCTCTGCGGCAGTTGCCGGTGCTGTTTTTGGGTACGCTATGCGTTCGTGATACATACCCTTTAGTACACGGAAGAAGGACTGTTCTATAATAGTTACATCTTTAATACTTAGCTGGCTGTCGGCAAGCTGCCCGTCATTTAATTTGCCCCGTATAATATTCCGAATGGTTTTTTCCACTTCATCTATTGAGTTTGATTTTGGCATTGTGGCGCGTACCGCAGCTTCTACAGAATCTGCAAGCATAACACAGGCAGATTCCCGGGTTTGCGGCACAACAAAGGGATAGCGGTAATCTTTGCAATCTACTTGTGGGCTGCTTTTTTGTGCCTTGGCATAGAAAAATTGTAGCGTAGTTGTACCATGATGTTCTTTAATCATGTCCCGCACAAATTGGGGCAGGCGATGTTCGCTAGCCAAAGTTAACCCATGAGAAACGTGACTTATGATTAGCTGTGCACTGTTTATAGGGTCAAGATGGTCGTGAGGGTTTTCGCCATCTATATTTTCCGCAAAATAGTGAGGGAATTTTAACTTGCCAATGTCATGGTAATAGCCCCCTACCCGCGCTGCATGGGCATTTGCACCAATATCATAGGCGGCTGTTTCTGCAAGGTTCGCTACAATTAGTGAATGATGATACGTACCAGGGGCTTCTATAGTAAGCCGCCTAAGCAGCAAATTTGTGGGATTGGTTAAGTCCAGCAGCTTAACAGGGGTTACAACGCCAAAAAATGTTTCCCAAAATGGTAGGCTTCCTGTACAAATAATAACCGTAAGCATACCGCTAACAGCGGCAAAACTTGCAGTAAGGAATAGCCCTTGAAGGTCGCTGAAAGCATGGGCTCTTTCTATTATAAGAGCCACAGCTATCGACAGAGTGAATTGAACTGCCGTAACCAATAGCCCAACAAGGAAAACTCTATTGCGTTCGGTACCAAAGCGGGACAGCAGACAAATTAATGCCCCTGCTGTGGTGTAAAATAGCAGATAAGCAAGGGAACCTTCCACAACAAAATAGCAAATTATCACCATAGCAAAAGTAAGAACTATGGCGCACTTCCTATCTATTAGCAGTGAAACCAGCATAGGAAACATAAGCAGGGCAACAACAGGGAGATTAAACTCTCTAAGTGTCCAGGCAATGGTTAGGGTTAATGTAAAAATAGTGAATAGTAACATTGCCTCTTTTTTGCTGGTTGTAATAGAAGGATGATAAAAAGACAAATACATAAGGCTTATCAGAAACAGTGCCGCCGTCAAAACGCCTACACCAAGCATAGGCACTAAATCTTCCCGTACCGATTCGGAACGAAGCAACCCAAATTCCCCAAGCAAAAAGTATATATCCTCGGTTATTTCTTCCCCTTCGTCTACTATAATTTGCCCCGGTTGAATCCACACAGTATCGTAACGACTCCTGGCTTCGTCAAATCGTTGCCAGATGCGCTCCTCGTCCGGTATTACATTTGGACGCAAATGGCGCAGTACGATATCTACTACCAAGTCCTCTGCGGCCCGAGACAGTTCTGCCTCGTCTTCCAATGCCCTTCGCACAGCCCGCTCTGCAAAACTATCAATAACGCTCATTTGCTCGTTAATTTGCACGGTTTCCGCAACGGCAGTTACTACCGCCCACATTTCTGTAAAATCTTCGTCGCCCATGGCTACAATCATCAGTTGGTCTTCTTCAGAAAACCGCATAGGCAGCCCTACAAACATGTCCAATGACTCTCCTAACCATTCCGGGGCAACCGGCGGCAAAGGAGGGGCTTGGGGCTGAGGGGGAATAGCCAGTTCGGCAGCTTGTGCCATATCCCGGGCAATCATCCATTCTTGCATGGCTCGTTCTGCTTCTTCATCTATTTGCGCAATTTCGGCTTCCCAATCTGCCACGGTTTGTTCGTACTGTGTTCTTTCTTGATAATAGGCACTGCGAATAGCCACAATTTCTTCACGCAAAACAAACAGGTTGTTTTCAACAAACTGCCATTCGCCACTGTCAATTGTATATATAGACTCCAACCTATTGGCAAGATCTAAGGCTTCCTGACGATTAGCCTCGGTCCCGCGTATATCTTCCAATATAAAAGGTGCGCGAATACGCTCTGCCGACAGCATACCCTGGGTTACATCAAGCCCTACACGAAAATATGCCCCGCCTGCAATAGCAAGAACTGTTAAGCCAAATGCCAAAATTATTAGCATCATATGGAGCCATCGACTTTTCATATGGTATTCACATCCTTTGTGTATAGTGCCGAAACAACTATTCGGGTTTACGTTTGCCGGCATACTTTAGACGCCGCTGAGTTTTATAGGCAGTGCGTGCCGCTTGCTTATCGTAAGCATTAATTATTTTTTGTACAAGAGGGTGGCGCACAACATCCTTGGATGTCAGATAACTAATGCCAATGTCGGGGATATTGTCTAATAATTTTACAGCATCTGTCAGCCCGGAATTTTGGTTGCCAGGTAAATCTATTTGGGTAATATCTCCTGTGATTACAGCCTTGGAATTGTTGCCAAGACGTGTAAGGAACATTTTCATTTGCTCTGGCGTAGTGTTTTGAGCCTCGTCCAGCACTATAAAGGAGTTGTCCAATGTGCGCCCGCGCATATATGCAAGAGGGGCCACTTCTATTAAGCCGCGGTCAAAATTACGCTGGAATGTCTCTGTTCCCATTATATCATTTAAGGCATCGTACAAGGGGCGTAAATAGGGGTCTACTTTCTGCTGCAAGTCCCCGGGCAAAAACCCAAGTTTCTCTCCAGCTTCGATAGCGGGGCGGGTTAAAATAATTTTATTCACCTGTCCTATACGGAAGGCTGTAATTGCCATAGCCATTGCAAGATATGTTTTACCAGTACCTGCCGGGCCAATTGAAAATACTATAGTATTATTGCGAATTTGGTCGATATATTTTTTTTGTCCTACAGTTTTTGGTTTTAAAGGGCGACCGCTTATGGTATTACATATTGTATCCCCTGTTAAGCTCTCTACCTTTTCCAGTGGCTCTACCTCTAAAGAAGCGATGGCATAGTTTACATTTTGCTCTGTTATTGTTTCGCCTTTTTTCGCCAAGGCTACAAGATGGCGCAATACTTCCTGTGCCTTTTCCGGTTTTGCATCGGGGGCGTTGGGCATAACTTGTACCACGTCATCGCGGTTTATTATTGTTACTTGAAAAGCATATTCAATTTTTCTGATATGCTCGTCCAATTTACCAAATACGTTGTGTATCAAATCGCTGGGAATGTTCAAAATATATTTCTCCTTCTTAATGAGGCGCAGCCATGACGGTTTACCTATGGCACCGTTATGGGAATCTGCTTGTCTATTCGTTCGTGGGTAACTATTAAGGCCCGCACTTGCAAAGCGTCCGGGGTTTCATGAAAGTCTATCCGCCTGTCTATTACGTCTATAGCAAAATCGAACTCGCGGATTATGCGTCCCGTTATCATTCTGTCTGCCAATTCCTTTGCTTCGTTTATGGTGCGTGTACGCGGCACCATAGTAAATTCCGAGTAATGAGTGACGGCTAAAACAATGGGTAAGGGATAGTTGCCTGATACCCCCGGTTGGTGGTGCGTTGTTATTTTATCATAAGATGCGAATGAATTTCCACCACCGGGTAAGTTTATTCGCATATTTCCCAGGAAAAGTAGCTGTAAAGACCGGCTTGTCGCCCTTTGACCCGTAAAAACTTTTTCTGAGTATGTAAATGGTATGGCAAATTCTATAGGGTAATAGCGGCGTGCCCATACTTCTGCATATGCATGAACATATACGAGTGGTGTACCCGGGGTATCCGGTTCCAGCTCTAAAATACCGCTAATCAACATTTCACCCCGGCGGACCACATCCCCCTGTTTTATCATTGGTGCACCGCTCCAGGTTATTACGCTGGTTATCAGCCCTTCGGACGCTGCTATAACGTGAGCGGGGGTTTGGCGGTTAATAACTTCCTGCGGCGGCAGAGCTTCCGCAAGCCTTACTATCGTGCGTGTACCCCGGGTATGCACATCTGCCCAGCTTATTTCTGCAAAATTGGTAAGCAAAGACTGCTGCAGGCTTTTATCACTTAGCCTGAATTTTGGCGCACCTATTCTAAGGCCCTGTTCTTCTAAAAAAACCTTTACAGTATCGTGGGCTAAATTTTCGTTCCCTTCAATTTCTATACGCCATACAAAAGACGATAGGATAAAAAGCCCAAGGATAAAAAAAGCAACACCACCCATAAGCAGCTTACGCTTGCGGTAGCGGTGCAATAAAAAGGGAAGTCCATTTTTTTGTATTATTTTTGTGCGGCATTTCGTTTTGCGGGCGCATCCTTTTAGCATTTTAAAGCCCTGTATCGTTACGTTTAATTCTACGCCCTCGTCTGTGCGCTGCACATCCCATAGATATACACCACGAAATGCCGCCATATTCATAAACCGTTCTAAGCCAAAGCCTGTAACTTTTATCCTTACATATCCTTTAGCATATTGCCATGTAGCCAGCACCATAACCATTCACCTATTCAAAAAAAATACCCGCAACCCGCCCGGCAATTAGCAAGTTCTCTGTAGTTACTTGTCGCAGTGCAAGGCGTTCGCCTTCAACTGTTACCATGCCTTCTTTAGTGCGTATGCGTATTTTTGTATCTGTGAATTCTATAAGGTTTTTGTAGTTCTCTATTGTTACTTCGCCCCGTCCCGTTGCCGTTATTACAGGAAAGTCCAAAACTATTTCCTTTGGCAGCGATAAGGTGTTTGCCACTTTTTCCTTTACTTTTGGCACAGGCACATTAACAACCCCCAAAGTTTTGGTGTTATAATATATGTGCCGGGCTACGGGATTAGACCTTGTGCCTATCCTGCGACGGGAAATATCACGCCATAGTTTTCAAACTCTATCATAAAGTATGGCGGGTCGTCGTCTATGCGGTTATCCCAAATTGCAAAATAACGCTTTGCGCCGTTTGAATCTATAAAAGATATGCCCTCGCTGGGCATAATGCCGCCTACTATAATAAAGCGAGACAAAAGTAGCGGAGTTCCGGGTAAAATCACATCTGTTTCATGGAAAACATGTGATACAAATGTTGTAGTAATTTCTGCATCAAAATCGTGATCAATTGCTACTATTTGCAGGTTATACATAGGCTCGTCTGCCCAAATTATAATACCCCAGTCATCAGGTATCCAAGGGTAATCTTCTACTGTTGTGCCTTGATATGCAGCAAAAGCGGGAAGAAAGTCAAAAACATAAGCTACCTGTGCAAACGTATCCAGCAGTTCCGGACATTTTACATCAATGCGAATGTTTATCGCCGATGGGGTGGCATCTGCAGCTGACGGTGCCGGGTCATAGTCAGGTTCTTCTGTTGCCGGGGTTTCACCGTACCCATACTCATCAGTCGGTTCCGCCGGGGTTTCTATAGGCGTTTCTACAGATGCTACACTATGGGGTTCGGTAGATGCAACTTCAAATATAGTCTCTCTTTGCATGGTTTCGGTACCATTTTGCGCATTACCTAAACAGCCTGTTATAAAAACAAGCAGTAATATTGCAGATGCAATTAAACTAAATTTCTTCAAAATCATCATTCTCCTTTTTTCACTATAGGGAATCTATTATACACTATAAATGTTACCAAATTGTAAATATTTTCGAACCCTTTACAGACACATCAAAGCCACGTATAATCACAGAAAAACAAAGGAGATGATATTAAATGAGCATTAATACTTACAAACTTGCCAACAAAAACGGCATGACTATCGCAGTAACCAACTTGGGCTGCGCAATTATTAAACTTGAGGTTCCGGGCAAGGACGGCAAAATACGAGACATCGTTCTTGGTTTAGACAAGGCCGAAGACTACGACACAGTAAAACATCCGTTTTTTGGGGTTGTAGCCGGTAGGTTCGCCAACCGTATTGGAAATGGCAAATTCACCCTTGGGGGCAAAAGCTATCAGCTTGAAACAAACGATGGCCCGCATCATCTACATGGCGGTGTAGAGGGCTTTGATAAAAAAGTTTGGAATGTAGAAGAAGCAAATGACGGCAAAATTGTATTCACTTATAATAGCCCAGATGGCGACGCAAAATACCCGGGCAACCTAAATGCAAAAGTAACCTACACATTAAACGACAGCAACGTACTTCGCATAGACTATCACGCCACAACAGATACGGAAACCATTTGCAACCTAACCAACCACAGCTACTTTAATTTAAACGGACATGATTCACAAAATATTTTCGACCACGAGCTGGAAATAGTATCCGACAAAATTACTGCCGTTGATAAAGGGCTTATCCCAACCGGCGATTTTACAGATGTTACAGGCACACCTTTCGATTTCCGCACAGCAAAAACAATTGGGCAAGACTTGGAAGCTGCCGGCAAGGTGTCAAACACCGGCGGATACGACCACAACTTTGTACTACGCGGGCCCGGTAAAGCCGCCAGTGTTTACGCTCCGCAAACAGGCATTCGCATGACAATTTCCACAAACAGCCCCGGCATGCAACTGTACACGGGCAATATGATTCCTGTAGGTGAAGAAAGTGTAACAGGTAAAGGCGTGACTTACGGTGTACATTCCGGCTTCTGCATGGAAACACAGCTATTCCCAGATGCTATAAATAAACCAAACTTCCCATCCTGTGTGGTTACAAAAGATAAGCCTCAAGAGTCTTATACGGAATTTAAATTTGAGTGGTAATTTTATATAGAGCGATAAAACAATCCTTGACTTTTGCAGTCGCATAAATTCACATAATTATGCGACTGCAAAAGGAAGTACATAATGTAACAGTTATAGCGTGTGCTGTGAAGGGTGTAAATAACGCACGAACTGGCTGAAATGCTGTGATAATGTTAATATCCAAAGGCGCACTTATGCACCACCACAAGCGGGATACGTGCGTAAAATTTATTTTGTGGAGGTTGCAAAATGCTGAATGAATATTTATTTAATGAAATTCACGAAAGGTCAACAAAATATAAATATACATCCATGAATTATATTGATTTTGATGATTGTAA
>Ga0123355_10000656_pt1 | contig 46915 bp, 45 predicted proteins | sample TergutEmb28metaG_3_FD_89872 | JGI IMG/M metagenome (GOLD analysis project Ga0123355, IMG submission 89872) | Embiratermes neotenicus P1 segment gut microbial communities from Petit-Saut dam, French Guiana - Emb289 P1 | ecosystem: Host-associated > Arthropoda: Insects > Digestive system > Gut ...
ATAATAGGCCGCCACGTCCTCGGCGATCTCGCCGCTGATGAGGTTGGCGCTGCCCACGTATGGCTCTTTTAGGCCCATATCTTTCGTCACTGTAATGACCCCGTCCCGGCCCACGGCATCCCCTACCGCCAGCTTGCCATCGGTTCGCCGGGGGATGTCTACCGCCGGGTTTTGTACATAGCCCCGGACGTTGCCGCCCCAATCTGAGACCACGATAATGCTCCCCAGAGGCCCGCCGCCATTGATCCGCAGGGTGACGCTGCCCCGCTCTTGTTTGAGTTGGGCCCCCATCATACTGGCGGCGGCCATGGCCCTGCCCAGGGCCGCTGTGGCCACGGGGAGGGTGCGGTGGATCTGTCTGGCCCGCTCTGCGGCGGCCCGCAGGCTTACGGCGGTGAGTTTTATAAATCCGTCGGCGGAAATTGCCGAGATCAATTTATCCAAAATGTGTTGGCCATCCTTTCAAATTGCGTGGGATATCAAACAAGCGGGCGATCGAGGCGATCGCCCCTACGGTTTTACTGCCGAGATAAACATTCGCCCCGCCTTTGTTCCCCACGGCATATCTGCCGGGTCGTCTGTGATGGAAATCCCGCAAAATCCGGCTTTCTCCAGTGCGCATTGAATCTCCTCCCGGGTGTAGGCGTATTCCACGTGGGTCTCGCTTTGGCGGGTCCAGAGATGGCCTTGGGGCGTAAACAGATCGAAGTCATAGTGGCAGGCCCCCTCCTCCGGATCGAAGGCGCACCGCCACAGGCAGAGGAGGTCTTCCCGTTCGTCGCAAAAAATCGCCCCGTCTTGGCCCATGAGCTTGTCCGGGGTATTGAGATCAAAGGCGAAGACGGCGCCGGGGGCCAAAAACAGAAAAATGCGCCCAAGGGCTGTCTCCAGCGCAGTCGGCGGCAAATAGTTCATCCCATCTAAGGCGCAGACGGCGGCGTCCACCGTCCCGTACAGATCAAGTTCGGGCAAGGACTGTTGGAGATAGAGGATATTGCCCCCCTGTTCCGCGGCCTGAGACAGCATCTGGGGGGAGACGTCTACGCCGATCATCTGGTGGCCGTTCTCCGCCAATCGCCGGGTGAGATGCCCTGTCCCGCAGGCTAAGTCCAGCACCAGTTCCGGCTCTCGTCCCTCTTTTGTGATCTGACGTATATAGTGGTCTGCCAGGGCGGTGTAATCCACGTCTTCTGTCAGCTGATCGTAAAAATGGGCCAGGTGGTCATAGGCGCTCATTCGCTTTTCTCTTGCTTTTCCAGCCGATTGAATACGATCTCATAGCCCCCAGTCCCGTATTGGAGGGAGCGGTTGACCCGGCTGATTGTGGCGCTGCTGGCCCCGGTCTGATCTAAAATCTCGCCGTAGACCATGCCGTTGTGGAGCATCTTGGCCACTTGATACCGCTGCTCCATGGCCCGCAGCTCTGTCACGCTCAAAAGATCTTCAAACAGTTGAATGCACTCTTCTCGGGTCTCTGTGGCCATAATGGCATCATACACGCCCATATAACGCAGTTTTTTTGTATTTTTGTTCATGCTTCGTCCTCCTGCATTTTTTCACGTTTCTCCCAACTCAGATGGCGGAAACACTGCATTACATATTTTACAGCATTAAAGCATGAAAGTAAAGCCTCTTTCGATTAAATCGGATAAAAAGCAAACGAACGTATGCCTGCAAAGAGACACACGTTCGTTTGAGAAATCAGAACGCTTATTGTCTTACAAGTACAGAGCCCTCATCGTCAATCAGCCGGTCAAAGCCGTCTTCAAACGTGAGCGCGGCGTTTTCAAATTCTCCCTGCAGCTCATCCATGATGCTCTCAAACAGCTCATCAATAATCATCTCAAGCAGTTCTGCAAATTCAGGGTCCTCCGTGAACATGGCCAGGTTTGGATCTTGCTCCAACATATCCTAGGTCAGTTGCAGTGCATCAGTCCGTAAAGCATTCTCATCAACGGTGAGGTTAATTGTTTCCGCGTCTTCATCGACGGTAAAGGTTCCTCTGATGGAAAAATCACCTGGTCTGTCTAAACCCAGTTCACTGTTTGGAATCGATGCCACGAATGAGTCGTCGGTAAATGTCCATGTGCCCGGTGTCCCGTCTTCATATACATAGGTCCCCTCAAGAACCGCACCGCCGCCACAGGCCGCCAAAACCAGGACGAGCGCCAGAACAAGTGCGCCTATACGCAGTGCATTTTTTAGATTTTTCAAAATAATTTCCTCCTCTTTTCATTTCATATTTTTTCTTTTTCTCTATTGACATACTCGGTTATTATAAATGACATTTCTGCTTTTGTCAATTTTTGCTCCGCATTTGGGCGTATTCAAAGGCATTGTACCCTTTCTTGCGCTCCCCCCCTCACCGGGTACAAAATTTTTAATGAAACTCTAATCAAAGAACCGATTGCAAAAGTCGGCAAAATAGTATATACTTTACAAGGTTAGGGTAAATCATTGGGTGAAATAAAGAGAGAGGGACAATCTATGCGGCATATTCCTAATATGTTGTCGGCGTTTCGGATTGCGCTGATTCCATTTTTTATCTATCTAGTAATCCTGGGCAACATGTTCGGTGCGGCGATTCTTTTGATTCTCTCCGCCCTGACGGATATGTTGGACGGGTTTTTGGCGCGGCGGTTTCACTGGGTCACAAATGTGGGCAAAGTGCTGGATCCCGTGGCCGATAAGTTGACCCAGATCGCCGTCTGTGTGCTCTTTGCCATACATCTGGCTGAATTTTGGTTCCTTTTTGCGATCTTGGCGTTAAAAGAAGTGACCATTATGCTCTTTAGCTTTTATCTGGTGCGAAATCGTGTCCAGCTGGAAGGGGCCAAATGGTTTGGCAAGCTGACTACTGCCCTGTTCTATACTTCTATGATTGTAATCGCCCTTTTCCCCGGCCTGCCCGTGTGGCTGATCTATACGCTGCTGATCGCCACCACCATCTGCGCCCTGGGCGCAACTCTGATGTACATACCGGAATTTATCCAGCACAAAAAACGGATTGGGCCGGAAGTGGAGTTGGAAGTCGAATAGAAAAATGCGCTGTGGACAAACGTCCCCAGCGCATTTTTTTACTAGAAATCCAATTGCCCCTCTATCTCCCGGGGATCAACCCAGCACCCGGTCTCCCCCAGTTTGACCGCTGGTTTCGTCTTCCCGTGGTAATCGCTCCCGCATGTAATCATGAGAGAATGTTGCACTGCCCGCTCGTAGAAATACGCGGCGGTCTCGGTATCGTGGTAACTGCAAAAGACCTCTACGCCGTCGATTCCGGTTTTGACGATGGCATCGAACAGTTCCAAGCGGCCCTTTAGATTATTGCCCGGATGGGCCAAAACCGCTTTTCCACCGTTGTCCCGCACCATGGCGACGGCATCTTCCAGCGCCGGGAACACCATCTGGACAGAGCAGGGCTTGCCCTGGGAATAGTAATCCCAATAGAAGTTGACAAAGGGATTCTCGCTCCGCGCCCCGCCCGCCCGGTAGGGCAAGAGGAGCTTGTGATCCATATAGTCCTCTTTTTCTAATAGCACTTCCGCAAAAATCTCTCCGGTCCATGTCTTGGCCGGGTCATTGATGTCTGCAAACTTGTTGAGCTCTTCTTCCGAAATCTCAAACCCAAGTTGGCGGGTCAGGGTGAGCCGCGCCCAGGAGGCCGCCCTCTCTTGTGCCAGGATTTGCGCTTCTAATTCCGCAAAATCCGGGCTCTCTGTGTCGATCCCATACCCTAGAAGATGGAGATTTCTGCCTAGAAACGTACAGTCGATCTCAATCCCGGAGATATAGCGTATCCCGTACTTCTCCGCCTCTCGTCTGGCCTCCCGGTTCCCCCGCGCGGCGTCGTGATCTGTGATGGACATGATCCGGATCCCTGCGGCATGGCACTGGCGGACTAATTCCGACGGCGTAAACTCGCCGTCGTCGCTGTAGGTTGAGTGCATGTGTAGGTCGATGTGGTGTTTCATTGGGTTTCTCCTCGGTGAAAGAAAAGATATGCCGGGGTATCCTCTCAAGATCAAGGGATACCCCGGCTTTTTTGCGCTATTATCTCTTGGCGGCGACTGCCGCTAGGGCGCGTTCTACGATGCCTTCTGGAGTGATGCCGTAGGCCGCTAATACGGCGTTTGCCGTGCCGGAGCGCCCGAACGCGTCCATGACGCCGTGGCGGATGACGGGGACGGGATAGTGTTCGCCTAAAAACTCGGCCACGGCGCCGCCCAGCCCGCCTAATACGTTGTGCTCCTCTGTGGTCACCACTGCACCGGTCTTTTTTGCCGCTTCCAAGAGGAGGGGTTCGTCTAAGGGTTTAATCGTGTGCATGTCGATGACCAGGGCGGAGATGCTTTGCGTTGCCAGGATATCAGCGGCCTTGAGGGCCATCTGGACGTTCATGCCGCAGGCGACGATGGTCACATCACTGCCGTCCCGCAGGACGGCGCCCTTGCCAATCTCAAATTTGTAGCCGGGGATGGTGTCGGTGACGGTCTCCACCGGCAGGCGGCCCAGGCGCAGATAGGCGGGGCCGTCAAAGTTCACCAGGGCCTTTACAGCCTCCCGCATCTCGTGGCCGTCACAGGGGCTGAGTACGGTCATGCCGGAGATGGCCCGCATGAGGGCAAAGTCCTCCGTGCACTGGTGGGTGGCCCCGTCCTCCCCCACGGATAACCCGCCGTGGGAGCCCACTACCTTGACATTTAGGCCGGGATAGCAGATGGAGTTGCGCACCTGTTCCCAGGCCCGTCCGGCGGCGAAGATGGCAAATGTGTTCATAAAGGGCTTTTTCCCGCAGGCGGCGAGGCCGGCAGCGACGCTGGCCATGTTGCACTCGGCAATGCCCATGTTGAAAAACCGCTCCGGAAAGGTCTCGGCGAAGGTGTTGGTCATGGTGGTCTTTGATAAGTCCGCGTCCAGTACCACGATATCAGGGTCGGTCTCCCCCAGGGCGGCGATGGCTTTGCCGTAGGCCGCTCTGGTTGCTATTTTTTCAGCCATATGATTATGCCTCCAATCTTTCCAGGGTCGCTTCTAGTTCGGCGCGGGCGGTGGCGTATTCCCCATCTCCGGGGGCCTTGCCGTGCCAGCCCGCGACATTTTCCATAAAGGATATCCCCTTGCCCTTGACGGTTTTCGCCAGAATCATAGTAGGGCCGTCCCTATGCTGTTTTGCCTCTGTGATCGCTTTGCGAAGAGAGTCAAAGTTGTGTCCGTCGGCGTGGATCACGTGCCAGCCGAAGGCGCGGAATTTGTCGCCCATGGGCTCTAAGGGCATGACCTCTTCTGTGGGGCCGTCGATCTGGAGGCCGTTTACGTCTACGAAGGCCGTTAGATTATTCAGCTTGTATTTGTTGGCGGCCATGGCCGCCTCCCACACTTGGCCCTCGCCCAATTCTCCGTCGCCCAGGAGCGCGTAGACCCGATAGTTCTTCTGATCCATCTGCCCCGCCAGGGCCATGCCCACGGCGGCGGAGATCCCCTGTCCCAGGGAGCCGGTGGACATGTCCACCCCCGGCACGTGTTTCATCTCCGGATGGCCAGATAAATCGCCGTCGATGTGGCGGAACAACTTCAGCTCCGTCTCCGGGAAGAATCCGCGGAGGGCCAGGATCGCATAGAGGGCCGGGGTCACGTGGCCCTTGGAGAGCACAAAACGGTCCCTATCCGGGTTCCGGGGATTATTCACGTCTATCTGCAAAACTTCGCCGTATAAGAGGGCGAGAATGTCCATAGCGGATAAGGACCCGCCCAGGTGGCCGGACGCCGCCCGATGGACCATCTCCGTGGCCAACAGGCGGCCTTTTGCCGCCATATGGGGCAGCGGTACGTTATATTGCATACTGTCTCCTCCAAATTGCTCGGCTACACGCCGTATTTCGCTCCTCCTAGTATAATCCAAAAGCACCGGAAAACACAAGATAATTTTTTTAATCCAACGAACCATATAAGGGCTTTTGCATTTTGAACAGGCGGGCAAAAGCACCACCTCGCCTCTGCATCGCAGATCTCCCCCAGTCAGGCTACGCCTGACAGCCCCCTCAAAACGAGGGGGCCTGGCAATCCTCAGTCAGCTTCGCTGACATAACTGACGCCCCAAGAGGGCAAGGCGAAGCCGCAGGCCGATTGAAACGGCGGAAGGAATGCCGGGGTGGCTCCTTTGCACCACAGGCACCCCTTCCGCCGAGCCAATCGCTTCGCTCTTGGGGCGTCAGTTGGAAAAGGAGCTTTAGGGTTAAGGGCGCGGCGCGGGCGGCATCCCCGCCCCTACGGGTCTCATCTAATAGGACATTTGCTGTTTATACGCCATGTCCCAGAACAGGTATTCAAACTCCACGCTGGATATGAAAATGTCTGCGATTTTTTCCCGCTGGGCATCTGTCATGTCGGCCGCGAGGTGGTCCAGTGCGTCGTAGAACCATTCGAAGGATTGGGAGAATTCGTCGCTGGCGTAGGTCTCAATCCAGGTTTTGTAGAAGTTGCTCTCCAACCTGTCGGCGTACTGCGCTTTTAAGCGCTTGCCGTAGTCGGCATACGTCCACCCGCAGGGGAACACCGCGGCCAGGACCTCCGCCAATCCGCCGGTCAGCCCGTAGGAGAGCATATTCGCCGTGTATGTCCGGTTATAGAGAGACGGTTTCACCGCCGCCGCTTCCGCCGCCGTGATGCCGAATTCGGCCATGTAGGCCCGGTGTACGTTCATCTCGTTGGCCAGGATAAAATACTGGCTGGTGGTGAAGCCTGTCATCTGCTCCTCCGTATCGGATTTCACGGCGGCCATGGCGAAGACTTTTGCGTATTGCAACAGATATAGATAATCTTGCAGGAGATAGAATTTGAACGTCTCTCTAGCCAACTCCCCGGTGCCGAGCCCCTGTACGAAGGGATGGTTGTACCCGTCCTCCCAGACCTTTTCCGCTTTTGCTTTCAGACCTCTTGAAAATGACATGTTTTTGCTCCTTCATACTCTTAAAATTTAATAAAAAGAACGCCCTCCGCAATCAGAGAGCGTTCGTCACGACTTGTTTCGAATTTGCTTCCTACGCTGGTGTGAGCCAACAGGTTCAAAGGGTCAGGTTTTACCTTCTCAACTCCGTGGAGTTCCCCTGCAAACATGCGATATGAAGTTTTTTCTGCGCCGCAGGGCAAAGACAATCCTCAGTCAGCTGCGCTGACAGCTCCTTTGGAAAAGGAGCTTTTTAGGGGCTGTGTCTTGTTTCAATTTCCCTATTGCAGAATGCCGCCTATTTTGGTTACGAAATCGCTCTTCGGTTTTAGCAGTGAATCCAACGCTTTTTGATGTCCCTGGTCAGCGGCTTGCCTGAGCCAGTATGCGGCCAAATCCGGGTCGGATTGAACGCTGTCGCCGTCTCTATAGCGCATCCCTAAAATAAATTGCGCCTGGGCATCTCCCTGTTCGGCAGACTTTCTATACCAATATATGGCCTGCTCCTGGTTTGCTTTCACACCTCTGCCGACGCTATAGCACCGACCCAGAAAATATTGTGCCTGGGCTTGTCCTTGGTCAGTGGCTTTTTTATACCAATGTACAGCCTCTGCGAAATCTTTTTCCACACCTTCTCCACGTTCATAACACAGTCCCAAATGAGATTGAGCCACCGCATATCCTTGATCTGCGGATTTTTTGAACCAGTGTACAGCCTGCGCATAATCTTGTTTTATACCCCTTCCAAGAACATAACGCTTCCCCAAAGCGCATTGCCCTTTAGCATGTCCTTGATCTGCGGCTTTTCTATACCAATGTACGGCTTGTTCTAAGTTTTTATCTACGCCGTTGCCCTTTTCATAAGAATATCCCAAATTAAATTGAGCATTGGCATGTCCTTGGTCAGCGGCTTTTCTATACCAATACACAGCTTTTGCGGAGTCCTGTTCTACACCCCATCCATTCCGATAGTAGATTCCTAAATTATACTGGGCCCCAGTATGCCCTTGTTCAGCGGCTTTTTGGTACCAATGCGTAGCCTTTGCAAAATCCTGTTTCTTTTCATAGACATACCCCAGCCTAAATTGTTCTGCGGCGTCTTTCGGCCCGTCGTCTGCGATGAAATCGTCGTATTTGTTTGATTCCATATATCATCCCCGCCTTTCTATTGTACCTGACGTCAAGGCGCTTCGACAAAACTGCCGCAGTATTCGCATCGCCCCGGCGCGCCGGGCTTGATTAGAATCGTGGCGGCGCAGCCGCTGCACTTGACGGCCCGCTCGGTAGGGGGTGCCGTCGGCGGCGCGGACGGGGGTGACGGTGTCCCCTGTCTCTCCAGTTCGGTTAGAGCCTGAAGTTCGGAGGCCGTCGTAATCACAGTGCTCACGTCTTGTACTTTTTTCCCCGCTTTAAAAAGGAAGAAAATGAGCGCAAACAGAAGCCGGAATATCAGTATAAGCGCGCCCAAGGCGAGAACATCTGCAAATTCTATGTACCGGAAAAAGCCAATAAAACTGTCAACGCTCAACGAGTCGAAAACGGCAAAAACTGCTGTTGCGGTGGCGAGTATGACTGATGCGATCCATCGACCCGGTCTTTTCATACGTTATCCCCCCAGATAGCGTTAACACGCCCTAATCAAAGGTCACCGCCCGGGACGACAGGCAGATCACAAACAACCACGCAGTCAGATAGAGAAACACGTTGGACACACTGGCCGATTCCGGCGTCCCGGCCCAGAAGAACCAGAGGAGCAGGAGCAGACCGATCACCGAGGATCCTACGCTCAAAATCGTATTGAGCATCACCGTCCGCCGCAGGCGCTTGCCGCCCACTACCACATCTGTCAGCGGACCCAATCCCTCCCGGTTGAGGATGGCGATGGGCCGCCCCCTCTCGTCCGGTGTCATTCCGCTCAAGGCGAAGCGTTCGGCGTAGGTGAGGAAGTCAATCTTGTCCGTGCTGATGCCGAACTTGCTCTGGAGCATGAGGGGTGTAATATTGAAGTCCCGCACGGCAAAGAGGGGTTGGATCTTCGTGTGGAGCAGGCTCTCCAGGGCTTCCTGCACCGCCGTTTGCGGCGTGTAGTTGATGGCAAATACCCCGGCCAGCTCCCCGTCGATGGCCGTGAAAACGGCGTTCTTCACGTTGAGGTTCTGATCCAGCCGAATCCCCATCAGATTCATAAAGCCGGCGGAGCCGACTGAGACCTGCTCTCCGTTGACCGTGGCCTTAATCCCGCCCCCCTCATCAGTAGAGAGATCCGCCACGGAGCAGAAGGTATATTTGTGTTTCCGGACCACCTCTGCGAACACATCCGCAAGCCCGCAGCGAGATTCCACTATGAGGCTGGCAGTGTAGGAAATGACCCGCTGGGTATCCGGCTCATGGAGAATGCGCACCCCGGCCAGAGACAGGGTCCCCGCGGGAAAGACATCCGTATCGGTGACGATTATGCTGGCCGCCTCATCCATCTCTACGGCACCGCCCCAGCCCGCCAGGGCCGCCCCGGCCTTCATGAGTTTTCTGGCCAGGAGCGAATAGGGCAGTCCATAGGCCAAAAGTCCCGTGAATGTGGCGCTTACCGCAGTCATCGCGGCAAAGTTGTGGACGAAATGGCCAATCTCTCCCGTGCCGCCCAGGGCGGCCAGAAGGGCAAATACCGCCGACATGACCAAGAGCAGCGGAGCCGCCATGGTATAGGCGTATTCAGAGAAATCCATCTGCTGGATTTTGCTCACAAATCCATCGGCATCGGTCTTTGATTTAAAGAGCGCAAAGCTCTCGTCCTCTTTGTCGAATTTGCTGGACATCACAGCGGGATCCACGCCCTTTGCCGCTGTGCGCAAGGTGTTTTTCATGGCGTTGCGGGTGGCTTTGAGACCCAAAAGGGCTGTCCCCAGGGCAAATGCCACCACGGAGAAATAAGGCAGCCCCCGGGAGGCGTCCCCCGTCCGAATAATCATCACGGCACTCAAGATGGAGGCCAGGACAGCTGCGGTCACCAGGCTCTCCGGCCCCAATCGGCGTCGGATAATGTCCATCACGCCGGCGGCCAACACGTCTGCCGTAAGAAACAGGGCCACGAAAAACATCACCAGCATAACCGCCGTAAGGCCCAGCGCACTGCCCATAATCCCGGGGAGATTTGTCCCCCCCTCACCCAGGGCGGTGAACAACAACATGACAAGCGAGAGCGCAATGGCTAACATCCCCCGTGTCTGATAGCGGTTGATCCCCTTGCCATACCGACCGGCTGCCTCCCGCAGAGGCATGTCGTCCCGGGCAAAGGCGGCATCGTCGTATTGGCCCTCTGGCTCGTCATCGTCTAGCCGCCGGGATAATCTCTCGCCGTTTGACGCGTCCTCTTCCCCGTCTCCGTCGGCGTCTCGGCCAAAACGGCCCAATAGAGAACCGAAGATACCGCTCTCTTCCTCCTCGTCGTCCTCCTCTATCTCGTCATACAGGTGGACGTGGGTTTTCATCTCGTCTTGCTTGGTATATATAGAGTAATCGCTCACTTTGGGGTCGTCGTCGGAAAACCCTGTCTCCGTCGATTGTACTTCCCGGTGCTCCTCCCGGCGCCAACGATCGTGCTGGGTTTCCTCTTCCGGGAGTCCATCCGGTTCGCCGGAATCAGACTGTTCCGGTTCGGAGAACGGGATTTGAACGACTTCCTCCGGTTCCCATTCTTTGGGCGCTGGCTCCGCTCTCTGCTCCCGGATTGATTCCGTATCCGGCGCGGGTCCGGGCTCCGGCTGAAGTTCCGGCATAGAAACTGCCGGAAATGGGATCGTCGCCCCATCTTCCGGCGGCGAGTCGGCCTCATCTGGCTCAAAGCGGGCCACTATTGTCTCTTCCACGGCCTGATGCGGCGGCTCTGGTTCCGGCTCCGGCACCTGGACGGCGGCCTCCCGGGGTTCGGACGGCGGCGCCGGCGTTTTTGGCAGTCTTCCCAAGGTCTCGTCCAGGATCTGCTGGGTCATTTGATCCAGGGTCTCCTTGGGGGTCCTTTTTTGCCCGTCAATAAACGCCGCGCCCTTGTATTCGGCTAAAATCGACTCCAGCGTGATCTCTTCCACGTTTTCCAGGTTTTCTTTTTGCTTTTCGCTCATAAATACCTCACCAACTACCTTTACGAACTTATCCTCGTCTCTGCCGGACGACTTCATATAGCATCACAGCCGCCGAGACAGAGGCGTTTAAGGACTGTACTTTCCCCGCCATGGGAATCCGCACCAGAAAATCACAGTGCTCTGACACCAGCCGTCCCAGCCCGTCGCCCTCACTGCCGATGACGATACCCGCCGGCCCCTTGAGATCCGCATCCCAGAGCGCGGACGTCCCCTCCATGGCCGCGCCGTAGATCCAGAGTCCCGCCTTTTGCAGTGTCTGGATCGCCGCCGTCAGATTGGGGACCCGTGCCACGGGCAGATGGTTCACCGCCCCGGCGGATGTCTTTTGTACAATGGGGGTAATCCCCACACTTCTCCGCTTGGGGATCACGATCCCGTGGGCCCCGGTGGCCTCCGCCGTGCGGATGATGGCGCCCAAATTGTGGGAATCGGTGATCTCGTCGCAGATTACCACCAGGGGCGGCTCCCCCCGGTCTTGGGCCAGTTGCAGAATATCTTCGATACTGGCATAGGCCCGTACCGCCGTGAGGGCCAGTATTCCCTGGTGGGCGTGACTGCGGCTCAAACTGTCCAGTTTCCGCCGGTCCGTCTCCACCACCACGGCCCCGGCATCTCGCGCACGGGATGCGATATGCCGGAGAGTCGCGTCAATATCCCCTTTGGCAATATAGACTTTATCTATGGCCGCCCCGGCGTCCAGCGCCTCTAAAAGGGCGTTACGCCCCTCGATAACGCCTTCCTCTCCCCGGTCCACAAATCTGCCCATCTCCAGCCCCTTGGGCTGTACATGCCGGGGCGCATTGCCCCGATTTCGCTTGTCCATTAGAAACCTCTTGCTAACTCAAATACTGGGCTAACCGCTCTACTGCGTCTGTCTTTTCCCACGGGAGATCCAGATCCGGTCTGCCGAAGTGGCCGTAGGCGGCTGTCTGCAGATAGATGGGCCGCCGCAGATTCAAATAGCGGATAATGCTGGCGGGACGCAGGTCGAACTCTCTCTCAATGATCTGGGCCAGTTTGGCGTCATCCAGTTTTCCTGTCCCTTCTGTGTTTACATAAATCGAAACAGGTTGAGCCACGCCGATGGCGTATGCCACCTCGATCTGACAGCGTTTGGCCAGTCCCGCCGCCACAATATTTTTCGCCATATACCGGGCCATATACGCCCCGGAACGATCTACCTTTGTAGGGTCTTTTCCGCTGAAACAGCCGCCTCCGTGGCCGCCGAAACCGCCGTAGGTATCCACGATGATTTTCCGCCCGGTGAGGCCGGAATCCCCCACGGGGCCGCCGGTGACGAATCGCCCTGTTGGGTTTACATAAATTTTAGTGTTTTTATCAATCAGATTATGGGGCAACGCCTTGTAGATGACGCCTTCCCGTACGGCCTCTCGGAGCTGTTCCAGTTCGATCTCCGGGGCGTGTTGGGTGGAGACCACGACGGCGGCGATCCGGGCGACCTCGCCCTGTGCGCCGTATTCGACGGATACCTGGCTCTTTCCGTCGGGCCGTAAGAAAGGCAATTCCCCGTCCCGCCGCGCCTGGGCCAGCTGTTTAGAGAGGATGTGTGCGTAGGTGATGGGAGCCGGCATCAGTTCTTCGGTCTCATCGCAGGCGAAGCCGAACATCATGCCCTGATCCCCTGCGCCGATTTTATCGGCGTCATCGCCGCTGCCGTCTTCCCGTACCTCAATGGCACGGTTGACGCCCATGGCGATGTCGCCGCTCTGTTCGTCAATGCTGGTCATCACGGCGCAGGAGGCGGCGTCAAAGCCGATCTCCGGCCGGTTGTATCCGATGTTGTTCACTGTCTCCCGGACGACCTTGGGGATATCCACGTAGCAGCCCGTGGTGATCTCCCCCATGACAAAGACCAGGCCTGTGGTACAGACCGTCTCACAGGCCACCCTGGCCTGGGGATCTTGATTTAAAATATTGTCCAGCACGGCATCGGAAATTTGGTCACACACTTTGTCGGGATGGCCCTCGGTGACAGATTCGGATGTAAAAACACGATTTGACATAGAAACGCTTGCCCTTTCTTGTTCTCTTTTTCTTTTCGCTATGATATTCGCTATTGTACCACAGTTTCCGTCTTATCTCAACGCCATTTTTTTGTGGACTTTTCGGACGGGCTAATATAAAATAGTAAAATAATATTGTTACTGCATTTCCCCCCAACCCAGGCAGGGGAAATGCGAAAAAACATTGGAGGCCACTCTATGCATGCAATCAGCCGTGCCATTGATCGGTTTTGTTATAAACACCCCCGGTTCGGAATCCCCCGTCTGATGCTGTATATTGTTTTCGGCACAGGCCTGGTCTTCATTCTGTCCATTATGGACGATTCCGGCACGTTGTTCTCCCGCCTGGCCTTCTCCCCCGCCCATATCTTCCGGGGCGAGGTCTGGCGGCTGGTGTCGTTTATTTTTGTCCCCATATCGGCCAACCCCCTCTGGCTGGCCATCTCCCTATATGTATATTACATGCTGGGCACAACCTTAGAGCAGACCTGGGGTGCGGCAAAGTTTTCTCTCTACTATCTGATCAGTGTTGTGCTTCTGATCGTCTCCGCCCTCGTGTTCTATCTCTTCGGCGTACCGGTTTTCGGTGGGATGGTGTCGGTCTACTATATCCATCTCTCTCTGCTCATCGCGTTTGCCACCCTGTATCCCGACACGGTGTTCTACATCATGTTTATCCTCCCCGTCAAGGTCAAGTGGATCGGCATGGTCGCCGCTGTGCTGTTCTTTTATGACATCTTCCGTGGATTTCCTCTCTTCCCGGCGAACCTGATCCCCCTGCCCCTGGTGCTCAACTATCTGGCATTCTGCGGCGATACGTTGAAACGATATTTAAATTTCCATAAGAGGAAAAACTCCAAGACCACCATCAACTTCAAAAATGCCAGAAGAGAGTTGGAGCGAAAGCAACAGGCAAAATCCTACACCCGCAAATGCGAGGTCTGCGGCGTCACCGACGGGGACGATCCCAATATGGAGTTCCGCTATTGCTCCCGGTGTGAGGGGTATCACTGTTTTTGTATCGACCATATTAACAATCATACGCATTTCAAGTAATTGCGCGCGTTCCTTTTCGAGTTCGTTCTGTGTTCTCCCCCGCCGTAGGCGGGAGAGAACGCGAGATTGTCCCTTTTTAAGCCGTCTTAATCTATTTCTAATCTTTCTCCCCTTTTTGTTCTAAGAAAAAACCTGTATCTTTGATACAACAGTAGGAAGTGTTATCACTAGAGTATTTTTTGTGTTTCCCCGCCGAAGACGGGGAAACACAAGGCTATCTCTTCTGTAAGTAACACTCAAAAAAACAATTGTTGGAGGTACTACAATGGGTTTCAGAAAAATTATGATCGTGGCGATCGCAGTTTTGCTTCTCCTCTCCCTGGGCGGATGCTTTTTCCCCGGTGCAGTAACCACTACAAGCGGCAACGGCCAAATGACGGACGGCTCTTTTTCCTATGACGGCTCCATTACAAAAATTATCGTATACGGCGTACCGGCCACCGTAAATATTCGGCCGGAGAGCAGTAGCGAACTCACCTACACGATTGATGACAATTTACAGGATTTATTGGAAATTACATATCAAAACGGTGTGTTGCGCATTGGGACAAGAAATAGGGCCTCCATCACCAGCAATCGGATCTCCTTTGAGATCGGCGCTGATTCGCTGGAAGAAATCGTCGTAGATGGTGCGGCGACGATTCAGGGAAGCGGCACGTTTTCCGCTGCATCCTTTGCACTGGAAATCAACGGCGCGGGCAGTGCAGAGCTTGCACTCAATGCGCAACGGGTATCGGCAGAGATCAACGGCGCGGGAGATATTACCCTATCGGGCGCGGCAGAAGATCTGCACATAACCGGTGCGGGTGCCGTGGATATCAATACCCGCAACTTGATCGCACAACATGCCACCATCTCTCTGGAAGGCGTGGGCTCCGCTCAAATTCACGCGGAGCAAACCCTGGACGCCTCTGTAGAGGGCGTAGGCTCTATCACCTACTGGGGCGACCCGGAACTGACCTCCTCTGCGGCGGGTCTGGCGTCGGTCAGACGGGGTGGATAAGAGGTCAAAACCTCCGTCAGGTGCCAAAGGACGGCACCTGACACCTCCTTTACGAAAGGAGACTAAGGGCGAAGCCCCATACTTTGTCTACACACTGAAACAGCATCCGCAAGGCATTTGCGGATGCTGTTCTTTTGCGTCATAATCGGCCTAATCTCTTAAATTGAGGCAGATTCCGGCCCTGTCTCTATACTGCCCGTCACGGAAATAGTGTGTCCCCAGAACATATTGTCGTCATAGTAATAGGCCATATATTTTCCGTCCGGCGTGGCTACCAGGGACGAGAGGGAAATTCTGCGGATGAACTCTTCTTCTGACAGCTCTTCCAACACATCTTCGCTCTCCTCTTGCTCCCTCCACTCGTTTGCCGAATCAATGAGCTCTTTGGCGGCAAAGGTGCGAAATTCCGCATCTCTCTGCTCTTGCTGCTCAAATAGGGCGCGCAATACGTCCAGCGCTTGGGCCCAGGTGTCTTTGTCGTCAATGGTCACTTCCAGATGGGCGGTAACAGTTTCTCCCAGCCAGTTGATATTCCCCTCAAAGAAGCGCAAATCCTTATTGAGTACAAATTCACCTAATGTCTCGTCTGAAAGTTTTACCGGCGTCCTGTATTCCGCTAAAACGTCCAGCAATTCTTCATTGTGGACGTTTGAGTCCAAGACCTCCACGACCATAAAACGGTTGTAATGGGCGGACAGTTTCCCCTCCGGGACGGTTTTGTCAATCAACTCTCTCACCCGGAGCTGATAGATCACGCCGCCTTTGAAATAATGGGGCCACGCATTCCCGTATTTCTGCCTGATCTCCTCGGAGATCAACCAGGTAATGCGTCCATCGCCCACTATCGTCTCATTTGAGGCGAGATCAACATAGGCCAGAAAATACCTGCATGGCGACCACGAATCCCCCAACTTCACTGCGGCACCCGGCTCGTCACTTGTCAGCACGAGGATTTCTTTTTCTTCTCTCTCGTATTCGTTTACAAACGCCTCCAGATCGTCCTTGTTCCACGGGGTTTTGGAGGCATCTTCTTTTTCTTTGGGCGCAAATAACTTTCGAATCCAACTCATAATATCCTACCCAATCACTCGGACACGGATGACATTTTCCACCTGTTGCAGTTTGGCCACAAACTCGTCTCCAACGGGTGCGTTGACATCCACGATACCATAGGCGTATTTATCTCTGGATTTGCTGACCATGTTCTCCACATTGATCCCGCAGTCGGAGATGATCTTGAGTACGTTGCCGATGACAGCGGGGACGTTAAAGTGGGAGAAGCACACCCGCACATGGCCGTTTGGCTTCATATAGGCGTCGGGGAAGTTGACGCTGTTATGGATGTTGCCGTGCTCCAGATACGCCCGGATCTCCTGGGCGGCCATGACGGCGCAGTTGTCCTCGCTCTCCGGTGTGGAGGCCCCCAGATGGGGCAGGGCAACGACGCCCTCGGCCCCCGCCGTCTTTGGATTTGGAAAATCTGTGACGTAGCGGGCCACTTTGCCGCTTTTCAGGGCTTCTAGCATATCGTCATCGTTGACCAGTTCTCCCCGGGCCAGGTTGATGATCCGCACCCCATCTTTCATTTTAGCGAAAGCCTCTTGATTGATCATACCCTTGCTCTTTTCGTTCACGGGTACGTGGAGGGAGAGATAATCGCAGGATTTGTAGACCGCGTCCAAACTCTCGGCGAGCTGCACATTGGGCAGTAGCCGCCAGGCGGCTTGTACCGACAGATAGGGGTCGTATCCGCACACGTTCATCCCCAGATCCAGGGCCAGGTTGGCCAACTTGCACCCGATGGCCCCCAGGCCGATGACCCCCAGGGTCTTGCCGGATATCTCCGGGCCCGCAAAGTTACTCTTCCCCTTCTCTACCTTTTGGGCCACTTCAGGATCGTCTGCAATGGTGGAGACCCAGTTGATGCCGCCCACCACATCGCGGGACGCCAAGAGCATGGCGCAGAGGGCCAACTCTTTCACCGCCTCGGCGTTGGCGCCGGGGGTATTGAAGACCACGATCCCGTCCTCTGTGCACCGATCAATGGGGATATTGTTGACCCCCGCCCCGGCTCTGGCAATACAGAGCAGTTCCGGGTTGAAGGGATAGTCGTGCATTTTCGCACTGCGTACCAAGATGGCGTCAGGGTTCTCGGTTTGATCGCCAATGGTGTATTTGGCGGAATCCAGGGCCGCCAGGCCGATTTCTGCAATGGGGTTCAATGTTTTTATCTTATACATGTGCGTTTTGTCTCCTAACGTGTCGCTTTTCTATTTTTCGTACTCCCCGCCTATGGCGGGGAATTACAGTAAATTTGCTTTCTTCATATCCTCCCCCGCCGCTGGCGGGGGAGGATCGTTTTTAACGATTGTCCTGCTCAAATTTTTTCATAAACTCTACCAGCGCCGCAACGCCCGCCATGGGCATGGCGTTGTAGATGGAGGCCCGCATCCCGCCTACGACCCGATGGCCCTTCAAGTTGGAGAGGCCAGCCGCCGCCGCCTCTTTGGCGAACTTGGCATCCAGGTCTTTATCCCCCGTGACGAAGGTCACGTTCATATTGGACCGAAATGCCGGCCGGGCGCAGGCTTCGAATAGGGCGCTCTCGTCCAGATAGTTGTAGAGAATCCCGGCTTTCTCTTCGTTATAGCGGGCCATGGCGGTCAATCCGCCCCGATCTTTGATCCATTTCAGTACAAGGCCCAGCATGTAGATGTTATACGTGGGCGGTGTGTTGTACATGGAGTCGGCATCTACGTGGGTCTGGTAGCGGAGCATGGTTGGCGTATTGGGGAATTCCGATCCCAAGAGGCTCTTGTCTAAGATCACCACGGTCAGCCCCGCCGGGGCCATATTCTTCTGGGCGCCGGCGTAGATCAGGCCGTATTTGGACACGTCCATGGGCTTTGACAGGATATTGGAGGACATGTCGGACACCAGGGGTGCGGCCCCCGTATCCGGCACGTAGTTCCATTCCGTACCGTAAATGGTGTTGTTGTCGCAGTAGTGAAAATAGGCCGCGTCACCGGACAGGTTCAACTGATCCTGGGCCGGGATATAGGTGTGATTTTCATCGGCGGAGGAGGCGGCCTCACGGATCTCACCGTAATGCTTCGCCTCTTTCATGGCCAGGGCGGAGAAGTTCCCGGTGACGGCGTAATCCGCCTTGCCCGTCTTGCCGATCAGGTTCAATGGCACCATGGCAAACTGGAGGGAAGCACCCCCCTGGAGGAATAAAATCTCATGGCTGTCCGGCACTTCCATCAGAGACTTCAAAAGAGCCTTTGTCTCATCGAAAATCTCCGCGTAGACCCCGCTTCGATGGCTCATCTCCATGACGGATGTCCCGGATCCGCCGAAGTTGAGCATCTCACTTTGGGCCTTTGCCAAAACTGCTTCCGGCAGCATGGAGGGCCCGGCTGAAAAGTTGTAAATCCGCTCTGTAAACATATGCTCCTCCCACTTTCACACTTTAGTGCTTTATAGTGTAACAGAATCTTTATTCATTGTAAAGTGTCATATTCACCAGATATAGTCGGATCACATGAAAAACATTCTATGATTTTCATGTGATTCGACTATCACAGGATCGTCCCCTCTAATTTTTCGCCCAATACGCTGTGGATCACCACGGGTTTGACTTGATTTGTCATCCCCGTCCCCGGCACAGATACGGGGCAGTAGTTGGGCGTGTGGCCCAAACTTTGCCCGGTTCGTTCGCTCTCAAAGAGCACGGGATCAGTGCGCCCCACCTGGGCGGCAAGCCAGGCCCTTCGCAGTTCGTTCGCCGCCTGTCCGGCAAGTTTGGCCCGCCTGCTCTTCTCCGCCTTTTCGATCTGCTCCGGCATCTGGGCGGCTTTGGTCCCTTTGCGGGCGGAGTAGGGAAAGATGTGGACTGCGGAAAAGGCACATGTCTTTAAAAACGCAACGCTCTCCTGAAAGTCCGCCTCGGATTCCCCGGGAAATCCCACAATCAAATCCGTGGTGATCCCGCAGTTTGCAAAATTCTGCCGCAACCGGGATACGGATTGCAGATACCGGGCCGTATCGTATCGTCGCCCCATGCGGTGTAAGGTTCCATCACAGCCGGATTGGAGGGACAGGTGAAAGTGGGGGCAGAGGTTGGGCAAAACCCGAAACCGAGTGCAAAAATCTTCTGTCACTGTCCGGGGCTCCAGAGAACCCAGCCGCACACGCATATGGGGCACTGCGCGGCAGATCGCCTCTACTAAACCGATCAAATCCTCCCCTTCTCCACGATCTTTTCCATAGGAGGAAATTTCAATCCCGGTGATGGTCAGCTCTTGGAATCCCGCTTGCGCCAGGGATTTGGCCTGTTCCACTGCCGTGTCCAGAGGCATGGAGCGGACCGGCCCTCTGGCGTAGGGAATCATACAATAGGTGCAGTAGTTGTCACAGCCGTCTTGGACTTTGAGGAGCGCCCTCGTCCTGCCATCGAGACCGCCGGCGGGCAGGATCTCAAATTCCCGCCGATCTGCGGCGGCATCTATGGCCGAATGGGTATCTCCGCCGGAAAACAGGCGTTCCAAATCCCGGACAAAGCCTTGGCGGTCCCCGCTGCCGGCAATGAGATCGGCCCCCAGGTCCGCCACGTCCTCTGGGCTGATCTGGGAGACACAGCCGCATATGGCCACAAGGGCCCCCGGATGGCCGCTCCCGGCCCGCTTTACGGCCTGCCGGCTCTTCCTGGTGCTCTCGGCGGTGACGGCGCAGGTGTTGATCACTACTGCGTCGGCAATCTCGCCGTCCTGCACCAGTCTATGCCCTCTTTCGGCCAGAAGAGTTTGAAGGGCTTGGGTCTCATATTGGTTTACTTTACAGCCCAAGGTGGTAAAGTGAAGTTTCATGCTTGCATTTTCTCCCTGGAACGGGTATAATTTAGTGTATTATAATCGAAAACTTGTTGAAAATGCAACTGTGAAAAGAAAGGAATATACCAATGACTGAATTTAAAATCAATCTCCGCTCCATTGACGATGTCAAAACCTTCGTCACCGCCACAAGCCTCATGGGCTGCGATATCGACGTGTTATCCGGCCGCTATCTGGTAGACGCCAAGAGCATCATGGGCCTCTTTAGCCTGGATCTCTCCCGTTCTGTCACCGTCCAGGTCCACGGCGACGCGGCCGCCGCAAGCAAACTCCGTGAGGAGATTGCAAGTCTGGTCGCAGAGTAACCGATCAAGAAACACGTAGGGCGTGGCGTCCCCGACACGCCGTTTCAGCTGTAGTACGGTTGAACGGCGCGCCGGGACGTCGCGCCCTACAGGAATATTTGGAGATATTGCACCATGATCTATTTCGACAACGCCGCCACCACCCCGCCGTCCCCGGAGGTAGTGGAGGAGATCGCCAAAACTCTGGGGGACTACCCCGGCAACCCCTCCTCTCTCCACGAGCTGGGCCGATCGGCGGCGAAAAAACTGGACGCCTGCCGGGAGATCGTCGCCGGGGTTCTGGGCACTGCGCCCCAGTCCCTCTATTTTACCTCCGGCGGCACGGAGAGCGTCAACTGGGCCATAGACGGTACGCTCCATGTGATGCGGCACCGGGGGCGGCACATCATCGCAAGCGCCACAGAGCACGACGCGGTGCTGGCCCCCCTGAAAGCCCTCTCTGACCGGGGCTATGTGATCACCCTCCTCCCGCCGGACAGCGGAGGGCTGGTTTCGCCCTCCGCCCTGGCGGACGCCCTCCGGGATGATACGGCCCTGGTGTCCGTCATGCTGGTCAACAACGAGACCGGGGCAATTCAGCCCATCAGAGAATTGGCCGATCTCACCCACAGCCGCTCCCCCGCCCTGTTTCACGCAGACGCGATCCAAGGGCTATGTAAAATCTCCTTCACAGCCGAGACCCTGGGGGCGGATCTGATCTCCGTCAGCGCCCACAAACTCCACGGCCCCAAAGGGGTCGGGGCGCTTTGGGTTCGGCCCGGATTACACTTTCCGCCGCTTATCCGTGGGGGCGGGCAAGAAGGTCACTTGCGCGCCGGGACGGAGGCGCTGCACAATATTGCGGGCTTTGCCAAAGCTGTCGAGCTGGCCAGTGCCAGCTTTGACGAGACTTACAGCCATTTGCAATCCCTGCAAACGTACCTGCGAACAGCCTTGTCCCAGCGGATTCCAAGCGTCCGCTTTCTCCCCCAGGGCGCGCCCCATATTGTGAGCCTATCCATCCCCGGCACAAAAAGCGAGGTCGTCATGAACTACTTGGACAGCCAAGACATTGCAGTCTCCCACGCCTCCGCCTGTAAACGGGGGGAGCGGAGCCATGTGCTGACGGCTATGGGGCTCCCCAATGAGATTATTGACGGCACCATCCGGGTCAGTTTTTCCAAATACAACACTGTACAGGAGGTCGATTTACTGATACAGGGACTGGCAGACGCCAAGGACATGCTGTTTCCCGCCCCCCGCGGTGGTCCACAGTGAAAATAGACATGACCACGGGGGCGGAGTGGAGACACATCCTGCTCTTTACACTGCCCATTATGGCGGGAAACTTGCTCCAACAGCTCTACAACGCCGTGGACGGCGTCATCGTGGGCAATTTTGTGGGCAGTAATGCCCTGGCGGCGGTGGGAACGACTATACCGCTTGTGGTTTTGCTCCTAGCCCTGGCCATGGGCTTGGGAATGGGCGGCGGTGTCATCGTCGCCCAGCTCTTCGGGGCCGCAGAGCACGATAAGCTCCGGCGGGCCGCCTCTACCATTCTGATTTTTCTCACAGGGCTCAGCCTTCTGGCCACCGGGGCGGGGTTGCTCTTGGCCCCCGCATTTCTCCGGCATTTAATGCAGGTGCCGGAAGAGATTTTCGAGATGAGCCTCCTCTATATCCGCATCTATTGCCTCGGCCTCGTGTTCCAATTTCTCTACAACGCCGTGGCGGCTATGCTCCGGGGATTAGGTAACAGCCGGGCCATCCTGTTCTTTCTCCTGATCGCCTCGATTGTCAACATCCCTCTCTCCCTCCTGTTTGTGGCCGGATTCCACTGGAGCGTGGGCGGGGCGGCTGTGGCCACCGTCATCTCCCAGGCCATCTCTGCCGTGATATCGCTGATCTACATGTTTCGCCGATTCCCTGAATTTCGGCCAAAATCCGGCGAGGGCCTGTTTGATCTTAAATTATGTAAACTTATTCTCAAATTCGGCGGACCGGCAGTGCTCCAGCAGAGCACTGTGGCCATTGGCTTTCTGTTCATGCAGCGGCTGATCAACAGCTTCGGCCCCGTCACCATGCAGGCCGTGGCCGCCGCCGGGCGGATTGATCAGTTTCTCGCCATCCCCATCTTCGCATTTCAGATGGGCCTCACCACGTTTATCGGGCAGAATATCGGCGCCGGGCGGATCGACCGTGTCCGCCGGGGTCTCTGGGCGGCCCAGGGCATGAGTTTTGCCATGGCCGCAGTGCTCAGCATCGCCGTCTACCTTTTCGCCCCCGCCGCCGTTTCTATCTTCGGTGTAGAGGCCCTGGCACTGGGCCAGGGGGTGGCATATCTGCGCTATATCGCCCTCTTTATCGTGCTATTTTCCGTCTATAAAGGCCTATGCGGCTTCCTACAGGGCACGGGTGACGTGCTTGCCCCCTCCATCTCTGTCACCATCGCGTTGACCACCCGCATTGTGGTGGCCTATCTTCTGGTCCACTTTGACATCCTGGGGTATACCGCAATTTGGGCCGCCGTCCCCATGGGCTGGGGCGTGGGGTTGACCCTCGTGCTGATCCGCTATCTCTCCGGCGCCTGGAAAAGCAAGGGGATTGTTCATATATAGGGATTATTGCACATTTTGATGTTTCATACCAACTTTCCTAAAAATTTGGCATTACAAAATTGAAATAATCTAATTTTATTGTGCATAATGCTACTTATTGAATAATTTCTGGAGAAAACTTACCAAAGAGCACGATTTTATGATATACTATACTTTATTTACTTCTACACGGTTACTTTTGTGCTAAAAAACAGGTAACTATTTTTTCGTGTTTCCCCACCTGGGTTTGGGAAATACCGTAGTAATTATTCTATAAAAATGCAGGAGATACAAATGATAGAATTCCGCAATATTCGCAAGGAATATGTAGAGGGTCAACCCATTTTAAAAGGCGTCAATGTAACCGCCGCCTCCGGTGAGCTGATGGTTCTGTTGGGCAATTCTGGAAGCGGAAAGACGACCATGCTCAAAATGGTCAACAAGTTGGTCTTACCCACCTCCGGCTCTATTTTCATTGACGGCCAAGATATCAGCGGCATCAGCGAAATCACCCTCCGGCGGCGGATGGGCTATGTCATCCAAGAGGTGGGCCTGTTCCCCCATATGACGGTGAAAGAGAATATTGAGATCGTCGGAAAAATCCAAAAGAAACCCCTGGAAGAAATTGAACGCAACACCAAAAAGGTCATGGAGATGATCGGATTGGATCTGGACGAGTATCTGTACCGCAAGCCACGGGAGCTCTCCGGCGGTCAGCAGCAGCGGATCGGTGTCGCCCGGGCCCTGGCCACAGATCCCGACATCCTGCTTATGGACGAGCCGTTCTCCGCCCTGGATCCCATCACCAGAGTACAGCTACAGGATGAGCTCCTTAAAATTCAGGCGGCTCTCAACAAGACCATCCTTTTCGTCACCCACGGGATTATTGAAGCCATCAAACTGGCGGATCGCATCTGCCTCATCAACGAAGGTGATATCGAGCAGGTGGATACGCCGAAAAATTTGTTGAAACATCCGAGCAGTGACTATGTCAGGAGTTTTATGGGGAAAAACCGCCTGTTCCAAATGCCCCACCTGCTGGTGGTGGAAGATATTATGAGCACGGATATACAGGGCCTGTCCCTCGACGACACCGCAGTCTCTGTCCGGCCGGATACCATGCTGGCAGACGCGTTATATGTCCTGCGGGAACACAACCTGACCTATTTGCCGGTGTTGAACGGCACAGACCAGCCCATCGGCGTACTGCATGTCAGCGACTTGCTGGCTATATTATCCGGCCAACTGGCCTAGGGAGCAAGCAGCGTGAAAAATCACGCTACTCTCTGATGTACCAATTGTTCCCCCTGCGGGGAACCACAATTGATGTACAAAAAGTCCATTCCCTTTTCATGGTCTTTTTGTGTCTGAGGCGCTGGCGAAAGGAATGGACTTTGATATGACATTTTTTGAGTTTATCGTTCTACGACATGAGCAAATTCTACGGCTTCTGGTGGAGCACACCAGAATTCTACTTTTTGCGCTCTTTTTTGCTGTTATAATTGGTGTACCAATCGGCATCCTGGTCAGCAGCGTAAAACGTGTCAGTTCCCCCATTATGCTGATTATCAACGGGTTACAGGCTGTCCCGAGTTTGGCCCTCCTGGGCTTTTTGATCCCTCTGGTGGGTGTGACGGAGCAGACGGCGATTATCTTGATCGTCATATACGCCGTATTGCCTATCGTAAAAAACACCTATGCGGGAATCCTCAACATTGGGCCCCAGTATATTGAGGCGGCCCGTGGCATGGGCATGACCCGGCTCCAAATGCTCCGGCACGTGCAGTTCCCTCTGGCGCTACCCGTCATTATGACTGGCGTCAGAATCGCCTCTGTCGCAGGGGTGGGCCTTGTGACCATTGCCGCCTTTGCAGGCGGACGGGGGCTTGGCAGCCTGGTCTTTTCCGGTATCGCCACCCTCAACACCAACATGATCTTGGCGGGTGCCATCCCGGCGGCCCTCTTGGCCCTCTTGATGGATTTCATCGTCAGTCGGATCGAAAAGGCTGTGACAGCGTAGGGTTAAAATTATGCAAGTATTTTTTCGTGTTTCCCCGCCCGGGTTGGGGAAACACAGTAAATAATAACAATTTAGTTTTTCGTGCCTCCCCGCCACAGGCGGGGGAGCACAGCAAATAATATTTTAAGGAGAGTGTACTATGAGTGTTGAAAAAGAAAGATATCTAGCCCAAAAGCGGAAAAAGCGGATTTTACTCATGGCCCTGATCGCCGTTGTCGCCATTGCAGTGGCTTTCTTCGTTTGGAACCACTTCCAAGACAGCGGAGTACCGACCATCGCCGTCGGGAGCAAAAACTTCACGGAACAATTGATTCTGGGTAATCTCTTGGCTGATATGATCGAAGCCCACACCGACTACCAGGTAGAACGCAAGCTGGCTCTGGGCGGTACACAGCCCTGTGTAGAGGCAATCCAACTGGGCGGACCACGGGGTATTGACCTGTACGTAGACTATGCCTCTACGATCTACATCAACGCCCTGGACTTGCCTGTAGGCACCTACTCTTTAGATGAAGTTATCCACGTCCTACAAACGGATCTTCCGGCGCAGATGAATTTTAAACCCATTGGCTCCCTGGGTTTTGACTCGCCCTATGAGCTCAGTACATCGCCGGAATTCGCCGCAACACACAACCTGCGGACGGTAGAAGACCTGTTAGCCATCCAAGACATCGTGCGGCTGGCCCCCAGCTTTGAATTTGCTAACCGGGAAGACGGTCTCCTGGGCCTAGAGCGGATCTACGGCTTTGAATTCGGCGAAATTCTCCCCATGGAGGGCGGCCCCCGCTATATGGCCCTTTTGAGCGGCGAGGTCGATGTCATCGTCACTTTCGGCACAGACGCTATGAAACTGGTCACAGATCTGGTCACTCTGGAAGAGGAGCGCAACGTCTTTATGCCCATGGATGCTCTCATCTTCTTCAACGTGGACTCCTATGCCGATCACCCCGACGTAGTGGCCGCTGTGAGCCGTCTCTTGGGTCAAATCTCCAATGCGGATATGATCGCCATGAACTTTAGGGTAGACAACGACGGCGAACTGCCGGATGTGGTGGCCCGTGAATTCTTGCAGGCCAGAGGATTAATCTAGTCGCCCTACAAAATACCGGCACAATTTGTACAATTTTTTGTCTATAACCCTGACGCAGGAAGTCTTGTGACTTCCTGCGTTTTGTGTTATGATTCTATATTATCAAACTGCCGGAGAATCCAAATGAAAAACAGTTTTTTCGCCCTCATCTCCCGGATGCGCTATATCGCCCGCTGGGGTCTCATGCGCAACAGCCTGCCGGAGAATATCCAGGAACACAGCCACATGGTGGCCGTCATCGCCCACGCGTTGGCGGTGATCCGCCGGGATGTCTACGGCGGTGAGATCGATCCCAATCTGGTTGCTACAGCGGCGCTGTATCACGATGCGTCGGAGATTTTCACGGGGGATCTTCCCTCGCCCATCAAATATCTCAACCCGGATATTTTGCTCGCCTACAAGCAGGTGGAGCAGATTGCGGCGGACAAACTGGTGTCTCTCCTGCCGGAACCCCTGCAATCGGCCTATGGCCCCTTGCTGAACGAACAGGATCCAGACGTCCACGCACTGATCAAAGCCGCCGACCGGCTCTCCGCCTATATCAAATGCCTGGAAGAGCAAAAGGCGGGGAACGATGAATTTAAAGCCGCCCAGACGGAAACCCTCCGCACGATTCTGGCCTCTCCTCTGCCGGAGACCGCCTATTTCTTAGAACACTGCATCCCCGCCTTCACCCTCTCCCTGGACGAGTTGGATTTGAGCGTATAGGAGCGTATCAGCGTGAAAAAGCCATTTGTAGTCGGCATCGCCGGCGGAACACAGTCGGGAAAATCCACATTTGCCAAAGAGCTTGTGGATCAACTCCACGGTATACCGTGCAAGACGTTTCATATGGACGATTATCACAGGCCGAAAGACGAATTGCCCCTTGTAATTGCACCGATTACAAAGCAAGTGTACTCTGATTTCAACTCCCCCGCCTCCTTTGATTTACCGCAATTGCGGTTGGATTTGAAAAATGAAATCGAACAAAATACTATCTCTTTCATCATCGTCGAGGGTACATTGGTATTATACGATGACGAAATCCGCAACGCACTTGATTTGAAGCTCTATGTCGAAACACAGGCGGACGAGCGGGCCATCCGATACGTCGCATCATACCCACAGCATCACGGCCATGATTTTATTAAAAACTCGTATTTAGACCTGGTGAGATATCGGATGGATGAATACGTTGAGCCCACAAAGTGGAGCGCAGATATTTTTTTAAACGGCTCTTTGCGATCAGAACAGGCCATAGAAATTATCAAGACATATCTGTTAAGTAAAGTAAGCGGTAGGAGGATCACACCATGAGAGCCATTGTCACAGTCATCGGACAGGATCAGGTGGGCATTATCGCCTCGGTCTGTAACGCCTTGAGCGAACAGCAGGTCAATGTGTTGGATATTAGCCAGACGGTGTTACAAGAGTTTCTCGTTATGAACATGCTGGTGGACATGGGCAACTGTCCCATCCCTTTCGCCGCCCTCCACGACTCCCTCCGGGAGATGGGCAAGGCGAAAAACCTGGATATCCGCATCCAGCGGGAGGACATTTTCGACGCCATGCACCGTATTTAGCGTATTAGGGGAGCAATCTATTATGATTCATTCCAGAGAAATTTTGCAGACAATTGAGATGATCGACCAACAGCATCTGGATATCCGCACCATCACCATGGGGATCAGTCTCCTGGACTGCATTGATCCGGATATGAACCGGTGCTGTGAGAAAATATACGACAAAATCGTCTCCTCCGCCAAGGATCTGGTCAAAGTCGGCGAGGAGATTGAGGCGGAGTTTGGGATCCCCATTGTCAATAAGCGGATCTCTGTCACACCGATTTCTCTCGTGGCGCCGAGTACAGAGACCGAGGACTACACGCCCTTTGCCCAGGTCTTAGATCGGGCCGCAAAAGATGTGGGGGTCAACTTTATCGGCGGCTTTTCCGCCCTGGTTCACAGCGGATTCACGGACAGTGACCGACGGCTCATCGCCTCTATCCCCCGGGCCTTGGCCGAGACAGAGCGGGTCTGTGCCAGCGTCAACGTGGGCACGACCAAGGCTGGGATCAATATGGACGCCGTGGCCATGATGGGCAACTGCATCAAACAGGCCGCAGAGTTGACCGCCGACTCCGGCGGGGCGGCTTGCTCCAAATTGGTGGTATTCTGCAACGCCGTGGAGGACAACCCTTTCATGGCCGGGGCTTTCCACGGGATTGGTCAGCCGGAACGGGTGATCCACGTGGGGGTCTCCGGCCCCGGTGTCGTCCATGTGGCATTGAAAGCTGTCCGGGGCGAACCCTTTGACGTAGTGGCCGAGACCATCAAAAAAACGGCGTTTCGCATCACTCGGATGGGGCAACTCGTGGCCCAAGAGGCCTCCCGCCGTCTCGGCGTTCCCTTCGGCGTGGTGGATTTATCCCTGGCTCCCACCCCCGCCGTTGGCGACAGCGTGGCCCGCATCTTAGAGGAGATGGGCCTAGAAGTCTGCGGCACCCACGGCACCACGGCGGCCCTGGCACTCCTCAACGACGCCGTGAAAAAGGGCGGTGTCATGGCGTCCAGCCATGTGGGGGGCCTGTCCGGGGCATTTATCCCGGTGAGTGAAGATGAGGGTATGATCGCCGCCGCTTTGGCGGGTGCGATTACCATAGATAAGTTGGAAGCCATGACCTGTGTCTGTTCCGTGGGCCTGGATATGATCGCCGTACCCGGCGACACCAGCGGAGAGACCATCTCCGCCATCATCGCCGACGAGGCGGCCATCGGCATGGTTAACCATAAGACCACCGCAGTGCGGATTATCCCTGCCCCCGGCAGGGTTGTAGGAGATCTGGTCGAGTTCGGCGGACTGCTGGGCTCGGCCCCCGTCATGCCGGCCCATCGGGCGTCCAGCGTAGATTTCATTCACCGGGGCGGACGAATCCCCGCCCCCATGCAGAGTTTGAAAAATTAGATTGCATTTATTCCTGCACGAAAGCGCAGGAACATGGGTTTCCCCTGCCTACGGCGGGGGAATAAAACCAATATACCAAGGAGGAACTATTACATGGCAGAGCAAGCATGGAGATTTGAAACACAACAGATTCACGTGGGCCAGGAAACCCCCGATCCGACAACAGATGCCCGGGCGGTCCCCATCTATCAGACCACATCCTACGTGTTCCCCAACCCCGATTCAGCGGCAGATCGTTTTTCCCTCAAAGAGCCGGGGAATATCTATACACGGATCATGAATCCCACCACCGACGTATTCGAGCGCCGGATCGCCGCTTTAGAGGGCGGTGCCGCAGCCCTGGCCTTAGCCAGTGGATCAGCCGCCACGGCCTATGCCATCCAGAATATCGCCCGTACCGGAGACCATATCGTATCCGCCAAAACCCTATACGGCGGGACGTATAATCTGTTCGCCAACACGTTCAAAGATATCGGCATCTCCGTCTCTTTTGTAGACCCGGTTGATCCGGGGAATTTTGAGAAAGAGATCCGGGACAATACCAAAGCTCTGTTCTTAGAAACCATCGGCAATCCCAGCGCCGATCTGGTAGATATCCAGGCCGTTGCGGATATCGCCCATGGTTATGGACTGCCCCTCATTGTGGACAACACCTTTGCCACGCCCTATTTGCTCCGGCCCATTGAACATGGCGCAGACATTGTCATCCACTCCGCTACGAAATTCATCGGCGGCCACGGCACCACCATTGGCGGCGTACTTGTAGACGCGGGAAAATTCGACTGGGCAGCCTCTGGCCGATTCCCCGGCCTGTCTGAGCCGGAGCCCAGCTATCACGGCGCACGGCTCACGGAAGTAGCGGGTCCCCTGGCCTATATTATCCGGGCACGGATCATCCTCCTGCGCGACATGGGCGCCGCCCTCTCCCCCTTCCACTCGTTCCTGTTCCTCCAGGGCCTAGAGACCTTATCCCTCCGGATGGAGCGGCACGTGGAGAATACGCTGAAGGTGGTGGCCTACCTCGAAAACCATCCACAGGTCGAGCGGGTCAACCATCCATCTCTGCCGTCAACCCCCTATCATCAGCTCTATCAGGCCTATTTCCCTCGGGGCGGCGCGTCTATCTTTACGTTTGAGATCAAGGGCGGCGCGGCGGAGGCCAAATCCTTTGTGAAAACGCTGCGCCTCTTCTCCCTCTTGGCCAACGTGGGGGATGTGAAATCTCTTGTCACCCACCCCGCCAGCACCACCCACTCCCAGATGAGCGAAGCGGAGCTCAAGCTCTGCGGCATTCAGCCCAACACAATCCGCCTGTCCATCGGGACGGAGCATATTGACGATATTTTGGAAGATCTGACGCGGGGACTTGGATAAACGCATACTATGCTGATATATAGAGCCGGGGCTGTCGCTTTTAAACGCCAGCCCCGGTTGTTCGTTTATTACGCTCTCTTCCACTTTATGCCCTGGGGCGTATCTTCCAGTAGAATCCCCATGGTGCTGAGTTCGTCTCGGATGCGGTCGGCCTCGGCCCAGTTCTTTTCCGTGCGGGCGGTCTGCCGGGCGGCAATCAGGGCCTCGACCTGGCTGTCTAGGTCCTCTTTCCCGTCGGCTTTGGCGTAGAGGAGGCCCAGCACGTCGGTCAGCTCCCGGATGGCGGCGAGGCAGGCTGTGGCAAAGGGCTTGGATACGGCCTCTGCACCGGCTGTGACGGTGTTGATCTCCCGGACCAACTCGAAGATTACGGAGATGGCGGCGGCGGTGTTGAAATCGTCGTCCATGGCCTGGATGAAGTTGTCTTTATAGGCGGGGATGCCCGCGAGGAGAGCCGTCTCTGTGTCGGTTAGGGCATCCATCGGGGCATTTTGTTCCAGAAATTCTAAATTTATAACGGCGGTATAGAGCCGTTCTAGGGCACTCTTAGCCTGGAGCAGAATCTCTCCTGAGTAGTTTATAGGGCTGCGGTAGTGGCTCATTAACATGAACATGCGGATGGTATCGTAGCCGTAGGCCGCCGCCGCGTCTCGAACGGTGAAGAAATTGCCCAGGCTTTTGCTCATCTTCCGGTTGTCGATGGATAAAAACCCGTTGTGGAGCCAGTAGTTGGCCAGGGTACACCCGTTTAAAGCCTCCGATTGAGCTACCTCGTTCTCGTGGTGGGGGAAGGTCAAATCCTGGCCCCCGGCGTGGATATCAATGGTCTTGCCCAGGTAGCGGTTGACCATAACCGAGCACTCAATATGCCAGCCGGGCCGCCCCTCCCCCCAGGGAGATGTCCAGGACGGCTCCCCCGGCTTGGCCGCTTTCCAGAGGGCGAAGTCCAGGGGATTTTCTTTCACCGTATTCACGTCAATCCGCGCGCCGGATTGAAGGTCTTCCAGGGCCTGGCCTGAGAGTTTGCCGTAGCTTTCGAATTTCTCTGTGCGATAATATACGTCACCGTCCACCTCGTAGGCAAAGCCCTTGTCGATCAGCGTCTGCACCGCCTCAATGATGCCGTCTACACACTCTGTGGCCTTGGGGTGGACGCTGGCGGGGTGGACACCTAAGCCCTGGGCGTCTGTAAAATATTCCGCAATAAACCGCTGGGATATCTCCGCACTGGACACCCCCTCGACACGGGCCCGGTTGATGATCTTGTCGTCGATGTCCGTGAAGTTCTGGACAAAGGTCACGTCGTAGCCCCGGAACTCCATATACCGCCGCAGGGCATCGAACAGGATAATGGGCCGGGCGTTCCCCACGTGGATGAAGTCATAGACTGTCGGCCCGCAGGCGTACATGGTGACCTTGCCCGCTTGGATGGGGACAAAGGCCTCCTTCTGTCCCGTTCTCGGATTGAAAAATCTCATCTTGTGGTCTCCTCTTCTCTGCATTTCTGCGCTTTGCAACGTTGCTCGATCCGATCCAACTCGGCTCGCAATGCTGCAAGCTCGGCGGATATGGGGTCTGTCACGTCGATTTGTTCTACGTCGGATACGAAATCCACCGGCTTATCCGCGATGCGCACCACGCGGGCGGGTACGCCCACGGCAGTGCTCCCCGAGGGGATCGCCTCCAGCACTACGGCCCCCGCCGCCACACGGGCATTGTCCCCTACGGTAAAGGGGCCCAATACTTTGGCGCCCGCGCCGATGAGGACGTTGTTGCCGATGGTGGGGTGGCGCTTGCCCTGGTGTTTTCCGGTACCGCCCAGGGTTACACCCTGATAGATCAGCACGTCGTCCCCGATCTCCGCCGTCTCGCCGATGACGATTCCCATACCGTGGTCGATGACCAGCCGCCGCCCAATTGTCGCACCGGGGTGAATCTCCACCCCCGTCCAAAAGCGGCTCCACTGGGAGACGAGGCGGCCTAAAAACCGGAGCCGCTTTCTCCACAGCCAATGAGCCAGCCGGTGATTAATGGTGGCGTGTACGCCAGGGTATAGGATGAAAACCTCCACTCCGCTCCGGGCCGCGGGATCTCGCGCTTTATATGCTTGTATTGTATCCCGTAAATTTTGAAACAACATGATCTCCTCCATTATAAAATAAAAACGCCCCTTATGGCAACAAACAGCCACAAGAGGCGATCAAACATCGCGGTTCCACTCTCATTTCTTCCTCATCCGGCAGACACCGGATTTTAGCCTTAACGCGGCCTGACGGCGGGCCATTTCCTGCCCGCCCGCTCCCGGGCGCACTTGGGGCCACATCCGACTAGATCCACTTTCAGCCGTGGTGAATCCTCTCTGCTGTCGTCTATCGCCTTACTCTTCCCGTTCATTGCGGTGTTGGTATGATATATCAATATAGTATCATGGGGCGGGTTTGGTGTCAAGAGGGACGCTCCCCCAGTCAGGCTGTGCCTGACAGCCCCCTCAAAACGAGGGGGCCAAAATCAAGGGCAGGGTCAAAGCCTCCCTCGTTTACGAGGGAGGTGGCAGGCGAAGCCTGACGGAGGGAGGCCCTGCTTAAGGCGCTTCGATTGAACTGCCGCAATACTCGCATCTCTGTGCCGTGCCGGGCCTTACCTCGACAGTGGCGCCGCAACCTGTGCAGTTTACGAATCGCGCGCCCCGGTGGGCCGCCTGTTCCGGTTCGTGAGCAGGTGCCGGCGTTGTGCTCATATTTGCAACGGGGGCGTTGCGCCTCCGTCTGCTCCTGCGCACGAGTACAATAATCAGTACGATTATGCCAATCGGCAACACAATAAAGAGAATAATCAAAATTGTGACCAAAAGCCAAATGCCGGTTTCTACCTCCGTCGCATCGCTATACCGAATATATGTATACGTCGATCCAATCCGATCCAGTGTAATCCTGTTGCCGCTTATGCGTATATTTGTATCCTCGCCATCCATAAGCAATCTGTCATTTATAACGTGCCAATCAAACGATACGCGAATACCGGGGACACCGCTCACCCCTGTTCCATTGGGTCTAAACACCAATATATAGGAATCTCCAGTATCCCAACGCCATGTGCCGATTAGCATTTCCTCAAGCGGCTCTGATGCACTTGCGCTGATTCCGAAGCCTGTAAATAAAACGACAGCGATAAGGCTTAGTAAAATAACATTTTTCAATATTTTTTTCATCAGATTCTCCTTTACTGCTGTCCGGGGTTATCGGAACGGCCGAGCTCCCTCCGTCCATCGCAGAGCGATGGGCACCTCCCTCAAAACGAGGGAGACTTTTTAGTCCTTGTCCTCTGGCCTCCTCGCTTCGAAGGGGCTGTCAGGCGTAGTCTGACTGGGAGAGACCCTACTCTCCGTCCCGCATAATCAGCACCCGGCCATTCTGGATAAAATACTCCACACCGGAATACACCGTGGTCACCAGGATCGCCCCTACGGCCAGGAGATTCACCGTCACACCGCCTATAATCACCCAGTCGTAGAGCGGGGTCAGCATGAAGCAGATGCTAATGAACGTGACCACTGTCTTGACCTTGCCGCTGACACCGGCGGCGATAACCGTCCCCGTGGCGGCGGCCATCATCCGCAAACCGCTGACTGCAAATTCACGGGTGAGCACTACCATGAGCACCCAGGCGGGCATCTGGCCCCACTGGACGAAGATCAGCATAGCGCTGACCACTAGGAGTTTATCGGCCAGGGGGTCCATGAATCTGCCGAAATTGGTGGTCTGATCGTATTTTCTGGCGATATATCCGTCGATCACGTCGGTGGCGCTGGCCAAGATGAAGACCGCAAGGCCGACGAGCTTAGAGTGCTCGCCTCCAAAGAGCAAGACGCCCATAAAGAGGGGGATGAGTAAAATGCGCAGGATCGTGACCTTACTGGCCGTCGTCATTGGGATTCCTCCTCTGTGTCGCAGAGCACACTTAACATCTCTCCGTCAACCTCTCCCGTGTATCGCACCCGGTAAAACTGACCGGGGATTAGATCTTCTTCCGCCTGTATCCAGATTGCGCCGTCTATGTCCGGGCTCTCGGCGTAACTTCTGCCGTAGTGGAGCTCTCGGTCGGGATCATAGCCCTCACATAGGACCCATTCTTCTCTCCCTATTCGTCCCTTGTTGACCCGATCCATCACACGGACCTGGATGGCCATGAGGGCCTCGGCGCGGCGCTCCGCCTCTTCCAGCGCGGGCCGATCCGGCATCTGGGCGGCGGGGGTCTCGTCCTGAGGGGAGTATGGGAACACGCCCACCCGTTGAATCCCCGTCTCTTGTAAAAATACGGCCAATTCCGTAAGTTCCGCCTCGCCCTCGCCGGGCAGACCTACGATCAAGCTGGTGCGGAGCACCAGGCCCGGCAGAGCGGCCCGGAGCTTTGCGAACAGGGCGCGAATCTCCGCCCCCGACCCCCGGCGGTTCATGGCCGTCAGAATGTTATCATTGATATGCTGAATGGGGATGTCTAAGTAGTGGACGACTTTCTCCGTATCCCGGATAGCGGCGATGAGCCGGTCATCGATCCCGTCGGGATAGAGATAGTGGAGCCGGATCCATTTGAGTTCTGGGATTTCCGCCAACTTGGCGATCAAATCCGGCAACTGCCGTGTGCCGTCCAAATCCATGCCGTATTGGGTGATATCTTGGGCCACCAGGATCAATTCCCGCACCCCGTCCGCCGCTAAGCGGCGGGCCTCGGCCAACAGGTTCTCCATGGGCCGGGATCGGAACTTTCCACGGAGGCTGGGGATCACGCAATAGGCGCAACGGTTATCACAGCCCTCGGCGATCTTCAAATAGGCCCATCCCGGCGAGTGGACAACGATCCGCTCCCGGTCTTCCAGGGGCGCGTCAATGTCGCCGAAGATGGCGACCCGCTCCCCCTGTAATACGCGCTCCAGGGCATGGACAATCTCCCCGTAACTGCCGGTGCCGAGGATGGCATCCACCTCGGGCATCTCTTGTAACACATCTTCGCCATACCGCTGGCTGAGACAGCCGGTGACGATGATTTTTTTCAAGTCCCCCCGCCGTTTTAGCTCGCCCAGTTCCAGGATATGATCTATGGCCTCGCCCTTGGCGGAGTCAATGAATCCGCAGGTGTTGACCACCACCGCATCCGCTCCCTGGGGTTCCCCCACGGTGGTGTGGCCTGCCTTGACCAAAAGATAGAGCATCTCCTCACTGTTGACCTGATTTTTGGCACAGCCGAGGGAGATGAGTGCAATGTTCGCCATGTCTATATGATATCCTTCCGTGGCTTGGTTCTATTCTTCAACGGACTCCAGATACCGCCGCATCCCGGCGGATATCTCGTCCCAGGTGTAGCCCCGTCTGACCAGGGCATCGGCCACCCGCTTTTCCTCTTTTCGGTCGGGGATTTCGCCCCGGAGTTTTTGCCGGATAAACCGGTCTAAATCGTCCCGCTCCTCCGGGAGCGCCTCTAAGGCCGTCTCCCACAGATCGCGAGAGACCCCTCTGCGCCACAGTTCCTGCTGGATCCGGCGTCTGCCGTAGCCGCGGCCCCCGTAGTGCCCCACCACCTGCTCGGCGTAGGAGGCATCGCACAGGAGGCCGATCTCCGCCAGCCAGTGGACGGCGTCCTCCGCCTGATGGGGGTCTTCGCCTTTCTGTATCAGCTTGTCCAGGAGTTCTTTCGCGCTCATGGCACGGCGGTCCAAGAGCTGGACGGCCCGTTTCCGGAGCCGTTCCGTCTCGTCTGGCTGGGGCGTGGGATCGAAGTCGTCTATCATTCGTCGTCAAACTCCTCGGCGGTCACGTCTACGGCGGGACCTGCGGCCTTAGACGGGGCCTTGCCCTTCGGCTCCTGTAACCGCTCGAAATTGGATCGGATCTCCGTCTCCAGTTTGTCAAAGGCCTCGTGGTTTTCCAGGAGGAACTCTTTTACATTGTCCTTGCCCTGAAAGCGGTTCTCCCCCAGGGTGTACCAGGCTCCGGCCTTTTCGATCAGTTCCAGGGCGACACCCATGTCCACCAGTTCGCCGACTTTGCTGATGCCTTTCCCGTAGATAATATCAAACTCCGCCTGCTTAAACGGCGGGGCAACTTTATTTTTAATGACCCTGGCCCGGGTACGGTTGCCGATCATCTCCGTACCGCTTTTCAGTGTCTCAATCCGGCGCACGTCGATGCGGACGCTGGCGAAATACTTGAGGGCCCGCCCGCCGGGGGTGGTCTCGTTGCTGCCGTAGGTGACGCCGATCTTCTCTCTGAGTTGGTTGATGAAGATCACCACACAGTTGGTCTTCGAGATGGATCCGGCCAGTTTCCGGAGGGCCTGGCTCATGAGCCGGGCGATGACACCCACACTGCTCTCCCCCATGCCGCCTTCGATCTCACTGCGGGGGGTCAGGGCCGCCACGGAGTCCACGACCACCACGTCTACAGCACCGGAGCGCACCAACACCTCGGTGATATCCAACGCCTGCTCCCCCGTGTCGGGCTGGGAGATGAGGAGGTTGTCAATATCTACACCCAGGGCCCGGGCGTATGCCGGCTCTAAGGCGTGTTCCGCGTCCACATAGGCCACTTCGCCGCCCAGTTTTTGAGCGCAGGCCACCACGTGGAGGGCGAGGGTCGTCTTACCGGAGGATTCCGGCCCGTAGATCTCCACAATGCGGCCTCTGGGTACGCCGCCGATCCCCAGGGCTAAGTCCAATGACAGAGACCCTGTAGAAATGGCCTCCACCTGTACCGCCTGGGCGTCGCCCATTCGCATGATGGAGCCTTTGCCGAAGTCTTTTTCAATCTTGCCCATAGCCGTCTCCAGCGCCTTCTTCTTATCCGAGGCGGGTGCCGCCGGTACAATCGGTTTCTTTTTTTCTGGCATAATATCTCTTTCCTTCCCTAATAATTGCTCATTGCTAATTATCGAACTGTCCCACTACGACCCGGTCTATGCCTTGGGTGTCTTTGCACTTGACGATCTTTGTCAAGTTGTTAAGGATAAAAGTATCGGCCACATCTGTGGCCTGATCCACGCCGCATTCAAAGAGGAAAGCGCCGTCCGGTTTTAAGATTTTTTTCCACTCCGCCACGATAACCCGGAAAAAATCCAGCCCATCGGGTCCGCCGTCTAAGGCCAGGATGGGCTCAAAATTACGGACTGTCTCATCCAACCAGGCGATATCCCCCGTGGGGATATAGGGCGGGTTGGACACGATCAAATCAAACTCGCCCAAGAGTGAATAGGGCGGCGACCGCTTGGCATCTACTACGGCGCAGGATACCCGGCCGGTCAGCTTGTTCAAGACCACGTTTGCGCGGCTGATTTTCATGGCCTCCGCGGACACATCGCCCAAGACTACCCGCACCTGAGGTATGTTCTTGGCGATTGCCAGTCCCACGCATCCACTGCCGCAACAGAGATCCAGCACCCGGCTTCCAGCCGGGAGCCACTTGGCCATGGCGATGGCCTGTCCCGCCAATATCTCCGTATCTGTCCGGGGAATCAGCACTTCTCTCGTGACGTTGATGGGGATGCCGTAGAACTCCCAGCTGCCGATGATGTAGGCCAAGGCTCTCCCGTCATCCGGCGGGCCAGGAGCTCGTCCACTTTGGCCTCATAGCCCTGGTTGACGTAGAGACCCATGTCCCGGACAAACTCCTCCTTGGTCTTGTCGGCGGCGGCGGACACCAGTAGCCGCGCCTCCAGACCATAACCCGCAATTTGGGCATCACGGAGCTGTCTGCGCACGTTTAAGAAGACGTCATTGTAAGTCTTTGGCTTTGGCATAGCTTACATCTCTCCCCCAGGGCCTGTCTGTACACCCTACCCTTTGTAGGGGCGCACATTGTACGCCCGTTTTATGTCAGCGGCAGTTTCACTGTGACGAAAAGGCCACGATCCGCGGCGTTCTGTATCTCTAACCGCCCATCGTGGTAGCGGACGATCTCCTCACACACGGTGAGACCGATCCCGCTCCCTCTCTGTTTGGAACTGCCTTTGAAAAATTTCATCTTCACATGCTCGATCTCGTCTGCCGGGATTCCCGGTCCGAAATCTCGGATCTCCACGGAGACGTCTGTATCGTCCAGCTCCAGCTTCACGGAAATCTTGCCGCCGTCCCGCCCGTGTTTTGCGGCGTTGTCCAGGATGTTGTAAAACACCTGCCGGAGCCGTTCCGGATCGCCGGAGATCTCGGGCACCTCCCCTTCGTATGGGGTGTAACTGAGTTCAATCCCGTCCCGGCGCAAGTGTTCCCGGTAGGTGAAAATCGTCTCCTCTAACTCCTGGGCCAGGTCGATCTGCTTGATGTTCAGGGTAAAGCGGCCGTCCTCCATGCGTGTAAATTCTAATAATTCTTCCACCAGTTTCCCCAGTCGCCGGGCCTCGCCCAGAATGATCTCCACACCCCGGCGGTTGTCGGGAGATAGACTGTCGTCATAGAGCAGGGTCTCACCCCAGCCGGCGATGGCTGTGATGGGGGTGCGCAGCTCATGGGATACAGAGGAGATAAACTCTGTCTTGAGGGCCTCCGCCTGGTTGATCCGCATGGACATGTCGTTGATGGCGTCCGTCAGTTCGCCCACTTCATCGTTATGCTGTTTGTTCAGCTGGATGCCATAGCTCCCCTCACTGATCCGGTGGGCCGCCGCCGTGATCTCCGTGATAGGCCGGACGATGGAGCGGATAAAGAAGATATTGGCCGCAAACAGGATGGCAATAATCGCCGCCCCCAGCCCCAAGGCTATATTGAAGGAGAGGCGCACAACAGGAGCGGCAAGAGGGATGATCAGATTGACAACTACCGTCACAATGATTAACAACCCTAACGCCAGCATGGCGTTGCTGTAGAGCCACCGGCGGCGAATGCTGTACAGGTGCCCCGTCTTGTCTCTCCGGCCCGCCTGCCGCCTTGCCGTACTTCGGCGACTTTCCGGGCTTGGCTTTGGTCGGTTTTCTCTATTTAAAAGCCCCATTTGTATCCAAATCCCCAAACTGTCGTAATATAGGTTGGATTCGTGGCATCGTCCTCGATCTTAATCCGCAGGCGGCGGATGTTGACGTCCACAATCTTCAGCTCCCCGTGGTAATCCCGGCCCCAGACGATGGAGAGGATCTCCTCCCTGGACAGCGCCTTTCCGGGGTTCTCCATGAACATGTGCATAATGGTATACTCCACCTGGGTCAGGCGGATCCGCTCCCCGTTTTTCTCCAGGGAACGATTTTTCGTATTGAGGGTAAAGGGTCCGTGCTGGAGTTCGTCTAACTCTTCCGGCTCACCGCCTGTGCGGCGGAAGAGGGCGTCCACCCTGGCGGTCAACTCCACGGGAGAGAAGGGCTTTGTCACATAGTCGTCGGCCCCGGTCATGAGCCCCGTCACTTTATCCATCTCCTGGGACCTGGCCGAGAGCATTAATATTCCGATTTTCGGATCCATGGCCCGAATCTTCCGGCAGACCTCAAACCCGTCGGTGTCCGGGAGCATAATATCCAGCAGGGCGACTTTGATATCCGGGTGGACTTTGAGTTGTTCAAAGGCCTCCGCCCCGCTGGCGGCCTCAATGGGCTCATAGCCGCCCCGCCGCAAGTTAATCACCACAAAACTGCGAATACTGGCCTCATCTTCGAGAACTAAAACCTTTTTCATGTATAGAAAACCGTTCCTTTCGCCACGCATAGGTGCAAAACAAACCATAAAATCGTGTTACTGATTTACAACTATATTATCTTACCATATTAGAAACAAAAATGGTAGCTTTTTTTCGAACTATTCCCTTTTTATCTCCGCTGTGCTATGCTGACGGCGGAGGTCATGCGTATGCACATCTACTATACCCCCTATGTCCCCATTTCGAATCCGGCCCCTCTCTTGGCCCTCTTGCCCCCGATTCGACGAAAACGCCTTATCGAAACAGGACATCATCGCCCTGGCCCCCTCTTCGCCTATGCCCTGCTCTCTATGGCCTTGGAGTGGCACTACGGCATCTCCGCTGAGGCGGCAATCCGCTATACCGGTCTGGATCAACCCTATCTGCCCGAATCCCCCGTCTACCTGTCCCTAAGCCACAGCAAAACCCACGCCCTCTGTGTTCTGGCTGATTTCCCCGTCGGGTGTGATATCGAGACCCGCCGCCCCATTTCAGAGCGGGCCAAGCGCCGGATTTTGGCATCCTGTGAGAATCCAGGAGACTTCTTCGCCCACTGGACACTAAAAGAGTGTGCCATCAAACTTGCCGGCCGGCAAACACAGCCCCTCTCTGCGCTCTCCTTCGCCATCACCGGTGATTCCGCGCGCGGCGCTGACGCCCACGGCTGGCTCTATCACCAGATTCCAAATGCCACCGCCGCGGTCTTGGCCCACGTCACCTTCCCCAAGCCCGATCTCGCCCTGATCGACCCGGAAATTCTTTTTTCCTATGCCAGCAAAAAACAGGGTTGAAATTGGTCAACTTATCGGGTATAATACATTCCTACGTCGCCACACAATATGCCGGTGTGATGGAATTGGTAGACGTAGTGGACTCAAAATCCACCGCCTTCACGGGCGTCCCGGTTCGAGTCCGGGCACCGGCACCAGTTGATTTGGGGTTCAAATTTGGAACAGTTCGATTGGACTGTGCCAAGTTTGAACCCTTTTTCCATTCCTCAAAGTCTTACACTACAATGCTTTGAGGATTTCGCATATATAATGCTTGTCTAGTTTGACATTTCCAAAAAACGCTAGATATATAGACAAAAAACTAAAAATCATAATATTCGAACCCCTTGTCCAATTTAACTTACCTTCTTTTGCTTATCTTGAAATAGGGATTCAAACTTCTCCGGCGTTTTGTATGCCAATGTTCCATGAGGACGTTTCGTGTTATAGAAAACCATATAATTATCAACACATTCAAAGAACTCTCGCTCCGACTTGAAATTCGTCCGATATAGCTCCTCTTTCTTCAATGCAGAGAAAAATGCTTCTGCAACAGCGTTATCATGTGGTGTTCCAGTCCGAGAGAATGATTGGACAATCTTGTTCACGTACAATTGATTCTGAAAGGTCTTTGATGTGTATTGACACCCTTGGTCACATGAAATGTTAGGTGTTGTGGATACCCTCTATCTCTTAATGCTAGCTTGAGCGTAGAGGTTGTCAGATATGTGCTATGCTTTGACGAAATGCGATGGGCAACTATCTTTCTTGAAAACAGATCTAAGATCACACAAATATAATACGATTTATCTTTGACCCTGAAATAGGTCGTATCACTGACCCATACTCGATTTGGCTCCGAAACGCTGAATTGTTGCTGGAGCACATTTTGCCGTCTTGCTAGAGCCATGCGCTTTCTGTGTTCTTTTTTGGAATGTCTACCAACACTTTCTAATCCCATTTCTCGCATTAACTCCGCAACATATTTCGGTGTTGTATTTGTACCATGCTCCGCTAGTATGGCACAAATCTTTCTAGAGCCAAATCGTTGCTTGCTTTCGTCAAAAACGAATTTGACCTGCTCTCTTATATTTTCGCGGTGAATATCGTATTTGGTAATCTTCTGCCTGCGAAAGATATGATTATAGAATGTCCCGCGAGACACCTCAAGGGCATCACAAAGGGTATGTACACTATACTGGCCATGCAACCGTTCAAGTGCCTCTAACTTTTCTTGAAGCGGTGCAGACAGGCCACATCCAGCGGCTTTAAGGACTTTCAGCTTTTCCTCAAGTTTGGCTGCCCGCCTTTTCAAATTGTAATAGTCTTGATGTGAGATTTCCGTATTGGTTGTAGATTTGAGTTTTCGATGTTGTTCGATCCAAGAATAGATTGTACTGCGGGGGACATTATGCTCGGCACATAAATGTGCAACTGCTTGTCCGCTGGTGTATTGGGCAACGATGGTTTGAATTGTTTCCGGCCTGTGTTTTTTGTTCATGTGTGAGACCTCCAAATAGTTTGGCTTCATTATATCAAGACTAGGCTAGAAGTCTCGATAATAATGACAGGGATATTTTAAGATGATATAATTAGTGCATTGCAGTAATCTGTAATACACTAGATTGTTGAGGACGTGACAAAATGATCAAACCCATCGAGGATGCCTTTGCCGGATATATTAACATAAGAGATAAGCAACTTTTTGTAGCAATCAATGAAAACCTATGCAAGTTTTATCCTCGCGAAAATCGTGATGAGATGCGGGTATTTGGCGATACTCCAATCGAACGGCAATTCATTCATGGATTCGATGAAGATTATAATCTTATTGCATTGCTGTTTGAACAACCCCTTCCTATGCCAACAGCGTTTTTTCATTTTGGATCGAGTTATCTTGCATTCAAAACCCCTATGATCGTAAAAGGAAGAAGAAGTCGAGAAGATGAAGATAAGCTTGATACTTTTGACGCACTTACCTTCAGCAGTAGTGCGATTGATAGTTTACATCCGCCCGGGATTCAAGCACTTGATATGGAAGAGTTATGGAAAATTCCAGAGGACGGTGCACGAACCCTGAAGATCAAAGCGTTTGATGAATATACGTCCAGTTATTCTTTCGAATTGTATGGAGAAAAAATAACTCTAATGTACTCAGTTTCTCAGAGCGGAGTAGAATCTATAAGTGGAGATTTAGGGCGACTGTATTCAATCATCAGACTAGAATTTAATAGACCACAGAAATTGGAAACGTTTGAACGCTATTATGTCTTAATTAAAAAACTTATTGCTTTTTGTGTTGGACAGCATAATATCAAATTTGATAAGGTGCAGTTAAATCGCAGAATAACTACAGGCGAAGATATTGGAAGATATAAAGAACTTGGGATATGTGAAATATTTGATACATATTCAGATTACATAGGGTTCGACTGGGGCAGGACTATCCCGTTTCGGGTTTTTGATTGCCATATTGCTGATGTCTTAACGCTTCTCGGCGATGAAGAAAATGCTCCGTGGCTAACTTTTCTGCCAGATACAAACGAAGGGAAAAAATGGATTTCGCACGACAATATAAAAGACCTGTGTACGGCACTAGAAATCGAATATGACCGTGGTAATTTCCCGTCGCAAAAAGATGAAAATATGCGAGAGATTAAATCCGTACTCATGGAGACGGTAAAGGAATATTGTTCAGTGAATAATATCGCAGAAGATTCAAAGGTAAAAGCCTTGTCATATGTCGGAAGAATCGACATTTCTGTGGCTGACCGTATCTGTGCAATGCGTGATATAATAAAAAATAGAATTCAAAGTGCGTCTGATGAAATTATATCGAGGACTTTTAGCATTACAGGTCAAGACATAAAAAGATTCCTAGAGTTACGTAATGGCATTACGCATGGCAGACTTATAACCGAATGGGGTGACGTTGCAGTTGTCTATCAAAGACTCTACCGAATAGCTTTCTTGGCCATGTTGATAAGAATGGATATACCAGATGAAAAACTGGATATTTGCCTTGAGGCACTGGAGAGAAGGACGCCACTCCTCTAAATCAAGTGAACCAAAAGACTTCTTGCGATCTGAAAAAGAGTATGTTATACTAATTTTGCGGATTTTATGAGGCACTGGGAGCGTAAACCCCGCATGAACACTAGGTTTTCCCATGCCCCTTATGCCTATTCGCACCAACTCACTACCGGGCTTGCACCGCTCCGTTTCCGCGCTGAAGAACGCGCGAAAGCTACGCTATGCAAGCCCGTCGTTCGTTTCAAATCGAAGCCGAGCAGACACTTCGATTTGTAAAGGTCAAGGGCAAGAGAACGAGAAATCTTGTAATAACACTAAAAGTCCTGTGAAATACAGGGCTTTTTGAGCATTTGGGAAGGTGCAGTGATGGGATTGAAGCATAAAGGCACACAAACTATGAAAACGAACCGCCTCGTTTTACGTAGATTTACGCCCGATGATGCAGATGCGATGTTTCATAATTGGGCAAGTGAGCCCGATGTAGCAAAAACTGTAACGTGGAATACCCACGAAAGTGTTGAGACATCAAAAGAAGTCATCAGCATGTGGCTTAATGAGTATCAGAAAGAGGATACTTATCAGTGGTGTATTGAATATAGCGGCGAGGCGATTGGCGGGATTAGCGGTTTGGAGGTCAATGAAGAACTGCGATCTGTCGCTATTGGGTATTGCATTGGCACGAAATGGTGGGGCTTGGGAATTGCAACAGAGGCATTGCGCGTTGTTATTGATTACTTGTTTGACATAGGGTTTAATCGCATTTGGGGGGTTCATAACATCGGAAACTCTGCAAGCGGACGAGTCATGGAAAAGTGCGGCTTTCAATTTGAGGGAATCATTCGTCAAGGGGCAGTAAATTTTGATGGTTATATTCACGATGTGAAGCAATATGCGATTGTGGCAAGCGATAGAGAGCAAAATTCTATGCCCCATTTGCACCACAACTAGGTCAATCCCCAGCTAAAAATCAGCTGGGGATTTCACATTTGCGGATTGACGTCTCCCTCGCTTTCTGCTAATTTTAGTATGGTGGTGATATACATGAAACATCCCCAGGCACGTATACAATATAGATATTATGAGACCCCGCCTAATTGTCATGCACTGGCGCTTTTAGGTACGGGCTGGATTCGCGAGTACGGCAATGACTTAGACGAGCTGCACTTTCATAACCATCTGGAATTGGGCTATTGCCTGCGCGGCGAGGGAACCATGACCTTTGGTGATCGAAAAGCCCCCTATACCACGGGGATGTTTTCCATTGTGCCGTCTTATTGTCTCCACAACACGAATAGTCTGCCGGGAGAAAAATGCCACTGGGAGTTTCTTTTTGTAAATGTGGAAAGTGTGCTGGCCCAACTAATTCCCGACAACTCTCTTGCCAGAGCACAGCTCCTCCGAAAGATCAACCAGGAGGCCGTGCTGTTACAGCACGAGGAATATCCGCAGATTGCAAATATGATCCTGACCATCATGGACGAGCACCGCGAGAAAGCCGACCGCTATCTTGAGAGTGTCAACGGGTTGCTGCAATCGTTACTGATCTGTATTGCCCGGCTGTGCGGCAACGACTTGACCGATACCGACGGCGGTGAGCGCATCGAAACCATTGCGCCGGGAATCGACTATGCGGCCAAACACTATAGGGAAAAGATCACCGTGTCCATGCTGGCGAACGCCTGCCATATGAGCGAAACCCACTTCAGACGGTTGTTTTTGCAATCCATGCGGATACCGCCCCTGGCCTACATCAATCGCATCAGAGTAGAGGCGGCCTGCAAGCTGTTACACAGCACAAACGAGGCCATAGGCGACATTGCCGTAAAATGCGGATTTATCACTATAACAGCGTTAAACCGCAACTTTAAAGAGATAACAGGGATGTCCCCCTCCCAGTGGCGCAAAGACACAAAATACTACGAACGAAGGCTCCAAGACAGTAAGATCCAGCCCTATGAAGGGTGGAGATAATTGTACATAAAATGGTCGATTTTGCATAATTGGTGATTGATTTTGCAAACAACAGCCCTCCTTTAGGCGTTATAATTATTGTTATAAAATTGGTCATTAGTCATATCTTATGTGTACACATTGACCAGAGAAACTTGTGACAAAATAATGCGCACAACGGACGAAGGCACGGCTCTGTTCCGTATTTTCGCCGTAATTTTAAACATTATTTTAGGAGGATTTTCAAATGAAACGATTTCTAGCAATCGCCCTGGCCATTCTCTTGGTCATCTCCCTCGCCGCCTGCGGAGGCGGTACCGCTGATCCGCCTACGCAAGCTGATCCCCCCGCACAGGCCGACCCGCCGGCCCAAGTTGATCCCCCCGATGACAACGGCGAAGAAACCGCTGGCGGCACCCTCACAGTATGGAGTTGGGATCCCGCATTCAATATGTTTGCCATGGATGTAGCAGCAGAGATTTTTGAAAGAAGTCACCCCGGCTTTGTACTGAACAATGTTGAAATGCCATGGGAAGATATTAATACGCAAATCACCACAATTGGTATATCGGGAGAGTATAGCCTTCTGCCGGATATCATACTGGTACAAGATCAAGCCATTGAAGTCAGCGTTTTAACATTCCCGGGTATTTTTACAGATATTACGGATTCCGGCATCAATTTTTCTGAATTTGCAGCTGGGAAAACTGATTTCTCCGTCGTAAACGGAAGAAACTTTGCGGTGCCATTTGACAATGGCGTAACCATAACAGCGTGGAGAGCCGATGTTCTTGAAGAAGCCGGCCTCACCGTTGATGATTTTACGGATATTACATGGGATGAACTCATCGAGCTGGGTCAAGTCGTTCTCGCCGAGACCGGAATGCCTCTGCTCAGCACATACGGCGTCGGTGCATCCTTCATGGATGTTATGGTGAAATCAGCCGGTACCAGCTTATTTGATGCGGATGGACAGCCAAATTTCGTGGATAATGCAGTGTTCCGTGAAGCTGTTGACAGATTTATTGAAATGGTGGATGCCGGCGTCATGCTCCTCCCCGGTGACTGGTCTGATTACATCGGTACCCTTGCCGCCCACGATGTTGTCGGCACACTGGCAGGGTGCTGGATCCTGGGAACCATACAAGAAGTC
>Ga0123355_10000657_pt1 | contig 46911 bp, 43 predicted proteins | sample TergutEmb28metaG_3_FD_89872 | JGI IMG/M metagenome (GOLD analysis project Ga0123355, IMG submission 89872) | Embiratermes neotenicus P1 segment gut microbial communities from Petit-Saut dam, French Guiana - Emb289 P1 | ecosystem: Host-associated > Arthropoda: Insects > Digestive system > Gut ...
TAACGACGACGGCTATGACGCAGGCAACGACACAGATAACGACGACGGCTATGACGCAGGCAACGACACAGATAACGACGACGCGGACAATGACACAGATAACGACGACACGGATAACGACAGCGATGCAGGAAATGATACCGATTCCGATGATGGCAACACCGATAACGATGATGCAGGCGATTCTGACACCGGCGATGGTTCTGATGCGGATTCCGGTACGGATTCCGGCAACGCAGGTGATGTGAACGCCGGCGGTGGTTCGGATGCTGATGCGGATGCAGATTCCGGTACGGATTTCGGCGACGCAGGCGACAGCGGTTCATCTGAAGGCGACGACGGTTCAACCGAGGGCAACACCGGGGATTCCGGCGGCACTTCCGGTGGAGCGGATTCGGGCAACGTTGGCGACAGCGGAACTTCCGGCGATTCAAGCAATTCCGGCAACGACGGTTCAACCGAAGGCAGTGCAGGGGAATCAGAATCTTCGGGCGAGTCCTCCGGGACTTCCGATTCGCTCGGTTCTGTCGGCACTTCCGGAGCATCTGTCGATGCATCAGGCTCTTCTTCCGTCGCATCCGGCGAATCAAGCACATCCGCCGTAAAAGGTGCGGTATTTATGATGTTCGACACGTTGGCAGATGACGTTTTGCTTGCCGCGTCCGCGCACATCGACGAAATTCAGGCTCGTTTCGGCGTAAGGTTTGTAGGAAATCTGCCGCTTTCGGGCAGAACCGTGGACGCCCTGTTCGGCGACCGCGCGTACGCACCGGTTGTTACCATGCATGTGTTCCGTTCGCCCGACGGCGACGAGCTGATTGAATACTATTCGCAATATCGCCCGGTCGGGTCGGCATTTGTCGGCACGCTGAGAGGTATGCAGCACAATATCGGCACTTACGACGCTCCGTACTTCGTGAACCTTGAAATTATTGAAACGTCCGGTGCAATTACGGTTTCGGGCTTGGGCAGCAATCATTACGTTATTGTTCACGGCAGAATTGCCGCCGCCGCAGGCTCGGTTTACATCGAGCTTCTCGACTCCGCAACCCTCGCGCCGCTGCCTTTCGGCACACGGCAACTTCTCAGCAGCGTCGTTATTTCCGACGGCGAAACCGTTCCCGTCAACGTAAGCGAGCATTCTGCCGTAAGCGGCGTCGAGCTGATTAACGGCGTGTGGCACGTGCGCGCCGGCGGAAATCTGTATCGCATCGCGGGCGTTTTTGCCGGCGGCGTTACAGGCGGAAACGCCTACGTACACGAATTTATTCTCTCGCCGAACATCGCAAACGTTGCATCGTTCCTGCTTGAACCTGTCATTGATGTGCCGATTCCCACCTTCACCGTCACATTTAACTCCGGCACCGGAACGTTCGCTTCCCTGCCGAACACGCATCAAATCACCGTACCCGCCGGAACGGTTTTGGCACAAATTCCGACGCCGTTGGCTCCGTCCGCAGGTTGGACTTGGATTGGATGGTCGCCGTTTAACCCGGTCGGCCACACGGTAACCGGCGACATCACATTTACCGCCGCATGGAACGCGCCGCAGCACTTTTTACCCCCGCCGCCGCCTCCTCCTCCGCGCCCGCCGATACCGCCGTGGATTCCGCCGCCGCGTCCGCCGGTGCTTCCGGAAGATGAAGAATACGGAGATGAATACGAAGACGAATACCTCCCGGAGCATCCCTCCGATTACGTGCCGGAAACCCCCAACAGCCCCCCCGTTGTTGAGTCGTTGCGATTCCGCCGTCACTTTGTAAACGGCTACCCCGACGGTCTCTTCCGCCCGGACGGCTTTATGACACGCGCCGAAATGATGCAGGCCCTGCGCAACATCAGCAACCCCTCACTCGCAACGCTCGCCGGCTTTACATCAACGAGATTCATCGACGTATCGCCCGACGATTGGTACTTCGGCACGATTGCGTACTTGGAAAGCCGCGGCGTAATTACCGGCTTCCCCGACGGCACAATTCGCCCCGACGCCCCCATCACCCACGCCGAATTTGCGGCAATGGCGGCGCGTTTCTTCAGCCTCAGCGATTTCGACTTCGTTGTAACATCGGGCAGCCATTGGGGCGCAACCGACATAAACATGAGCTTCGCGCCGCATTGGCTCGAATACTTCGGGATGCAGTCGAATTTCTCGCCCGATGCGCCCATCACTCGCGTCAACGCAGTAACTCTGCTCAACCACTACCAAGGTCGCGTACCCTGCGAAGTCGGCATCAATGAATTTTTGGCAAACGCAGGCTTCGAAATTTTCCCCGACGTTTTGCGCAGCCATTGGGGCTTTTACGAAATCGCCGAAGCGTCTCTGAGCCGCTATTATCGCGCAAGCGTTGCCGGCCCCGAAACGTGGACGCACGTAGCAAACATACGCCGCGACATTGTTGCCGCTGTGTATTATCCTTAGTTAAAATTAAAACCTTGGGCTCCGCCCAAACCCGGAAACTTTTGAAAAAGTTTCATCAAAACTTCATCAAAAAAACCGCGCAAAGCGCGGTTTTTTTTGTGTTTTTGTCGAACTTTTTTTAAAAAGTTCGTGGGGTTCGGGGCGAAGCCCTGAGGTTTTATTTTATCCGGCGCGCTCACCCGATTCCTGTGCCGTCGTCGATAAAGCGAAAGTCGGGCGAGAAGTCGTTGTGCTGGGTTGTGAGTGTGAAGAAGGGGTTGTCGGGGTTGGGTGAGAGTGTCATTTGTGCCTCGCGGCCGGTGTCGTCGGTTGCGGCGAAGTTGAATACTGCGACTGAGCTTTCGTCTGTTCCGAGGTTCGGCGTCATGTTCTCGATGCGCACATCGACAACGGCGGTAGTGTTAAAGTGACGGCCGGCGAAGTCTGTTGCGAGTTCTTTGAGCTCAAGCATTTGGTCGGTTGCGCCCAAAAATTCGAGACGTTCGTCGAGGGTTTTGTTGTCCCATCCGATTTCCTCAAAAAATCGCATTTGCTCCACCCGTGCGGCACGGAGTTCCTGTATCTCGCGGTCACGTTCTTCATCTGTGACTTCCGGAACGCGGCGGGGTTCGACGTTGCGGGAACGCCAATTCTCGGCGCGCATTATGTCAATGCGTTCGCCGGTAATGCCGTTGATGATAAATGAGTACATCATGTCGGCAGTGTAAACATTCCCGTGCCACCAAGTATTTACGTATGCGTCATGGTCGAGGAACGACATGATAACGCTTTCGCCGTCGATGCATGTGCCGAACATTTGCCAAATGTAGTACGCGGCGATTTGTGCGGCGGTTTCGACGGGCAGTGCGCCGGCGGGAATCGGTGTATCGTTCTCAATGTAAAATTCGCCGGTGTGAACGGTTGCTTCGTTTGTAACCGTAAGCGTGAGGGTAGGGGGGATGAATGCGGATGCTTCGTTGTTCGCGCCGGGGGCGTCGGATTCCGCCGCGCCGAGAGCGAATGCTTCGGGTACTTCCGGTGTCGGAAGCAGTATTCCGGTGCGGTTCATTGCCGCATTGAGGTTCAGCTCGTTAAAGCCGATAAATGCCGCGCTTAAAAGCCCTACGGACAGTACGCTTGCGGCGATTGCTTTGAAAATTTCTTTTTTCATGGTTCATCTTTCCTCTCGAATTTTTTTTGTGGGGAACGGGTTGCGACCCCGTGTGTGTCCCTCGGTGTTGTGTGAGCCTCACAAGAGATATAACGCGAATCAAGGGTAGGAAATAACGCCTTCGCCTATGCCTTGCAAACGGCTCGCTCGATGTCTTTTTTCGGAAAAATCATCCGAAAAAAAAGACCGGTCGCTCGCCGCAAGGCATTTACGGCGAGGCGTTATTCTGAACTCTTGATTCGCGTATATAGTAAATCGGCGGTGTCACGAAAGTATCGGCGAGATGTAATGAAGTTGTAAAAAGTGCGCCGGACTCATGCTTCGCGAATTTCAGCGCGGCGAAGAAATTCAAAATCGCGCGAAAGCGCGATTTTAATTAAAGTTTTGATGAAACTTTTTCAAAAGTTTCCGGGGTGCGGGGCAGAGCCCCGCGACACAAAGGCCACCCTCGTCCCGACTCCTACTTCCGACGAAATGCGCAATTCCGCGCCGTGAACCTCGGCAATTTTGCGGCAGAGCGTCAGCCCGAGTCCCGCGCCGCCGTTTTTGCGAGCCTTATCGGCGCGGTAGAAGGGTTCGGTTACTTTTGAAAGCGACGCTTGAGGAATGCCGCAACCGTTGTCGCTTACGGAAAGGGTTATGCCGGTTGCGTCGTGTTGCGCCGACATTTTAATCGTGCCGGCGGAGGAGTCGGCGCAGGCGCGCAGAGCGTTTTGGCATAAATTCAGCAGAAGGCATTTGATTAAATCCCCCTGCCCGTGCAGGGTTTGCGCGTTTATTTCCCGGGAAAATTCAATGCCGGCGGCGTCGAATTCGCCTTTGAGGGTTCGGGCGATGTCGTCGAAAAGGCGCGGCACGGAAATTTCGTTCATTTCGGCAGAATATTCGCGAAGCATCGCAAGTTGCAGCAGCGAGCTTGCGATTCCCTGCAAATAGCTCGCCTTGTGCATTATTCGCCCGGAAAAGTCGATAAGTTCGCCTTCGTTGAGCGGGGCTTTTTGCATGTATTCGGCGTAGCCGAAAATGGAGGTGAGGGGAGTGCGCATCTCGTGTGCGAAGTTGTCAACAAATTGCTGTTTGTTTTCCGCCTCAGCTTCGAGCGTTTCGATTTGCTGCTCGATGCGTTCGGCCATTTTGTTAAAATCGTGGGCGACTTGAGCGAGTTCGTTATTCGCGCTGACGGGAATTCGTTCGCCGAAATTTCCGCCGGCGATTTTTCGCGATGTTTTTGCTACAACAACAAGCGGGCGAAAAAGTGCCGACAATATAAAATGAAGCGCGACGGCGGCAATGCCCGAAAAAATTACTGCGGAAAGCAGTAACATGCTTTGAATGTCGCGCATGGATGCGATATTTTCCGAGATGTCGAGCGAGTAGTTTAAAACGTAAAAAAAATCGCCGGGAAGCGAGCCGACGATATGAATTTCCGGGGCGTGCAAATTCATCACCGTGTTCGGAACGCTGCCGGCGGAAACGTGAATGTCAACATTGTGACGCCGATAGTAATGTGCATAACCGCGCACGACGTCCTGAACGGCGTTCGCGCCGCCGCCGCGCGAATAAATTGCGGTAATGTCGCGGGCAAGCGAGCCTGAAATTGCCTGAAACTGACCTTCGCTTTTGTTTGTAAGCATCTCGATTTGACTGCGCGTCAAATAAAACGAAACCATGCCCACGCTCGAAAAAAGCACCGCCAAAATAAGCAGATAAATGGCGATGTAGGTTTTAAGCCTCATTTCGCGCTCCCCTTTTCGACCCCGTTTTGACTTCAAGGCGATAGCCCAACTTGTAAACCGTTTTAATTTTTTCGTCCCACCCGAGCTTGCTGCGTAATTTTTGCACGTGATTATCCACCGTGCGGGTTTCGCCGGCGTAATCGTAACCCCACGCAAGCTCCAACAGCTTATCGCGCGAGAGGGCGATATTTTGGTTTCGAATGAAAACTTCCAAAAGCTCAAATTCGCGCGGGGATAAATCCACGGCAAAACCGCCGCGCGAAACGGTGCGGTCGTTTGTGTTTACAAAAACGCCTTCAAGCTCGAAGGTGGTGAAATTTTTTTTCGTGCGCCGCAAAACCGCTTCAACCCGCGCAAGAAGTTCGAGCATTTCGAAGGGTTTTACGATGTAATCATCCGCGCCGAGTTGCAGACCGTTTAACTTGTCGCGCAAGCCGTCTTTCGCCGTGATAAAAATTACCGGCGTAAGCGGAATTTTTTTTATTACTTCGAAGCCGTCAAGCTCCGGCATCATAATGTCGAGCAGAACCAAGTCAAACTCGCCGGAAAAATCCGCCCGAACGGCGGCCTTCCCGTCGAAAACCTGCGTTGATTCATGCCCCGCAAGCGCGAGATTCCGCGCAATTAACTCGTTAATATCGCGGTCGTCCTCCGCAATTAAAATATGTGCCATATGTAAGCCCCTTTCCGCGTGTCGAATTGTTTGCATTATACACCGCAGATGTAACGGAGTTGTCACGGAAGAGGGGGGTAATTCTCACCGCCAAGTGCGTTCCGGCTATCCCGCAAATGTACGCGCTACGGTTTTAAGCTCTCCGGGAACATCAATTTTTTGCGGGCATCGCGCGTTGCACAAACCGCAGGCTGTACAATTTTCGGCGCGTTTGCCGCGAGGCAGGGTTTTGTACATCATTCGAACATTCCAGTCCGCACTGCCGCGCTTGATGTCGTTGTACAGCGAAAAACATGCCGCAATGTCGATTTCCTGCGGGCAGTCGGCGTGGCAATATCGGCACGCGGTACAAGGGACGGACGAAACTTTGCCCATCTCCGCTAAAACGCGCTCTAGCATGTCGAGTTCCTCCGGCGTAAGCGGACGCAGATTTTCAAAAGTTCGCAAATTATCGGCGACCTGCTCCATGTTCGACATGCCGCTCAACATGCACGTTACGCCGGGCAGAGTTGCCGCATATTGCACCGCCCACGACGCTATCGAACGCCCGGGCGCGCAGTCGCGCAAAATTTTTTCCGCCGCCGCCGGCAACTTTGCAAGCGACCCGCCCTTGACGGGCTCCATAACGATAATCGGCGTGTTGTGCGCAACGGCAAGTTTTTGCCACTCGCCCGCCTCGCCGCGCAAAACGTCGCTGTAATTTAATTGAAGCTGCGCAAATTCGGCCTCGGGATGCGCCGCAAGAAGCCGCTTCAAATACGCCGTTGTTCCGTGATACGAAAACCCGACATGCTTCACAAGCCCCCGCGCCTTTTTCTCCATCGCCCACTCGAAAAGGCGCATTTCTTCGAGCTGCGCCTCCTTTTCGTCGTCGAGCGAGTGAATTAAATAGAAGTCGAAATATTCCAACCCCGTGCGCCGACGCTGCTCGTCAAAAAGTTTGTCGCAATCGCGATGATTTTTCACTTCCCACGGCGGCAGTTTATCCGCCACAAGAAATTTATCCCGCGCATGACGCTTAACAAGTGTGCGCTTGAGCCGCTCTTCCGAGCCGCCGTAAATCCATGCCGTATCGAAATAATCGAAACCGGCGTCTAAAAATGCATCAATCATGCGTTCCGTTTCGGCGTCGTCGGGCAGACGCATCGCGCCGAAACCCAATGCCGGCGGCGCACCGATTTTTAAATAATCTCTCATGTTATGCTCCTTTTGAGTTTTTGACTCCGGATTTGCAGGGGCGTCGCCCCTGCCCCCTTGACCCCTTAAAAAAATCGCGCTTCGCGCGATTTTTAATAAAGTTTTGATGAAACTTTTTCAAAAGTTTCCCGGGGGTTCGGGGGCGGAGTCCCCGAAAATCTTAAAACATTAAGTCGTTGTAAACAACGTGCCTTCTTCTTCGCCGGCGAAAATGCGAAGTAAAATTGCGGGGTCTTCGCCGTTTGCGATTACCGCGTCGATGCCGTTTTCGAGGGCGTAACGCGCGGCGTTCAGCTTTGCAATCATGCCGCCCGTACCGAGATTCGAGCCGCTTCCGCCCGCCGCCGATTCCATTTTCGGCGTGACTTCGTGCGCCTCGCGAAAAAGCGTTGCGCGAGGATGCGTGCGCGGATTTTTGTCGTAGAGACCCTCGATGTCGGTAAGCATGACAAGCAGCGCGCTGTCGGAAAACGCGGCTACGTACGCGCCGAGCGTGTCATTGTCGGAAAATTCGGTGAGTTCGTCGGTGGCGATGGTGTCGTTTGCGTTTACAATCGGCACCGCGCCGAGTTCGATGAGTTTTGCAATTGTGTTGTGCGCATTTTCGCGGCGCGAAATATCGTTTACGCAATCGCGCGTTAATAAAATTTGCGCAGCGGTGCGATTATATGTTCGTAAAAAATTTTGATAAATTTGCATGAGCATCGCCTGACCAACCGCCGACGCCGTTTGCCGCCCGATAATATCACGCGGACGCTCCATGCCGAGGCAATTCGCCCCAACGCCGATTGCCCCCGACGTTACCAAAATAATTTCCTTGCCCCGATTGTACAAATCCGCCAAAACCCAACAAAGCCGCTCGATGCGCTGCAAATTTAATTCGCCGTTGGCGTAAGTAAGTGACGTTGTTCCGATTTTTACAACGGCGCGTTTGTGTTCCGTTAATCGCGCCCGCGCAGGGGATGATTGCATTTTCGTCACACCTTCTCGAACGTTTCTTTGGTTTCCGGGGCGGCGTCGCCCAAAACTTTATATTGCTCGGCGCAGACGGTTACGGCGGAAATAATCGCGTTGCGGAAGCCCTGTTTTTCGAGTTCGCAAACGGCGGCGATTGTTGTTCCGCCGGGCGAGCAGACTTCGCCTTTGAGCGTTGCGGGGTTTTCGCCGGTTTCGAGCACCATTTTTGCCGCACCGAGAAGGGCTTGGGCGGAAATATCTATGGCTTGCCGGCGAGAAAGCCCGTGTTTTACGCCTGCGTCGGCCATTGCTTCAATAAACATGAACGCATATGCCGGCGACGAGCCGGATATTCCGGTAAACGCATCGAAGAGATATTCCGGCAAAATTTCGGTTTTGCCCACGGAATTAAAAATTTTTAAAACCGTGGCGAGGTCTTTTTGCGTTACGTTTTCGCCGGCGCAAACGGCTGTCATGCCGGAATTTACGCGGGCGGGAGTGTTTGGCATAGTTTTCACGAGCTTGATTTTGCAGTCGCTGCCGAACATTTCCGCCGCGTGTTTAAGCCCCAACCCCGCCGCAAGAATTATTACCATTGCGTTAGGCTTGATTGAATCCTTGATTTCGTCGATTACGGGGCGATAAACGTTCGGCTTGACGCTGAGAAAAATAATTTCGGCGTTTTTTGCAACCTCGATGTTTGACGATGTTGTTTCCACGTTGCAGCTTTTGGAAATTTGCGCGAGCTGCTCGGCATCCGGGTCGGATGCGATGATTTCCCACGCCGCAACCACGCCCGCGTTAATCGCGCCGTTGATGATGGCGGTTGCCATGTTTCCCGTTCCGATGAATCCTAACTTTTTAGGCATTTTATATCTCCCTTCAAGAGTTTTATTCCCAATTACAATCAACACTGATAAATGTTGCAGGCATTCCGATTATTTGAATATCGAATTTTAAACTTGTTTCGACTTTCGTGCTTGCATTGTGGATTCGGAAACCGAATTGCCATCCGTTGTCCATAAATATTTCAACCGTACTTTGCGAATCCGGCTTGAACCCGACACCGATAATCCGTTTCGGAAATGCAGAAACGGGAATCATCCACCTCGGCTTCCGAAGGTTTGATTTGTTCAGCCGACCGCGCAAGTTATACGGTTGGACACGTGTCACCTGCTTGTTGTTAATGCCGATTACTTTGTAGAAATCGTAATTTCCAATCAAGTATTCAACCATGTTTTTTGCCAAAATTTCGCCGTGTTTTGCATAGGCGCGTTCAATTTCCGCGAGAAAAGCGGTGAGCAAGGGAACATATACATCCTTTTCCTTTGCCGGCAACTCGCCCCAATTAAGATTTTCGCCTTTGCATTTCGAAAGATAATCAAATACAGGCTTTATGTCGCTCCAATATTGCTCGGAACATTTTGCACCGAACCATTTATATCCGAAGTCGAGTTTACTTGAAAGGCGGCTGTGTTTCACTGCGAAATTGTTATTTTTTACGCTGATTCCGATTTCCCAACATATGCCGCTTCGTATAATCAGAATATCACGAACATCGCCCTCAATGCCCGCTCCGTCGGGCTGTATTTTTATTTCTAAAATATCTGTGCCGGCTTCCGAAATAAGAGGCTCTGCTTTCAAAATTTGTTCCGAGCCGGCATTTGCACTCAGCGCGAAGTTTTTTTTCATGTCGTCCGGAATTTCATCCCATGATGCTTTAGCGGCGAGAAAGCGGCTGTCCTCGGTAACCTGCACCGCTCGCACGGGACGCAAACGGTTTTCAAGGGCGCGCAGATATGCAAATTCCAACGCGCGACCGTTCCTGTTATTTATACTCATGTTGCCACCGCCTCTTTGATGGCCAGAGCTACAGCGCAGGCAAGTTTTACGGGAACAGCATTGCCAATCATTTTATATGCGTCTGTCAAGTTTGTGTAGTAAAACTTAAAGCTGTCGGGAAATGTTTGTATTCGGGCGCACTCTCTTACAGAAAGCCGGCGATACAAATGCTCCTTTCCTTTTACAAACTCGCGCTTGTTTTGCTCGATGAAGTTCATTTTCGGTGCCTGCGGATGAATCGGTGCGTGGCGTCCGCCTGCTTGAATGGTAAACGATTGTTCATCCCATGAGCGAACTCGGTTTCGGGACATGAAAATACTTGAAAACCCGCCCGTCATATACTCGTGATTGCTTACATTGCACCTGTCACCGTTTGTTTTATTGTCGGGCAGTGCCGGGATAACGCTGTTTTGCAAATCACCGATGGCCTCCGAAAGAGGAATTTTACTTTTCTCGGGTTCGGGAAAATTAAATACGCATTCGAGGTCGCTGCGCAGACCCACATAAAATATGCGTTGCCTGTCTTGCGGAACGGAGTAGTCGGAAGCATTAAGCACTTTCATATGCACATCGTAGCCGGCATTTTTAAGCAGGTCTGTGATATTTTCAACCGCTTTTTTATTTCGGTCGGATAACATGCCGGGTACATTTTCCGCAAGAAAAAACTTTGGTTGTTTGTCCTTAATCAGTCGAACATAATCAAAAAAAAGCTGTCCCCTCGGGTCGTCTATTCCGCGCAAACTTCCGGCCTCGCTCCACGATTGACATGGAGGTCCGCCGATTATTCCGTCACATTCGGGAAAGCAATCCGAATCAATGCTTCGTATGTCGCCCTTAATCAACGGCGCGGTGTGATTTTTTTCATATGTTTCCCAGATAGACTTGTCGTACTCGTTGGCGGCAACAATATCAAACCCTGCACGAGCAAACCCCAAATCCAAACCGCCTGCACCCGAAAAAAGCGACACTAATTTCATGCTCCCACCCCGAAAAATTTATTACATGCCGGTTTTTATTTTAAACTCGCCTTTTGCAAAATTCAGCTTGCATGTGCCGCCGTTTTTAAGTTCGCCGAAAAGCACTTCGGACACAAGCAATTTTTTTATGTCGTTTTCAACGACGCGAATAATTTCACGCGCACCGTAGGTTTCGGAAAACCCTTTTGATGCGACGTAATCGACGGCGGATTTCGATGCGGTGAATTTTATATTTTTCGCCGCTAATTTTGCCGCTAACTTGTTCAACGCTTTTTTTGCAATCAGCACGGCCATTTCTTGGTCAACGGGCTTGAATCGCACGATTGCATCAAGGCGATTGCGAAATTCCGGGCTGAACATTTTTTCCACGGCTTTGTTTGCGGCGGCGGCATCAAGATTTCCGTCAAAACCGATTGTTTGGCGCGTCATTTCGCGCGCGCCGGCGTTGGACGTCATAATAATTATAACATTGCGGAAGTCGGCTTTTTTGCCCGTGTTGTCGGTAAGCGAACCATAATCCGTGACTTGCAAAAGCACGTTCAAAATATCCGCGTGAGCTTTTTCGATTTCGTCCAAAAGAAGAACGCAGTGCGGATTTTTTCGAATTGCGTCAGTGAGAAGCCCGCCTTCTTCGTAGCCGACGTATCCCGGCGGCGAACCGATTAACCGCGCAACGGCGTGTTTTTCCTGATATTCGCTCATATCAAAGCGGGAAAGTTGTATGCCCAAAATTTCCGCAAGTTGCTTGGCAACTTCCGTTTTTCCGACGCCCGTAGGCCCGACAAACAGCAGCGACGCAACGGGGCGGTCGGGTTCGTTTAAGCCGGCGCGAGCGGAATGAATCGCGTGCGAAATCGTTTCTACTGCCTCTTCCTGCCCGAAAACACGTCCGCATAAATTTTCGCGCAAATTTTTAAGCGCGACGGATTCATTTGCGGCGACACTTTTTTCGGGAATTTTTGCCGTTCGTGCAATTACACGCTCGATGACTGCTTCGGTGACGTCGAGTGCTTTCGTTCCTTTGCGCGTCGACGTCGAGGGGGCGTACTCACTTGCGTTCGATTTCGATTCCGGCGTTATGCCCGGTTCTGAGAGCGCGTCCCGGCGCATGTCCGGCTTCGAGAGCGCGTGTCGCGCCGAATTTTTGTCCCCGGTGTTGCACAGGCGCGTTGAAACGCCGGCTTCGTCCATTATATCAATAGCTTTGTCGGGCAGGAAGCGGTCGTTCATGTGCTTTGCCGACAACGCGACGATTTTTTCCAAAACGGTGTCGGTGTATTTTACGTCGTGAAATTCCTCGTAATGCGAGCGCAAGCCCTGCAAAATTTTTACGCACTCCGCTTCGCTCGGTTCGTGTACGTCGATTTTTGCAAAACGTCGCGCAAGCGCGCGGTCTTTTTCGAAATGTTTTTTGTAATCCTCAAAGGTCGTCGAGCCGATAAATCGGATTTCGCCCCGCGAAAGATACGGCTTTATTATGCTTGTTGCGTCCATGCTGCTGCCCGAAACCGCGCCCGTGCCGACAACCGTATGAATTTCGTCGATGTACAAAATCGGTTTTTCGAGTTTCGCGACGGCCTCCAGCAGCTTGACAAGCCGCTCTTCGAAATCGCCGCGATAGCGCGTGCCGGCAACAAGCGTTCCCATATCCACGCGAAAAATGCGCACATTTTTAAGCGGCGCGGGAACATCGCCGGCGGCAATTTTTTGCGCCAAGCCCTCGACGATTGCGGTTTTGCCGACGCCGGGGTCGCCGACATGCACGGGATTATTTTTCAGGCGGCGACACAAAACATGCACCGTTCGTTCGAGAATATCTTCGCGCCCCACAAGCGGGTCAAGTTTGCCGTCTTTGGCGGCGCGAACAAGGTCAACCGTATACGTTGTGAGATTTTTATCCTGCTTTTCGTCGCCGGTACCGGTTGCGCCGGCTTCCTGCATTGATTTTTTTGAGAAAACCTGCTTATCAACGCCGTTTTTGGCAAGAATATACTTTGCATATGATTCGCGAAGCGTAAATATTGCCAACAAAAAATCCGGAACGGTTGTCATGGTTTGGCCTGCATTTCGGGCGTTCATGGCGGCGAGTTCGAGCATTTGGTTAAACGCAAAACTTTCCATGGGCGACGCAGTAATTTTTCGCGGCAACTGCTCTTCAAAAAAACGTGTAAGCTCTGTCGAAATTTTTTCCAAATTTCCGCCGCCGCGCCGAATAAGTTCTTTAACGTCGTCGAACATTAACGCGCTGTACAAAAAATGCTCCGGCATAATGTACTCGTGGCCGTGAAGCCGCGCCTCGTTTACCGCAACAACATATACCTGACTCACTAAATTGTCGAGCTTCATGTTAAACATCTGCCTCCCGAATTGTAAGTTTGAGCGGAAATCCGCGGTCGGATGCGCGTAAATCCGCTTGGGATTTTTTTGTTACCGCAATATCAAAAACATAAACGCCCGCAACGCCATGCCCCAAAGTATGAACCTCCATCATTAAAGCGGCGGCAGCGGGCGGCGTTTTGTGAAAAATTTGCGTAAGAACTTCCGTAACAAAATCCATCGTTGTTATTTCGTCGTTATGAATAATGACCTCGTACATGCTTGGGGTACGCATTTTTACGTCATTTTCAATTAAGTCCTGAGAATAAGAATCCATTGTGATTTTTCCTTCTGAAAAATTTTTTCAACCGAGAACTAATAGGTTTTGCATTTGATTTTACAATAATCCTTCCGGTACAATCAAGGGAAATATATCTGAACGCGAAACACAAACCTCCGCCGATTAAAAAAACGGCAGGCGAATGCGTTAGGCAATTTTTAATTTCGCATATACACCACCACCGGACTTCTTGCGCAACTGTAATTTTCATTTCGGGGTTTGCGGCAAAGCACCTCGCTCAATGTCGTTTTGCTTCGCAAAACAACCGGTCGCTCGGCAAGCCGCGTAACCCCGAAACGAAAATTTTGAAGTTATGCAAGAAGTCCACTAATGAAAGCAGGCGAAGTTGTGAATTATACGGATTACATTTCTATACTGCACAGCCTTTTCGAAAAATCCTTCGTCGGGGCGTATCGTGATGCCGACAAAAATAAGCGACGCAAAATTTTGCCGTATTTACATGCGGTTCACCGGCGGTGGTATTATTCTACGCTTGTTGAATACGCGCCGTTTTCTCCCGCAAATTTGACGGGATGCATCTCCGCTTATTTTGAAGAACCCGCCGATACCTATATTGTTCCCGTTTTGCGCACTCCAACCAAATTTTCCGGCATAAATTTTCGCACTGTTTCGTATTCGCTTGAAAACCATCCCGTTGTTGCCGATTTTCGTGCCTTAATAAATTTTTGCACTCCTTATATCGACCTGCACCAAAGCAGTTGCCTTACCGACCCGCAAGCCCTCGAAGCCGCCGAATTATTATCGCTTAACGACCCGCATTACGCCTCTTTTTTACTGGAGCTTGCGCTCAGGATGCGACTGCTGAAGGGTTGTCCGTCGTTGTATGTGCAACGAATGGAGCCGTCAAAAAAATGCGATGAGCTTTTCGCGCTGTCGAACGAGGATATTTTGCGCGAAATCGTTGATGCAACTATTAAAATGACGGTGTATAATATGCAAAACGAATCGCCACTGCCCGAGAATATTTTTACGGAATCGTTCATACGCTCGCTATTGGCGAATCCGCTTGAAACCGACGAGCTTTTTCAGCGTGTTTTTGATGCTGCCGGTTACGATTTTGACGCATTTGCGGAAATCGGCAACAATCCTCCGGGCGGCCTGAGCGACATTCCGCCGGAACTTTTGGGGATTGACATGGAGATGCTTTCCGGTGCATTTTTTATGGGCATTGTGCTTGACAGATATTTTTACACGCCGTTCGGGCATTTTTTGCGAATTATTCGCCCGCTTTACGCTTTGCCTTTTGCACTTGCCGAAGAGTTGCAGGCGTACGTTGTTGTCGGCGGCGACCCGGATGAAGCGTTTATCGCATTTTTTGCCCCGTGCAGTAGCTATTCTCTCACCGATTTAGGGCTGAAAATTCTGAACGTCAAAAAAACCGACAGCAATTATTTCAACGCCGCCGATATGAATTTCGAAAACATGAAAGACACAATTTTCGCAAGCGAATACGCCATCGAAAAGTTTGTTGAAATCGCCGCAATTTTTTCGCCGGTTACAAGCGGCGGCGGCTTGCCGGACAAAATTTACACGTTTCGCACGCGCCTCGGCAGCGACTCCTCGGTTTGGGCGCACGTGCAGGTTCCCGACACCTTTACCCTCGAAGAACTTTACGACACTCTTACCGGTTGGTTCGACCTGAAAAACAACGGCGAGTACAGCTTCTTCCACGATAAAGTCGAAAATCGTTTTGCCGAGTACCCCTCGTCGAAGCGCGGCGCGAAAACAAAAACAACCAAAAAGCCCGCCGAACTTTTCACACTTGCCGAACTCGATTTCGAACACATGCAAACCATGATTCTTGCGGCATACGGTCAGTCGGCGATTTTTTCCGGCGAACCGCCCGTTGTTCGCCTCACATTGGAGCGTCTTACTTCCAAAGACCCCGACCCCGACGACCTCTACCCCTGCATTTCACGCGCAAGCAAAAAAATGCAGGAAGTTTTGAATAATTCCTCAGATTAAAAGCTCGGGGCTTCGCCCCGCACCCTCTCACGCGCAAGCGCGTTGGCCGGGCGGCCCGTTGCTCCGCAACGCCGGCTTCGCCGGAGTCATGCCCACGAACTTTTTGAAAAAAGTTCGACAAAAACTTTATCAAAATCGCGCGAAGCGTGATTTTATGAAGGGGTCAAGGGGTCGTTGACCCCTTGCAGGGGCGCGGGGACAGAGTCCCCGCAGTCCAAACATTGCACATCACGCAAAAAATCATTATAATGTAGCCGGAACAGGAGGCATTTGTATGTACGCAGCCGGTCTTTCGGATGTTGGCGCGGTTCGCGAGCAGAACGAGGACGCCTTTTTTGTGCGCAACGAGCCTATAGGGCCGTTCCCTAACTTATTTGTTGTGGCGGACGGTATGGGCGGTCATAAAGCCGGGGAGGTTGCAAGCAACCTTGCCGTGGAAAAATTTTGCGCATTTATCAAAGATTTCCCCGCGTCGGAATTTTTGCGCCCCGGAGATTATTTAGACCTTCTTATCGGCGCGGCGCAGTATGCCGGTGAGGAAATTATCAAAAAAGCGGATGAGGACGAATCTATGCTCGGCATGGGAACAACCCTTACCGCCTGTGTTATTGCCGATAAAAAGGCGTTTATTGCGCATATCGGCGATTCGCGGGTGTATTTTGTGTACAACTTGGGCGTAACGCAAATTACTACCGACCACACCTTCGTTGAAGAGCTTTTGCAAACCGGTCGCGTTACCGAAGATGAAATAAAAACTCATCCGCGTCGGCATGTTCTTACGCGGGTACTCGGCGTGTCCGATAATATGCTGGTTGACGGCATTGTGCGCGATTTGGGCGATGCGAAGGCTGTCTTATTATGCTCCGACGGGCTTACAAATATGCTTGATAATGACGCCATAGTAAGAATTGTAAACGGCTTGGGTTATGTCGAACACCGCACAAAGTATCTCATAGATGAAGCAAACAAAAGAGGCGGGCTTGACAATATCTCGGCAATTGTTGTAGACGTAAACAGGTAGGAGGGGTCAGGTGTGAAACTAACTGCGGGGCAAATGGTTGCCGACCGTTATGTCATAGATGATATACTCGGCTCGGGCGGCATGTCCGTTGTTTATCGCGCTCACGACACAAAACTGGACAGATACGTTACACTTAAAATTCTTAAAGAAGATTATCTTGCCGACGAAGCCCTTTTGGCGCGCTTTCCCAAAGAAGCGCGGGCGGCGGCGGCGTTAAACCATCAAAATATCACAAGCATTTTCGACCACGGGCGCGACGGCGATGTTTTGTACATCGTTTTGGAATATGTTGACGGAGCATCCCTGAAAGAGCTTATTGTCAAAAAAGCTCCGTTCGGCGACGAAACAAACCTCGGCGTGGCAATTCAGGTCGCCGAAGGGCTTTCGGAAGCGCACGACAATAAAATTATTCACCTTGATATAAAGCCGCAAAATATTCTTGTAACATCAACAAGCATCGTAAAAGTTGCCGACTTCGGCATCGCACGCGCAGCAAAAAGCGTTACGCTTAACGCTGCCGCAGGCTCGATGGGAAGTGTGCACTACTTTTCGCCGGAGCAGGCGCGCGGCGGCTACATCGACCATAAATCCGACATATACTCCCTCGGCATAGTCATGTACGAAATGGCAACGGGCGAGCTTCCTTTTGATGGCGAAAATGAAATTTCCGTCGCCCTCCAGCACATAAACGACCCCCTTCCCGACATTTCAAAAATAAACCCCAACGTGTCGGAAAGTCTGATTCGCATTATTCGCAAGGCCACGGAAAAATCCGCGTCGAAACGTTACGAAACCGTGGTTGACATGATTGAAGATTTAAAACGCGCGCTTACCGATGCTTCCGGCGCGTTTGTTGACGTTGACGACGACGATGAACTGTCGGAAACCAAGCGCATTACCGAGGAAAATAAAACCGCTCTTCGGCGCAGAAAAGCGCGGTCGGCATTTTTGGACGGCACCGACGAGGACGACGAAAGCCCGAATTTCCTTCTGCGCGACGAAGCGCACGAAGAACCGGATATTATTCCTAAGCGCAAGGGCAAGGTGCATCACATCGCGGATTATTCATCCGAAGGAAGCAGCTACTACAGTGCTTTTCAAGAGCCGCGCAACAAAAACGCCGACCGAGTTTCTGTTTTCGGCGGAATAATTTTGGGGCTGATTTTCGGGATTCCGATAATTATCGGCGCGGTTTTTATTTACGGCAGGTGGCTGTCGCCGGCGGCGGGCATGATTGAAACGCCCAATGTTATCGGCATGACGCGGTTTTTAGCCGAAATGGAAGCAATCAACAGCGATATTCTGCTCGAATTTACGGAAGAGCATTGCGGGTTGCAATCGCCGTTTCGGGATGAAATGTACATCTGCGGGCATGAGCTTTGCGGCGACGGTTGGGACTGCCAGGGTACGATTATTTTCCAAGGCACAGACGCCGGCACAATGATTCGGCCCGGAGATGTGCTTCACGTTGTACTTAGTGCGGGCAGAGCCGGCGAGGGCGAACTTATGCCCCTCGTGGAAATGTTTACGCTTGATGACGCGCGCGCAGTGCTTGACGCGCTGGATATTCATGTGAATATCGAAACGCGGGAGCATCACGGCATCGGCTTGCCGAATAATATCGTTTACTCGCAAGACCCGCCGCCGGGTACGTTGCTTACGAACAACGCCGTTATAATTTTAACGGTTACGCCCGACCAAGACGATATATATGTTGCCGTGCCGCACTTGGTAGGCATCACGCCGGAACAAGCCATCGAAATTTTGCGTCAACATTCACTTATTGCCATTTCCGAGAGCGAACACAGCGACACCTTCCCGGCGGGAAGCATTATTCGGCAAGACCCGCGCTCCGGCGAAACGGTTGAGCGCGACCGCACATCCGTAACGTTTTTTGTAAGCACCGGGCCGGAATCGCCAACTTCCGAACCCGATGAACCCGAGGTCACTCCCGAGCCGGAAGCAACACCCGAACCTACTCCCGACCCCACGCCGTCGCCGACTCCGACGCCTGAGGCAACGCCTTCGCCGACACCCGTGCCGGAAGCCACCCCGACACCCTCGCCGACGCCTGAGGCAACACCGTCGCCGACACCCGTGCCGGAAGCAACGCCTTCTCCGACCCCACAGGAAACACCGTCCGACTCGCCGCCGGCAATGAACTCGTGCGTGTTGACGGTTCAATTGTGGTCGGGTGTGCCGGAAGATGCGGAAACCGTGCATTTGCAAATTTTCCGCCAGACAGGCAACGCTGAGGCTGAAATGATTCACAATAATCACGAGCGTGTTGACCAATTCCCGCGTTCGTTCACAATAACATACTCAGGTCCGAGCGTTTTCCATATCGTTTCGGTCGAAAACGGCACGCCGCGCACGGTTGCGATGGAACCGCGTCCGCGTCCTTAATGGAGTTGCGCGAAGGAACGATTATAAAAGGCATCGGCGGCGCATATACCGTAATGACAGGTACGCCGCCGTTGTTTTTCGTGTGCAACGCGCGGGGCGTTTTTCGCAATAAAAAAATTACGCCCCTTGTCGGCGACAGGGTAAAAATTTTGCCGGCGGAGAAGCAAACGGGAACAATTTATGAAATCCTCCCGCGCAAAAACGAGTTGCGCCGCCCGCCCGCCGCAAACATAGAGCAGGTAATTGTAACGGTGTCGGTATCGCAGCCGGCATTTAACGCGGGTTTTACCGACAGGTTGCTTATTATGATTGAGCGCGAGGAAATCCCGATTATAATTTGCGTCAATAAAATCGACCTCGAAACAGACCGGGAAACTTTTGATATTTACCGGCAGGCGGGCTATGAAATTGTTTACACCGACGCGAAAGGCGACACGGGGCTTGATTCCCTGCGCGAAAAAATGGCGGGCAAAATTAACCTTTTTGCGGGAGCGTCGGGGGTTGGAAAATCCAGCTTAATTAACGCGCTTTTGCCGAATTCGACCCTTGAAACCGGCGAAGTAAGCGCGAAAATCGGGCGCGGCAAGCACACAACGCGGCATACCGAAATGTTTCCGCTTGATGATGCCGGGGGATTTTGTTTCGATACGCCGGGGTTCACCTCGCTTGAGTTCGACATGCAAAAAAACGAGCTTGCTCCGCTGTTCAGAGAGTTCCGCCCGTTTTTGGGGTTATGCAAATTTAAAAATTGCCTGCACGTGAAAGAAATCGGTTGCGCGGTGAAGGAGCAGGTCGGAAGCAAAATTCATCCCGCGCGATACGAAAGTTATGTAAAATTGCTGTAAATGCGAATCAAGAGTCTGAACTTTTGATTCGGGTTATAACAAGACGGGGGTTTTATTATGCCGATGTACCAAAATTATCACTTCACGATGAACGCGCCGCTTGAAGACGCGGTTGACGCGATTAACAGAATAATGAACACCATGCAATGGGGAATTGAGCATGAGTTCGACCGATTTGACATGAGCGTGGATTACAAGCGCAACAAGCGGCGCGGTTTGTTCGGGCGGCAAAGCGCGGACGATAAGCACATTGCAATGGATGCAACCGTGCGGTTTAAAGAGGTCGGCGACAAGGTAAACGTTTTTCTGTTAAGCTCGGAAGCCGTAGGGGATGCGATTGCGGCGTCAACCGGCGCGGGAAGCCCGGAAAAGCGAAAAATTTTAACGGAAACGCATCACGCTCTTTTGGACGGCTTGCGAGCGCGGGGAATGTTGTAACCGCGATAAACGAATGAATATCAAAACAGCGGGGCTTCGCCCCGCACCCCGCGAACTTTTTGAAAAAAGTTCGACAAAAACACAAAAAAACCGCGCTTTGCGCGGTTTTTTGATGAAGTTTTGATGAAACTTTTTCAAAAGTTTCCGGGGTTCGGGGCGGAGCCCCGAGGTTTTGGTGTTTATTCGTTGGTGTGTTCACTGTACACCCAATCAAACAAACTTTCGTGCCGGGCAATATTAAAATACGCCATGATTTCTGCCGGGAGTGCTGTTTCGGCTTGACCTCTTGCGGCGATAAGCTCCGGCTCTTCGCCGATAATTTGCCGGAAAGTTAAACGCACAGCTTCTTCATTTTCGTTTTGCACTTCAACATGAAGAAGTAAATACGGGCCGCGCGGGTGCGTTACGCCGTCCGGCTCGGCGGCGTCGAGCCTTGCTCGCGTTACTGTTCCGGTAAGCAAATTTGAGGCGAGGTCTGCGGCAATTTCGACAATTTTGCGGTTAAGGGCGTCGTCGGGAATTGCCATGAGCCGGTGCATTTCCGCAACGGTTTCGTCGGTGGCAACAAACCCGCTTGATGAATGTCGCCCTCTGATTCCGGCGGCGTATCGTGCTGCCGCCTCCGGGTCGTGCGAGGCGAACATAAGCTCTCCGGTTGCTGCTACGGCGAAATCAAATGTCGGCATTACATCGAAGTCGGCTTCGTTGCCGGGGTACACTCTGCCTATCCAGTGGCTTGCTTGCGCGTTGATAATTTCTTCGCTGCCCGGCCAAAAAATCATAAATACCGTTACGTCGGTTAAGTCTGCACCGAAGAGCCTTTCAAGCGCGTCAACGCCTGTTTCTGCGGCTTCAACGACGGATATGCAATCTACCGTAGGCGAGCCTTCCGGCAAATGCACCCAATCCAAGAACCCGATGTTTAACTGCCGTGCCTCTCCGGCACTTCTTGATGCTACCATCGCGCTTGCTTCCGATAATGTGCTTATCGTGGGAATTGTTGCCGATTCCGGAGTCAGCGGCATACTTGTTGTTCCGGCAGTTGATGCCGCAAATGCAACGTGGTTGACGCCCGCAAATACCGCCCCGAACAACCCTACCGATAAAATTGAAATTGCCATAAGTTCCTTAAAGCCGAGTTTCGTTTTCTTGCGCATGATTCATTCTCCTTTTGATTTTTTTGTGAGCCTCACGAAAAATATGATACAACGAAGTTATCCGGAAATTATCCTTGAATTGTTACCGATTCGTGAAAACGCGAATCAAGAGTTCAAAATAACACCTCGCCGTAAATGCTTTGTGGCGAGCGACCGGTCTTTTTTTCGGATGCTTTTTCCGAAAAAAGACATCGAGCGAGCCGCTTACAATGCATAGGCGAGGGGTTATTTCTCACCCTTGATTCGCGTGAAAATTATTTTTACGCTTGTGCCGACGTTTTCGGTTGATTCTATGTGCATTTCCGCATTATGAACATCTGCGATTTGCTTGCAAAGCGTAAGCCCCAAGCCCGCTCCGCCGGATTTTCTAAAGCTGCGGAAAAATGCTTCCGTTACTTTGTGCAAACTTTCGGCGGGAATGCCTTCGCCGGTGTCTGTTACGATTAAAATCGCGTGGCCGTCAGCACGAACGGCTTTTAATGTTACCTCGCCGTCATTTGCGGAACAGGCCTTGAGCGCGTTTGTGCATAAATTTACAATCAGGCTTTTTATTAAATCTTCCTGCCCGAACAAAAAATCAACGTCGCTTGCGCAATGAAATCGAACGCCGCGCTCCCGAAAAGATTTGTTTAACGTTTGCCGAACGTCTTCAAACAGGCGCGCCACATTGACGGGATTTTTAACGGGCGCGTAGTTTCGCAGGGTTGCGAGCTGTAACAACGAATTTGCGATGCCTTTCATGTGATTCGCTTCGTCCATGATGGACTGCGTAACGATTATATTTTCGCCTTCGTCCAAAAGTGCTTTTTGCATATATTCGGCGTTGCCGTATACAGATGTAAGGGGCGTTCTTATTTCGTGCGCGAAATTATCTATGAAGCGTTGCTTGCCGAGGGCTTCTTCTTCAAGCTGGCGGATTTGACTTTCGATTTTTTCGGCCATTCGATTAAAATCCGTTGCGATTTCAGATAATTCGCCTTTAACAAAAATTCTTTCGTGGTAATGTTCGTTTGCGATTTTTCGTGACGCCGCCGCAACAATATCAAGCGGCTTGAAAATATTTTTCAAAATAAGATACAACCCCGGCGCGGCGATTGCCGAAAAAATTACCGCGAAAATTAAAAAAAGCCGCTGCGTGCTTTGCATCGAATTTATGCTTTCCGTAATGTTAAGCCGATACTCAAACCTGTAAAAATGCAACGGCTCCGGCAAATACCCGGTGATTAAAATAAAATGTTCGTCGCTTTGTTGCATAAATGAAATTTCGGCATATGATGCGGGCGCGGGAAAATTATTTTCATGTTGCAACAAAATATGAATGTCGTGTTCGATATAATGCCGCGTGTAGCTGTGCGCAAGCGCGTCAACGGCTTGCGGAAGATTTATTCCGACGATGCTTCTGCCGTACAAAACGGAAATGTCGCGGGTTAAATTCGCATAAATTCGCCGATAATCGCGTTGGCTTTGCTCGCGCAAAATATTTATTTGATTTCGATTCATGTTCAGCGAAACAAGGCTGATAATCAGGAATAAAATGAACAGCAAAAATAAATATGTTGCAATAAATGTACGCGCTCTCATTTTTTTACCTCCAACCGATACCCCAATTTGAAAACAGTTTTTATTCTGTTTTCCCATCCGAGCTTGCTGCGAAGTTTTTGAATATGCTTGTCAACCGTTCGGGTTTCGCCGGCGTAATCGTATCCCCATGCGAGTTCAAGCAATTTATCGCGCGACAGTGCAATATTTTGATTTCGAATTAACACCTCAAGAAGTTCAAACTCCTGCGGCGAGATGTCGATAAATTTTCCGCTTACTTTTACGGTTTTATCCGTCATGTTCACAACGGCGTCGTCGAGGCTGAACGTAGCGGCATTTTTATTTGTGCGACGAAGCACAACGTCGATACGCGCCAAAAGCTCCAGCATTTCAAACGGCTTTACGATGTAATCATCTGCGCCGGATTGCAATCCGTTAAGCCGATGTTCAAGCGCGTCTTTTGCGGAAATAAAAATAATCGGGGCAAACGGAATTTTTGCAATAACTTCGAATCCGTTCATGCCCGGCAGCATAACATCCAATAAAATTAAATCGAACTCCTGCTCCGTTGCGATTTTTACGGCTTCTTTGCCGTCGAAAACTTGCAGGTACGAATGCCCCACCAATTTTAAATTTCTGCAAATCATATGGTTTATTGCCGAATCGTCCTCAACTACAAGAATATGCGCCATGTGGAACCTCCTCGGGATTTTTCAGTTTTTTCGGGGCTTCGCCCCGAACCCTCTCGCGTGCTTCGCACGCTGGCCGGGCGGCCCGTCGTTTGGCGACGCCGGCTTCGCCGGAGTCATGCCCCACCCGCTTTTTAAAAAAAGCGGGGCAAAAATTATTAAAATCGCGCTTTCGCGCGATTTTGGATTTTTCGCGGAATCTGCTTATATCATACAGTTGTCCCCGAATTGTTACGAGAGTTTTCTGCGATGCAGGCACAGCTCAAGCTGTTTCTCATCCCTTGCTATCACTTCAAACGAAAGGTATAATTCAGGCGGCGAGGTGTGATATGACTTTTCTTAAAAAAATGTACACGATAATTTTCGACGACTTCCGATGGAAATTGATTGCGCTTGTTGCGGCGGGTGCTATTTGGTTTGCGGGAATGAATATGAGCGACCCGCCGGAAAATTATACCCTGCGTATGCGGTTACAGCTTGCAAACATGGAAATAATGACACGTGAAGGCATTGTTATAGTCAACGAGGACGATTTACGGGAAATTGACGTAAGCATTTTAGTGCGCGGGCTTCGCAGCGATATTTCGTATTTGCAAAGCGTTGACCCGGAACGCCTTGCGGAATTTATCGACGTAAGCGTGGATTTTCGGGCGATTGACGGAACGGCGGTTGTTGCCGCCGGAGGCATTTCAACGCAAACGCTTCGGGTTTCAACAAGTTTGAAACCCGGCTTCGAGCAAATTTCCGTTAATCCGCAGCTTGTTGACGTTGAGCTTGATATGGTGCTTGAACGGAGCTTCTCCATCCAAACCGTGCAGGCGGGCGAGATTTTACACGGGTTTGAGCTGCATCAAATTCGCCTTCGAAACGAAACCGTGCGCATTCGCGGCGCGCGAACCGACGTGCAGGCGGTATCGCGAGTTGAGGCATCGGTTGATGTAACCGGCGTTCACGGCGAAGCGGAGCAAATTGTGCCGATTACAGTATTCGATTCATACGGTCGCGACATGACAAGCCGCGTTCGACTGAATGTTGTTGAAACAGTGGCGGCTATACACATTTGGCAGGTTCGCCGCGCAGATATTTCTTTGCGCGGAGCGGGTGCGGTTGCGCCGGGCTTTGCTGTTGCCGGAATTTCCGGCGATGTGCAGGGCGTATACGTAGTCGGTTCTGCCGACGCCCTGAGTGATTTCAGCACCGTTGACATCGACGTTGACCTCACCGGCGCGAACGCCAACATCACGCAATCGCTTCAAATATCGGACTGGCTGCCGAGCGACGTACAACTTCGCCGATACGAACAAAACGCAATAGCCGTAACCGCCCGCATTGAGCCGATTGAGGAGCGCGTTTTCACCGTGCCGCACGGAAATATTCGCACACGCGGAGTTGTTGGGCTGTACCAACTTGTTGACGAAGCACCCGTTCGAATTGTCGTAAGCGGGCCGCGCTCGCTTATTGCGGCTCTTAACGTGTCGCAAATTTTACCGGAATTCGACTTGCGCGGTTTGCCTATCGGGGTGCGCTCCGTTCAATTGCGGGTGGACTTGCCTCCGGGGCTGTCTCTCGTTGGCGCACCGCCGACTCTTCTTGTGCAAATTCACGAGCCGGTTGTAAGCATTCCCGACCCGGACGACGAAGACGAACCCGACGAACCCGAACCTTACTTACCGACGCCGTTGCCGACTCCGTTACCCCCCGACGACATCAATGACGTCAACGACTTTAACGACATCAACGACATCAATGGCGACGACTACGAGCCGACCCCGGAAGAGGACGCCGAAAACGACGACGAATACGAAGAGGGCGAACCTCCGGTATATATCAATTAAATACGCGAATCAGGGGTAGAAAATAACACCTCGCCTATATTCTGAACGCTTGATTCGCTTTAAATTTTGAAGGGATGCGAAAAAATGGGAAAATCAAATGTTTTGAAAGTTTTATTGGGACTGTATCTTGTTGCGGCGGCGGCTCTGGTTATTGCGAATGCGTATTTCGAGTTCTTTGGGTTTTGGCAGCTTTTAGCACTGCTTGCGCTTGTTCCGGCGGTTGTGTCGGGCATTTTGTATCGTAATTTCGGCGGAGTTTTTCTGCCTCTCGCGCTGTTGTTAATCGTGTTTTCCGAGCCGCTCGGCATACCGATTTCGCCGTTTCCGATTATTGCAGCGGGCGTTTTATTGACGATTGCGTTTTCAATAATGTTTCCCGGGCGTTGGCGCAAGGCTAAAATCGGCGACATCGGCGGCGTAAGCGGCGACGAATTGACATGCTCGGTAGCTTTCGGCGCGACAGCAAAGCATTTTCAGGGCGAAAATGTTTCGCAAATGTCAATCGACTGCAATTTCGGCTCGGTTGAAGCGCGTTTTGATGAAGTCACTCTTGACCCCAACGGCGCGATTTTGAATGTTTCGGTAAATTTCGGCGGGCTTGACCTGTATATTCCTCGCGATTGGAACGTTGTAAACGAACTCTCGGTTGCCGTGGGCGGAGCGGACGAAAGCGGCAAATGCACCGCAACAAGCGAGTCACCCACGCTCAAAATTATCGGAAACGTAGCTTTCGGCGGCGTGGATATTCATTATGCTAAATAACGCGCGCGAAAAATTATTAACCCTCGAAAAGCCCGGTCGATATACCGGCGGCGAGGTTAATGCAGTTACAAAAAAAATTTCGCCGGATATAACGCGCTTTGCGTTTTGCTTTCCGGATGTGTACGAAATCGGCATGAGCCATTTAGGTTTGCAGATTTTGTACTTTTTTTTGAATCGCCGCGAGGACGTTTTTTGCGAGCGCGCATTTATGCCGTGGCCGGACATGGCCGAGCTTTTGCGCACAGAAAACGCTCCGCTTTTCGCGTTGGAATCCGGCGACGCGCTCGGCGAATTTGATTTTTTGGGGTTCACCCTGCAATATGAAATGAGTTATACGAATGTACTCGCCATGCTCGATTTGGCGGGCATCCCGCTGAAATCCGCCGAACGCGGCGACAACTTTCCAATCATTTGCGCCGGCGGCCCTTGCGCCGTAAACCCCGAGCCGATGGCGGAGTTTATTGATTTTTTCTATATTGGCGACGGCGAAGCCGGTTTGGATAAAATCATGGATGTGCGCCAAGCGCACAATGAACACCGGGAGCATGTGTCGGCGGCGGCGCGTACCCTCGAAGCCGGAAAGAGCTTCGGAAGCCGGGGGCATATGTCGGCGGCAGCACGTACCCTCGAAGCCGGAAAGAGCTTCGAGAGCCGGGAGCATATGTCGGCGGCGGCGCGTACCCTCGAAGCCGGAAAGAGCTTCGGAAGCCGGAAGCATATATCGGCAGCGGCACATTCCCTCGAAGCCGGAAAGAGCTTCGAGAGCCGGGAGCATGTGTCGGCAGCGGCACATTCCCTCGAAGCCGGAAAGAGCTTCGGAAGCTCCGGAGGCAAGCTCGCATTCCTGCGTGAAATTTCGACAATACCCGGCGTGTACGTGCCGGCACTTTACGACGTCGCATATAACAACGACGGCACAATTGCAAAGTTTGCACCGAAACCGGAAACCGTGCGAAGCACGGTTTCCGATGAAGGGGTCAAGGGGACATTGTCCCCTTGCGGGGGTGCGGGGGCGGAGTCCCCGCAAGCGTCGTCGTCCGTCGAGACGAAGCTACCGCAAACCTTCATCACACGTGCGCATATTCCCAAATTGGAATTTTTTCCGGATAAGCTGATTGTGCCGCTTGTTGAGGCAACTCACGCGCGGGCGGTTGTTGAAATTGCGAGAGGATGCGGGCGGGGTTGTCGGTTTTGTCAGGCGGGGTTTATTTGTCGTCCGGTGCGCGAGCGCGGCGTTGACGAGCTTCTGGCGCAAGCGGAAAAAATTCTTAATGCAACGGGATATGAAGAAATTTCGTTGCTTTCGCTGTCTGCGTGCGATTACAGGAATTTTGAGGAGCTTGTTGACGGATTGTTGGAAATTTGCGCACGAAAGCGCGTGAATATTTCGTTGCCGTCTACGCGGCTTGACGCGCTGCATGTTATTTCGAAAATAAAAACGTTGCGCACAAATTCGCTTACTGTCGCGCCGGAAGCGGGTTCGCAGCGGCTTCGCGACGCAATAAAAAAAGGGCTGACCGAGGATGAAATTTTGGACGGCTGTTTTCGCGCGTACAAGGCGGGGTTTGACAAAATCAAGCTGTATTTTATGGGCGGTTTGCCCGGCGAAAGCGACGCGGACGCCTTTGCGGCGGTTGAGCTTTGCGAAAAAATCGTGGAAAAATATTACGAGCTTCCGTATGAAGAGCGCAAGCGTCCGGTTTCCGTAAGCGTAAGTACGTCGTGCTTTGTGCCTAAGCCGTTTACGCCGTTCCAGTGGGCGGCGCAGGAATCGCCGGAGGAATTTTCGCGCCGTCAACGCGAGGCGAAAGCGGCTGTGCGCAAGCGGCAAATTTCGTATCGCTATCACGATGCGAAAACCGCACACATCGAAGGCATTTTGGCTCGCGGCGACCGTCGGCTTGCATCGGCAATTGAAGCGGCGTATCGCGCCGGCGCGATGTTCGACGGCTGGACAGAGCATTTTCGCTACGAAACATGGCTTGCGGCGTTCGAACAAACCGGCATCGACCCGGCATTTTACACCCGCGAACGCGGCGCGGACGAAATTTTGCCGTGGAGCTTCATCGACATGGGGCTGAAAAATGATTTTCTGCGGCGCGAGTGGGAGCGGGCGAAGGACGTGCTTGCAACGGCGGAGTTTCCGGCGAACTCACCCGAGAAATCCGCTCAGGCCTCGTCGGAAGGAGTTCCAAACACATGAGCGACATTTTTTTTGCCCGCACAATTGAGCTTTTTGCAGAATTCGCGAGCGTTGACGCGATTTTGCTCGGCGGGTCGTTGGCGGGCGATTTTTCGGATGACGATTCGGATTTCGACATATATGTAACGCGAATCAAGGGCAGGAAATAACGCCTCGCCTATGCCTTGTAAACGGCTCGCTCGTTGTCTTTTTTTCGGGAAAAGCATCCGAAAAAAAGACCGGTCGCTCGCCACAAGGCATTTCGGCGGGGCGTTATTCTGAACTCTTGATTCGCGTATGTATATTTGAACGGCGAATTAACGGCGGCGGAACGCGACGCCGTTTTTCGCGAAACCTGTCTGCGTGCTGATTTGGAGCGGAATCATTGGGGCGGTTGGTGGGACGATTGCATTCTGAAAAGCGGTCGTCCGATGGAAATAAATTATCAGACGCTTGCTTCCGCGCGGGAAAATTTGCAGAATCATTTGCGCCGATTTATTCCGTTGGGCGGTTTTACGACGTGCGTTTGCAATATTGTTTTCGGCGCGAAAATTTTGCACGACCCGCACGAACTTTTTTCCGACATGAGGCGCGAATTTGCCGGCGAGTACCCGGAGGAATTAAGGCGAAACATCATTCGCACAAACCGCGAACTTTTAAACGGCATAACGCCGTCGTACTTAAAGCAGCTCGAAACAGCGGTTAAGCGCGATGATATTTTTAAGCTGAACCACGTTCGCGTTAGTTTTGCGGCGTCTTATTTCGATATAATTTTCGCGCTTAATCGCCGCTTTCATCCCGGCGAAAAAAAGTTGATTGAAATTTGCTTGCAAACCTGCAAAATTTTGCCCCGCGATTTTGAAAGAAATTTGCGCATGTTTTTCGTGATGCAGGGTGAAGACCTTTTGCGCGTCGCGCGGGAGATTATTGCAGCGTTGGAGGAAATCGAAGAACGTTGGTGAAAACCGCAAGCGCGAAAGACCGTTTTCAACTTGACTCACTATAGCATCAAAAAACCGCGCGAAAGCGCGGTTTTTATCATTTTTGTCGAACTTTTTTTAAAAAGTTCGTGGGGGCTTGGGGGCGAAGCCCCCAAAATCCGCGCAGAACTCTACCTCGCGTGATACTCCTGCAAGCTCTTAACCGCCGACGGCTGTTTGCTGCGTTGGCGAACGGCTTTTAATACCGAGGATACCATTTCCGGGGTGGTGAACATGGGAATCGACTTGCGAATTGCGGCGCGACGAATATTCGGACCCATGCTTTCCTTGTTGTAAATCGAGCCGCCGGGCGTATTTACAACCATGTTAATTGTGCCGTCCATGATTAAATCGGCGATGGGCTGGTTTGCTTCCATGTCGAGGAGTTCGCAAATCGGGCGGGACGGAATGCCGACGGCTTCGAGTTTCTTGTGCGTGTTTTCGGTGGCAATTAAGCCGAATCCGAGCCGCTGCAACTCGCGGGCGATTATCGGCAGGTCTCCGTAATATGTCTCGGAGAACGAAATCAGCACCGTTCCGACCTTGGGAATCGGGCACTTCGCGCCTTCCTGCGCCAAGGCAAATGCCGCCTCAAAACTGTTTGCCATGCCCAAAACTTCGCCGGTGGAACGCATTTCCGGCCCCAAAACAGGGTCAACTTCGTGGAACATGTTGAAGGGAAAAACGGATTCCTTCACGCCGAAATAATCGACTTTTGCGGGCTTGAGGGTTGTGAGGTCGATGTCGTTTTCTTTGAGCATTACTTTCATCGCGAGCTTTGCCATTTGAATGTTGCACACTTTTGAAACAAGCGGCACGGTGCGCGATGCTCGCGGGTTCGCCTCGATTACATAAACTTTGCCGGTTTTCGCCTCAATTGCGTACTGAATATTCATCAGACCGATAACGCCCAGTTCGTGGGCGATTTTTTGCGAGTAGTTGTGAATTGTGGCTTCGGCGTCGGCGGGAATGGAATGGTGAGGAATTGTGCAGCCGCTGTCGCCGGAGTGAATGCCGGTATATTCGATATGCTCGATAATTGCCGGCACGAATACGTTATGCCCGTCGGAAACGGCGTCGGCTTCGCATTCGAGTGCGCGTTCGAGAAAGCGGTCAATTAAAATCGGTTCCGGTTCGTCAACGCCGGCATTTTTAATTGCCTGTTCCATATAGGCCTTGAGCGCGTCGAGGTTGTACACAATTGCCATTCCCGCGCCGCCCAAAACATACGACGGCCGCACAATAAGCGGAAATCCGATATCTTTTGCTACGGCAACGGCTTCTTCAACCGTTTTTGCCATGCCGGATTCGGGCATGGGGATATCTAATTTTTCCATCATTTCGCGAAAGAGGTCGCGGTCTTCGGCGGTTGCGATAACTTCCGGCGGCGTACCGAGAATCGGAACGCCCAGTTCCTGCAATTGTTGCGCGATGTTAAGCGGCGTTTGCCCGCCGAACTGCACAACAACGCCCATCGGATTTTCATACTTCACGATGGCGAGAACATCTTCGACGGTAAGCGGCTCGAAATAAAGCCTGTCGGCGGTGTCATAATCGGTGGAAACGGTTGAGGGGTTGCAGTTGACCATAACCGTTTCGAAGCCCAAATCGCGCAGGGCGAATGTCGCATGAACGCAGCAATAATCGAACTCGATGCCTTGCCCGATGCGGTTCGGGCCGCCCCCGAGAATCATCGCTTTTTTCGGATTCGCATTTGCGGGGCGGGGGAGAGGATTTTGCGCAAGATATGTTGAAAAATAATAATATTCGTTGTCCGCGCCGGAAACCTGAATCGCCTCGAACCCCTTCGCAATGAGAGTTTCGCGCTGTTTTGCAATGTCCGTTTCCGGCAAATACAAAAGCCACGCGATATATTTATCGGAAAATCCGTCGCGTTTCGCTTTTAACATCAGCTCGTCCGGCAGAACCTTGCCGGCGGGGGGATTTTTTGCGGGTTTGAAGGCAGTATCCGGCTTCGAGGGAACGCTTGCGCCGCGTGATTTGCCTCCGGTGCTGCTGCCGCACGGTAAGGGTTTTGTACGGTATTGCAAAATTTCTTCTTCGATGTCAACGAGTTCTTTAATCGCGCCGAGGAAAAACGGCTTGATTTTCGTGCGGGCAAAAAGCTCGTCTACCGTTACGCCCTTGCGAAGCAGCTCGTATATAATGAACATTCGTTCGCTGTTCGGGCGTTCGAGTTTTTCGAAAAGCTCGTCCTTCGTGAGAAAATTAAAATCTTTGGCGAAGCCGAACCCGCTTCGTCCGGTTTCGAGAGAACGCACGGCTTTTTGAATGGCTTCCTTGAAACTTTTGCCGATGCTCATAACTTCGCCGACGGCTTTCATTTGCGTACCGAGAGCATCTTGCGCGCCGGGGAATTTTTCAAACGCCCAACGCGGGAATTTCACGACAGTGTAATCGCCGGAAAATTGGTATTTGTCGAGCGTACCGTACTTGTAATGCGGCAGGTCGGCGAGGGTTAAGCCGGCGGCAAGCAGCGCGGAAACTCGCGCAATCGGGAAGCCGGTCGCCTTAGACGCAAGCGCGGACGACCGCGACGTGCGCGGATTTATTTCGATGATAACGATGCGACCGTCTTTGGGATTGTAGGCAAACTGGCAGTTACAGCCGCCGATTACGCCGACTTTTCGCACAACTTTAAACGCCGCGTCTTCGAGCCGCGCCTTGACTTCGTCGGCAACATTAAGCATCGGCGCAACGCAAATCGAATCGCCGGTATGAACGCCCATCGGGTCAACATTTTCGATGAAGCAGATGGCGATGCATTTATCGGTGCTGTCGCGCACGACTTCGACTTCGAGTTCTTCCCACCCGAGCACACTTTCTTCAATCAGCACTTGGTTGATAATTGATGCATTTATTCCGCGCGATGCGATTTCGCGAAGCTCCGCCTCGCTGTAGCAGATTCCGCCGCCCGCGCCGCCCATTGTATACGCCGGCCGCACAACGCAGGGATAACCGAGTTCTTTTGCGATATTTACGGCTTCATCCACCGAATATGCCGGCGACGATTTTGCCATTTCGATGTTCAGCTCTTCCATCATTGCTTTAAACGCGATTCTGTCTTCGCCGCGCTCGATTGCGCCCAAGTTTACGCCGATAACTTCTACGTTGTATTGCGCAAAAACGCCGGCTTTTTCAAGCTCCATCGCGAGATTTAACGCCGTTTGACCTCCGCAATTCGGCAGCAACGCACACGGGCGTTCTTTGTCGATAATCTCCGTCAGCCGCGCCCGATTAAGCGGCTCGATATACGTAACGTGGGCTGTTTCGGGGTCGGTCATAATTGTGGCGGGGTTCGAGTTTACAAGAACCACCGTGTATCCCAGACCTTTTAACGCCTGACACGCCTGCGTTCCCGAGTAGTCGAACTCGCACGCTTGCCCGATTACAATAGGACCCGAGCCGATAATCAGAATTTTTTTGATGTCTTTTCTTTGTGGCATAGTTTTTCCTCCGGTTTATTTGAATTTTAATTTTTTCGAACAGAATGGTCAAATTCCTTTGGCTTTGCAACTGTATTCATCAACAGACATATCAATATCTCTCAAAATTTTGCGAATCAATGCTCGGTCAAGGTCGGTTGTGTGCATGGGAATAACGGTTGTTCTGCCGTCGGAATGGCGATAAAAACGATGGCTTCCTTTTTGCCGCACAATCGCGAATGCTTCGTTTTCCAACAGCTTGCACATGTTCGCGCTTGTGATTATTTTCAGCCTGCTCATACGGCGACTTCTATTTGGCGGACTTCCACAAATTTTTCGTCAATCGGGAAACCGGCTTCAATGCACAATTCGATAACCTCACGTATTTTTTCCAATACTTCGGGGATTGTATCCGCCTGTGTATAGCAGCTTTTTAACGCAGGAACTGTCGCGATATAAGAATTATCCTCGCCCTGCTCAATCAAAACAGCAAAATTGCGCGGCATGGTTTTTCCTCCGGTTTATTTGAATTTTAATAATCCCAAAAAAGTCCGCGCGGCTCGTTAATGCGAAAGCCGACATATATATGCGGGTAATTCTTGCCGTTGAACAAAAAAATTACTTCATCGACGTCGGGGAAAGTGTAAAAAGTATTTATCATGGATTGCGCCCAAACCGTACTGCCGAACCCGATGCGCATACTCCAATTCATATCAAGCGGCAAATCGACGTACAGGGTGCGGCCGTCGTACCATAAATCGCGCACGGTTACGCCGATTCGGTCATATGCAAGACGAATCGCCTCGCTCCATAAATCTTCGCCGCGAATCGTTTCTTCGATGTAGTCGATGTCGCTCGTAAAGCCCAACATGTCGCGGTAGCGCACGCAGAATTGTACCGTAACTTCGCGGCGTTCGGTAAGGCGGCGCGGTTGCGGCAGTTCGCCCGCCGGCGTGAAACTGTCCGACATTAAAGCTACGTGATAACCGAGATACGTCCACCATGTTTCGCCGGTTTCGTGCCTGACGTCGTACCGAAACAAAAGCATAAGCGGGAACATTTCGCTCCGTTTAAGCATGAGATAGTTTTGCAGTACAGTAATTTCGTTGCGCCAATCTTCCGTTTCGCAAACGATAATTTCGCGGCCGATTGTGTTTATGAGCAGCTCCTGCATTTCATCGCCGTGCAAAAATTCAAAAAAATTTTCGCGAACAAGTTCCTCTGTTAATCCGTGCTGAAATCGCGACGCGGGATTTTCGGAATTTTCGAATTGAAGCAATGCCTCGCGCATCTCGTCGTTTTCGCGAATGAGGGTTTCCAATGTGTGGTGAAGCGCGTTATTTTCGCGGGTGAGGGTGTCCAGCGTGCGATGAATTTCGTTGTGGTGCAGTAAAATGTCTTCGCTTGCCGCCAACAGCTGCTCTTCATTCCATCGCCATTCCTCGTATGCAATGAGGCGCAATTCCTCGGCTTGCCGATTTCGTTCCACCCATGCCCCGCACCCGGAAAGAAAAATTATCGCGAGTAGCAGAAAAATGAAAAATTTTTTCATCCCCAATGTCCACATCTCCAATCAAAATTTACGAGCCTTTAGGAAAGGTTTCTGCAAAGTTATCAATGAAATGTTATCGTTTTTCAAGAAGTCCGAGCGTTTGTTTGAGATTCGGGTAAAATCAAGGCGTTGCGGGTAGTTTTGGAATCGCCGTGACGACGATTTGCCGACTGACGGTTGTTGATAATTTACATCATGCGGCTACACTTGAATACTGCACAACTGCTATTTCTGAAATAGAATTTCTCAGCGAGTCAACTATTTGCTCAAGGCGTTCGCCAACTATTAAATCAAATGTAGTCTCGCCACATTGCGTACATTTATGGCATGGGATACCTCTGACAATTATAATGCATGAGCCCAAATCGGTAACATCAATGGTTAAGCTACTTTCTTTATCGCCTTTACAGAAGAAGCATTTCATATCTAATCAATCGCCTTTCTTGTTTTATAATCTGCCTCCCAAAGGGTAGGCGTTGGGAAATATGCTGTGATTAGCACAAGTTTTGCATCATCCACCCCGACAGCAACATGAAGCGGCTTGTTGTCGCGAGTGTAGCCAAGAATTAAAACGCTTGGGCCGGGAACATCCTGCAAATCTTGTTCTATTATCTCACCGCTTTGCACTGCCATTCTCACATCAACAAATTTTATGTTACGCTCTTTCATTCGGATACGAAAATGTTGCGAATATTCAACGGCATGATTTGTGTACAGAGCCTGAACGCTTTCAATGTCATACATCTTCTCTATCCCCTAGCGTTCTTCGAATGTAACAGATGAAGCTAACTGAAATTTTATCTTTTCCAACCGAATTTCAAAACCCCGCAAAATAGCAGGCTTTTGCCAAACTGCCGAGGCAATCGTCACCGTTTTTCAAAAAATCCGAACCAATTCTTGACAATCGAATGAAATCAAGGGTTGGCGGGGCTTCTGCGGCTTCCCGCGCCGACGGTTTGCCGACTGGTGGTTGTGGAAGAATTTTTGGATTACGTCAAAACTCACTCCAAAACTATTCGCCGGAATGCAGGCGATTCATCACTTCGAGAATTTTTGGCTATTTTAATGCCACCGTGATTCTCCTCCACCCATAAACATATAAGTAAGTATAGCGTAACCCTGTAAACATATCGCAGTCCCCACACCTAAACTTGTCCTGTGTCAAAGCTACCAAACGCATGAGAGCTGTAACCAGCCCGCTCAACGGCATAATAAGATTCCAAGTAAGCCGTGCGTAAAGCCGCCCTGGATGCTAGAGAGCGACACCATTCAAGGATATTTAGGCCATATTCTGCTCTTGCTTCGTTAATGCGATTAAAGACCGCTATTTCAAATTCAGTGGGGACGAAGCTATCATACCACTCAGTTACTTGTTCCGGTGTGGGTGCGCCTTGTCTTGGCAAAATCACGGGTCTGCCAACCGGCCTAAATCCCGCCGTAACCCGTACAGGAGTAACCGCAACCCTTCGCATACTACCGCACCAATCTAAGTAATACCCAATGCTCTCCAAAGGAAGGCGTAACGGCACCATAGTTCTGCCACCAATAGATTGCGCGGGAACGTCTAACATATGTGCAACCTCATTTGTGTAAAAGACTGACTGCCCTATTGTAATTCGGACTTCATGGTATTCGCTTGTTAAAACAGCGGTACTTGTTGCGGATTCCCATTCCACCTCAAATCCCAACACCTCAAAGACACCACGAACAGGCACAAGCGTTCTGCCGTCAACCACAACAGGCTCTTGGTCTATAAAAAGCACCCTCTCTCCATTGGCAGCCACGTCGATTGCTGTATTCGCATATGCCACAACAGACGAAGCAATGATGAGCATTGTTATTATTATAAGACAAGAAAACATTTTTTTCATTTATATTCTCCTTTATTTTTTGCCGCCCATGTTGACGGCACAATAGCATAACTTAACTAAAGCCAACCAAAAGCAACTGTAACTACTTGCCATTTTCGCTTTTGGGTTAATCTTACATAAGCCCGTAAAATAGCAGGCTTTACCCAAGTTGCCAAGGCAATCCTTATCGTTTTTCAAGGTCGTTTGCAAAAGCAAGAAATACATGCGAGTCTCATGCGTCAAAGTCCTGCCGGAGTACGCAAGAGTTGTTTGCTCGGCAACGTAACACAAAAAATCCTCTGCCCTGTCGCAAGAAAAACGAAAAATTTTTTCATTCCGCAACCCTTCTTTCATCAGACTTCTTGCAAAATTGAAACTTTCATTTCGGGATTAGCCGCTTGCCGAATCGCTGCAAAAAAAAGGAGCCGCAAGCTCCTTAAAAATTATTTTCCCATCAAAAGAGCCATAACCGCCTTTTGCGCATGAAGCCGATTTTCCGCTTCGTCGAAAATGGGGTCGGCGTATTTTTCAAAAACGCCGGCGGAAATTTCTTCGTCGCGATGCGCCGGCAAACAGTGCAAAACAATTGCCTTCTCGTGGGCAATTGACATAATTTTTTCATTTATTTGAAATCCCGCAAAATCGCGGATGCGTTTTTGTGCTTCATCCTCCTGCCCCATGCTTGCCCAAACATCGGTAACAAGAACGTCCGCAGTTTCGGCGGCTTCGGCAGGGTCGTTCACGAGCGAAAATTCCGGATATTCCTTTGCAAACGCCAAAATATCGGCGTGGGGTTCGTAACCTTTCGGCGTGGCAACGCTCATTTTCATGCCGCATTTTAACGCGCCGACAATCAGCGAATTACAAACATTGTTGCCGTCGCCAATCCACGCGACTTTTACGCCCTCAAGGGCAGAATGATATTCGCGAACGGTCATCAAGTCCGCCAAAATTTGACACGGATGCGCAAAGTCCGTAAGCCCGTTAATTACCGGAATCGACGCCCGGCTCGCAAGCGTTTCGACTTCTTCCTGCGCAAACGTGCGAATCATAATGCCGTCCACATAGCGCGAAAGCACACGCGCGGTATCTTCCACCGGTTCGCCGCGCCCGATTTGCAAATCGTTATGCGACAAAAATAATGCCTGCCCGCCAAGCTGATACATGCCCGTTTCAAATGAAACCCTTGTGCGTGTGCTTGATTTTGAAAAAATCATCGCGAGGGTTTTGCCTTTCAAAACCTTATGCTTGATGCCGTTTTTGAGTTCATATTTCATTTGGTCGGCGAGGTTTAAAATTTCCAAAATATCTTCCTGCGACAGGTCGAGTAGTTTGAGCAAGTCCTTTTTCATGTCAATTCTCCTTTAATTTGAGGGTCACAAAGCGCGGCAAACAAAAAACGTCTGCCGTCGCACAATATTCGCTGACTAAATCAGCTTTGCCGTCATTCAATATAGAGGTCGCCGGCGTGATTTTTTTTCAGCGAGCAGGTCATTGCTGTTCCGCCCATGTCGATGTCGCATTTGATTTCGCCTGCCGCATCTTTGTAGATTTTCACCACTTCCGACCCCGGCGGTATAAGCGTTTTCACAACGGCCACTAACTTGTCATCCATGAAGTGTCCCCTCCAAATTTAATGTACTGTTTTTTTCAAAATCGCAAGCCCCGCATCAATTTCTTCGCGTGAAATCACGAGGGGCGGCAGAAAACGCAATACGTCCGAACCCGCAGGCAACGCCACAAGCCCCGCTTGCAGCAGTTGCGCGACGACCTCCGTATGCGCGATTTTTTGCAACTTTATACCGAGCATCAAACCGCGCCCGCGAATTTCAGAAACGTGCGGCAGGTTCATTGAAGCAATTCTATCACAAATATACGCGCCGTTCTCTTTTATTTTCGGCAAAATCGGTTCAACTATATTCAAAACCGCATTTGCGGCGGCGCAACACAGCGGATTTCCGCCGTAAGTTGTACCGTGGTCGCCCGCGCCGAGGGTATTTTTCAAATTTTCGCTGACGATAAATCCGCCGAGCGGCAAGCCTCCCGCGATTCCTTTTGCAAATGTTACCACATCGGGCTTCACGCCGCAGCCTTGAAACGCGAACCAATCGCCGGTGCGCCCGATTCCCGTTTGCACCTCGTCACAGATTAACAGCCAATCGTTTTTTGCGCAAAGGTCGGCGGCTTTTTTCACGTATTCTTCGCAAAGCGGCATAACGCCGCCCTCGCCCTGCACCGGCTCGATTAAAAGTGCGCAAATATCATCGCCGACCTGCGCTTCAAGCGCGGCGAAATCATTCGGCGGAATGTAGCGAAAGCCCTCAACAAACGGATGAAAATGCTTGTGAAACTTCGCTTGCCCCGTTGCGGTAAGTGCCGCCATTGTGCGCCCGTGAAACGATTCCTCCAACGTGATAATCGTGTGACGTCCCGCGCCGTATTTATCCGCCGAATATTTGCGCGCAATTTTAATTGCGCCCTCAACCGACTCCGCTCCGGAATTGCAAAAAAATACGCCGCTCATGCCGGAAATTTCGCAAAGACGTTGCGCCAAAATCGCGCCCGGCTCGGTGTAGTACAAATTTGAAACATGGGTAAGTTTCGACGCTTGCTCGCAAACAGCCGCCATCCACTCCGGATGCGAATGCCCTACAGAGTTTACCCCAATCCCCGATGCAAAATCAATATACTCGCGACCCTCCGTGTCGTAAAGCCGGCAGCCTTTGCCGTGCGTGAATGCGACTTGGTAGCGTCCGTATGTGGATAAAATATTTTTTTCATATGAAGATTTTATTTCGGAAAAATTTTTCACTTGGGGTTGCCTCCTCAGAAATTTTATGCGGCGGCGGTTTCAATTGCTTCCGCCAATTTAGGCCACTCTGCCAAACAATGTTCTTCAAGCGCGTCACGAAATGATTTTGTGAAATATAGTGAAATAAACGGGTCGAGTATTCTGCCGAACCCCGAATAACCGATTCGCAATTCATGCCGGACGTGAACTCCTTCGGGCGTATCTTTCAATCCCAACGTAACATAAGCCGGCAACCGCAATCCCGCTTTTTTCATCCGCCACGTAATTTCGAACGGGCGGTTTGCCGTAACAACAACTGCGAAAAATGTCAACCGCCGCCCTGTTCCGAGATATTCGTCCATGAAAACAATGTCGCCGAGATGATTTTCATCGCCGCGCTTAACTATATGAAATTGCAAATGCTCGCCCGGCCACCACGCGCTGTATCGTTCATCGGTCGGGTTAATCATAAAATCGTAAAATTGCTCCGCGCGGGCGTTCGAAACCGTCAGCTCAACGAGATGCTTAATCATCACTATCCCCCTGCCGATTATCGAGAACGCGCCCGCGATTTTGCGCCTTGCTTTCGGGCAACGCAAATTGCGGTGTCAACTCGAAATCATTGTTCCGATGCCTTGGTCGGAAAGAAGCTCCACAAGCAACGAGTGCGGTATGCGACCGTCCAAAATATGCGCGCGCGGAACGCCTCGGCGAACGGCTTCGACGCAACATTCGACCTTGGGTATCATTCCGCCGGAAATTACTTCGGACTTCACAAGCCCGGGAATTTCCGAAAGCGTCATGGCGGAAATAAGCGTGTCTTCGAAGGAAGGGTCGCGAAGAACGCCGCGAACGTCAGTAAGCAAAATGAGCTTTTCCGCGCCGATTGACGCCGCGATTTGCGCCGCCGCGCTGTCGGCATTGATATTATACACCACGCCGGGTTCTTCGCCGCAGGCAATTGACGAAATTACCGGCGTATATCCGCCCGAAAGCGCGAGATTTATCGGCTCGGGGTCAACGTGCGTGATGTCGCCGACAAGCCCCAAATCCGGGTCGCGCTGTTTTGCCGTGATGAGCCTGCCGTCCGGCCCGGACAGGCTCAACGCCCGCCCGCCGAGTTCGCCGATTAACTGCGCAATTTGCTTGCTTACGCGCCCGGCAAGAACCATTCGTGCGATTTCCATTGTTTCGTTATCGGTGTAGCGCAAGCCGTTTACAAATTGCGGCTTCTTGCCGATTTTTGCAAGCATTTCGTTGATTTCGGGCCCGCCGCCGTGAACAATTACCACGCGAATGCCCACCAACGACAGCAAAACCACGTCGCCCATAACCTGCCGACACAATTTTTCCGATTGCATTGCTGCGCCGCCGTATTTTATCACGATTGTTTTGCCGTGGTAACGCTGAATATACGGCAACGCTTCGTATATTACAACCGCTTGCGCAAGTTGCGAAAGCGAATCCTTTTTAGGCATGTTTTTCATCCTTTTTACGTGCGGTAATCTCCGTTTATTCGAACATAATCGTAGGTTAAATCGCATCCGTAGGCTTCGGCGCAAGAATCGCCGTCCGCAAGATTTATTTCAATTACGATTTCTTTTTCGCTTAAAATCGCTTTCGCCGCGTCTTCATCGAAATCAACGCCGGTGCTTTGGCGGCAAACCGTCACTTCGCCCGCAAGCGACAAAAATTTTATATCCACGCGAGCGGGGTCGAAATTCGCGCCGCTGTAGCCCATTGCGCACATTTCGCGCCCCCAGTTTGCGTCCGCGCCGAACATCGCCGACTTCACAAGCGACGAACTTATTACCGACTTCGCAAGACGCGCCGCGTCTTCATACGATGCCGCGCCGCTTATGCGACATGTAAGAAGTTTTGTCGCGCCTTCGCCGTCGCGGGCGATGTCTCTGGCGAGGCTCAAATTTATAAAATTAAGCGCGGACAAAAACGCTTCGTAATCCGCGCCGACCGAAGAAATTTCCGCATTGCCCGCCCCGCCCGACGCCAAAATCGCGCACATGTCATTCGTCGAAGTGTCGCCGTCAACGCTGACCTGATTGTACGAAATTTTCGTTGATTCGCGCAGAGCTTTTTGCAACATTTCCGGCGAAATTGCACAGTCCGTCGCCAAAAATGCAAGCATCGTTGCCATGTTCGGGTTAATCATGCCCGAGCCTTTTGCGATTCCGCCGATTGTTACCGTTTTTCCGCCGATTTCAACCCGCATCGCGTAGCTTTTCGGAAAGGTATCCGTTGTCATAATCGCTTCGGCGGCGGGAATATTGTCGCCCGAAAGTTTTTGCACAAGCTCCGGCGCACCCGCAACAATCACGTCAACCGGCAACGGAAACCCGATTACGCCCGTCGAATTTACGATAAATTCTGCGGGGTTGACGTCAAGCTCGGCGGCAACGGCGGCAACCATCGCTTTCGCCGCTTCTTCGCCGCCCGCCGCACACGCATTTGCGTTGCCCGAATTGCATAAAATTGCACGCGCACGACCGCCGGTTATCGTCAAATTTTGCTTCGTCAGCAAAAGCGGCGCGCTTTGCACCTTATTTGTTGTGTAAACCGCAGCGGCGGCGCATTCCGTGTCCGCAAAAATCAGTGCGAGGTCGCGCTTATCGCGATTTTTTCGAATGCCGCAGTGTATCCCCGATACTTTAAAGCCGGGGACGGCCGTTATTCCGCCTTTTGACATGCCGCTCCATGATTCTGTCATAATTTTTCTCCTTATTCATAATCCTATATTTTCATCAAGCCCGCAGGCGATATTCATGCACTGAATTGCCGCGCCGGACGCGCCTTTGCCCAGATTATCGAGGCGCGCGACGAGGATAATTTGCTCGCCGTTTCCGAATACGAAAATTTCAAGGCGATTCGTGCCGTTGCAGGCGGTCGCGTCGAGAAAGCCGCCGTCGGTTGCGGCATCGTGGTCGAAGGGCATGACGCGAACGAAATTCGCGTCGGCATAGTGCGCGGCCAACGCGGCGTGAACGTCCTGCGCCGTCATCGGCTTTGCGAATTGCGACGACCAAATCGGCACGCTCACGAGCATCCCCTGAAACATGTCCCCCACAACGGGATAAAAAATCGGCGGCGCGTCAAGCCCGCTGATTGCCCGCATTTCGGGCAGATGCTTGTGCGCGAGGGTCAGCCCGTAGGGACGCGGCGAATGATATTTATCGCCGGGAGTGCGCGATTTTTCATGCGCGTCGATGAGGGCGATTCCGCCGCCGGAGTAGCCCGTAAGCGACGTGCATGAAAGCTGCGCCGACGCCGGCAAAAATCCGCCGGAAACAAGCGGATAGACCAACGAAATAAACCCGCAGGCATGGCAGCCGTTTACCGCGATTCGTCGCGATTTCGCAACGGCTTCGCGATGCGCGGGCGAAAGCTCGGGCAAGCCGTATGTCCAGCCCGGCGCGGTACGATGCGCCGTTGATGCGTCGATAATAAGCGTGTTTGCCGGGGTTGCCGCAACCGATTCCCGCGCGGCGTCATCGGGCAAGCACAAAAAAACAACATCGGCGGCTTCAAGAAGCGGCCTTTTTGCTTCAAAAATTTTGCGCTTATCAAAATCCGGCTGCAAAAGTTCAACGTCTGCCCGCCCTGAAAGCCGAGATTCCAACATTAAACCGGTTGTGCCGTGTTGCCCGTCAATGAAAACCTTCATTGCACACCTCGAAAAAATTTTTCCGAGTTTAACACACGCAGTAAATTTGCGCAAGGGTTTTTGAATAAATATTTGCATGGCGGCGAATAATTATGCGAAAAAGAGGCGGCGGCATTCGTTCGCAGGTTCGCAAATTTTTGCAAAACAAAAACCTATTGGTAGCTGAGCGGTTACAGACAGGTTTTTCACTGACGTTGTTTTTTCGCGCATTTGTTGAAAATTGACCGGCGGAGTGATATGCTCGTTTTGCGGGAGGTCCGGATGTTATACAGAGTTGACAAAAGCAATTATCACATGTTTGACGATATGATTTTTTATCGCGGGCACGGACGTTATAAAAACAACGACGAAGCGGCGGAATCGCAGGATTTCACCGCGTATTACAGCGCGTTGGAAGTGCAAACATTTTATGCTTTCGCCGTGCAATCCGAGGACAAATTTATCGGATATATATTGCTGAATTATCTGCCGAAAATCGGCTCTGCAAGCGGGAGGGGCTGGCTTTTTGTCGATGATTTGCGGGTGAATCCCGACTACAGGCGAAAAGGCACAGCGCGTTTGCTTATGAACAAAGCGGATGCCCTGTCGAAAGAACTTAACGCATCCGGCTTGAGGCTGTATGTAAATGCCGACAACCCCGGCGGAATTGCCTTTTATAAAACATGCGGCTATGAGCAAAAATTCGGCACAAGTATGCTGATGCAAAGAGAGTGCTGAAAGGAATCGTGATTTATGACTAACCTTGAAAAACCTTGGCAACTTGCCTTGGAAACGGCGTGGGAATGCCATTTGGAGGATTTTTATCCCATCGCCGCAGTAATTACGGATAACAACGGCGAAGTCATCTCAATCGGGCGCAGGCGCGGCGAAAAGGGATTGATTCGAAACACCGCCATGGCTCATGCCGAGATGGACGCATTGCTTCAACTTCGGTACGAAGACCACCCGAGCATCCGCAAATACACAATTTATACAACTCTCGAGCCATGCCCCATGTGCATGGGAAGTATTGTTATGTCTAATTTACGAAACGTGTGTATCGCCGCAAAAGACCCGTATGCCGGCGCGACGCACCTCTGCGAAAAAGACCCGTATATCGCCGGAAAAAATATGAACGTTACTTTTGCCGATGAAATTATCGGGCAGGTTTATAACGTTTTTTTGTTTTGGCGCGAACTCGTCACCTACGGGAACGATTTGCGACCCAACACAATTCATACGGCAAAAGTCTTTCCGCGTGAATTTGCTGCGGCAAAAGAAATTTTCGCAGGCGACGCAATGGCGGACTTTGTGCGCAAAAAAGTGAGTTTTTGTGAAGTGTATGAATATATCAAAGGAGGATTCAAAAATGTACAAATTTGAAACATTGCAGGTTCATGCGGGGCAGGAAAACCCCGACCCGACAACCGACGCAAGAGCCGTTCCGATTTATCAAACGACGTCGTATGTATTTAAGGATTGCGCGACGGCGGCAGGGCGGTTCGCGCTTGCCGAACCCGGAAATATCTACACGCGGCTTATGAACCCCACGTCGGACGTTTTTGAAAAGCGCATGGCGGCCTTGGAAGGCGGAGCGGCGGCACTTGCCACGGCGTCGGGGTCGGCGGCGACCACGTTTGCGATTCAGAACATCACCAAAGCCGGCGACCACATTGTTTCCGACCGCTATATCTACGGGGGGACGTATAATTTGTTCGCAAATACGTTCGCGGATATGGGCGTTGAAACGACATTCGTCAGCGGCGCGGCGGCGGATTTTGAGGCGGCAATCCGCCCGAATACGAAAGCAATTTTTATCGAAAGTATCGGCAATCCGCATTCTTCGATTGTTGACATCGCGGCAATTGCCGACGTCGCGCATAAAAACGGGATTCCGCTGATTGTTGACAACACTTTCGCAACGCCCTATTTGCTTCGCCCGATTGAACACGGCGCGGATATTGTGATTCATTCCGCCACAAAATTTATCGGCGGACACGGCACAACAATCGGCGGCGTTGTTGTTGACGCGGGCAAGTTCGACTGGGCTGCCGGCGACAAATTTCCGGGGCTGTCGCAGCCTAACCCCAACTATCACGGCGCGGTTTTTTCGCAGGTCGCCGGCAATTTGGCGTACATTATAAAAATGCGTACGACGCTTATGCGCGACATCGGCGCAACGCTTTCGCCGTTCCATTCGTTTATTTTTTTGCAGGGGCTTGAAACGCTTTCGCTTCGCGTTGAGCGGCATGTGTCAAACGCGCTTAAAGTCGCGGAATTTTTGGCGGCGCACCCGAAAGTTGCGGCGGTTAATCACCCGTCGTTGCCCTCGCATCCGCATAACGCGCTGTACAAAAAATATTTTCCGCTCGGCGGCGGCTCGATTTTCACCTTTGAAATCAAGGGCGATGCCGACGACGCGAAAAATTTCATCGACAGGCTCAAACTTTTTTCAACCCTCGCAAACGTAGCCGACGTGAAATCGCTTGTGATTCACCCCGCATCAACGACGCATTCGCAAATGAGTGCGAACGAACTTGCGGCGGCGGCAATTACGCCCGCTACGATTCGACTGTCGGTCGGAACGGAACATATTGATGATATTTTGGGGGATTTGAAGCAGGCGTTTTAGGGGTACGTTGCCGCACCGCCAATGCCCGACCCTTGACCGAATTCGGGCATTGTCGGTTGGCGGCAACGCGCCCGGGGCGTTGTTTCTCCTACCCTTGATTCGCGTTTAAAGGAGATTGATTATGGCTAAAGAACAAATTATTCGGGAAATTGAATCTCTTCCGGCAGAATTTTATTCTGAAATAATGGGTTTTGTGGGGTATTTGAAATACAGACGTTTGAATAATATTCCCGAAACGATGCTTCTTGCTGAAAAATCTTTGGCAGAAAGTTGGGATACTCCGGAGGAAGATATAGCATGGGCAGATTTGTAAAAGGTGATATTGCCGTGCTGAATTTTCCGTTTTCAGACCTGAGCGGAGCGAAACGACGACCGGCTCTTGTTCTTGCGGACTTAACGGGAAACGATGTTTTGCTTTGTCAAATTACAAGTATCGCATCAAAAGATGCTTACGCTGTCCGGATTGAAACCGGGGATTATGTAAGAGGGATGCTAAAGACGGAAAGCGTTATTCGCCCCAATAAAGTTTTTACTGCTGATAAAAGTTTAGTTCTCTATGTCGCTTGCACAATCGGAAATGAAAAAGTGAATAAAACCACAGAAACGTTGATGAGTATTTTGAACGGATGATTTTTGTTGGGGGATTCAGCCCGATTTCCGGCGAAGTTTGAGGCTGCGCAAAACCAAGTTGCCACAGCAACAGTGCGCGGAGTGAGTGTTTCCCGCTGCGCGGCAACGCATTTCCGATGAAAATTGTTTATGCAAAAAAAAAGCGACTGCCGAAGATAGTTTTCGGCGGTCGCTTTTTTCGTACAAATTTTTATAATGGTTTGATTGGCTATTCAACGAAAGCAACTACGGCATAATGCACAAACGCAGCAATTACATTCCTCTCAATGACAGCCTCTACCCTCAACTGCACAACGTCCTCCACAAAAACAGAGACAGGGACAGGCATATCGGTCGCATTCAGTTCATATGACTGCAACAAACGACCGTCGCCAATGAAATTTATTGTCGCATTAGCCATGGCAGAGCCATCCACCCTGCCGATGTACCCGTTAAGGACTCGGTATTGTCCGGCTAAATTATGCAGAGTAAATATTGTTCCTGTGCTGTGATTTGAAGCATAACCAAACCGCAGTGCATCATTATGAGCTACGCCTCCCATAGTTACAGTGTCAACTGTTGTAACGGTTGACCAACTTGTAATGCGGCTTGTATCAAAATGCGGCGCAGCTCGGGTAAGCGGGGTTCTTCTTCCTAAAAACCGGTTGCCTAAGTATACAGTATTCGTTCCTGCGTCAAATTCCACCGGCAAATTGACCCGAACGCCGTAAGTAATATTTCGCGTTGCGGTTTGCGCACTTACCGCCATCATGCTTGCAGAAAATACCGCGCAAATCAAAAATCCTAGATGTTTAGTCCCATGTTATAATGGTGCAAATGAATTGCCAAAGGAGAACAAAAAACTATGGGACAAATATTACACGGATGCGCCAAAACGACAGAGGCAACCCGCAGAGCAATACAAA
>Ga0123355_10000658_pt1 | contig 46865 bp, 38 predicted proteins | sample TergutEmb28metaG_3_FD_89872 | JGI IMG/M metagenome (GOLD analysis project Ga0123355, IMG submission 89872) | Embiratermes neotenicus P1 segment gut microbial communities from Petit-Saut dam, French Guiana - Emb289 P1 | ecosystem: Host-associated > Arthropoda: Insects > Digestive system > Gut ...
CAGATGCTATTGGAGCACTGCCAATCAACGGAAAAAGAACTGGAACTCAAGTGCTTCTCAAATTATTTACATGAACACTTTTGGGCGACTAAAAAAATATCCTACGAAAACTTGACACTATCAAAAGAGGACAAGTAATTGAACAAAAGAAAACTATATAGTAAAATAGTACAGAGTCAGAAGAATGTGAGATATTTGGATTTAGTGCTTATAGTCGAAGCCTTTGGGTTCTGTTGCTCAAGACAAGAAGGCAGTCATCGAATATATAAGCGAGATGGTATTCAGGAATTTATTAACTTGCAAAATGATAATGGAAAAGCAAAACCATACCAAATAAAACAGTTTCTCGCTTTAGTTGATAAACATAATTTGAATATGGAGGGGTAGGAAATGAGAGGTTATCATATAAATATTTTCTATAGCCAAGAAGATGAAAGTTTCATTGCGGATATTCCAGACTTAAAATATTGCAGTGCAGCAGGGTCATCCCCGCAACAAGCTTTAGAAGAAGTATTAATTGCACAAGAGCTGTGGTTAGAGGAAGCCCGTGATAGTGGTGTTGAAGTTCCAACGCCCACCTACAAACCATTTATTTACCAAGTAGGATAAGACTGTTAATATTCAATCCTAAATGTTACTACACATTTGGGATTGAATTATTTCGGGAATTATGAGTTGAAAAGTCCGTCAGTCTTTTTGTGGCGATGTCAGATACTCAAAAATGTGCAGCAAAGCTTTGCGTTGCAGGCGGTTATGGCTATGTGCAGACTTTTAACCTTACCTATGAGGAATAAAAACAATCACACCGTGTCACAGAATTAGTGAAACGGTGTGATTTTGGGTTATAAGGCAGGTTCCAATTTAAATTTGTATTCTGGAGGTAATATGATTTGAATACATAGATTCACTTGAAACGCTAACTTGCGAAGACCATTAGGATATTATTTGCTCAATAAAACCAACTGCATAAAGTGGCATATTTACGAACCAGCCCTCTTTACGGTAATTAGACATGGAAGTTCGCACTGCATATTCCGGGTTATATTTATCGACGTAGGACTTGAGGCTTCTTGATTTCAAATTCTCTTCTGCTTTAACCTCCAATGGCACGATTTGCATACCATGCTGGAATACAAAATCTACCTCTGCAGTTCCTTTTGATGATGACCAGTAATATGGAAGGACATCTTGGTTAGAAAAAAATTGCTGCTGAACATATTGTTCAGTTAATGCCCCTTTAAACTCTTCAAAGATCGAATTGCCCTGGAGTAATGACTTTGCATCCAATTTGCTTTTGGCAGCCAATAGACCAACATCGAGCATGAACAACGTGACATGCTCCCACCGCCTTGTTTCGTATCTGTAGACAGATACTTCACATATAAGCGGGGGCTTCTCGCTCAAGATGGCTAATGCCATCAGTATCAACGAGCTAACCCCGTGTGTCCCACGGTTATATTTCTTTTACGCTACGGCAAGTAATCTCAATGCCTCATTCTTTATACAGATCGCAGCGTTCACATCACGATCAAGAACATTGCCACAATCACATTGATAGATTCGCTCTGACATAGATAACTCTTTCTTTATTGCACCACATACTGAGCAGGTCTTACTTGATGGAAACCATTTGTCTACCTTGATCAGAACCTTGCCCTCTTCACATAGCTTGTAATCCAGAAATGATACAAACATCCCCCAACCATTATCTGATACTGATTTACCAAAGTTCAATGCTTGTGACATACCTTTCATGTTCAGGTCTTCTATCGCTACACAATCGTAAGCATTGGTTATCTGCCTCGATTGTTTGTGTAAGAAGTCCTTCCTCTGATTCGCTATATGTTCATGTAATATCGCTATTTTGTTTCTCTGCTTTCGATAGTTATTACTATACTTCGTCATTTTGGATAATGAGCGTTGCAAACGTGCCAGCTTCTGTAATGATTGTCTATAGTAGCCGGGATAATTGGGCTTTGTATCTTCACTTGATATATATAACTCTTTCATCGAAAAATCAAGCCCAACTATATTTTCTGTTGGTTTAGACTTAACTATATAATCGTATTCATACAGTATGGCTACATGGTATTTACCAGACGCTGATTGACTTACAGTAGCAGATTTCAGCTTATATTCCTCCGGTATACTCCTATGTTGCTTTATACTCACCTTGCCTAACTTGGGAAGTATCAACATACCACCGTCAATTCGGATATTATTATTCACTAAACTTGTTGTATATGATCTTCTCTCATTCTTCTTACTTTTGAACTTTGGAAAACCAAATGACTTGTTCCTAAAAAAGTTCCTATATGCTATTTCAAGATTCAACTGTGCATTTGCTAGTGCAAGACTATCTACTTCTTTCAAAAACTCGAACTCTCGTTTATACTTTGCAGGTGTTACTCTTAATGACTGTCCACATTCATTGTAATACTCTATCTTCTCTCCCAACATACGGTTATGCACAAAGCGCACACAGCCAAATGTCTTTGATATTAACTCTTGTTGAGAACTATTGGGATATATTCTAAACTTGAACGCTCTGTTCATTTGACTTCTCCCCTTGAGATTCAATATGCTGCTTCAATACTTCACCACAAGGATTAGATGATAATGTAATGAGAATACTGAATGCGCATTATTGTCTAATTTCATTGATAAATACACACTTTCTTTATATATTGACTGAATCAATTATACTACAACATTAGCTTTACGACAACAAATACTTTGTGCCGATTCATCCCGCCACCTACAGAGGATGGGGGAATTCTCGGCACGTTAGATTAAACGCCATCGATTACATTTTTTCAAGGATAAAAATGTGTTGACTCACACTTTTTCAAAGATAAAACGTGTTTGCTGTTGACAGATTCACAAATTTTGTTTACAGCTTAACCACACCTATGTTATAGCGATTGTCAATTATATAACCATCAAAAAGTCCGTCAATCGATTTGTCCTTATATTTCAAGGGTTTGCGATGCTTTTTGTGTGGCATTTTATGCCAAAATCCCATCAAAATCGGGATTTATGAGCCAAAAAGTCCGTCAGTCTTTTTTGTAGTGATGTCAGATATTCATAAATGTGCAACAAAGCCTTGTGTTGCAGACGGTTATGGCTATTTGCAGCTTTTTGACATTGACGGACTTTTTTGTCGAAAGCTATTGTTTTTAGCATAAAAACGTGTATAATCAAAAAAGAAAGCCTGAAATCACTGTTGTTTAACCTTACCTACGAGGAATTGAAACCCGAATTCCCATGTTGTGTTCCCCTTTCAAAAAAAAAATGTTTAACCTTACCTACGAGGAATTGAAACTTTCGTGAGTGATTGAACTTCAATCGCGGTTACCTCTTGTTTAACCTTACCTACGAGGAATCGAAAAATACCGCCTCACCATGTGACTTCGGTGAGGCGGCGTACTATTTTCACTTATGCAGGTGGAACATAGGCAAATAACGCAAATTATTGCACCATATATTACAAAAACTCTATGACCAAGTGCGAATCTCCCAAGCCCCCTTCGCACACGAAGGGGGTGCCGTCCGCAGACGGCGGGGGTTGACCCCAAATGACATATACATTCTCTCAAAATGTCCTTCCAAGTCATACTTGGCACAACATTTGCAGCTCGCGATTTTTACTACTTTAAAGTATAATAATCACGAGTAGTATAATTACTGTCGATGGTATTGATAGCAATCGGTGGCGGGTACATTTTGTGCTGGGTTGTTCCTCAGAAAGGAGGAACATGTTAGCAATTGAAATCATCGCGATTATTCTCTGGGTTTTATCCGATGTTCAGTTCGTGGCTTATTTCTACTACAATAGATAGAAAAGCCACACCCTAATGTTAAGGCATGGCGCTTCTATCAATCATCACGATTTGAGGAGCGACCGTCCTAACAAGAAGCCACTCAATTGCTTGCATCTTAGCATAAATCATGTTCAATTGTCAATATAAAAAGTATCGATTTCCCTTGGTTTGCCCAGCAAACACTAGGCTTTGTTTATACTTGCTTTGACGGAACTCAGGATATAGACAAGCAATACAAGTTTTGCACGAATAGCGCGAAAAACATTGCGTAAACAAAAATTTTTGCACAACTGCTGCAAAAACTTTACTTTCAACTATGCTTTTGGTACAATTAGATCAAAACCATTTGGAGGAAAGCCCTATGATACAAAGGCAAGAATATCTTGACTCCCTCATAAATTTTCGGGATAAACAGTTAATCAAGGTTGTCACAGGCATCAGACGCTGTGGTAAATCTACATTGTTTGAATTGTTTCAAGATTACCTGCGCTCTGATGGCGTAAGCGACGAGCAAATCATATCCATCAACTTAGAAGAAGGCGAGTATGATGAAATTGAGAACTATAGGCAGCTATATAATTTCGTGAATGAGCGGATCATATCAGACAAGAAGATGTATATCTTTCTTGATGAAGTTCAGCGAGTGACTGATTTTCAGAAGGCTGTTGATAGTCTGTATGTGAAAAAGAACTGCGATGTTTACATCACCGGGTCAAACGCTCACCTTCTCAGCGGCGAATTAGCCACCTTGCTTTCAGGGCGGTATATTGAAATTAAAATGCTACCCCTATCATTCAAGGAATATACTTCAAATTTTCCAAATGACACAAACCTTGAACGCCTGTATGCAAGCTATATTCAAAATAGTGCATTCCCTTATGCACTTGAAATTCCCGAGGCAAAGAACAGACGGCAATACCTGCAAGGTATTTATGACACCATTGTTTTGAAAGACATTGTTGCACGGAAGAGATTCCCTGATATTGCCATGTTAAAAAGTGTTGTCCGCTTTATGTTTGACAATATTGGCAACCTCAGTTCGACCAAAAAAATCTCAGACACAATGACTTCTGCAGGACGTAAAATTTCAGTTCACACAGTGGAGAGCTACTTAACCGCGTTGACAGACAGCTTTATCCTCTACCAAATCGGGAGATATGATGTAAAAGGCAAGCAGTATTTGAAAACAGGCGATAAATATTACGTAGCAGACATCGGTCTGCGTTACGCGTTGCTGGGTACAAAAAAGGCAGACATGGGGCATATTCTTGAAAATGTTGTATTTCTTGAATTGTTGCGCCGTGGATATGAGATTTACATCGGCAAGGTTGGCAATACAGAGGTGGATTTTGTTGTTGTCGGTGACGAGGGAGAGGAATATTATCAAGTTGCCTATACCGTAATAGACCCGAGCGGTGAAACTCTACGACGAGAGCTTGCTCCCCTCGATGCAATTAATGACCACAATCCGAAATACCTCCTGACAATGGATCATACACCTCTTACATCACACAATGGCATCAAGCAGATAAACGTGCTTGACTGGCTATTGAAGTGATCAGACAGAGTGTAATAAGTAGCCACATAGATTCAGCAGGCTATAAGTGTGATAAAGACAAAAGCATGAAGGTCTCCATGTGCTCAAAATGAGCATATAGGAGACTTTCTGTTATTGAAAAAAGTCCGTCAATCGATGTGTCCTTATATTTCAAGGGTTTGCGGTGCTTTTTTTGTGTCGTTTTACGCGGAATTTCCATCAAAATCGGGTTTTTTATACCAAAAAGTCCGTCAGTCTTTTTTGAAGTGACATCAGATGTTCTAAGATGTGCAACAAACCCTTGTGTTGCAAGCGATTATGGCTATGTGGAGACTTTTGACATTGACGGACTTTTTTGCAGAAAACTCTTGTTTTTAACCTCAAAACGTGTATAATCGAAGAATAAAGCTTGAAATTACAGTTGTTTAACCTTACCTATGAGGAATTGAAACATATTCCGTCAGTTATTTGCACTGAGCTTTGAGAAACAATGTTTAACCTTACCTATTGGGAATTGAAAACGCCACCTCACCGTGCGATTTGATAGTGAGGTGGCATAGTTGTTGAGCGTATTTGTGTTGTCTGGGCGAGTAGCTGTGCAATAACATTTATTGGCGTTGCACGCACTTATTGTCGGCTGATTCCTGCATATTTTGCAGGTTGTTTTTGTTGCAAACTACAGGTTGCGATGATATAATAATGCAAATAACAAGGAGAGGCTATATGAAATACCAAAAACGAGTTATGGATAGAGTGCTTGCAGAGCGCCTTGAAAGTGCTGGAGCTGTTCTGATCGAGGGAGCAAAAGGCTGTGGAAAAACCGAAACAGCTAAACAGCTAGCAAAGACAATTGCGCACCTAGATACAGATAAACAAATAGAAATAAAGATGGGAATTGACCCCAATCTTGTACTTACCGGAGAAAGCCCTCTCTTGCTTGATGAATGGCAAATTTATCCGGAAATATGGAATTATGTACGCCGCGAGGTAGATAAACGAAAGTTAAAAGGGCAATTTATTTTGACCGGTTCTGCAACACCGGATGATGACACAAAGCGGCACTCAGGAGCGGGTCGATTTTCTATAATTAAAATGCACCCCATGTCATTATACGAAAAAGGATGGTCAACAGGAGAAGTAAGTCTTGCAGCACTTTTAAGAGGTGAACATCCATTGTCAGAAGATGCAAGGTTTGACTTGGGTGAGTTTGCTGAAAAAATCATACTAGGTGGATGGCCCGGGCTAATCGGTGAAAGTGCTACAGAAGGGTTTCGATTCGTTAGTGATTATGTTTCTATGATTGCTGAAGCAGACCTTAGTCGTGTGTCAGATAAGCGACGAGACCCATATAAAGTAAAGCGTTTACTTCAGTCAATTGCGAGAAATATTTCCACAGAAGTCTCCGTTACCGTCCTTGCAAAAGACGCAGGCGGCAGTGACGGTAACTTAAATAATGAAACAGTTACTACATACCTTGATGCATTAGAAAAACTTATGGCAGTTGATAATCTCCCCGCCTGGAACACGCACATACGTTCGTCAGACATGCTCCGCAAAGCTCCTAAAAGACATTTCGCAGATCCATCAATGGCAGTAGGTGCATTAGGTCTGTCAATTGATAAGCTAATAGCCGATTTGAATTACTTCGGACTATTGTTTGAATCACTTGTCGTTAGAGATTTAAAAGCGTATGCGGAAGCCTTAGGTGCAGGTGTTTACCATTATCGCGATTCTAGGGATTTGGAGATTGATGCAATTATTGAGTATGCAGATGGAACATGGAGTGCCTTTGAAGTAAAGTTAGGCATTCGTGCAGCAGATGATGCTGCGAAAAGCTTATTGAAGTTTGCAAATAAAATCGATACAACAAAAACGTCACCGCCAACATCTCTAAATATTATCACAGGTAATGGCTTCGCTCACCGAAGACCTGACGGAGTAAATGTAGTACCAATATCAACATTGACAATATAGCTAGACCAATTTCGAGCATAATGAAAAGTCAGTAAGCAAACCGATTAAAATACAAAGAGCAACAAGTTTAACCTTACCTATGAGGATTTGAAAACGCCACCTCACCGTGCGATTTGATAGTGAGGTGGCATAGTTGTTGAGCGTATTTGTGCTGTCTGGGCGAGTAGCTGTGCAATAACATTAATGTGTTAAGGTTTAAATTTTTTGCTTTCACATGCGGCAATATGCTATACTTTAGCTAATATGAACAGAAAATGGGGTGGTGTTGGTGAATGCGCTAACAGCTTTGCAACCGGAACAACTTGAGCAAATTTTAACAGAGGTGACTGGGCATGCAAAAAGTGTGCTTGGCTCAAAACTGCACAGCGTAATTCTTTATGGTTCATATGCCAGAGGAGATTATAGTGAGTTATCAGATATAGACATTATGATAATAACAAGCATTGCCAATGATATGCTAAACGCCACTCGATCAGAGATATATGAAAGTGTTAGTAACCTGGATATTGAGTATGGAACAATTACCTCGATACATATCCAAAACAAAGAGATATTTGACAAATGGGTGGATGTATTACCGTTTTATAAGAATATAAAAGACGAGGGGAGAGTTTTGCATGGCGCATGAATTTGATTTAGCAAAGCATAGATTAGTGACAGCCGCAGAATGTCTGAAATCAGCCAAAGACAACCTCGCAACAGAAAATTACAAAACAGCAGCAAATCGCTCATACTATTGTATATTCAATGCGATGCGAAGCGTAATGGCATTGGAAGGTATTGACTATAAACGCCACTCCGGACTTATTGGTCATTTTCGGAGAAATTACATTAAAAACAATATTTTCGAAAAAGAGCTATCCATTACAATTGAGGATTTGCTACATGCACGTACTGCTTGCGACTATGATGATTTCTACGTGGTAAATAAAAGTGATGTAGAGCAACAAATAATAAAAGCAGAATATTTTTGGGTTGTATCGAAACATATGTCGAAAACCAAGAGCAGAATATGGAAAAACCGACAAACGCATGATCGACCTTACCTATGAGGAATTGAAACACAAGCAATGTTGTCCTTGTATACAGCAGGTTCCGTGTTTAACCTTACCTATGAGGAATAAAAAACACCGCGTCACAAATTAGTGACAACGGTGTGATTTTGAGTTATAGTGCCGATCCCAATTGAAGTATAATTGTATTAAGGTTGTAATTAACGTGCTTCGTATGAACGCTCCCTTATATACACGCCGAGTTGTTTAACTCTGTTCTGTATCCCGTAACAGAGCGCACTCCGTCGTGCTTCGTCTATATGGAGTGAACCTGACAGGATTTCTCTAAATTCTTCGTCAATCCCCAAAAGAGCCTTGATGTTAAACCACTTGAATGACTTCACCAACTTGATTTGTTCTGAATGGGTGGACCTGAAAGGTTTACTTGGAAGCTTTCCGATAGATCTAACCAAATGCGTGAATTTATCATGCCACATTGAGGTTCCACAATCATATATGGGTGCTGTGCTAATCCAATCTAGTGTATTTGCATTGCGTATTACACCAAAATTATTAAAATGCCTGTCCTCATTTACGATTAAATAGTCCACAGTCAACATATGGTCAAGAAAGTCAGAAGCTCCGGGAATACCTAGATTATCGCAGCAACTCAGATAGTGTTTGTATAATGATATATTGTTTGGCATTTTTTGAGTCTGTATTATATGCCATGCAGGAATCAGTTCCGTATCCTTTGTGATAAAGTCATCGCATACACTGTATGGATAATCATCAATAACTGTCAGTGTGTAGGGGATATGTGGAATATCAAGACGCCGCATAATCGCACTTGCCAGCACTTCGTTGTATGGCTCTTGCTGTGCAGGGTTGCTACCGCTTTTTATAAGCTGGCGCTTGCCGTCGGATATAACCCATTTCTTTTTTAACCACCCGTCAGATGTATTGTCGGGTGACATTAGGTTTAACTCACCTTTGTCCAAAATTTCGCCAAACAGAATGTTTCCTACATCATCGGAGAAAGGATTATCAAAGAAGTTTACGTCCTCCCATTTTATGTTTGATGCTTCAGGTCGTACCCAATACTGATCTGACAAACTTAATCCATAGCACTTTGTCAGAAGTAGTTGTGGAGTGGATATTCGTAATTTCTCAAGTGCATCGCGTATGCCGCTACGGCTTGCAGGAATGCTTCGCCCAAGCCACCATTCATTTAGTTTTTTTCTGTCTATATTGCCTTTTTGAAGCACACCAAGCGGCATTCGCTCCAAAGAATACTGTTCTCCAACCTTAGCTATTGTTCCTGTATCTTCGTCAACGTCCAGTGCTAAGACCGGATGTTCTCTGTGAAATAAAATGTACTTCATACTGATACGACCTCCTTTCTTACGAGATGATTACTGCTATTTTAACATATTAAGGCATAATTACAAACAAAAACTCTTACCATTCTTGAAGGTCTTTCTCGCGGCAATGAAGTTCCAACGCCCACGTACAAACCATTTATTTACCAAGTAGGATAAGACTGTTAATATTCAATCCTAAATGTTACTACACATTTGGGATTGAATTATTTCGGGAATTATGAGTCAAAAAGTCCGTCAGTCTTTTTGAAGTGATGTCAGATATTTGTAAATGTGCAGCAAAGCCTTGCGTTGCAGGCGATTAAGATCATTCGTAAGCTTTTGAGAATGACGGATTTTTTTGTTGAAAAGTGTTGTTTTTAAGCTCAAAACGTGTATAATCGAAGAATAAAGCTTGAAATTACAGTTGTTTAACCTTACCTATGAGGAATTGAAACGTGTAGTCTGCCTCCGTTGTGCCCTCTTTAAGTCCAAGTTTAACCTTACTTATGAGGAATTGAAACATGACCTACGCACAATCTTGTAAATTGCAATTTCTGTTTAACCTTGCCTATGAGGAATTGAAACCAACTATTGTCATTGCCCAGAATATTAGGAATTGTGCTTAACCTTACCCATGAGGAAAATTCCCACCATAGTTATCCTTGCAAAACTTAGTACATCGCTGGTGTCACCAGCAAGAAAAGCAAGGGTGTTTTTTTTGCACTTACAATGCTCAGAATTTAGATTAAAATTAATGTAAAATTCTACAAAACGTCTTGTTAATTGCACTTCAATACAGTATAGTGTTTGTAGCTAAGAGCAGTTTCAATGTGAATATTAGGAGGTTTTGTAATGTGTAATTTTATGAATGCGCTTTCCAATGTTGCGACTTTTATCACAATTGGCGGTCTAATCTACACGATAGTCGTTGTTTTTCTTTGGGAAAAAGTCATAAAGCGAGCTTATTATCGAATCAAATATCGAAGGCTCAAGGGCACAAATGCCTATGCGCTTATTATTACGAGCAAGAAGAATTTAGAAGATGCAAAAGCTAAAATAAAAATTCAACGTGAAAGCTTATTGCCACAGTTGAAAGGTTTGCGTATAGAAACAATTATACTTCCTGAAAAATGTTCGGATAACACGCCTCGCGAACTGATTACAAATATCGAATGTATGCGCGATAGTATGGCAAAAGAGGGCAAGGTAGATGTACATCTATTTTACGGTGGACCTGGAGCTTTAGCTGCGGTCATTGGTGGATATTTTTATAACAAAGGAGCAGTATATATATATCAACACAATGATAAAGGTGAATATGAGTGTTGGGGTCCCATCAAGCCATAAGAATGAGACGATATGTGCTTTATTGAATACAAACTAAACAGCTAACACTGTGTTTGGATATATTTGTGCTCGGGAAACAAGTAAAAAGAAGAGGAGGGATGGAATGCTTGTAACAGAAATAGAATGCAGAGCGACTGCACCACTATTCATTGCCGGAGCAGACACGCGTAATCCTGAAATGCGCGCAGCATCTATAAAAGGTGTAATGCGATACATTTGGCGAGCTGTTCAGTGTGCGTCAAATGTGAAGAGTTTGCGCGATGCAGAAAGCCGTTTGTTCGGCAGCACAGATGAAAACAGGACAACCATATCACAACTGAAACTACAAGTGGTTGAAGAAGAAAAGGTGGTTGGCAAAGAGAACATGGTTCCACACCGTGCTTTGTATGATGAGTATAATGGAAATGGAAGACCTTTTAGCTCAGAAGCGATTAAAGAAAACTCGACAGTTATTGTGCGAATCATCACAAACTCCGGAGTCAGCAAAGAACAACATTACAAATATGTTTGCTTATTCGTATTGACGACAATTCTTATTGGATTTGGGCGTCGTAGCCGTAAGGGTATGGGAACGGTAGCTGTAGAAAGCATCGCGGGTGATGCAGGAAATGTGAATTTTAAAGTCGAAAAATTACAAGATTTGCTCCCTCTCTTGAAGGTAATATCAGAGATGGGGGCTGTTTATTATGTTGATGATTGTGGAGTTTGGTCAAAGCCTGAAGGAGAGCCATTTAATTACCCTCATATAGAGAAGATTTATATCTGGAAACCTCTCAGCGATAATATACGACCTATACACATCACAGAACAAATAGGTTTGTCGACGCATGAGTTTCACAATGCAGTATTTACTGGAAATACAAAATCTGAATCACGTTTTGCGTCTTCTATATTGATGTCAACGACGGGCTACGAGAACTCAGCAGCCGTCATAACATGCTTGAAATGCATCAGAGATTACGATGAAGTCGAACGAAATAATTTTCTTGATGACTTGTATAGGAGGATTGTGCGGTGACAAAATATTTATTTAGAGCAACAATTGGACCTGTGCAATCGCTTATCATGCAAGCAAGGAAACTGCAAGACCTTTATGCAGGAAGTTATCTGCTATCACATCTTTGTAAAAACCTTATATCTACTGCACAAATGCTTGGTGCGGAAATACTTTATCCTAAGTTTAATGAAGAGCGAACATCGTACCCAAACTTGTTTGTGGCGATAGTTGATTCTGAAAATATTGACGATTTGAACAAGTTCGCAAATGAATTAGAAGCAAGCTTGAAAGAGCGATGGCGGAATATTGCTGAAAATGTATTAAAACATTGGAAACAAGAACCAACAATAGACTTTATGACGCAAATCGAAACACTTTTGCAATTCTACTGGTCTGCAGCGGAATATAATGATGGTGACGATTATCGAGATAAATTTCTAGAAACCTTGCAGCGAATGGGTAGTGCAAAAGCGACACGAGCGTTTTCGCCACTTTCAGAAGTTGCCGGGCGTAAGTGTGCGCTAACCATGGAGCATAATGCATTATTTTATCGACAATGCATGAACAATAGACGTATAGCTGAAAGTGCATATGCAGCAAAATGTCTTTCCTCTGAGAAATGTGACAGCATGAAGAGGAAATGTGAAGGTTTGCAATTACCGGAAATACCACTAAAATATCTTGGTAGAAATGAGGCTATCGGGGCTGTGGCATTTGTAAAACGCTGTTTAAAATTCGGAATTGATGAGCCTGACGCCAAACTTTATAGTTTTAATGATGACTTTCCCGATATAGCATCAGTAGCACAGATGACCCAAAAAGCAAAAGAGGACAGCTACTACGCATTAGTCGTGTTTGATGGCGACAATATGGGTGCGTTATATTCTTCAAAGCCGGAAGAAATAAATAATAAGAATCTACAAAAATTTCAGCAAGAACTAAGTGAGTTAGTAAGCGAGTCTTCAATGCAAATGTCACAGATGGTAAGTGAAAAACTCGGAAATGGCGTTGTAGTATATGCAGGAGGCGATGACTTCCTAGGAGCGATGTGCGTGGAACACGTATTCATGACATTGTCAGATATTAGGAAATCTTTTCGTGAAACCATTGATGTTTCTGAATACACCGGAAAGACGTCAACGTTTTCCGCAGGTATTGTAATTGCCCACATAATGATGCCATTAGGAGAGACATTGCGCCATGCGCGTGAAGCTGAAAAGTATGCAAAAGCGCATAACAATGGCGAAAAAGACGCATACTGTCTTACAATACTTAGACGAAGCGGTGAAATTACACGGAGTGCACATTCGTTTAACTTAGGTGCCGATGATGATAGTATGCTTCACTTACACAATCTTGTTGATGTAATAGTGGAAAACAGGGTGTCCACGAACTTTGTATACCAGCTTCAAACTCAATTTGGGCGAATTTTTGAAACACCTGCGACTGTGCAATGTGAAATGTTAAAACTTGAAGTCAGCCGCATTCTAAACCGCGCAGAGTTGCCAAATGAAATTGAAAACAAAGACGCGGTTATATGTGAGATCATTAAAAGTGTCAACACACTAATCGAAGTGTCAAATGATGAACTATCCAATATACTAGAACTCTTGAGCGCCGTGGCATTTATTGCTCGCACGAGAGGAGGCGCAAGATGAAATTAGCAATCACACCCAACGATACACTTAATTTTGGCAAAGGTAAGCCGTCAACAAAAGGTGAGGACAGCTTTCTTGCCGATATGTTTCCACCGTATCCGTCTGTGTTTTTAGGTGCGTTACGCGGCTCATATCTTTCGCTAAATGCAGATGAGATTCCGAATGCGGGTCAAGATAATGATCCGACAAGCGGCTTCACTATAGGTCACTATTCACTTTTACTCAATGATATTCTGCATTTTCCTGCGCCTGCGGACTATGTGTGGTATAACGATGTCCTTAACCAATTGCGTCTTAAAAATGAGGAGAGCCTATCGAGTAATAAGTTGCCATATTGCCTATGGGCAAATCACGATGGCAAAGTTTCACCGTCGAGTGATAGATGGATATCAATTGACACATTGAGGTTGTATCTCTCAGATATGCCAAGAACTATTGAAAGTGTCGAAATTTCCGACTTTTGTGAAAATGAGCCACATATTGGAATAGCACGCAATATGCAGACACGCACAGCCGAAAAGAGTATGCTTTACAATGTGAGCATGACGCGCGTCAAAGATTTAAGTTTTGCTATTGAGGTTGATACGATTAATAAAAAAATGCCGAACAACGGAATACTGCGCTTAGGCTCGCGCAACAAGACAGCCAGATATGAGTATAAAAATTTTGACAGCAACATTTCTACACAGATTGACGGCGATATATTTAGGCTATATATCGCAACACCCGCAATTTTTGTTAAGCATGGTTGGAAACCGGATATTGAGAAGCTATATGGGCTTGAGTTGCTCGCGGCGGCGGTGGACGGTTATGACTGTGTTGGGGGATACGATATAAAAAATAACAGACCCAAGCCAATGCGTCGTGCAGTAAAAGCTGGAAGTGTCTACTACTATAGGCTTCGTAATTTTACACATGAACGTCGTGCGAAACTGATTGAAAATTTGCATGGTATGTCAATTACTGAAGAACGTGCAAAAGAAGGATTTGGAATTAGCTATATAGGAAATGTGAAAGGGGAAATATAATCTATGTTTACAGCAGCGAAGGTAGTGTTTTTTAGAGCATTGTCAGGACTCCATGCAGGGAGTGGAACAGATTTGGGCATTGTAGATTCACCCATTCAGAGAGAACGCTTTACGGGATTTCCGAAGCTGGAATCGTCTGGCATCAAAGGTTGTATAAGAGAAGCATTTACACAGATAGAGCTTCCCACAAATGATTTTATCGATGTCGCATTTGGTCCAGCAGATAACGGAGACAAACACGCAGGCTCAGTGACATTCACAGACGGGCGAATATTACTGTTTCCGGTGCGTTCGGCTCGTGGAGTGTTTGCATATGCAACATGTCCGCTCGTCCTAAATAGACTTTCTGAAGATTTCAAAATAGCCAAAATAGCCAAAATAACTGAAAATGACGATGTTGAGATATCAGTTGGAGAAAAAGCATTGGCATCAAGCAGTGCACTATTCATAGATTCGGATAATGTCATACTTGAGGAATATACATATCCGGCAGAGCAAAACAAAAAAGTTACTGCACTTGCTAAATCCATAGCTGAGTGGCTTGATTTATCCGGCTATGCGAAAACTCTACTTGAAAACAATTTGATTGTCCTTGATGATGAAAACTTTTCTGATATAACACAAAATGCTACAGAAATTATTACACGTATAAGAATTGATAACAAAACAGGAACCGTTGTTGACGGTGCGTTGTTCACTGAAGAACTGCTTCCGGCAGAAACAGTACTATATTCATTAGTTATGTCTTCATCACTGTTCTTGCCTGAAGACGTTAAATCTGAGACCAAAGAAGCAGCAGGCTCAGAGCAAGGCAAGTTTATGGTTGATACGCTTGCTAAGCATATACCGAACTATCTTCAAATTGGCGGTAATGCAACGATTGGCAAGGGACTTGTTGCTGTGAGCGTGAAAGGAGACAGTTGAGATGCAAAGCAATAAAATTGAAAGTGGACGCGCCGAGTTTGCACTGAAAGAAGTCAAACGAGTTGTGGAAACAAATGGTGTAAAACTTAAAGAGTATAAATCATATTGCAGAAAATTTCCAAGTATGGTGCAGACGAACGGAATTGCAGCGTCTGTTGCATTTATGCTTGACAAAGGCGGGACATACGATCACCTATATGATAACATTAACGGGTGGCTCAAAGAGTGCAAATTGTTGCCAGAAAAAACAACGCTAGAAACCTATGTTTGCAGTCTGGACTCTGTGCAATATCGAGTAGTAACGAAAGAGGTACTTGCTTTGTTTAACTGGATTCGACGTTTTGCATCGGGCTTGATAGAGGGTGATGCATGAATGGAGTAATAAAAACAGTAAGACCATACCCAGATGGTAATGGCAGTGGATTCGGCTTTGTACGATCAGACGAAGGTAAAGAGTACTGGTTTAGATATAATAAGAATGACCGATTTTCTTCGGGGAAGAAAGTGACTTTTGATCTTCGTCAAAGTAGAAAAGACCCAAGAAAACAAGATGCGTACAATATTCGCCTCACAGGGCATTATTTGCCCAATGACACATCAAAGTTACTGTCTTCGATTGCGGATGATAAAATCGAAAATACTTCTTTGAAAGTTGAAAAGTATGCGTACATTGCAGACAATCTGAAAGTCAGGGATGAAAAAAAATATTCTGCAGCTGAAATGAACGTGTTAGAAGCTGTTAACTTGAGCCAGAAAACATCGCATTTATGTGCTGGAACTGGAATAGCATTAACGACCACACTTGGTTCGCGTATGGTTGTAGGTCTTGGTTCGGTTAGCGTATTTGAGACAGGGATTATTCTTCACAAACCTTATGGCTTTCCATACATCCCCGGCTCATCAATTAAGGGCGCTTTGCGACACTTGATTATCCGGGAAGCATTTGAAGGTTGTGAAAATTCCGCCATGAGTTGTGAAACTTTTTGCGAAGCATTCGGAACGCAGGAGAATCGCGGAAACTTATTCTTCTATGATGCATATCCTAAATACATTGACAGGCTCGAGCTTGATATTATGAATCCGCATTTTTCAGAATATTACATGAACGGCAAAAGCCCAACAGATACTTACGCACCTACACCTATCAAGTTTTATGCTGTGCCGGCAGGAACAGAATTTACCTTCCGTATTGGCGGTGGGACAGGAACAATGGTAGGTAATGTATCGATACACAGTTGGCTGGAAATGTTGTTAAAGTACTCAGGTCTTGGTGCTAAAACTTCTGTAGGCTACGGGTGGATGAGGCAGTTACAATGAAACAACTATCCATTGCATTCAACGCACCAAATATAAACATACCAATAAACTACCACCATGAAGTACAGAGCTTAATCTATCACCTACTACGTGATGCAGACGATGAAGTGCTTCATGACCACGTTACAGGTGTTGGCATGAGACAATATAAGCTGTTCACATTCAGTTCGCTACGTGGACGCAGCTCAGTTAGAAACAAGCGTATTACATTTGATGAAATATTCTACCTTGATGTTCGTAGTGTACGTGACGTTTTATGTGACAGTCTTGAATCTGCGCTGAAAAAAAGTTCGGAGCTTCAACTATGCGGGCAAGAGCTGACTCTGCATTTTGTAAAAAGCGAAGAACGCACTATCATGGAGAATAAACTGCATATAAAGATGCTATCCCCACTAGAGGTGCACACGACAGATGCAGACAATCGTACTAGCTATTTCACACCGCTGGACCAAGAATTTTCAAAGCAAATAAATGCCAATTTCAAAAGAAAATGGACAGCATACACGGGAAATCCGCCTGTCGGCGATATAGATATTTTAGCAATAAATGTGAGCGCAAAGGACAAGTATGTAACGAGCTATAAAGGAATCTATATCAATGGCTGGCGCGGCGAATATACATTATCAGGGAATCCCGAATATCTAAATTTTCTATATCACGGCGGACTCGGCGCACGAAACTCGGACGGATTTGGTATGTTTGAAGTTATCTCATAAGCTGTGAACGGAAGTACTAAACCATACCTGTGAGGAATTGAAACTTTCCCGAACGTAAACATTTTGCACAAATTTTTATTGCCTAACCTTACCTATGAGGAATTGAATATGATTACGTTGACTACACCACTGCAAAAACTTGAGGAGGTGTTAATAATCTATGGCTTCTCGGCAAGAAACAATGTCGGAACAACAAAATGAAAATAATCTTGAACGTCGTAACACAAAAACATATTTGCATGATTGGGAATCATCATCTCTTCAAAAGATTGATGGAGAATACCACTTGATTGCGGATGGAATATTGACACGAAAAGATTATAACTTGTTATTTGAAAACCCTGAAAAGAAAATGCACCTTCCAGTTGAAAGTACTGAGTGTCTAAATTTACATTCCAACATTGCGTTTTCAAGCAGTTTCTTTAGTTTTGCCGCAAAAAACAATCTCAAAATAAATATGTTTAGCAAATATGGCGAATATGAGGGTGCATTTGTACCCGCGGGACTTCCTGCATCCTCGTCTCTGGTAATGAAGCAAGCTCTTGCATATAATGATACTTCTGAGCGGCTTATGTTTGCTCGGCAATTTGCTTTGGCTGCAGCGCACAATATCAGAGAAAATTTGAAGTACTATACGCGCTACGACTCTGGTGGACGATTATCTAACGCTATTGAAGAAATAGCTGCAATAATGCATATGGAGAAAACTATAGTGAGCGTCTCAGAGTTAATGCTGTTAGAGGGGCGCATTCGTGGAATATACTATATGTGCTTAAATGATATCTTTATGAATGATGATTTTTTATTTGTTAAGCGCACCAAGCGTCCACCAGAAGACCCGTTGAACGCGCTTATTAGTTTTGGTAATGTTGTACTATATCGTCGAATAGCAAAAGAGCTATATAAATCACGATTGGATATACGATTTGGATTCTTGCACGCGACGAATCGTCGACATGAGAGTCTGAATCTTGACATTGCAGAGATTTTCCGACCAGTGATTGTTGATAGAATTATCTTTACTCTGATTAATAAGCACATGATAAGTGCAAAGATGAATTTTGAAAAACTGGAAGGCAATGCGGTATATCTAAATAGTGAAGGTAAGAGAATTTTTATTACAGAGTTTGACAAGAAAATGGCACAGCGACTCAAATATAAGAGTGGTATTGTTAGCTATGAAGGTCTTATCCGCGCTGAAATCCAGAAATTGACCAGATATTTTGACACGGGCGAACCATACAAACCGTATAAGTATTTTTTGTAATAGCGAGGTGTTGAACTATGTTTGTGATTTTGACTTATGATGTAGGACAAAAGCGAGTTTCAAAAGTTATGAAAACCTGCCGTCGATATCTGCAACATGTGCAAAATTCCGTATTCGAGGGCACTATCACCGAGACACGCCTGAACAAACTAAAAGCGGAGCTGGAGAAGATAATTGAAAAAGAAGTCGATAATATTTGCATTTACGAGCTTGCCTCTGTTAAGTATTCCCGTAAAGTGCAGATAGGCGCTGTAGCGGTTTTCGACAATATAATCACTTAAACACATAAAAAAGTCCGTCAATCGATTTGTCCTTATGTTGCAAGGGTTTGCGATGCTTTTAGTGTGTCGTTTTATGCCGAAATTCTATCAAAATCGGGGTTTTTATACCAAAAAGTCCGTCAGTCTTTTTTGTAGTGATGTCAGATATTCATAAATGTGCAACAAAGCCTTGTGTTGCAAGCGATTAGTGCTATATATAGACTTTTGACATTGACGGACTTTTTTGTAGAAAACTATTGTTTTTAACCTCAAAACGTGTATAATCAAAAAAGAAAGCCCGAAATTACTGCTGTTTAACCTTACCTATGAGGAATTGAAACCTGATAAAAACTTGCAGGACTTAGCCAACATGTTCAAGTTTAACCTTACCTATGAGGAATTGAAACCCATTATATAAACCTCTCATGATATAACATTTCACGTTTAACCTTACCTATGAGGAATTGAAACAGCATCTAGCCGTTCGATTTCGATGCTCGCAAGCTCCATGTTTAACCTTACCTATGAGGAATTGAAACCACCCAATTCCACCTCGCAATATCGGCTGCCGGCTGGTTTAACCTTACCTATGAGGAATTGAAACTAACCTTATGTGGAGTTCCAGATCGAAGTTTGAAGCGTTTAACCTTACCTATGAGGAATTGAAACCCAACCACACGATAACAATAAGCAACACTTTTATCTGCAAGTTTAACCTTACCTATGAGGAACAAAGAAATACCGTCACGCTGTTTAATTTCAGTAAGACGGTATAGCTCTATATTATATTTGCATTGCCGGGATGAATAGCCTTGCAGTGACATTGGCGCAATAAGGTGGTAGTATTTTTTGAGTTTCACAATCAATTAATCATCGCGGTTATAGAGCAAAACATGCAGCCAGCATAAGCGATAATTATTTTTTCTAAGAGGTATTGACCTGGGAGTTACTTGAAGGTTTATAATGTAATTAGTGCATTATATTGAACGAATGGAGAACATAATTATGCGAGAAATAATCATAGACGAAGAGTTTGAGCGTATCTTACCGAAACTCGATGAACGAACATACGCAGAGCTTGAAGAAAACATACTGAAATACGGCTGTCGCGAACCTTTAGTGCTGTGGAACGGCATATTAATTGACGGTCATAACAGGTATAAAATACTACAAAAACACGACCTGTCGGTGAACACAATCGACATGGAATTTGATTCCAGAGACGAAGTGCTCATCTGGATTATATCGACGCAAATTGGGCGAAGAAACCTAAATCCTCTACAGCTGAGCTTTTATCGCGGATTGCACTATCATGCAGATAAACGAATTGTCACAAATGCGACGGGAAAAAATCAATATGTAGAAAAAGAGGCTGAAAGTGAGGTTGTTTATCAAAATGATAAACAACCAAAATCACCATCGACGGTTTCGCGACTTGCTGAACAATATAATGTCTCGACAAGCACGATATCAAGAGATTACCAACTTGCAAATGCCATAAACGCCATAGGCGAAATATCGCCTGATGTGAAAATAGACATCCTTTCCGGCAAAACTCATATCAGCAGACGGCAGTTGCAGGAACTCTCATCAGGCCCGAGGGATGCCATTGCCGACATTGTTGATCAAATCAATGATGGCACATTTGAAAGCGGAAAAACCGGAACATCAGGTTCCGGCGAGATGCGAGAATGGGAAGTTCAGTTTAGCAAAATGACAAAAGAGTTCCGCCAAATAATGAGAAGTCACACAGACTCAAATGACATAAAGCCTGTGCGTTCGGCTTTGAAGCAGTATATTGGAATGTTAGAGGAACTATATAAAAGCATGTAGTCGAAGCACTAGGAATCGAAAAATACCGCCTCACCGTGCGACTTCGGTGAGGCGGTGTATTATTTTCACTTACCTGGAAGGTATTTATGAAGGGTGAGGACATGGCACTTCTATCAGACTCCATGCTGATTGTTTTAAAGGGAATGTCATGTTTGTTGCTGATTTCATGTCTGTTATGACCGTCAATTATAATTCCTTCGCATAAAACAAGGGGTTTTCTGCACCCATGCTGTAAAATAGCACGCAAAGATTTTAGAGGTTTCTATTGGTGATTAGTATAACCTTACCCATAAGGACTCAACACAAAAACACCACTGAAAAAACTTAACAAAACTTTAACAAAACATATCAAGAACTGCTTCTTTCAATGTGAAAAATATGTTGATTTTTTCCACAAAACCCGCATTATAGACCGTTGTTTTCAAATTAAATCTTTGCTATTCTTGTATATATGAGGTGTCAGACGAATAATATGCAGGATGAAAAAAGAATAAAGATGATGAAGAAAAGAAAATTTTTCTTGAGTTGGTGGGTAAGCGAGTCAAGTTGAAGCGAAAAGAAATGAATTTGACGCAGGAAAAGTTTGCAAAAAAAGCCGATATCAATCTTAGGCATCTCCAAGATGTTGAAAGTGGGGCTTCATACTCCATAATTTATGTACTCGGAAATATGAGCCTTGCGAGTGGGTGGGCTGTTACGCTTACCTTTACATAGCGCTTGAATGGGGCAAGGCGGTGTACAAAACTCTCAACTAATACTGCCGCATTCGCCGACTTCGTCGGCTCAGTTGCCACCCAAAATTAGTTATGGTCACTCAGATTTAAAAATACTTTCAATTCTTTGCCTACTAAAAGTATACTCTAAGAAACGTTAAAAAGATAGCTGAAAATGTGCACATGACAAAATGTGTAAAAATAACCCATAAATAATCGTTTGTGCGATTTATGTAAAAAAAGGTTGCATTTACTAAAAATGTAGTGTAAACTCTACAAATAAATTTGCCGTTGATGTATCCGACGTACCTGTACGTATCGCACAACAACCTTTATATTGCAAAATGTACTCAATGCACCTACATGCTATCGTTCATAATAATCTAGCGAGCATCAGGGTGATTTTATTATGTATAAGCACCTTTAGTATGAACAATTTGACAAAATATGAGAATGAAAGGGCTATGAGCTAAGTGAGTATGGTCGGCACAGTATTAAAAGACAGATACGAAATAGTCGCTGAACAAGGAAAAGGCGGTATGAGCACGGTTTATTTAGCGCGTGATAGTAACCTTGGTTCATACTGGGCAGTTAAACAGGTTAAAAACACTTCGCATGTAGATATTACGGCGTTTAAAAAAGAAGTTGAATTACTTTCTGGTCTAAACCATTCGGATATTCCCCGTATTGTAGATAAGATAGAAATAAACGATGACTATTTCGTTGTTATGGACTTCATCAACGGAATTACTTTAAAAAAGAAAGTATCAACAGAAGGTTCACTACCCGAAAGCGATGTTGTTACATGGGCAAAGATGCTCTGCGAAGTTCTAATTTACTTGCATACTGTAAAAGAAAATCCCATTGTTTATAGAGACATGAAACCGGACAACATTATGCTAACCGAGTCGGGGCGAATCAAATTAATCGACTTTGGTATTGCCAAAGAGTGCAGGCGTGGTGAGGTTCAGAATAGCGGAAATATCGGGACAAAAGGTTATGCTGCTCCTGAGCAGTATAAGGGAGCATCGAACATTTTTGATGAGAGAACAGATATATATGGACTGGGTGCCACCCTCTTTTTCCTCGTCACCGGGCAGGTTCCGGGCAAACCACCAAATGCAGTAGAACCAGTCAGGCAAGTTAACCCGACATTGTCGGAAGGCTTAGAATATATAATAGACAAGTGTATGCGCAACAATCCTGACGAGAGATATAATAATTGCGAAGAACTACTTGCTGACCTAATAGACATTGATCTTCTGACGTCGAAATACAGAAGAGTTATAAGAAAACGGCTAATGCGATTTGTTTGTAGTTTTTCACTTTGCATTATTTTTGCGGTTACGGCATTGGTTGGATATTCCGGTCGTGAAAGCGAGAGAAGAGATAATTTCCAAATTGCGTGGGAAAACGCTATTGTATATAGGAATCAAGCTGTTATATATAGAGAGAACGATGATGGTTCAGGAGCAAACACAGCGCTCAGACGAGCTGGTGAAGAGTTGCGAGTGGCCATATCGAACCAACCATCAGAGGTGCGGGCGTACTTGATGTTGTTTGATATATTGCTCCCTCACAATGATGCTGTTGACCATGTTGGTGAAACACAACGTGCTATTGAAACGATTAGAGCTTTCGTAGACAATCCGGCATCTCCTATACATAACAACGCAGAAATTCTGCATCGTCTTGTAATAAGTAGTTTAGATTATCGTTTCACGGATGGAGCATTTGCAAGATATGCCTTGACATACATTGAGACAATAAAGCAAAGCACCGATTACATAAATGGAAGTTATTCGTTTAGAAATGAGATAGACAATCTTGGTGTGCTTGCGATGTTCTTATCAGAGGGAAGAGCAATGCAAGACTTCCCGACACTGAACGCAGCACTTTTAGATTTGGAATATAACACAACACAGTCACTCGCACTTTCACCTGACGATAGGCTAAACAACTACTATGTAATAATTGGTATATACAGTCGCTACCCAAATGATTTGGAAAATGCACATTACAACATCAACAGAATTGGTCGGCTTGCAAAAGATATTATTGATATAAATGCAGCATCTGAAACCTTGGAGTTTAGCAACATCATACCCATGTATGAAATAATTGCAACAACACTTTATGATCGAGGGGTTGTGGTGTCTGATGTAGAGCAGAGGTATCAGTACTTTAGAGAATCATTAGAGTGGTTTGGTTTTTTGGAGGACTTAAGTGCGGATTTGAGTGAGCCTGTAGAGATGAAGAGAGCCAATGCTCACAGAGCACTCTTTGAAACATATACCAGCATAGAGGGGCAAGACAATATCGACAGTCGAATTTTATCGTATCTGGCCAGGGCTCAAGAAATATATTATGAAATTTTGCAAAGGAATCCGGAAAACTTTATTGCACAAGTAAATGTAACGCTTGCCTATTTGCAAGGAGAGTTAATACGACCTTCAGATGAAAGAAATTTTGCAAATGCTATGTCTGCATATGAGAGGGTTTTGGTCATGAGAAACGAAAACAGAAATCTGACGACAGCCCAGCTAACCTTATTTAGCTCCCTCAGACAACAAATGATCAACGCAGGATTGGAGGCGTAGATTGTGAACGAAGCTTTATTATATGGTGGTATAACCTTAGCAATAGTTTTATTTATATTATCAGTAGTGTTGTTTTTTACTCAAAATATCATAGATGTTATGAAGTACTACATGAAAATTAAAGGAAAAAAGATTATAAGTGCTGGGTATGTGCCCACAGCGACCTCGAAACCATCGTCAAACAGTATTCAAGAAAAGCAAAGCAAACCTCTACCTGAAAAGAACCCAGAAAATTTAGCGGCACTCTATGACCCGGATATGACACAACTATTAGAAAGAGGACAAGATACTGAGTTGCTCAGAGGGGCTCAAGAGTACGCAACGGCTCTGCTTGAAGCAGAAGATAGCACACAGATTTTGCCGCGTATTTAACATAAATTAAAATATGATATAGGGGAAATAAGCATGAAAAAAGCAGGAAAGAGATTTAAGTTGTTTAATAATGTGAAAAAACGCTATAACATCAAAAGCACAGTCGTGCCCGTGATGATAGCGGTATTTGCGATTTCTGTGATGATAAACATTGCTGATGATGTGTATGATTTTGGCTTATTGAGGTCTGATAATGATGATTACACATATACTACACAACAAAGCGAGGATGCATCTGAGGAGTATGATGCTGATGAATTAGAGCCAGGCAGCGAAGGTTATACATATACGCCACAAGATGAGACTCCAGATGTGACAGCTTCATCGGAGCCATCGGAGTATTATGTGGGTATAGTCAGTGCGGCATTTGCTGTGGATTCTGTAACTATTGCGTCTGATAATGAGGAAGATGAAACGCGTGCAACTCATGGAGATACTGTGACAGTTACTCTTACAACGAATGGAGCGCTGGGAGACGTCGAAGTGGAGAATGCTGTTATTGCCGGTATTTCTGTTGGCGCTACGGTATGTGAAAACGGCGAAACTTGGACAATGGTATATACGCTTGGAACAGACTCGGATCAGGTTGTTGCTGATGGTGACGAGATTACTTTTAGCTTTGATATATTTTATGATTCAAACCTATTGTATAGTAAAGATCAAGATGATGCCAGCAACTATGTGGAATATGTTGAGCGGTCTGTTGTGATAACCGATGTTTCATTTGTGTCTATTCCCGCTCCCTCAGATTATGTGGTTATCGGAAGCACAATGGAGCTGACTTTTGAAACAAATGTACCAGCTAACATCATATATGCAACTATTGCAGGCGTACCAGTTACTCCAATCAGTCATGGCGGCATTCCCGAAGTTTGGACTGTAACGCATACGATTTCTGCTGGTGAAGTTGACAGCAATACGAGCATCCCCTTCACCATTCGAGCAATTGCGCTTGGTGTTGGTGCGGAAGATTACAGCAGATATACAATAACAGAAGCAGATACCCCACCAATCACGTTCCTTGATCCACTAGCTATAAGTAGCATATCTTTTACATCGGACAATCAGCCATATTATTCGCTTGCAAGCAACGGCAGTGAATTGATTCTGACATTCACAACAGCAAACCCTGTAGACATTGACAGTATAGAAATTGCCGGGCAATCCCTTAATCCAGAAATCGCTACAAGTCTCGATGATGAGGGGATGGTTTGGACTGTTACGTATGAGATACCATCACCTAGTTCACTGAGCAACGATACAGATATAGCGTTTGAGGTGATCGTGAGGGATGGTGCTGGACAGACTATCATCATAGATGAAACACATACTCTTCTGGCTGATACTATTAGATATTTCGCTCCGATAGATGTAATAGTTGGTCCATACTTTATATCAGATAATGACAATGGTTTTGATCGAGCTAAAGCCGGGGATGAACTAATTTTGGAATTTACCACGTCACGCCCTTTGATGATTACTTGTGCCACTACACCAACGTTAGTTACGGCACTAACTGTGACAATTGCTGGACAACCTATTGCGCCTGAAGACATTAGAAGTGTGAATAATGAGGGAGTGATTTGGACTATTAGATATATGATACCGTATGGTGTAATAACCGACGGTTCAGACATTGAGTTTGTAGTAACTATGAGTGATAATGCTGGAAATGAAACTATAGTAACAGAAGTAGATGCGGTAACACCGTCAATAGAATACTTTGGTAGTATTGTAATCTCTGACCTAACGTTTCGTTCCGGCAATGACAATTCGTGGTATTTAGCAAAAGATAGTAATACGTTAACGATATCTTTCAGAACAAGCAGAGAAGTAAGCATAGTCTCTCTCGGAACAAACATTGCGGGCACACTTGTTAATTACAGTAGTCGAGACAACGACAATATACACTGGACTATAACACGCACAATTATGCCTGGGGACTTTTACAGTAGTGGAAATGTAGACTTTCGTTTCGAGATAATTGATGGTGCAGGGAATCGTGCGATTAAAACGCACGACCACACGGAACCAAGGGTAAAGTATTATGCCCCGATAGTTGTGAGTGGGGAATCATTTGAATCGAACAATATAGTCGATGGTATATCTGTTAGTCATCTTGCAAGAGACGGCAATGACCTAATTCTAAGGTTTACCACGTCAAATCCTATAAACAACATAGCTATTGGCGACATAGAAATTGCCGGACGAACTCCTGCTCCTGGGAATGTTAATATTACAAGTGACAATGATAGGATGAACTGGATTATCAGATATACAATAAGGGCAAATAGAATACCACCTATAGTTCATAATACTACTATAGAGTTTAGTGTGGATATGGAGGACGCTGCCGGAAATAAATACGAATTAACGGAAAATGCTCCACTTTTATCGCCGGTTACATACTTTGCTCCGATAATTATAAATAACATATCGTTTGTATCAGGCAACACCACCACGCCAAATTCATATAGGTTAGCAAGAAATGGTGATGTGCTAACATTAAGATTTAATACAAGCCATCCTGTGAATCGACCACATGTAACAATTGCTGGACAAGCACCAAATACCCTTGATAGCATCGGAAACAACCACATGTATTGGATAGCCACATTCAGAGTGGAAAACATCCAACTGCCAGATAATACGGACATAAGATTTACTGCGACTGCTAGAGATATTGCAGGGAATGAATCTGCTACAATAACAGAAACAACACGGGTAGATACGAGTAGAGTAAGATATTTTGCTCCCATAGTGATAAACAACTTATCTTTTTCATCGAACAATCCGGCAAGTGCATCGTTTGCCAGAATTGGAGATGTGGTAACGCTTACATTTAGCACTACACATCCGGTGAATCTCAGCAATGTCACAGTAGCGGGTGTGCCTGCTACAGCCACAAGTGCAAACAATAATAGGATGTCATGGACGATTACACATAATGTGACGGGTTGGAACATATCTAACCAAGGAGCTATAAGTTTCACTTTCACAGCGAATGATGACGCCGGAAATGTTCCTGTAACAACACAAAATACAGCAGCAACCTTGGTGAGCTATTTTGCACCAATAGAGGTTAGTAATGTTAGAGTAGAAACTAGCAATGTAAACGATGGCAATAGATTTGCAAGAGATGATGATATGGTTACGATAACATTCCAAACAAATCATGCGGTCACTATATCAAATGCGAGGATAGCCGAAAACGCTATCGGCGCTGCAGGCATTACGTCTACAGCTGGGGGCACATCATACAATCACACTATAAGACGTGCTTTGCAAAACGGCGATCTCCCAGATCTTGCCACAGTCACTTTTAGCTTTAGTGTTGACGACGCAGCGAGAAACGCCACGGTTAGCGGAGCATATAATGCTATCGGGGTCACGAATAGGATTCAATATTTTGCGCCGATTACCGCAGATGTATCAATAAGGTCTGACGGCAACAACACAGCATTTGCAAATAACGGGACATCAATAATTGTAGATGTTGAAACAAACCATGATGCGAGTGTAGCACAGGCCACGATTTTTAACAGAGTAACTGAAAATGCAGGGAACGGTACACAAAATCTGACAGTCACGTATACCATTGATGAAAATGAGTTTGTAATTGAAGAAGGCATAGTACCGTTTGAAATTAATATAACAGACGTGGCTGGAAACATGTTGCTTGTTAACGAAACAAATGACACTGCAAGAAGTAGCGTAATATATGATCGCACCCCACCGACGATAAGATTTATGCCGGATTTTAGTGGCTTTATCAACGAAGGAATAGTATACAACATTATCTTTGAAGATAATAACCCGATGGGACTTTGTGGCGATGGAATTTCATTAACACACAATGGCGTAGAGTTAATTACTGATGAACACCGTGCTGATGCAGGCGGAAGTCCATCATTTGCAAAAGAATTATTATTGTATGAAGAAGGTGAACATACCATCAGGGCTACCGCTGTTGACCTTGCCGGAAACGAAGTCCCCCAAGCTACGGAAGCACGGATTGTTATAATCAGAGAAAGTCCGACGATACATTCCGTAATGATTGATATGACCGACAACGTTACTCCGGTATTCAAAAGCGGATTGTTACCACGTCAACTGTTTGATATCGACTCAACTGTAGTGGATGAGTATGGCGTACCCTTTATTAGAGAAATCATAGCCAGAGTAAATGACGACATTTGGGATTTATATGCTCCGCTTGTCGATGAAGGCAGGAAGACAATACATCTCACAGTTGAAGACATGGCAGGCAACTCTGCAAGCATAACATCTGAAGTTTATATCAGAAAGACACCACCTGAGCCAATTATTGTGGATAGTGTAACAAATAGGGCTCTTGACTTGGGTGCAAATGAAGACTTTATTGAAGCAATGTCACTTACCATCGGATTAAGAGACTTAAGAATAGGCGGGCAAATGCCCGACAGATTTACGAAGCTACAACTCGTAGATGAAAATGACAATGTTGTGGTAGACGTTTTAGCTACTATAATCCCCAACGGAAACGGACAATTTGTGGTGCCTGTCGATGTGCTAGGGCAATACAGAATTGTAGCGGAAGCTGTATGTGATGCACTTGCAATCAGTGAACTTGATACAGATGGTAACGAAACAGGTATCTTGGTATTCTCCTTTACATTGAGAGATAGATCACTTTTACAAAGATTCGTTGAGAATACCCCACTGCTCTACTCATCAATTGCATTTTTCGTACTACTCATAGGTGGATTTATGTGGTTCATTATCGCAAAGAAACGCAAGCGAGATGAGAACGAAGAAGCAAAACTCAATTCAAAAATTGTGTAGCAAGTAAATATTGGGACATTAATAATTATTAAAGCGAGAATCTGCTATGACTGAACAAAGTAAAAATGAATTAATATCACAATTAAAGCAGGAAGTACAGAACCATGTGGAGTTGACGGCTCTCTCGGATGATGAACTTCAAGCACTTGCGGAAGGGTCTCTTGAGCAAAAAGTCGAGTGGGCTAGAGAGAATAATCCGGCAGCGTACAGGGAGCTATCAACAATAAACTTTCGCGAAAAACAAGCGATTATTGGTGCTGTATATGAGTCTGTTCGTGGTCTGGGCGTACTAGGTCGTATAGTTGCAGACACGGATGTTACTGAAGTCATGATAAACGGCTATGAGGATATTTTCATAGAAAAAGCCGGACGCTTGTTTAAGATGGACGCTCGTTTTGAAAGTCGCCGTGAGCTGGAAATAATCATCACTAAATTTGTATCAATGGCTGGGCGTCAGGTCAATGAAAGTGAGCCAATAGTCGATACTCGCCTGGAGGATGGTTCTCGTGTTAACGTTGTTATGCCGCCAATCGCACTAAATGGACCTATCGTAACTATACGTCGATTTCCAAAAGAGGCGATGACTGTGCAAAAACTCATTGACTTTGGATCGATAACACCGGATATTGCTAAAGTACTGGAGTTACTGGTCAAGTGCAAATACAATGTCTTTATCAGCGGAGGTACAGGTAGTGGTAAGACAACATTTCTAAATGCATTATCAAACTTTATTCCTCGTGATGAGCGTGTCATAACAATCGAAGACTCTGCCGAGTTACAAATCAAGAATATAGATAACCTCGTCAGACTAGAAACGCGTAATGCAGGACCAGATGGAAGTGGTGAAATATCTATTCGAGACCTGATAAAATCTGCATTGCGTATGCGTCCGGAAAGAGTAGTCGTCGGCGAGGTGCGTAGCGCAGAAGCACTAGACATGTTACAAGCTATGAACACCGGACATGACGGATCACTTTCGACAGGACACGCAAACTCCACTAGCGACATGTTGAGTCGCTTAGAAACAATGGTGTTGCAAGGTGCAGAACTGCCACTTGATGCAATACGACAGCAAATAGCATCTGCTCTTGATATCATAATACATCTATCACGCCTGCGTGATAAGAGCAGAAAAACAGTGGAAATCGTCGAGATTCTCAACTACGACCAAGCCACTCGCACAATTAAGGTTAATCCACTTTACGAGTTTGTTGAGGATGAAAAAACAACGACCAAGAAAGTCTCAGGGGCGTTAACTCGCACAAAAAACAAGATGATAAACGTAGATAAACTAATTGCCGCCGGCGAAAGCACGGTAATATAACCAAAACATAGGAGAGAAGCGAGCGTGGAAAGTAATTTATTTGCACAAAAGGAAGTAAACGCACAAGCTCAAGGACATGTTCAGCCACATCAAGTATACAACAGAGCTGATGTGCCGAATTACAAGCGCAGTCCGTCAGGGATAGTAGACCATTTAGTTGCATTTGTCATGGGTGCGGTTGCTGGTTTTGCAGTGCTATTTATATTTTATAATATAATTATACTTTCGATTGTCGGTGGGGCTATAGTTGGGATTGTAAATATATTTATTGCATCTCGTACTGCTGTGAAAAAGAGAAAAACCAGACTACGTCTTCAGTTTTTTGATTTGCTTGAAGCAATGTCTGTTGCAATGAGAGCAGGAAATCCCATGCTAAAATCGCTACAAAGTGCACGAGAGGATTTGGTGTTGATTCACCCGGAAGGTAGTGACATTATTGTAGAGCTTGATGCCATCATTGGTAAATTTAATAATGCTGTACCACTCTCAGAAACCTTTGAAGACCTGGCTCTGCGAAGCGGGCTTGAGGACATTAAGAGTTTTGCATCGGTCTATGCAACCATCGAGGGCAAATCAAGCAGAGCTGATGAGATTATAAAAGAAACTCAACAGATCATATCGGATAAAATGGAAATAGAGATGGAAATAGACACGATGATGACCGCAGCAAAGTCCGAGGTCAACATAATGCTAGTTATGCCACTTGTAATCCTTGGAGTTATTGGTTATGCCGGAGCTGGCTTTATGGATGCAATTTATACGACTGTAGGAGGACGTATTGTAGCGACTGTGAGTCTGATGATATTCATAATGTGCTATATAATGGCTCGCAAGTTTAGTGAAGTGAAAGTGTGAGGTTAGAATATGTGGATTATAGCGATACAAGTAATTGCCACAGTGCTTATGCTGACTTGGATTATACTTTTGACTATGGTAAGTCGTGAGGACTGGGTTATAGCAGGGTATAACAAAGTGTTAGATAATATCCGTGCCATTGAAAAATTAAGAGCAAAGGATGCGGAAAAGCTGATTAAACTCGATCAACACCAGGGGTTTTCATATAAGATAATGAAATTGTTTCTTGGCGGCAATTCATCAAAGGAGATAAGTAAGCTAGAGCGCAGTAATGAGCGTTTGCAACGCAGTAGTCTCAAAGGTATAAATGTATTTATTATGCCGGGCTATGTATTACAACGTAAGTACAAAAAAATTGGTGAAAGCTCTATATATAGGACAATTCTGACAAAATGTCGTGAGCTTTACGGCAGAAAGCATGCACGAAACAAATCACTTGAATTAGTTGCGGGAATCCTCTCATACCCAATCATCGGGATATCTGCTTCGTTAGGTCTTGGGATATTAATCTTAGGAGCGGGGAATTTTACAGCTGGGCTGGCAATTATCGGGTTTGGCAGTATCATTGTTTTGGTGGTTGTGTATGCGCTGTATGACGAGCTAGGTGATAAGTTAAACAAGCGACACGACGCAATACAAAGACAGTTTCCTAATGTTGTTTCAAAGCTAGCGTTGCTTGTAACGTCTGGAATGATTATGGATAGAGCCTGGCAGGAAACAGCTGGCAGCAACGAAGGTGAGCTATATGTAGAAATGCGAAGAACGAGCGAAGAATTGACGCAAAACATTTCTCCGGAAGATGCATATGCTGGATTTCTTAATCGTTGTAACACTAAAGAGACATCAAAGCTTGCTTCGGCAATTATGCAAAATCTTTCCAAGGGTAATGCAGAAATCGGTCACCTTCTTAAAGATATGGCTTACGAAGCGTGGCAGGAACGTCGCCATACAGCAAAACGTGATGCTGAAAAAGCAAACTCAAAACTTATGATACCTACAATGCTTTTGTTGCTTGCAATACTTGTGATGATAATGGTGCCTGTCGCTATGAATTTCACAAACCTCTAAATAAACGTTGTTTACTTAGTGTTTGATATGTAAAATTTTGAAGAAAGGAGGATTACGCAATGTTGAAAAAACTACGTAACTTGCCACTGTCAGCGTATCTTTTCACTAAAGGGTTAATTTCTGATATCAAAAATGATGAGCGTGGGCTCTCAGGTGTCGTTGTTGCGATATTGCTAATTTTGGTAGCGGTCTTAGCAGTAGTGATGATTTGGGGATTCTTAGGCGGATGGCTTGCCGACTTGTGGGAAACTATTGTTGGTGAAGCAGGGAATATTAATTAGTATTCCACGTTATGAAGGAGGATGGTTGTTTTGAAACAGATAAGAAAGAATTCTTTGAAACGGCAAGGTGATGCTGTGGAAAAGCAACCATCATTTTCCCGTCGTTATTGAATTATTTGGAAAGAAGCACGAAACTGAGGATGGACAAATGAAGAAAGTAGCAATATATGCACATTAGTAGAGAATAGGATGGCAACTGTGAAACAGAAAAAAAATATTTTTAAAGACGATAGGGGAGATGCTGTGGTCGAAGCGACCATCCTCTTTCCCATAATGATAATGATTTTTGCGGCACTCGTATTACTTGCCATGTACTTGCCAACACGTGCATCATTACAACGTGCAACTCAATTTGCGGCAACGGCTGTTGCCACAGAAATGGGTGGTACATGGATATATTTTGACGAGAATGCTATGTCGCACGGTTGGCGTAGTGGAAGTGAACTTCGCAACGTTTATAGGGTGTTACTTTCAGGAACAGGTGAAGATTATCGGGGCAAAGCTGAATTTGCAGGAAGACAAGCAGCGGAAGGTTTTGTGGGACCACAATTTGGTACTTTGACTGTAGATGCTGATATAGTTAATTCTGTCGTTTTCAGCGAAGTCGTAGTTACGGCAACTCGATCAATACCTCTAGGGGATGTAGTAGATTTATCTTTCGTTGGATTTCCTACAGTCTTGGAAATCAGTGCAACATCATCTGCTGTGGTTGTAGATGGTGCTGGATTTATCCGAAATTTAGACCTTGCGGAAGATTTTGCAGACCGTATTGTCAAGTTGGTTAGTCAAGCATTAGTATTTCCAACACTTTTTTCGATTGCAACTTAGTATTCCATTCTTGAAATACTAGAAATAGCGAGATTTATATAAACATTTATAGATTGGAGCACCAAGTGTATGAAAATAAAGAAACTTTTTAGTGATATTAAGGGTGGAGTAACGGTGATGGTGACATTACTTATAATTCCTTCAATACTGGTGAGTGGAACAGCACTTGACTTGGCACGTATTTATTCGACACGTAGTGCTACAGAAAATGCAAATCAACTTGCTGCAAATGCAATACTGACGCAGTACGATGCACTTTTGAAAGATGTATATGGGCTATTTGCGGTCATGGAAGATGACCCGATTCTTGGTTCAATGCTTGTGGATTATATCAACCTGGCAGTTCTAGGTGTAGATGGGCAAAGTAATGCTCTAGGAACATTTAGACATTTTCAAGGTTCGGTTCAACCACCGAATGTCGAATTTGCACACGGTCAACATCTGGAAAACACCGAGGTATTGCGTCGTCAGATTGAAGAGTATATGATGTTACGCGGACCAATAATATTACTCGATGATATCAAAATACTTGGTATTCTTGATAGCTTTGCGAAACTTGCTATTGACAATAGAACTATTCGGATAAAACAGGAGATTGATTATAAAATAAGTGACCTTGAAGATTATTACAGGCGAATATTTATAAACATTAACAATATTCATGATTATATGAGCGTCATGAATCCAATGCTAGAAGATGTCAACAGGAGCTTGGATTCGATAAACCATCAACTTAGCCTGTTACAGAGCACACGTGAAGACTGGAGAGACGCATTTGACTCTGATAGTGATGATAGGCTACATCTAATGAGTGACTTAGAGAACAAGCATGGAGGCATTATAGCAAACATAAGAAATTTGACAAGTGGGGGAAGTGTCAACAGAAACTGGGTGGATGGCAGACGTAACAATGATACTTGGATACCTGGTTATTGGGGAAACAGCATTCCTGCCAACCCTGTTCTCAATACAGCCGTGGGCAATATACGTGGTCTGATTAACTCAATTAATACAGAATTTGGACGTATGTTCGCAAATAGTGTGAGAGCAGATGAGGTAGCTCGCAACATTCAGGAAAGGGTTCCGGCACTTGAGAGTAGTCTTGCAAACTCATCAGATGCACTAAGAACTGGATTGACGACACCGGCTGGAGATTCAGCGATGGACTTCTATAGAAAAATTGAGTCATTTAATGTTACGACTATGACTGAAGCCTTTATGAATAGCAATGCTGTAGTCATAGGTAGTGTGGAAGATTTGTTGGATAATATCGGATATGGGCAAAGAGGTACAGATTTGATATTAACTGCTACAGAACTCGGAAACTTATCAACTGTAAGATTTCCCGTCAACAGATACATCACAAATAGAACGGCAGACGTGGTTGTTAACGACGGATTGCGTGCGTTGTCAAATTTGTCGCCAAACCAATATTGGATTTTTACAGAGCCGCTGTTGCGCTTTAACAATGCGACATTTAATGCATATGGTAATGGGAGTTTTTATGATTTACTGAATGAGTGGTATGGTGAAGATGGTGATGGTGCACAAAAAAATAGTGCAAGATCATCTATACGTGCTTTGCGTAGAGCTGCTCAGCAATTATTCAATAGGTTGACATTTACGCCCAGAGGTGCTGGGTACTTTGATGTTGCTTACGGTGATGATGGAAATTGGTTTAGTGGAGATTGGTATCAAGATGGAAGCACGAGCAATGCGCTTGATGATAATGGGCAATTTGATCAACTATCGAATTCTAGTCTCGCAGGAGACATTGCAAATAATCTTCTACTAATTGCATATGGCACTCAAATGTTTTCTAATTTCACAACATCTGGAAGTGGCTCTGACAAAACGATATCAGGGGCATCGCTTAATACGGATATAAATTATTTCTTTCAATCTGAGCAGGAATTTATGTTTACCGGAAATCTTAATAGCTCACGTTTGAATGTACTCGCTGTCTCAGGTGTAATACTTTTGATACGTTTTGTATTCAATTATATATCTACATTTATCATATCTGAAATTAGAGATACACTTAATGGGATTAGAAAAGCCTTTCCGAAGTGGGGGTTCTTGATTGCTGAACTTGCTCGGTTTGGATGGGCACTTGCTGAATCAGCAGTAGATGTGGTTGCATTGGTGAGTAGACAAGATGTACCATTAATTAAGCTAAAAGAAGAGCAATGGTTTTTGGGACTCAGTTTTGGAGCTTTGCGTAAGCTAGGTGTTCAAGCATCGAACAGCTTGATTGTTGATGCCGGTCATGCAATGGATGTTGAGCTAGGATTCTTTGAGGATGCTATAGATGCAGTACTGAAGTATAAGGATGATGAAGCATTTAAACTGATAGATACACCTTTTGGTGAAGTGGTGACAGTAGGCGGTGGCGATATCAAATTTAAGCCAGAAACAATGTTAGACATAAGCTATGATCAATATGTGTTTGTTCTATTAATGTTCATAAGTAGTGATACCTTAGCTGAAAGAATTGCAAGATTAATATCACTAAACATGACAAACAAAAGGAATAGTGTATTTGATCCAGGTATAGAGATTCGGGGTAGTGAAAGTGCTATGGCAGGTGTCGAGATGTTCGATTTATCAAGAGCTATAACAGATTTCACCATTACAACCACTGTGGATATGAGAATGTTATTTATAGCATCGCAACTTGCAGAGCGTGGGTTGCAAGGAGGTACAATGCTTATAGAAGTGACAAATTATGGGGGATACTGATTATGATTGAGTCAAATGCAGGACTTCTTTATACGATGAGCTATTTGATTATTCCTATAATTATAGTTTTTGTAATTCTTTTTGTAATAATTATGAAAAGAGTTACAAAAATATCGAAAGATAATAGCATACCAATGGAAGCAGTGCTGTTTTGTTTTGTTTCAAGAGGCAGATCTGATCGAAGCCTTTCGAAATCAAGAATAAGTAGAGATATACCTAATCTAGATAAATTTGGACACCTAATACCCAAAAGAGGAGGACGAATTTATAGTCATAGGAATAAGTACGCATATGTTCCTGCGGTAGTTGTGACAGTAAATGGCGAAACCAGATTGGTCATATCTATTGGAAATTCAGATCGTCGTTTATCTGAGCAAGATTTAGGAAAGACAGTGAACATTTTGTACAGAAGAGTGGGAGGTTACCAAACTTTTGTAATTAAAGATGTCAATCGATAGCTAGGTGAATTGAAACAATAATTTGTGAATGGAGAAGCAAAAATGAAGAGATTAAACATGTTAACAAGTATATTATGTCTGGTGACTATTTTTGCGATGGTGACAGGGTGCACATCTGCAAATAATCAGTACGGTGCACAGACGGATGAGATAAGTCAAGAGACAACTGAACGAGATGTAATTGAAAGCACGCCGTATGATTTGGAAATTACAGAGGATGAAGAATCTAGCAGTTTGCAAGATAATCGAGAAGACAGAGTAACCAATACAATAACTCCTATAGACGGGCGACCTATTGAGATATTCCAAACTCTTGATGATAACCCTGCATCGACTGTAGCAGAACTAGAGGTGCTATTTGGTGTGCCTGCTGAAGTTTACGATATAACAGATCGCGGATTAATGAATATGCGTATTCAGTTTGACGAATCTTCTCATGTGCAGTTCAATGTATATCCCGAAGATCACGTCAGACAAGGAAGCATTGTTGACGGAAGACTTCGCTTTGTTGGACAAGCTCAAATATTTTATGACACATCTCTTACATTTCCGGATGACACGCATGAATTCATTCTTGGAGTTGTAGATATGGCTAGAGAATATGAACCTGACAACCAATTTAGAAGAAATGAAGTGGCACATGATTTGGTGGCAGAGTTTTTAGACAATGAAGGCTTTAGAGTAGATTGGTCATTTGATAGTGGTTTTTCAGAGCAAAGAATATGGTCTGATGGTAACCATATAATTGCACAACGGGAACCAGGTGTTTTCTTAATTTTATTCAATGATGTTATACATGGTGCGTGGACATTTTTTAGGTAATGAAGGTTACAAAAATTTAGATAAGCAGGACAACCTAATGATTACTCATGCGTGGCCACAATGTATTGCTACAATGCATGGGACTGGAAAACTATAGAGAGAGGATCAATTTTAAATGCGTAAGGATGAAAATGGGCATATAGTTGTGGAAACAGTCGGTGCGTTTATACCGTTTGTGTTGCTTGTTATATCCATATTAAGTTTAGTGCAGCTAACGGCAACACAGGCACGCGTACATAGTGCTTTAACACAAACAGCTCTGACAATTTCAAAATATAGTTATGTCGTGGAACTGACTAGTGGCGGCACGAGTGTTGCGGATATTGATTTGGTGCACGCGCAACTTTTATCACAAATATCCGGTGAGGGTGCTCATGCTCCGCCTTTCGCAACTCCATCAGTTGCAGTTGCATGGCTTGGTGACGGTGGAGTTTCGGACACCTTGATAAGAACATTGATGAATAGATTCCTGCAAGAGGATGGTATGTCAGGTCATGAGTACCTACTCAGTGCGCATGTTCTAGGTGGGATTGATGGGCTGGATTTTACAGGAAGTGTAATAATCGACTCTGATGAGAACATCATTCTAACTGTGACATATAGAATTGCATATACATTTGGTGCACTTCCACTGCCGTTACCTAACCCCTATCTGACGGTGACGCAAACAGCAATGACGAGAGCTTGGCTTGGAGGGAGTGGAGAGGGATATAAATGATAAACAAAGACAAACTGAAGTCACTTTGGCCTTACTCTGGACTTCCTGTTGTGATAGCTGTATTGCTATTGTTTCAAGTAGGCACATTTGACGCTTTTTACATTTTACAGTCAGGGTTACTCTTGGTTTTTGGATACATCATAGCGGTGTTGGATTTTCAAACAAAAAAAATACCAAACAAGCTTGTGTTGGCAATGCTTGGTGCGTGGATAATTATAGTTGTGCCGCAGTTGTTTTTTAATATAGACGCTACCATTTATTTATTAATTGATTCACTTATTGGATTTGTTATCGCAGGTGGGATGTTTTTATTGGTCTACCTCATAAGTCGTAGGGGACTTGGTGGTGGCGATGTCAAGTTTATGGCAGTAGCGGGGCTATATCTGGGTATGAGTGGAGTTCTTCCAGCTATGCTGGTTGGTTCAGTTCTTGCAGGACTAACGGGTTTTGTATTGATACTGATAAAAAAGATTGGACGAAAAGATGCCATACCACTTGCGCCATTTTTATATGTAGGTATATTAGCAACAATATTTTTTGTATAAGCGAGGAGGGGGTAATCAATTGAATCGCTCAGTTCGTATATTAGTGGTCATATTGTGCATAGCTTTGCTTGGTGTATCTTGGCTTGTAGCTGTGACAATGCAATCTGATCTTGAAAGGCAAACAGGACTATATAATGAGGCAATGGAGCTTCTAGAGGATGGGTTATATATTCGTGCCTATCCATTACTTGAGGAGGCTATCGATTTTAACACAGAGGAAACATTTAGAATAGAAGAAATTCTAAAAGATGTATATTTGAACTTAATTGATCAATCAGGATTTCGTCGTAGATATATGGACTTACTAAGCAGACAGATGGACAGAGCTGACGCACCACCTGAAGTGTTTATGGAAGCGGCTATGTTCCATCTCAGTAACAGGCGTTTACAAGATGCTTTGGCGGTTCTCAGAGATGGGATAGAAAAAACTGGAAGCGAACAGCTTATAACTCTGTATGAAGAGGAGCGTTATGCTTTTCGAAATATTCGAACACAACTTGAATACATAATGGAAGGGCATAATGCGACATTTCAGATAAAAAACGAAGGTCTTTGGGGTGTTGCAGGGGCAGATGGTTCTATACTCGTGCCATACAGATTTGATGAAATCAGTACGTTTTCGGGAGACAGAGCATTTGTTATGAGTGATGGCGAAGTCTTTGCCGTAGACCGCAGGGGCAACCGCATCTTGAAATTGCACGAGAATGTCACGGAGATTGGAAATTTTGCTGATAATAGATTAACGTTGATGATAGATGGCAGGTGGCATCGTGCGACCTCAGAACTTGAGGTTGGAGCCACATATTTTGATATGATAGGTATGCACTCTAGCGGTAATGCAGCAGCAATGCAAGGCGGTAGATGGGGAGTTATTGACAGTTCTGCTCAATGGATTATCCCCGCCGAGCATGGTGAAGTAATAATGGATGAGCTTGGTCGTGCTTATGGTCAAGGTGCGGTTTTTGTCAGAAATGGAAACGCAGTAACTCTTCTTGTAGACGGCGAGCGCGTAGGAGGAACTTTTGAAGATGCAAGACCATTTGGAGAAGAAAACTTCGCGGCAGTCAAGAATAATGGTTTGTGGGGATTTATAAATACATCAGGCGAGTTAGTGATAAGCTATCAATTTGAAGATGCGCGGTCATTTGGACAACACTTGGCAGCAGTGCAAATAGGAGATTATTGGGGTTACATTAACTTGTTAGGTGATGTGGTCATCGAGCCGGAATTTTTGGAAGCAAAGAGCTTTAATGGTGGCAGTGCTCCGGTTCTCACGGAAAGCGGGTGGCAATTTATAGCTCTCATTGAATATGTTGGTGTTGCTGGTGGTGGACTATTCTAACTTTTTTTGGGGGATTGTATTCGTGCAAGATTAGTAGTTTCATTTTCCGCAGACGTATATGTGGCGGGACATTATAAAATATTTACAGAGGATGATGTATGGAGTTTCTATATGACGGAATTTGTCTAAAAAATGGACGAGCCACCAACATGGATAGCATTTTGCTTTCGAAGCGACAGATATTAGACAAAAATGCCATGTTGGCTGTTGTTTGCGACGGTGTTGGCAGCATGTCCGATGGAGCTTATGCAAGCGTTGAGTCGGTGCGGTTACTAAACAAATGGTTTTCGAACCTCTCTGACGTAGGGCGACCGGGGTTGCGCTTGAGAGATGAGGTTCTATCTATAAATGCAAGGATAGCTGAGTATGCAAATGAACGAAGCTTGCAGACAGCTACAACACTATCTGCATTGCTCTTAATAGAGGGGCAATTATACATCGTACATGCCGGCGATAGCAGAATATATTCTATTGGCACAAATGGTTTACAACTCTTAACTGTCGATGCAGTCACTACGTCAGGACAATTAACAACATATATTGGACGTTATGCCGATATGGAGTTGTACTATATGGAGCAGACTGTAATGAGCAATGCCTTTCTGTTATGCTCAGATGGATTATATAAACGTGTCCACGTTGAAGAATGTTTACAAAATAACAACATCGACGTTAGCAACAGTAAAACAATAAATATGACGCTAAACTCACTCGCCGAACTTGCGATTGAACGGGGTGAGCGAGATAATATTTCTATTGCGATAGTGACCATAAAATAAGTAAGGGAGGGGTATGATGAAAATTCAACTATTGCTTGCTACTGCGGAGAGCGATTATTCAGAGTTTCTGTCTAATATACTATCCAAAAAATATGCAGATACATTCACTATAGGGATATGTTCATCAAAAGACAAACTAGTTGATATGCTGGAGGTGAAGAAATTCGACATCGTACTCGGTGAATCGGATTGGGTATCATCACTGGGCAATGTAAATGCGAAGATTGTTTTGGCATTGTGTAATGAGCAGACAGATAATGATCAGTTAACACAAGACATTGGCAAGGTGCGAAAGTACCAGCGAATATCTCAGATTGTCAGCGATGTGCTCGAATCCTATGCGAGTGTTGCGTCCGGTTCCGGTAAACTAGGAGAGGATAGGGGGAGCGTTGTTGCAGTTTGGTCGCCATCAGGTGGTGTTGGCAAAACCAGCGTAGCTCTCGCTTATACGACTCGTAAAGTGTCACTCGGTGGAACAGCTACATACTTGACACTGGAACATTTTTCCGGCGCATCAGCCTATTTCCCGGGAGATGGAAAGAGCATAAGTGCTGTTTTTGAAAAGCTTACGTCAAGCTCTGATATTCTGGTGAAGAGTATCCGCCAGCACGATGGAGGTTCTGGCATAGACTATTTCATGCCACCGAATAATTATGATGACATCAACGAATTGACAACTGAGGATATCACACTGCTCATAGATGCATGTGCAAATGAAATGGATTTCCTAGTCCTTGATCTACCGAGTGTGTGTGACAAACGCACACAAGCAATATTTGAAATTGCTGATATGATTTTGCTCGTTTCAGATGGGAGCAAAACGACAGAAGCGAAGCTGGAGTTATTCATTAATCAACATTGTGTTTTTGAGGATAACAGGCATAAAATGCGTCTTGTTCTTAACAAAGCAGCGACTAAGGTTGATTCAAGGTTTGATTTGGCAATAAACTTGCCTCGGGTTCAGACCGAAGATCCAATAAGTATTTTCAAAACACTTTCCGGTAATCCTGGGCTGGATTGTTAGTGAAGCTATATTGAGGAGAGGTACCGTTATATGATATACGACATCCAAATGAAAAGCGATTTCCAAACAGGGGCGACATTAGTTGTAAAACTGCCTGAAAAAGATTTGGATAAAAAAGCATTTTATACAATACAAGCAAATTGTCCGAACTTCCTCCTGCCCTTTCACCATAGGAGTGTAGATGAGCAAGTTGAGCTTGCCTACCAGATAGGTAAAAGCAGCAAACTGGTGTACCTATCTGGAACATTATCGCCAAAGATTTATGCAGAATTGTTGCACAGTACAATTAGCCCTTTACTTGAATGTGAGGACTGGTTTTTGACACCATACTCATTTGTATTTGACAATAATCACATCTATTACGATGATGAAAGCAAAACTGTTAAGTATCTATATATACCTTCCGTAAAGCAAATATCAGAACTTGAAAGTTTGACAGATATGATTAACGCACTTGCCGAACACATCAGGGTGGCAGATGCTGACTTGGAAAACAAAGTGCTACGCGCATTGAGGAAGGATTTTAACCCGACAGAATTCATTGAGATGCTGAAGCCATACCATGTAGAGGCTGTCAAAGAATCAACACCGGCGATGAGACAGACCCAGCCGTATTCACAGCAGACAGCACAGCCCATAGTAGCTCCTCAACAGCAACAGCCAGAAGTTGCTGTTAACCAAGTGCAGATGGCATCACAAGAGATGCCACAGCCTATGTCTGCTCCACCCAGTGCACCGAGTAGCACAGATGATATTGTTATTGATATAGGTGGTAAATCAAAAGGCAAACAAAAAAAGGTGAAAACTAAGCCGCCACCGAAAGAAAAGCGAGGCGGATTGTTTGGAGGTAAGAGCAAAGAAAAACAAGCAGCTAAAGGTGGATTATTTGGAGGCAAGCCAAAAGAAAAAGAAACTCAAACAGGAATAATGATGGGTGCAGCAGCCGAGATGCAAAGTAGTCCATATCCCAATTCGCATCCATACACACAACCACAGCCACATCCGCAAGTTGCAAGCCAGCATGTCAATGTGCAGTACGGTAACGAAAATGATGGGTCAACTGAGATTTTAGACGAGATTTCCGGTTTTACGGGGCTAAGCCTTGTATCACGTGTTAGTCTGCCTGAAAGAATTACTGTGTCGATTGAACCTGGTAGAGTATTCTCAATAGGTAGATATAGTGTCTCAATTGGCATTAAGCAATCAGACTTTGAGTTTGGTGAGCAAACAAAAGAAGTCAGTAGGCGACATGCGGTAATTGAGCGCTCTGGTGAGGGGTACACAATAGTAGATATTGGCTCAAGAGCGGGTACATTCCTAAATGATGAACGTATTATTCCAAACATGCCACACAAACTTTCTGACAGTGATAAGGTTTCGTTTGGAAGAGCCGGTGCTGACTATGAGTGGAAGAATGCATAGAGAGTCGGATTTTTACATACAGGTGTTATGATATTTTTATTAGGAATTAATACAATATACTCATTATAAAGCCGAACGCACAGGCTCTATGCAGTCGACTTTTGAACCTCGCGAAATATGAACTTTTTTGTAAACAATCGCAAGCGGGGGGTATCAATTCTTTGTGAATTATAATATTATTAAACGGTATAATTATCCGCAAAATTATACAAGAAGCTTGAAGAGCGAGCGTGGCATTAGAATCAGGCGATATTCCAAATACAAATTAATCGATTAGGAGAATTTTGATGAGAGTTAAGCGAAGATTAGTTACAAGTACGAGAATAAAAATTATAGCTATAATTACTGTGGTTATGATGTTGAGTTCACTTACAACGATGGCTACGGCGTTTATTGATAGCCCTTATGAAGCAATGGGTGAGAATATCTTTGACGTTGATGAAACAATTATGCCTGTTGAAGAAGTAAGTGAGCGCGATGTGTCTGATGAGGAGTATGATCACGAAGAGTACTATATTGAAGTGATGCCACTTAACACGTTCACAGCTAGCGATTTAGCTCAACTACAAAGTGCATTTTCAAGTATGTCAACCCCTGGACCCTACCTAGTAACGGTCACAGGAGATATTGACATGCAATCGTGGCTTCCGCCTGTTCCTACAGGAAGGGTTGTCACCCTTACAGGTGGAGGTGTGCTAAGTAGAACTGCACAAGGTCGACATTTCATCGTAGCAGGCACGCTACGCTTACAAAATATTGTGCTCACTGGAATGTTTAATGATTCAACTGTTCATGGTGGTGTTTCTGTTATGTCAACAGGTCGCTTGTATATGTATGGTGGTAGTACAATTACTGGGAATAACAATGGTGGCGTGTCCATTTCGCATGGCGGCGTTTTTATAATGCGTGGCGGTGAAATTGTTGGAAACACAACTACTTCAGCAGTATTTGCCGCTGAAGGTGGTGGTGTGAATAACATCGGTACTTTTACAATGCACGGTGGTACAATAAGCGACAATATTAGCATTTACACCAGATATGGTGGTGGCGTAAACAACCGTGGCACGTTTACAATGTATAATGGAATAATCAGCAATAACGAAGCTAGTTTTGGTGGCGGTGTGAATAACATGGGCACGTTTTATATGCACGATGGTGAGATTACTGAAAACACTGCCAGAGGCATTGGTGGTGGTGTGAATAACATGGGAACATTGACTAGTGTGGGCACGTTTACAATGCATGATGGCACAATCGTTGGTAATGAGGCCGTGAGTGGTGGAGGGATACAGGCTGGTTACAATGATGGAGTTACAATAACTACTATAAATAGAGGCACAATCAGTGAGAATATAGCAACCGGTACAGCAGCCGTTGGTGTGATGAGCGGTGGTGGTGGTTTAAACTGGGCAACAGAAGGAGCATTAAACAATTTATCAATAGCTCCAGCTGTAATTTTTGCTGGAAATACTGCAACAGCGCTTCGTATAAATCATCAAATGAATTTTGATAATAACATTAATGACAACGGAAGGGTTAATCCGGGAAATTGGACGGGTAGCCCGGGTGTCACTCATGCGTTCAACAACAACGATATAAGGACAACACCTCCTATATATCGCACTGTAACATTTGACTTACATGAGGGCATTGGCGACTTCCCCACACAAACAGTACAAAGTAGTATTACAATAACAGAACCGACAACTATTCCGACACTAGAAAATCACATATTTATAGGTTGGTACACAGCAGCAACTGGTGGTGCACGCTTTAATTTCAATACAGCCATAACAACAGATACAGTTATACATGCTCGTTGGGAGGAAATAGTACATCGCATAGTAACATTCAACTTGCATGAAGGTGTCGGCGACTTCCCGGCGCAGACTGTGGAAAATAATACTGCAATAACAGCACCGGCAACAGATCCAATACGAGCAGGTCACATATTCATAGGTTGGTACACAGCAGCAACAGATGGTACACCCTTTAACTTTAATACTGCCATAACAGCAGATACAGTTATACACGCTCGCTGGGAATTAATACCTCCTCCAGCACATGAATATCGTAACATCCGTGTATATTATTACCTCGAAGGTTACGGTAATTTAGTCAACGACACAGCTAATAATGCAATAGGTCGTGACTATGTTCACAGAGTCGGTACAGTGTTCTCATTAGCAGATGTCCTTGATATGAACACTCTAGACAGTGATAACGAGTATGTGTTTGAGGGATGGAGAGTGTTTGTTGGTGGAATATATAATCCGACATACATTACAATCAACCAATTACACGGCTCATTTATAGTGCCTCAAGCGGCGGATGATGAAGCATCGCTTATAAGCATTGTTGCTGTATGGTCAATCTATGAGGCAGATGATGAAACGACAACGCCTCCTCCAAGTGAGACAACTCCACCGCCTAGTGCTGGCAACCAACAAGGGCTTCCGCGGACAGGCATTGAGAGTAGCGTGATTTTATGGTCAATATTGCTTGGGGTCGCCCTCTTGGCAGCCATAGGCGCAGTAATATGGATTATGAAAAGTAAGAAAAAAGATAGTTCAGCAAAATAGAACTCAAAGGATTTTATTCTAAACAAAGACCACAAAAACAATATGACACTCACTTAAGGGGCTGTTGCAAAATGATGCAATAGCCCCTAAAACGTGCAGAACTGAGCATTCGTCATTGCTGGCCTGAGCCTGTCCTGAACTTGATTCAGGAAGCCGCAATCCCCTTGAAACGTATGTACTATAAGGTTAAAATATGGGGAAAAATTACATTTTCTTTTGATTCCGCAATGACAATATGATATGCTGTAGAACGAGTGGAGGTTAACGAAATGATGAAAAATAATGCATATTTTACATACAATACCGCATATGGTAAAATAACTATTGTCTCTGACGGTGAGGCAATTGTACAAATTAAACATGAAGGTAAGTTGATGCCGGAGTGTGAAAAAAAAGAAACGGCACTAATAAAACAGGCTGCTAAAGAGTTAAACGAATACTTTAGTGGAAAGCGTAGAGACTTTGACGTGCCCATTAAACTAAACGGCACGGATTTTCACCGCTCTGTTTGGGAAGCACTAATAAAAA
>Ga0123355_10000659_pt1 | contig 46817 bp, 44 predicted proteins | sample TergutEmb28metaG_3_FD_89872 | JGI IMG/M metagenome (GOLD analysis project Ga0123355, IMG submission 89872) | Embiratermes neotenicus P1 segment gut microbial communities from Petit-Saut dam, French Guiana - Emb289 P1 | ecosystem: Host-associated > Arthropoda: Insects > Digestive system > Gut ...
CCATTGTAGCGGTAATCGGATTTGGTATGACAGCTTGCGATAATGCTGGCAGTCCTACCAACAACAACAACGGCAACGGTGAAACCCGCACCGTAACGGTCAACATTACAGGCACGGGTGCAGGCGGTGTAACCCATAACGCCCCTGCAACGATTTTGCAAAGTGCGACAGAATTAGCCGTAACGCTATCCAGTGTGCCTGCCAACGCAACGGTAACGGCGACAGGCGGAACGGTTGCAGGAGGGAACGTGGTAACATTTACCTTTACCGCAGGGGCAAGCGCTTTGACATTTGAAATCACAGTTACGGCGTATGTGCCTGGCGTTACACCCACCGTTATCCTTACGCCAGCCAGCGTTACCATTAATGACGGCAATTTGACCGAAACCGTCAACGTAACAGGCACGGCTACAGGCGATGTAACGCTTGATGCTTCCGCTCTGCCAGCCAATGTTACCGCAACCGTTAGCGGAACGGAAATTACCGTTACCGGCGTTCGCCAGTCAACCGCCGTTAGCGACACTTTTATTGTCGGCGTAACACGGCAGGGCATAACGCAGAATCTTTCTGTGACGGTAAACCTTACGGCGGTTGTTGTACCAGACCTATTCGCAGGCTTTGCGCCCGGCTTGTATGATCTTTCACCCGAAGCCTTACTGTCGGCTGGAGCGGCAACAACCCCCATCCAGAGCCCGAATGACGGCTACAACATTGTTGACGCGATTGACCACGTAAACGACAACGCCGCCGTAGGCACATCGTTCACTCTGTTGATTGACGACGACGTCGCTGTCGCCGGAAGCGCCACTCGTGGGCTTAACGTTGCCGGAGCCAACCTGACCATCATCGGCATTGGCGGGGAACGAAGAATCTCGCTTAGCTCGGCGGGCAGAATGTTTACTGTTGGAGCGGCGGGCCAAGCGGGCATCAGTCTGACGATTGGAAACAACATCACCCTCGTAGGGCATAGCGCAAACAATCAGGGCGTGGTACGCGCGCAAAACGAAGCCGCCTTTACCATGCTTCCCGGTTCAACAATCAGAGGGAATGTTTCCAGCGGCAATGTTGTCGCCAATGATTTTGGCGCTGCGGTACATGTATTGAGCGGAGGCAGTTTTGCCATGCAAGGCGGAACAATTACCGGAAACTCCGCTACGTCTGCCACTGTAACGAGAACTGGCGGATTGTATGCAGTGAATGACGCAACCATTACCTTGTCAGGCGGCAGCATAACGGGAAATTCGGGTAATGCCGGTGATGTTCTGGCTATTAATACCTTTGATAGCATCACCATGTCGGGAACTGCTACAGTGGGAACCCTTACCTTGAATGCAAATTCGGCAACTGTCCGCGCTCAACTTGGCATAGCCGCAGGCTGGACAGGATCGGTTTCGCAGTTTAACCTGCAGGCAACTGCCCCTATCGCCACTGTTCTCGGTTGGTGGACAGGCGGGCAAGCGGTTCTTACAGGCGCGGGCATGAACGCGGACGCAATCGGGCGCATTGCGCTGGGGAACTTTTTAAGCAATAATGTGGCGAACTGGGAAGCCATTAGTACAACCCGGCACATCAACGCAAGCGGGGTGCTGGTGTTAAATTAACGCTATCACACGCTGGCGTACATCCGTGTACGCCAGCGGTTTTCGCGGGGCATACCCTCTGCGGAGCCCCCCAGCAATGCCCCCGCCGTGCGTGAGCATCAGTACAATGCCCGGCAGGGGAGGATATACGTTTTAAGAAGCCATTTGCATGGTGTTTCCGCGTAGGAGACCTCAGGCTCCGTAGCGGGTTCCCCATGCGGGATTCTTAAAACGTATATCCTCCCCTGCCGGGGCTTTTGGCGGGAATGTTCATCCTCACGCACGGCGGGGGCCTAAATGTCCTCAAAGCGGATTCCTTCCCCGGCGGGAATGAACTGTCTGGCTTTGCGGCCCGGAATGTGATCCTCCCACAATGGCGGAAGGCCGGGGCGGAGGTTTTTTTCCGTTCTAAGGCAGGAAATCATGTCTTTTTCAATGATTTGCCCCTCGTGAATATCCCTAAGGGCGTGAATGGAGCGGTTTGTCCGCAGGTAATTGGCCTGTTCCGAAGGCGCAAGCCGCTTAACCCCGTTGCCAAGGACGCTTTCCACAAGCTCCTCTCCCCGCTCCCGGCGCATACTGGCAAGCGTTTCTCGCGGGCCGCTTATTTCCGCCCGGCGCACCGCCCTGACCATTGTGGCAAAGGAATCCGGGGGCAGGGCAATGGGGTCGTCAAGACCCGCCCCGGCCCTTGAAAGGCAGAAATGTTTTTCAATCGCCACAGCTCCAAGGGCCGCCGCCAATACGGGAACCAGTTCCGGATCAAGGGAATGGTCGCTTAGGCCCACCGGAACGCCGAAAATGTTCCGCAGGTGTTCCAAAACCCTTACATTATAGTCTGTTTCCGGTGCGGGATACGACGTTACGCAGTGAAGAAGGCACACCCGCTCCCGCAGCGCCGCCAAAGCCTGTTCAATATCCCCCAGCGTCGAGACCCCTGCCGAAAGAAAGACGGGCAGACCATACGAGGCGATTTCTTTCAGTAATGCCGTGAAGTTAAGTTCCGGCGAGGCGATTTTTACGCATCCGGGCCCCAACGCGGCAAGTTCCCGAGCGCTCTGGAGGCCAAAGGGGGTGCAAAGGAAGACAAGTCCTTTTTTTTCAACCTTCTCTTTCAGGGCGGCAAAGAAGGAAAGGGGCAATTCCAGTTCCTTAAAGCGGTCGTAAAGCCTCACGCTTCCCCCCGGCAAGACCACCTCTCCCGTATTGGGGTGAAGTATTTCCCGTGCCCGGACAATCTGAAACTTTACGCAGTCCGCCCCGGCCTCTGCCGCCGCCTCGATAAGTTCCTCCGCCTTGGCGAAGTCCCCCCCGTAGGATGTCCCCAGCTCGGCGATGATAAAAACCTTACGGGAACTGTATTCCACTCCATTTATTGAAAAATTTTCGATTTTCACGGCCATCCCCCCTCGACTTTTTTCCCGTTATGCTGTATCATGTATCCTGTTAATGATTGATTTTCGGCACATTGGCCTATAAGGGCAATCATTAAACCATAATTTCAGGAGTTTGAATATGAAGACCATTACTTGTGATGTTTGCCAGAGTATTCTCCATTCTCCCGTTTCCGGGCGCAGTTACTTTCATCTGGCCCACCGGGATATTTGTGAACCCTGCCATGACAAGATGCAATTCCAGATTAAGCCTGTTGTCAGGACAAAAATGCCTTTTAACTATAAATGGTACGATGCGCTGGTGCGGGACTCTGTCGAAAAGGCCATTCAGAAGGGTAAATTCGACGCGAAGTAATAAAAAAACGGCTGTGCCTTGGGCTTGTTTTGCCGGGGCCGCCGGGTTTTGTATACCGGCACACGGGTGTGCCGTATAAATCAATTTTACGCAAACGCATTCCCCCCGTCCGCCTGCGAAGGTGTGCGGGCAATGGGGGATAAGGAGAATCTATGTCGGGCCACAGTAAATGGGCGACTATTAAACACGCGAAAGGGGCCGCTGACGCCAAGCGCGGTCAGATATTCACCAAGCTAATAAAGGAAATTTCCATCGCCGCCAGAATGGGCGGGGGGAGTCCTGACGGGAATCCACGGCTTAGAACCGCCATCATCAAGGCCCGCGGTGCGAATATGCCCAAGGACAATATCGACAGGGCCATAAAGAAGGGAACCGGGGAACTGGAAGGCGTCAATTACGAGGAACTTACCTACGAGGCGTACGCTTCAGGCGGGGTTGCCCTGCTTATCGCCGTGCTGACCGACAACAAGAACCGGGCCGCCGCCGACGTGCGGAACATACTCACCAAGGCCGGAGGCCAGCTTGCCACCGCCGGGGCTGTTTCACGGCTTTTCAGGCGGCAGGGGATTATTACCCTGGACGGGGAAAAGTATACCGAAGATCAGGTGATGGAAGCGGCGCTGGAAGGGGGGGCCGAGGACGTGGCTCTTTCCTCAGGCATTATCGAGGTAACCACCTCGACAGAGGATTTTGAAGCCGTGGTAAACGCCTTAAGCGAAAAAGGCTTTGAAACCATGAGCGCGGAAATAAGCATGGTTCCCGAAGCCGGTGTTTCGCTGGACAATGAAGCGACAGCCAAAGTCTTAAAGCTTATCGACAAGCTTGAAGAAAACGACGATGTTCAAAGCGTTTACTCCAATGTAGACGTTCCGGACGGATTTTCGGCTGAATAACCGTATCCTTATCGGCATTGACCCCGGCTTGGCGTTTACCGGCTGGGGGGTGCTGGAGTGTTCCGGCTCAAGGCTCCGGTACATCGCCCACGGCTGTATCGAAACCGGGCCGGAAAAGGGGCGGGGCGAGCGCCTGTTGTACATCCAACGCTCCTTTCTGAGTATCCTTAAAACCCACAAGCCCGCCGCCGCCGCTATGGAAAGCCTGTTCTTCGGGAAAAATATCTCTAGCGCGATGTTTGTCGCCGAGGCGCGGGGGGTTTTGCTCGCGGCCCTTAGCGCCCACAACATTCCCGTTATGGAACTGGCCCCAAACGCCATTAAAAAAGCCGTGGTTGGGGTAGCCACGGCTGAAAAAAAACAAGTACAGGAAATGGTGCGTGTAATCCTTGGCCTAAAGGAAACCCCAAGGCCGGATCACTCGGCTGACGCCCTAGGGGCGGCGATTTGCGCCGCCCACGCTAGGATGCCAAAGGAAACGTAAACTTAAATGTAAGGCCGGATTCGGAGTTATTAACGTTAATAGTCCCCCGGTTCTCTTTTACCAAGTCTTTTACAAGGCTAAGCCCAACCCCCCGTCCGGCGATCTCCGTAACCTCATCGGCGGTGGAAAACTCCGGAGAAAAAATTGCCGCAAGCAGGGTATTCGCGTTGGCATGTCTGCGGTTCGGGTTCATTTCAAGGTACTTTTTCTTGATTTTTCCCAAATCAAGCCCCCGCCCGTCATCAGAGAAAGTTACTTCGGCCTTGCCGTCAACATTTTTTATGCTGAAAACCAGTAGCCCCCTGGGCTTTTTGTTCTTTCTTAGCCGTTCTTCCGAGGACTCAATACCGTGGTAAATGGAATTCCTTACGCACTGGAACAAAATGTCTTTAATGGGCTTACGCAGTTCCGATTCAAGAATCTCAATGTCCACCTGCCCCGCTTTAAGATCAACTTTCTTGTGGGTTTCAGCGGCGACCTTTTCAGCGGCCTTGTTCAGCGAGTGGATAAGGATAGAGTCTATTTGATGGGAAGACTTAAACGACTCGATCCGCTTTACAATCGCCACATAAGAGTCCCTGTCCTGCATTATCAGTTCCAGTTTTACGGCAAGGCTAAGAATATCCTGCTGTGTAACCCGTTCATAATCGGACACTTCCTTAATTTCGCCTTCAAGCTCGTGGAGCTTCTTGCCGAATGTTTCCAGCCCCAGCACAAGGGCGTTGGATTTTATGGCGTGGACGTTCTGAAAGAATTTCGTAATTACCTGTTTTTCAGAAAGGCCTCTGTCTTTCAGGGTCTGGTTAATGTAGTTGAAATTGGAGTCGGTGTCCTCGATAAAGTCATGGAAAACCAGCGGATCGACCTGAATGACATCGAACATATTTTTCATTTCAAGGTCTTTGGCTTCTTTCTGCGCCTGAAGTTCCTTTTCGAACTCTTTTTCTCTGGTAATATCTTCGACTATCCCTATGACAAGGGATTCCTCGTTCTCCCGCTCAATCAGGTGGAACTTTGTTTTTAGAACCTTCAGGCGGGTGGCGGACTTGTAATGGAACTCCGAAATCGGGTTCGCCGAGACAAGAACCTTTTCGCTCTTCGTCTTTTCAAACATCATGGAAAAGTAGCCTTCCATAATTTGAAGCTGTTTTGGGTTAAGGGAGGATCGGAGTATGTCAATAAAACTTCTACCTTCCAGCCCCGTGTTATCGTAGGAGAGAATCGGGGCCAAAGGCCGGGAGTAGTGGGGCTGTATTACAAGCTCCGAGTTCATCAGGAAAATCCCCTGATCGATATTGTCCTCCATAGCCTTGATAATGTTCCTTTCGTGGGCGACTTCGGCGTTAAGAGCCTTAAGCCTGCGCTCGCTCCATGCCCTGATACGCTCGTCAATAATGACGACTGCCAGTATGAAAAGGTAAAAAAGGGTAATTCTAAGACTGACAAAAACGTCCGGAGAAATTCTGGCGAGGGGAGAGAACATGACCAGAAGCATCCCGACAAAAATGACCGCCACCTGGATAAGCCCTATGGTCATCCCGCAAAGCAAAAGCGCGACCGGCGGGACGGCCAAAAGCCATATCCCAATCCAGAAGTCAAACTCGCCCGTGAAAAAAAGGTACAGCCAGTACACAGCGGAAAGCGTTACCGGAAAAAGCGAAATCAGGTGCGGGGGATAGGTTGTTGTCCGTATAAAGTACACGGCGGCAAAACACGAGAGAATCATGATGCTCTTGATTATCAGCCTGTACACAAACACGCCGAGATAGGTGGTCCCGACTATGGCCAAAGGAACCGTCAGAAGAAGCAAAAAGCCGGAGACGGTTATATAGGCTACCTTTTCGCCGTCATCGGTGAGCTTTGAGTACCGGTCTCCAATGACAACAGAGCGTAAAATCCTCTGTATTTTCTCTATTACGCCTTCTTTCATTTTTGGGTATCCATCGCTACGGAAAGGCAAAATTCCTGATCCGAAAAAACCGTGAAAGGTATGCAGATAATTCTGGTTTTTTCCGAAGGCCACACGATGGTATGGGACTTACCTTTAACGATGGATGGAAGGGATATTTTTATCCGCAGTTGATCTTCAAAGTCTTTCTTGACATTTCCGGCGATAATGTTGATCAATTCCCCAACGGCGTCGGTAACATCATCGTCAATGCTGGTATGCTCCGCCCCTGTCAGCGTGGACGCGATTTTAAAAGCGGTTACGTCCATCATGGATATGGCTACCGCCCCGGAGGCGTCCCCGGAAAGCCCGATAATACCCGAAATATCCCAATGCGTTTCGTGCTTTGTTACAAAAAACACCCTGCCGGGCGTTACCTCTGTCTGGCAGAAATCGCGGAAAACCGTCTCGCACACTTTGATAAAAGGTTGAATGTACTGTTCCATATTTTTCTTCCTGTATTGCCTAAAATTTGATTTCCAAAAGCTTTTCTTTGAACACTTTTTCACGAACCGGCTTTATAATGTAATCCGTGGCCCCGTTTTGGAGGGCTTCGATTACATTGTACTTCGCCGATTCCGAAGTTACCATAACAATGGGAAGGGTTTTGTACTCCGGCATGGAGCGTACAACCTTTAAAAACTCCATTCCGTCCATCTTCGGCATATTCCAGTCCAAAAGTACCATAGATACTTTGTTGCTTTTTAGAAGGACGTAGGCATCTCTCCCATTTTCCGCTTCCAGATAGTTGGCCGGAATTTTAAGGGCCGCAAAGGTATTTTTGACAAGGTTCCTCATGATACGGCTGTCATCAACCACAAGTATAGTTTTCATAGTGTCACTCATACCAGCATTATTTCATATATCGGCAGAATTTGTCAATAGGGCAATGCGCTGAATTACGAAAATCAATGCTCTCGCCCCCCGCCGCGCGTGAGCCAACATTCCCGCCAAAAGCTCCGGCAGGGGAGGAGAACTACTCGCTTTCGGAAATAACGATGTCAACGGACAGGCCGATGCGGTAGGTTCTTCCCCTTTGAATCGTTACCGGCCGGATGATAGTATAGTCGCTTATCTGAAAGCGCACTTCGTGGACACCGGGTTCAACCGGATGCGGATGCCGGGAGTTCGGCAGAAAGACATTGTTCAGGTAAACCCTCGCCGCCTCCGGATGGTCAAACACCAGAATGGGAGTGGGGTCTTGAAGTTCCACCGTTAATTCCAGTATTCTGGCCCGCTCCACCACAAAACTGCTGCTCTGGTTGCGGTAATAATCGGACAGAATGACCAGGTGATGTTCGCCCGCGCTTAAAAGCCGCTCTTCTCTGGGGTTATCAATGGCTATGTCGTTGATGTAAACCCTGACAGGCTTATCCAGCAGGGTTTCCGGATAGTGGAAACTAATCCGCAGGGCCCCCTCGTTACTTAAAATGGGCCTAACGGCAAGGTTAAACACCATGTTCGCCAGATCGGCGCTAATTCCCTTGGCTACCGGCATTACCCGAAAGAGGAGGGGGAACGAGGAAGCGTCCACCACCCCGGTAAGAACCGTAGCGTAGGGCGAAGTTACAAGGCCGTGGTTTGCGGCAAGGGGGATTTGGTAGACATTCCGCACTCGCGCCGGGAGCATGGCGTATCCCAAGCGGCGGGTCTCCAAGTCCGCCACGCCCAAGCCGGGCGTTCTGTCCAGTTCCCCGTACAGCGCGATCGCGAGGCTGCCGTGGTGGGCAAGGAAGCCCGGCGGAGACGTAAGTTCCAGTTGTATGCCCCGGAAGAACCGGGCGTCCCCCTCGATCTTGATAAGGGAAGAGCCAGAATAGGAAAGGGGTATCGTGCCCCCGTCCAGCTCAACAAGCGATACCCTGTGGACTCCGGTAATGACGGTACGGATGGACTCCCCCTGTACCTTGAAAGAAACGAGAAAAAGAAAGACCAGAACCGCCGTTACGGATTTCATTGCCCTGTATTCCTCCCAAAATCCCCGAGCAGTCTGGCGGGGTCTCTGGTTTGACCGTCACGCCAGATTTCAAAATGCAGGTGCGGCCCCGTGGATTGGCCCGTAGACCCCACCCGCCCGATAATTGTACCCGATTGTACCTCTTGCCGCAAGACCGTGCCGATTTCGGAAAGATGCCCGTACAGGCTTACCCAGTTATTGTCATGACCAAGGACAATGTAATTTCCCATAACGCGGTCATAGCCCTGACGCAGCACAGTTCCGCTACGGGCGGCGTACACCAAAGTGCCTTCCGGCGCGGCAAGGTCAACGCCCCGGTGCATAGTGTGGTTTCCGGTAATAGGGTTGATCCGGGGCCCGTACAGGCTGGTTACCCGGAAGTTCGCGAGGGGGAACTGAAAGCCCCGGTTCAGGAAAAACACCCGCTCGGTTGGGGTAAAGTCATCGCCGGGGATAAACAAAAAGCGCTCGGTTCTTCCCTCTCTGGGGATTGATAGAACCACCCCCTGCTCCCCTCCGGCTTCCGCCCGCGCGGCGGAGATCAGCCGTTCAAGGCCGCTTGAAGGAGCTTCGCTGACAAATATCCCCGGAACTGAAGGAAGGAGCATCACCCTTCCGGGAACGATATCTTCATGGCCGGAAAAACGGTTAAGCGAGGCCAGTGTCGCTATGGGGATGTTGCTGCGGGCGGCGATCCTGAAAAGGTCGTCCCCCTCCCGCGGGGTATAGGCGAAGATGGTCAGGGCGGCCACGACCCGCTCTGTCATGGCGGCCGGGGTCTGGCGTGGGGCGAAAAGGGCCCGCCGCGCGGCTTCCACGTCCTGCATATACTGCCTGAACATCGCGTCCCTGTTATCCAGCCGGGAAATTACGGGCAAAGGCGAAAGGGCCTGCGCCGCCGCGGAATGAACCCCAATGACCGTGGCGAGAAAGAAAAACACCATCCGGCGCGAAAAACGCCGGAAGCAGGGCGAGGCTAAAAAAAGAGACAAAGCCGGGCGCGCTAAGCGCCAAGCCTTGCCTCTTCCCAAAGAAAAAACGTTCATCTCATCCTTCGACAATGGCTTCTGTCGGGCAAACCCCGACACAAGCGCCGCAGTCAACGCATTTCTCTGGATCGATCCAGCGCTTGCCGTCTTTTTCAACAATGGCAGTTACCGCGCACTCAGCGTCGCAGGCCGCGCAATTTGAACAGGAGTCTGAAAGCACTTTGTAGGACATACTACACCTCTCTTGAACTAAAGTACCTTCATTATAGCTGATCGTGGCGGTTTCCGCAAGGGGCTTGCGCGGAAATACCATACAGCCAATTGACACTCAAAAAACGGGGCTGTATAGTTTAGGCAGGAAGTATAACGATGTTTATAAAAAAGTGTGTTTTGTTCTGTTTTTTCGTCATAGCCGTTCAGCTTTCCCTTTCCGCCCAGACGCACATAGCGGTTCCCTTGGGGCATCCGGTATACCACGTGCTGGAACAGGCCCAGATGCGGGGCCTGCTTAGGTTTCTCCCCACGGCGCGGCCGTATACCCGCGCGCAGGTTCTTTCCTTTATTACGGAAATCCTTAACGCCGATGACGAGCGCAGGTTTGGCGGCCTAACCATAGAAGAACGCAGAATCCTTCAGCAGTTCCGGCAGGATTTAAACCCGCAGCGGGGCGGTCTTGACCTCGTAAGAGGTACGCTTTCTACCTCGCAGGAGCCGGGGGGTACGTATTTTTCAACGGAATTCGGGTTTGGCATCAACTTGGGGTTTTCGGCCTCGTTTTTTCCCATCGCCGGAGGGTTTCGGGGCGCCGCGTTCGATTCAAACGACCCGGATAACCCGGATTTGTTCGCCGGGGCGAACCACCCCGCTTCCGGGGATTTTTTCACCGGCATTGATTCGGGGATTTACTTTTCATTCATGGGCGATTTGGGCCGCAACCTGTCGTACGGGTTTACCCTTGGCGGCTCTTTTATACGAACCCCCCGTGCCGTGCTCGGAAGAATGAACACCTTTTCCCCCGGGCTACACGAAGATGTGTGGACAAACGACCGTTACCCCAACGATCCGGCCCGCAGGAACCGGCGCATCCTTGTGCATAGCGAACCCCTGACGCATTTTCCCTTTTCGTACAGAAAAAACTGGGACGGATCGGTGTGGTTTATGGGGGGCCTTGACGCCGGCGGGTTTGAGCCGTGGCCGGATGTCCTTTCTGTGGGCTATTTCATGATGCCGGAAATGGCGGGAACCGCGCTTGACGGGCATATTTTTCTCAGGGTCGCGCGCCTTGACCGGGAGTGGGCGAGCATGGCGAATAACTCAAGCCTTATACTTAACCAGTCCGCCCAGCAATTTCTGGCGGCGGAAGTTACCTTCGCGCCCCTCCCCTGGATTTCGTTTTCCGCCTTAACCGGCATACTTGAGTACGACCCCATGATGCTGGAAACGGGCGGGGGATCGGGGCTGAAAGAGGCCGCCGAAGTGTTCCAAAACGCCTTTTCCATTAACGTGCTGGAGTTTAACGTCAGAAACCACTTTCGCGTAAACTTTGGAACCGCTACGATATGGCCCAAGCGCTTCCACCTTGGGTATATGTTCCCTCTGGCGGACACGTTTTTAACGCAGAACAACACCGGCGACTTCGATAACTCGGCGCTGTTCATTAACCTTCTTGGGCAATACCCCGGGCTGGGTAAACTCTGGTTTTCCTTCTTTGCCGATGAAATAAGCCTTGGCGACATAAACCGTGATTTTTTTAATATGAGCAGAATGATGATCGCCTACCAGTTCGGCATGACCGTTCATGTCCCGTGGTTTCGAAGGCTGTTGCCGTTTAACTCCCTGACCATCAGTTACACGAGGGTCGAGCCATACAACTACACCCACACGCGCGAGATTATTCCCGGCTATGGCGACCTTCTTATGGAGACAAACTGGGTCAACTTTGGCAGGGCGCTGGGGCATTACATACCGCCTAACGCCGACCAGTTGCTTGTCCGGTTTACCGCCATGCCCACCCCCGCCAGCACGATCAATTTCCAGTATCAGTTGATACGGCACGGGGCTAATTACGGCGACAGGGCGGTGGGCGGCAGTTCGCACTGGTCGGAACTTGACCCGTGGGGGCGGCAGTCAAAGCCCAACCTTAGAAAGTTCTTTTTGCGGGATGGGGCGTACCAGTGGACGCATATGTTCAGGTTTGGGGGATCGTATTCGTTTACGTCTGTCAACCTGCCTATAAGCGCCTTTGCCGAGTTTGGCTGGGTGTATTCGTTCTTTACGGATATTGACAGCGATATACGGCCCAATTCGGGAAGCCCCAGTTCTTTTAGAAGAATAAACACGCCGGAATATCCCCGCGCTCTGAGGTTTATCGCCGTTTTGGGAGTCAGGATATTTCCAAAATGGTGAGAAATTTACGTATTGGCGGCGGGAAATTTGGAGGACAAATGAGATATTCCATAGTTTTTTCGTCTTCTTTTTGTTGTTGTTGTCTTCTTGCGCATTTACTCCTAGTGAAGAAACTACACAGGTTCGAGTGTATAATCATACAGCAGAGGCAATTGTGATTAGTACTGGCCTCGGGAATTTTCTTTTTCCCCTTCATAGAACGATAGAAAGCGGCGATACCCAGACTATTTCTGTAAGAATAGGACACTGGGTTACCGCGAGGGGTAGCAAATCTGGTATAGTACATTCTACCAGATTCTTTCATTGGCAAACACATTCTCCGGTTCCGTGGGTAATTATTGAACAATGAGCTTAAAGTAAATATTGTACTATCCCGGTTTGACAATATAGAAAGAATTAAAGGTTATTAAGGAGAAGCGCATTCATGGATGTTGACATAGGCAGTTTTAGTGCTTATATCGCGTTATTTATTTTATTGCTGCTGTCATTCTATTTTTCATTTACAGAAACAGCTTTTACCGCCATGAATCGAATCCGGATAAAAACAATGGCGGAAAAAGGTTCCAAAAAAGCGAAACGTACATTAGCTATATATGATGATTTTGGGCAATTGCTTTCTAGCCTCTTGATGGGAACGAATATTACAAATATCGCGTTTACCGCGATTTGTACCGTATTGTTTATAAATTACTTTGGTGATATTGGCCCTACATTATCCGCGATATTCACTACAGTGATAGTGGTTATCTTCGCGGAAGTAACTCCTAAAATTCTCGCGAAGGAATCTCCAGAGAAAATCGCGTTATTCTGTTCTCCGCTCGCACGGTTTTTTATGCTTCTTTTTAAGCCTGCAAATGTTTTCTTTGCTTTGTGGAAGCGATTCTTATTAAGAATATTTAAACTTAATGCTAATGATAGAGCCTTGTCTGAAGATGAATTACTCTCTGTTGTTGACGAAGCAAGGCATAGTGGTGTAATAGATGAAGGGGACAAGGAAATTATTCGTAATGTAATTGAGTTTTACGCTCAGAAGGCTGATAGTATTCTTACGCCTCGAATTGATATAACGGCTATTTCAATAAACGCCGGTACAGATGAAATCGCGAATATTTTCATGGATACAGGGTTTTCCAGAATACCAGTATATGATAAATCCATCGATAATATAATAGGCATATTACATATTCGAGATTTCCTTAGCTATGTGATAAAAAAAGATATGCCGCTTGAAAAATTAATTTCTCCGCCTGTTTTTGTATCATCAAAAATAGATATTAGCGATCTGTTTGATTTATTGCAAAAGGAAAAAAGCCATTTCGCAATTATTGTTGACGAACACGGCGGCACTGACGGAATTATAACTATGGAAGATATTTTAGAGGAATTAGTTGGTGAAATTTATGATGAAAGCGATAAAGTCATTAATATGTTTACATCTATAGGCGATAACAAGCACAAGATCATCTGTTCAGCGGATACTCATGATTTATTTAAGTATTTCAACTTGTCATTAGAAAATATTGAAGAAAAGCCCTCGACAATTTGCGGCTGGATTGTGGATAATCTTGGGAAAATTCCACAAAAAGGTGATACATTCAGGTATGAGAATTTAATAATTACGGTAAGTAAAGTAGAGCGCAGAAGAACTGTGGAGTGTATTATTTCCGTGGAATAATGAAGGGTTACGAATTGGCGGCGGGAAAGCTGATATTTGCTATGAATAACGCTATGTGTTTGTTTACTTCGTGTGGATCATCTTGATTGGCATTATGCCCGGCGTTTTCTATCATACGTAATTGGCGGTTTTCTTCTTTTGCCCAGCGTTTCATCGCTTTTTTTATGTTGCCAGTCCTGTCATTGCTTCCGCAAATCAGCAACACAGGCTGGCTCAATGTGTGCGCGCCGCCTTCACGCAAAGAGGCGAGTAGAGACATCATTATTTCTATAAAGTCCCCTTTTTCGATTCTTTCAAAACACTGTTTTGCGTACGCTTTTGTATATTCAGTAGTTCCGCAGGCATTTACGCTTTGCCGGATAAGCGCCTTCCACGGGTAACAGGCGAAAATAAATCCGGCCAATTTTAAAGAAATCTTTTCGACAGCCGTTAACGCTTGGTTGTTTTTTGTACAGCCTATTAATACAAGTTTTGAAACCAGTTCAGGGCGGCTGTAGGCAATGTTCTGCGCTAAATTTCCTCCCATAGATTGCCCTATTACAATAGCCTTTTCTATGTTGTGAATACTAAATAACGCGAGGCAATCGGAATACATATCGTCAAAACTAAATTTTCTATTTTCCAGCCTTGACAGCCCATGCCCGCGAGCATCCCACGCGATTACGTTATAACCGCTCTCAAAGATGCCTGCCTGTTTTTCAAACATTAAATGATCGCATCCGGCGCCGTGCAATAAAATGACATAATCGTTTCGCGTTCCTTTTTTATGCCAATAATGCACCTCGCAACCCAGATTCGAGAAGGTCATGCGCTGAAAATCGCCAAATCCCACTGCTCTATTTATGTACGGGCCTAGTGCCGCCATGAGACGGCAAACGACATCTGCCCGCCAAGGGCGTTGGAGCTCTGAACGTGGTTGTTGTTGCGCGCGACAATTCCGGTAACGCTGGAGCTAAGGCCAAGGCGCGGCATGAGCCGCCATTCGGCCCCAAGGGTGGCGATAAACTTGTATTCGGCTATTCCGTCCAGCGTTCTTCTGTCGAACGCGCCGGAAGCGGGATCGTCCGTCCAGTTCCATGTAAGGCCCCCCTTGTTAAGCTCGCCGCTTGCGACCCACGAGAACACCCCGGTAAGGTTTAGCGTGTTTGAATTAAAAAACCGCCCGCCAAGGGTTACGGAAATCGTGTCTCTGGAATGTCCAATCAGGTAATACCGCGCCAAACCCGGGCGGCGCATATGGATAAAACTGGCGAAGGGGGTGGACATCATATACAAATAGGGGTCTGTATAGATAAACTCAAGGAAAAAAACCGAACCCCATGTATTAAAAGAGCGGGCAAAGGTTAAGCCCGCCATGTAGCCAAGGGCGTTAGGGGGCTGCTCCGGGTTGTGCCGCAGCTCCCCGCTGGTGGCAAACTCGTTCATGACCATTTGCCCGTGGAAAGACAGGGCGCTGGTGATATGCCAATTTACCTCCGCCGAAAAAAAGGAGCCCACCATGTCCGTTGTGCTGGAGCCGGGGGGGCCTTCGCCCCAGCCGTAGTAATCCCGCCACGCGAACAGGGAGTGGAAGATCATCATCGGGTTAAGGAACCGTATTTCCAGCGGCGAATCTCCTACCATTACGCCTTCCATAAGACCAATGGAGAGCCGGTCTCTGAACAGCGAAACGTCAAGGCGGTGCATATAAAAATGGCGCTGGGTAGTGCGCCTAAGGCTGTCCGGATTGCGCCACGGGAAGGAATCCGGGTATTCGGGATCGCGGGGGCCGGAGTACAGACTGTCGGTGATTCTAAGGGGCATCTGGTTTACCACAACCGAATACTTCAAAAAGCGTGAAAAAAACGAGACACGGGCGAACTCGAAAAAATCGGCGTTGTCAGAGAAAGAAAGGCTTCCGGTATGCCCCGTTCCCCAGAATAGCCTGTCCCGGCCAAGCTGGAAATTCCACCACGGGCCGCCCGCGGCGATAAAAGCCCTGAACGGCATATCCGAGTCATAAGTGCCATACCCTTGGGGAACGTTATGCGCAAAGCCTGAGTCAGCCGGGCTAAAGCTCCCGTGCATCATTGAAACGCTGGGGTCAATGTAAAGCTGTACGGTATTACCGAAATGAAACCTGAGCGGGAGGGAAAGCAGGGGGCTGATATCCGGGTGCGCCGGATACCAGCTAATGTCGTTATTAAACCGCGCCCTTCCTTCCAGCGTGGCGTTAATGTCCAGAAGCACGGAAAGGTTATCGCTTTCGAAAGAGAACGCCGCCTGCGGAATAAGCCTGTCACGTATCCTGTCATATGCCTGCTGCGCCGGTTCCGGCAGAAGGGAAGGGTCGATAGAGTCAAGAAAGTTTTCAACCACAGCGGGGGCGAGGGGAGGGGTAAAGGAAAGAAATGTCCTTCCCGATGTTAATGACAGGAAGCGTATGTCTTCAAGAACCGGGTCTCCGGTCAGAATCATGTCAAAAGGCGCCGCCGAAAGGTTCGCTGACAGGGAAAGAGACACAAGCAAAAATAAAAGCCGTACTCGTTTCATATTCAAAAAACTCCTTGCGTGTAGGTCAATATTGAAAAGTAACGGAGAACGAGGCTTGCCCTCCGCCGATATTTCTTTCGGGGTTATTATTGTTGCTCCGGGAAAAAATGCCGGTAACGCTTCCGTTAAAACCGATATGCGTAAAGGGCCGCCAACTGGCCGTGAAAGACGCGATGTAATTATTTTCCGGCACTCCCGACAGCGCTATCTCGCGGAGAGGGGACTGCGTCCACGTCCAGCTTTCATTTCCCGTAGCGTGCCCGCCGCGGGACAGCCATGAAAGCCTGCCTTCAAGGCTCAGGGTATCATCGTTAAAAAACCTTGCCCCAAACGTCAGGGCGATAGTGTCTCTGGGAAAGCCGGTAAAGTAGTGCTGCACAGAGCCGACATCCAGCTTGTTCATTTGAATAAAACTTGAAAACGGGTCTTGGCTCATGTAAAGGTACGGGGAGGCGTACGTGTATTCAAGGAAAAAAACTGAACCCCATGTGTTAATAGCGTGGGCGAAATTTAACCCGGCCATAAATCCAAGCCCGCTTGGAGGGCGGCCTGAACCGCCGCCGGGGAACGCGAAATCGGTCATGACAAATTGCCCGTAAATCGAGAGGCGGCGAGCGGCATTCCAGTTCGCTTCAAGCGAGAAAAAGGAACTGGCAAGGTCATGCTCAGTTAGAGCGAACATCATAAGGGGATTGATGTAGCGTATGTGCAGGGGGGAATTGCCGGTCATTCGGCCTTCCATTATCCCGATTGATACGGTATCGCGGAAAACAACATCCAGCCGGCTTAGGTAAAAGTGGCGCTGGGTTGTTCTGGTAAAATCCCGCTCGGCAAGGTTCCCGCCGTACATGGAGCCGGTGAGCCTGAGCGGCATCTGGTTAACTATAAATGAATATTTTACTCTTTCGGAAAAAAACGAGAGGCGCGCGTATTCAAAATACTGGGCATCGCCTGAAAACGAAAAGCTCCCGGTATGCCCCGTCCCCCAGAAAAGATGATCCCGGCCAAGCTGAAAATTCCACCACGATCCGCCCGCCGCAAGGAAAGCCCGGTGGGGAAACGTGCCGTCAATATCCCTTTCAACGTTGTAATGCAGGTTAGTGCCGAACCTTCCGGCTCTTTTATACTCAAGGATTCCCACCGCGAAAAACGGTTCCAGATAAAGCTGTACAACATCAGCGAAGAAAAACCTGAAAGGAAAGGAAACCATCGGGGCAATGTCCGGGTGGCGTGGATGCCAGTCAAGGTCTGTGTTAAATCTGACCTTTCCTTCGACCGTGGAATGAATATTAAGAAACGCGGAAAACGTATCGCTTGTAAAGGACAGGCGGGCTTCGGGAACAAGCCTGCTTCGCGCGCGGTCATACGCCTGTAGGGCGGGGGCGGACAGAAGGGAAGTATCGATGGAGTCAAGAAAGCGCTCAATTTCGGCGGGGGCGAGGGGAGGGGTAAACGAAAGAAAGGGCCTGCCCGATTCCAGCGACAGAAAGCGCACATCTTCAAGAACGGGGTCTGCGCTTAGAATCATGTCAAAGGGCACGGCAAAGACACTGCCGCCAAAAAAGACACAAAAGGCCAAAAAAACGGGCCGTAATGAATTGTTGCTTATCGCGTTCATAACGCAGCCAGCCTAGCTCCTTTTCCTTTCGGCAACAATGCCGAGTATTTTTTCCCTGAACGCCTGCCCGGAAAATTGCTCTACATGGGCGGCAAAGGGAGCGCGGTCAGCGAACCGGCCTTCTATCGACTCGAACCGATCCATAGCCTGAACGAGCGAGGCCGGAGTCTGCTCATCAAAGAAAAGGCCCGTTATTCCCTCTTTCACTGTATCAAGCGCCCCGCCTTTACGCAAGGCTATTACGGGGCAGCCTGCGGCGTTGGCTTCCACCGGAATAATGCCGAAATCTTCAATGCCGGGGAAAAGCAGCGCGCGGGCGCTAGAGTAAAGTTCCCGCGCTTCTTCATCGCTGGGGCGGCCCGCGAAACGCACAAGGCCGGATTTTTCATAGCGCCGCTTTTCCGCCGCCTTTCCGCCGGAGCCGGCAACCACCAGCTTGCGCCCGGAAGCGATACAGGCTTCAATGGCAATGTCCGCCCGCTTGTACCCCGTAAGCTGCCCAAAGAAAAGGTAAAAATCTTTCGGATTTCGCTGGACAGAAAAGAACTTGCAAAGATCAACCGGGGGGTAAACAATTTCCGCTTCCCGGTTATAATAGCGCTTAATGCGCTTTGCGACATAGCTTGAATTGGCGATGAATAGATCGACAAGGTTGGCGGAACACACATCCCAGAGCCGCAGGCCCGGAACAAGGCGCTTCATAAAAAAACGTACTAAGGGATTGGTTTTCTGGAAATACTCATGATACATATCCCAGAGGTAACGCATGGGGCTGTGGCAATAGCAGATATGATACGCTGTAGGATTGGGAATAACTCCTTTTGCCGGGCCGGATTCACTGGAAATTACCAAATCGTAGTCTTGCAGATTAAAACCGCAAAGAGCATTCGGCATAAGCGGCATATACTTCTGATACAATTTTTTCGCCAAGGGGAGTTTTTGTATGTATGAAGTATACACCTTACGGGCATTGATGCTTTCAGGCATTACCTTAGGATCATAGACGTGGGTATAAATATCCGCTTCGGGGAATAACTCAAGAAGGGCTTGGAGAACTTTTTCCCCGCCCCGCATATTTACCAGCCAGTAATGAACAATGGCGACTTTCATGCCTTATGGTATCATACCTTGCAAAATTATCGAAGCTGTTTTTTCAAACGTATATTTTGAAAGTAAATGTTCCGGAAGGGATACTGTAGTAACCGCTTTGCCAGCAAGGAGCCCGATCAATTTTTCCTTTAAGTCTGTTGAATCACCAGCGCGGAAAAACACAACAGGAAAGCTGCCGTATATTTCCTTAAACGATGGAATGTCGGAAATCAGGGCTTGTGTGCCAAGCGCCATTGCCTCAAGCGGGGGAAGCCCGAAGCCTTCATAAAGTGAAGGTTGAACCAACAGCGCGGCGGTGGAAAGGTGCCCGGCGAGTTCTTCGTCCGAAATATAACCGGTAAAGGAAGCCGCACCGGGGCCAAGGGAATCAATTTTTTCCAAAAACGAGTTATCAGAAGTTCTGAAATTGTCCCTGCTGCCAATAATAACCAGCCGGTGGGACAAGCCTTCTTTTCTAGCGAGAGAAAACGCCCGCAAAAGACAATCAAGCCCTTTGTGTTTTTTTATATTGCCGATAAAAACAATGGTTTCACTCTTTTCGCTTTTCGCTTTTTTCCACTCCGGTATCCATGCCTGAATCGCGCTGTAGGTAACAATTACCGGAATGTTCCCCCCGGAATAATAGTCTATCCTTGATTTGGAAAACTCTGAAACCGTAAATATTTTCGCTGATCTGGCAAACGCTCTGCGGTAAAATATCATTCGCAGTTTAAGGCCAACCCATGAAGTAAGCTCCGGCATATCGGGAAAAATTATGTCGTGGATTGTTGTGTATACCGGCGCTTTTATGCCGCCGGGAATATTAAAATATGGGGAGAAAAATAAGCCGCCTTTGTTGATCTTTGAAAGGTGTTTTTTGGGAAAGAAAAGTAACTCGGCAAGAGAAAAAGGTTTGGGGCGGTACTCCAAAACCTCGGCATTTTTACGGCCTTGGATAAAGGGTTCGAGCTTTGCCGGATCTCCCAGCAAATAAAAATAATTATCAGTGTCAAGGAAGTAGGGAAGGCAGCCCCGAATAAGCACACCGATACCTGAGAAGTCAAGATGGCGGCAATCTATAGTTATGGTCAAAGATACGCCTCCACAAAGTCAATAAGGCTTGAAAACTGAAGGACAGCGCTTCCATGCTTTTCAATCTCCATTTTCTCTGGCTCTTTTGTCAGAAATACCGGAACACAACCGGCGGCAATCCCCGCCTTCACATCGCACTCGTCATCGCCGATCATGTAAGAGTAGGACAAGTCAACGTTGTACTTTTTCGCCGCCGCGAGGATCATGCCGGGTTTTGGCTTTCGGCAATCGCAGTCGATTTTGTACTCTGGCTTTTCACCGGCAAAGCCCCCGTCCGGGTGATGCGGGCAGAAAAACAGGTCATTTATATACGCCCCGTGGTTTCCCAGCATGGTTTCCATTTTCATGTGAATTAAATTAAGCGTTTCAAAATCAACCTCGCCACGGGCGATAACCGGCTGATTGGTGATTACAATAGCAAGGAAGCCAAGGCTGTTTATGTTCTTTATCGCTCTAGCCGCGCCATCAATCAATTCAAAATCTTCCGGCCTTTTTACAAAACTGTTAAAAACATTTATTGTGCCGTCTCTGTCAAGAAAAACGGCCTTTTGCTTTACCTTCAAATTCTTTTTTTGCACAACACCGGCTTTAATATCAGCGGAAACCTGGGCGCAACGCTCAGGAGTTCCCATATCCCTTATATATTCAGGGGTAGGGTAGGCGAATATGTTTTCTGTTTGAATAAGCGGCTTTAGGACTTCACGATCTAAGTCGACTTTCTCTGACAGGGGGGTAGCGGAGCGCAGCAATTGCGTTGACAGGATATGAACGCCGGCGTTGACCTGATTCCTGTAATATTCCCTTGGGTCTTCCTTGTTAAGCCAATTAATTACCCGGCGTTCAGCATCGGTAACCAGAACAGCGCTGTCATAAGGGTGATCGTTAGGGTGAACAACAAGAGTCGCCCACGCGCGAGAGCACTTGTGAATATCAATAAGGCGGGAGAAATCAATGTCAAAAACAACATCGCCATTAATCACGATAAAGTCGCTGCCAAGAGTGTCAATGATCTTGAATAAAGCGCCGCCAGTTCCTAATGGTTCCTGTTCTTCAAAATACGAAATATTGCAGCCGGATTTTTCCCCGTCCCCGAAAAAATCCTTTATCACATACCCAAGATGGCCAATGGTGATTATTACATCTGCAAGGCTGTTTCTGGCAAGGCATTCAAGTTGATACTGTAGAATGGGTTTTCCATGAAGGCGTATCATTGCCTTGGGTATGCCGGGAGCGACAGAGGCTATGCGGCTGCCTTTTCCTCCGGCCATGATAACGGTTTTCATGGGAAAAAACGCTCCTCAAGCATGAGGCACAGGCAATGATAAATAGGCAGATGCAACTCCTGTATTTTGTAGGTTTCCTTTTCCGGCACAATAATTGCCGCGTCGGCGTGTCTTACCAGTATGCCCCCCGCCGCGCCGGTCAGGGCGATTGTTTTCATGCTTTTCGCTTTTGCCATAATCGCGGCGTAGTATATGTTTTTTGAATTTCCGGAAGTTGAAATTCCCAGAAAGGTATCGCCTTTGTTGCCGTACCCGAATATCTGTTGCGCGTATATTGTATCCGCGTTTATGTCATTGACACACGCTGTCAAGAGTGCAGTATGCGAGGCCAGCGAAATTGCGGGCAATCCCTGTTGAATAGCGCTGCCAAGATACTCCGCGTGTTCGGGATCAATTTCGTTCAGGCGGGACATAAATTCGGCTGGGGGAGGGCGCTTCTTTATAACGCCTTTCATCAATTCGCCAACGATATGCTCTGCGTCAGCGGCGCTTCCGCCATTGCCGGCGATAAGGAGTGTTCCCTTTGCCGTATATGTCTCTTCCAAAATGATATAGGCTTTTTCAATATCGCGTTGAACAGCCGAAAGAACGGGATACCGTCTGATTAGTTGTTGTAAATGATCCACGCCTGTGTTCCTGTTCCGGTAAAAGTTGGGGTCAGTATCATGCCCTGCTTTTCTTTCAAAGCCTTGATAAGCCCGGCGCGGCGGCAGGGATCGCAAAAGATCATCATAAAGCCGCCCCCGCCCGCGCCTGAAATCTTTGCCGATTCAGCGCCATTGTCCAATGCGTGCTGGTAAATATCGTCAAGAAAAGAATTGGAAATGGAAGCGGCGGCGTTTTTTTTGGCGAGCCAACTGTTCAACAAACAGTTGGAAAACCCTTTGAAATCCCCTTTTAACAATGCTTCCTTCATTAAAATTGCCTGATTTTTTAGTTCGTGCAAGCTTTCAAGGCTTTTCCGGCTTCCATTTCTCGTGTGGTTAATTTGCTCTCTGATTATGTTTGCGCTTTCTCTGGAGACGCCGGTGTAGTACAAGACCAGAGAAGTTTCAAGTTCGTTTCTGATCCACCGCTTGAGACGCAAGGGATTAATAATGACACGCTTGTCACTATGAAACTCCATGAAATTAAAACCGCCGAATGTAGCGGCATACTGATCTTGTTTGCCCCCAGCCATTCCCAAATCTTCACGCTCTACTTTATATGCAAGGGCGGCAATGTCATATTCTCCCAAAGGCAAGTTAAGCCATTCGACAAAAGCTTTTATCATAGCGACAACAACGGTAGATGACGAGCCAAGCCCTGAACCGGCTGGGGCATCCGAGTATGTTGTCATAGTGAAGGAAAGAGGCTTGGAACGGCAATGGCCAGAGCGGATGCTGTTGTACACTCCGGCATGCAAGGGGAGGGCAGGGGAGAAGATACTTTTTTCGGCTGCGGTGTATTCCTCCCGTATGCCCAAATCGGCGGCGCAAAAAATCACCTTGCCGGATTCGTTAGGCTCAATTGTACAGTGAGCGTACATATCTATGGTAGCGTTAAGGACATAGCCGCCGTACTGTTCAGAATAAGCGGCAATGTCGGTTCCGCCGCCGGCAAAGCCAAGGCGAAGCGGCGCTTTGGAACGGATGAGCATCATAAAACAGCCTTAGTTATAAAACTTTGTCCCGCCGTCATTATCTCTGCTTTTTTTTACCATGTAGTATTTTGCGGCTTTCTTGCAAATAGCGCATAACTGGTTAAAAAATTTAAAAATACGGGGCGCTTTTTTTCGTAATAAATATATAAACTCAAAAAAATCGCTGTTAATTACAGTAAGCATGGTATTCCCGGCGATAATCCGTGATTCAGTGGCAAAAGCCGCTTTTGGGTTTTTCAGCAGCTCAAAGGCTTCATCCGGAACGATCCCTGTATCTTTGATTTTTTTAAAGATTTCATTTGAAGCGAGCGTAAATAGCGATGCCTTAAAAATATTATCAGAGGCAAAGTAGTGAATAATCTTTGAATTTGCCAGATAGGGCAGACCGTTGTGGGCAATTTGGCAATTCCACGTTCCATCCAGCTCGGAAAAATGGGATAGGTTTTCATAAATTGCCATATTAAGAGCGGGCTGATCTCTTACAATATTTTTGCTCTTGCTGAAAAGCCAAAGCTCGTGCCAGCGGTCAAATATTTTATGCGCTTCCGGCGTGTCAGCGCAAAAAATAACACCGCTATTAAAATGCCGATTGGACAAATAAGAACAAAACCCAAGTTGCTTATCATTCTGAATAAAATTAGCGCTCTTTTCATGATTGCCGATAAGACAATGTTTATCAAGGCAAACTCCCAATATGATGCCTAATTGCCTAACGGAAGAAAGATTATCAGTTACAATGGTATCACAATCTATAAAAAGAAAATCGCCTTGTACGAGACGGCGCATAGAAGTCTTTACCCAGCGTGAAACCTCAACTTGGGGCATTAGAGCGGGAGCATCAGCGATAATAGTTTTAGCGATCAGCTTTTCATATTCAGAACGTTTGCCAGTGAGTGTATCCTTTGTCTTTGTATCGCATAGAAGGGTAATATCAGCATTGGGCATTTTCAGTTTTAGAGATGTGATGGACAGTAGGAATTGTTCATAATAACTATCGTTGGGACTGCTTGTAAGTGTATACAAATATTGCATTTATTTATCTCATTTCCCGATTATCGATGGATGGGAATGCAAGTTCAATGCCATAATGGTCTCGCAATGCGGCTATGTATTTATCATTCTGATTCTCATGATAATTATTTTTTTGCAATGTAACTTTCTGGGCACGTTTAATATTATAAGGATGAATCCTGCGGCCCTTTACCCATACTACAGGGACATTGTTTTTTAGTTCCATGAATTTGAGCCAAATATCGTCGGCGTTAAGACATAGTTCCTTTATCTTGTCTCTGTCAAATGTTTCGGGAGGCAGTATGCATGGTGGGTATAACACACCCCCTACACCAGTCGCAAGTAAGCTATTCGAAGGCATTTCTTCTTTCTTGTACTCATACTGCCATTTGTTATATGGCAGTAAATTATTTTTATTGTCACGCATTATTTTATGAACACGCCGCGCGGATATGGCAAATGGATATTTTATGTATGACTCATAAAGATCGGAAACAAGGTTTTGGTCATATATATTATCGTCATCTATTGTAATTAACAACGATTTTGGGTATCGTTGCATGGCGTACAAGTATTTGTTATGAGGTTTAAGATTATCATCCGCAAAAAATATTTGAAGACCATTCTTTTTGAGATCAAGTACCGAAGAAGGCAATTCAGTCTCGCTTTTTACCTCCTGCTTTGTAAGACAAAGGAAAATGAGATCGGGCTTTACGCTTTGGCAAAGGATGCTTTTTATTGCAAAATGCAATGTGTTAAAACGTGCGGGAAAACTTGTGAGTGAAACAACAATGTGATGTTCCCGCTTTTCTTGATTCAATAGCATATATGTTTTTTTTATTGAGTAATACCATTGAATCGGAAGGGATTGCAGCGGATTTATGAAGTTTGCGTCTATGTATTTACAAAGGCCCATGTCTATTTTCTTAAAAAAATTTTTTTCCGTAAAGGTGTAAATATTTTTTTCTTAATGCTAGAAAGAATATATTCAATAAACGTACCCAGTTTGGAGTGATATATTCTTTTTGCCGCTCCACAAATAGCAGAATCAAAAAAATCATTATACTTTGTATCTACAAGCATTATCCTTGTGTTTGGAGCGAATTGTGATTTGGGATTTTTAAGCATATCCATTGTTGTCTGATCAACAATACCTGTACTTTTGATTTTTTCTATATGCTCCTTCTTTGCTAATAAAAAAAATTTATCATGGACATGAGTGGTGAAGTAGTGAAGTATTTTAGCGTCATGGATGTGTCGCAAGGCTCCATCATGCATTAATTGACAATTCCATATGCCATCTAGTTCTTTAATAGGGTTGCCAAGATTGAAATTTGCCTGATTCAACGAGGGTTGGTCAGACAGCATGGCTAATTCAAAACAATGAAGCCATAAACGGTGCCATTCATTAAAAAAATCATACCCTGTTTTACAATCTCTGCAGAGGGAAACTCCACCATTAAAATAAACATTAAAATCAAAATCGCTATCAAAGTTACGGCTCTTAAACATTCTTTTTACTTCTTTTAAACGTTTTGGCCTAGTCTTTTTATAATCTGATAAATAGGTATGGTCATCAAGCACATGACCAATTTCTATATCAAGTTCATTAATATAGGACAGATCGTCAGCGATGATGGTATCTCCGTCAATATACAGAAAATCACCTTCAATATGCTTACGCATTGATGTTTTCATCCAGCGAGAACGAGCCTGCTTATTAAAACGCATATCTATATTCAGGGATTTAAATTCATCAATTGATCTTAATATTCCAGCACGTATACCTGTTAGAGTCGCTTCTGTAACATTATCAACTAAAAGAGAGATATAAGCTTTTGGCATTTGTAGACGTAATGATGTCATTGAAAGCAATGTTTGCTCTAAATAATTATCAGAGATGTCGCTTGCAAGTATGTATAGATATTTCATATTTCTTTTCGGCCTTCTATTCTTTTAACTATACTTTTTGGCAGTGTATTTTTTATAATTTGGATAATCGCGGTTTTCAGCATATAGGGTAAGCAATACAGTATATTCTTTATTGCGATGTATTGATTTATGGGGTGATATATAAGATGAGAGTATTTCTCTTGATTATTTACAATATATTCTGGATGTTTCTTGTTGGATATTAAAATTGGTATTAAACGAATGTTGCTTCTGTCAAATAAATCTAAACCCATTCTTATTTTGTATTCTAATCTGTCATCTAAGTATTTTTCATTGTTCCATTCCTGATGTGAAAATGATCGTATTTTCAATTTTATGTTTTCTACGCCACCCAGAAAAGAAAAATGCCAGCCGCCATTTTTAATGGTCATAATATCCATCTTTGATCTGATAACCTGCGGCGTATAATTGTTATTGATAATATCAGTATATCTTGATATTTTTGCACGATACCAATAATAATTCTTTCCATATCTTTGATAGTTAAGAAAATAATCAAAATGCAATTGCTTTAGTTTATAAATACCGTGGCGCCCTCCTCCTTTGTAATCGGTGATTACTTTTGGATTAGGGATTTCATCGAGATCCGAAATTAAAATAACATCGTCCAATTTGCACTGTTCAAAACCGCTGGTAATTTGATTTCTTTGATATTTCTCCATATCCCACGCATCCTTGACTTGGGGATATTCGTCAATCTTTACATGAATGATTTTATCCAAAAATCGCTTATATCTTTCTTTGTTTTCATCAAAATATAATGGCTTTTTATTGTTTGAAAATGTTCGATCTGCTTCCACAAGAATGAATTTATCTACAGCGTCAGATAATATATTTAGACGTATTTCCAATAAATCGAATTCATTAAAAAAAAGGAAGCAATCGTATACTAATGGCATAAAGAGCTCCAATATGTGTAATTGCTACTGCATTATATTTTCTTTACTGTGGATCAAATTATACAGAGCAACATTTTTAGCGTAATCCTTATATGATATAGCGTCAGGGTTATTTGCGATTTCTGGAAGATTCTTCCAAGGCTTTATACTGCTTGTAAAATGAATTATTTTAGCATTTGTTTCTTTTGTCCCAAAGGGGTATGCATCGGCTTTGATAGACTTTTCCCAGCAATGATTCCACTCTGGCGGCAATTGATAAAAATTATTTTTAATAAGTAGGGATAAAATGTCCTGATCTGGAAAAATCTTTTTGTATCGATTAATATAATAGATAGTAAATTTATATAAATCTTGAAAAGAAAATTTTTCTTTGAAAATTTTCGTATTAAATAATAATAATCCAGAGTTTATGTAATTAGACCAATTGTCAAGTATTGTAAATACCGCAAAATTTGCAAAGGCAGAATATTTTTGTTTGTTAATATTCGAGAATACCCACTGATTCACAACTGCGCCTATACAGTAGCTCTGAATATCGAAGTCGTATAATTCGGCGATATCTGCTTTTGCAAGCATATCGCTATCACAATAAATTACTTTTGGATATTTATCAAGCCAATAAGGAATAAGGAAACGCGAAAATATATCTTTGCTAAAACGGGATTTGTAAGGCAAGCTAGGAATTTCTTTGAGGGCATTTTTAGTATTAATAAAATCGATCGTGCAATAATCAAGGCTAGATATTTGCTTTGTTAATAATTTTTTTGTTTTATCTGTAAAATCCTGCTCAAAGATTATAAAATGATATTTCCTCTGTGAATTTGAATTATCCAGCAGGGACTGTAGCATTACTGCCATATATGGAGCGAAATCATTGTTGGCACATAAAACAATTGGAATGGCATCCTTAATATAACGCAAACTACTTGGCGGGTAGCCGTCAATTGTGCAATGTAAATTGTTCGTAAGATTCTTTGCTTTTTCCGCAGTAAGGAAATAAATGCCAAGGTTTTTTTTCACTATCTCCTGAATTTCTCTTTGAAGAGATGGTGTAAGTTGTTTGCCATCGCACTTTTCAATTTTCCATCTGGTAACATCAAACCTTTGATAAGCTTTTTTTATTTTCCTTAGAATCTTCCATAAATAAGTTTTTTTGAATATTTCCATAAACTTAGCTTGCTTCCTATAACCCTATTGTTTCTGCGATTGCATGCTTGCCTTTATTCTACGCATTACTTTATCTGGCAGAAACATTTTCATTATCGTTTTAGGCAGTTTTTTAATGTAAAACATTGATTCAGGGTAAAGATTAAATAATTCCTTATTCGTTCTTAAATCTTTATCCATAAAATAGATTTGCTTTAAATTATTTATACGTATACTTAATTCTGGTTCAAAAATCTTTATATTGCCATATTTTTCTTTTAAAAAATCAATGGCCATACACCAATTTTTGTTTTCTTCAAATCTTCCTATTTTTTTTCTGTTTTTATCATTTGATAGAGATTGTTCATTGCAACAATAATGATATAATGATTCATCAATAAAACCAATTTTATTTGCAAAGTGCGCATATTGTATAGCAATAACACAATCTTCACTTTTACTGTATTGAGGAAATTTTACCAGTAGCAATAATTTTCTTTCAACAAGTTTATTAAATAAATTAGTTTTAAATTGATTATTAATTATTTTTTTTATCAAAAAAATCTTTTCAGTGCTGGAAAATGTATGCCTTACTATTTTTGAAATTACGCTGTTCTCTTGAAAGAAGTCGCAGATGGCAATATCGCAATTATCATAAAGTGCCTTTTGATATAATTTTTCAAGCATATCTGGTTCTATCCAATCATCGCTATCCACGAATGCAATATACTCTCCGGTGGAATTTTCAAACCCTATTTTTCTTGATAACGACGATCCCATATTTTGTGTATTATGAATAATTTTTATTCTGATGTCTCTTTTTGCATATTCATCGCAAATTTTTCCGCTATTGTCTGAAGAGCAGTCATTAACTAGAATGCACTCAAAATAGGTAAAGGTTTGCGATAAGATGCTGTCAATACATCTGTATATATATTGTTCTGCATTATACACAGGAACTATTATCGAAATTTTCGGCAATGCCATAAGGATATTTCCTAAAATATTATTATATTGCCTTTATGAACCATTATTTGAATATATAAAAAAACAATTTGAGTGCATTCTTGATATTATTTCTCGTTTGTTGATAAACTTTTTTTAACATCCTGTTTTTTGCCTTGACTTTGTTGTGATTATATTCACGTTCGCCTATTAAAGAATTAAATATTTCATCATTGTTACTAATTACGGCTTTGCTGATCATTCGTAATTTTATGAACTTTCTGTAGAACCACCATGCGTCAGAAGCAAGAAAAACTTTTGGCATAATTGAGTATAATTTTTTAGCCGCCGCCAGATCAATATAATACCCCCATGTTAAAGTAGGATTATATAGAGGCTGACCAATATAATACCCCCCCCCATTAAGGCTTATCTTATGCCACGGTGTAAAACGACCACACTTTACATTATCATCATTGATTTTTTCCCAATTAAATCTTTCAAGCTTAATGGTATATCCAGCTGCAGGCAATTTTTCTAAATACTGAAGCAAGAGAAAAAAATCAGGCTTTAGAGTAATATCGTCTTCAAGAATCACTGCCTGCTTAACATTATCCTTTATCATTTTCTCATATACAAATTTATGACTCAGGGCACATCCTATTTCACCATGTGTTAGTTCTCTTTTGTAGGATTTAGCCTTTGAAGAATCATATAAACTATTCCTTTCAACTTCTGATAAAGCTCTTCCATTAACAGCAGGTATAAACTCAAATGGTGTACGGCGGCTGTCCAACTGTGATTTTATAAATTGTTGCCTGTCCAGAGAATCAGGAAGGGATATAACATAAATTTGCATTACAGAGTATCGTCCTTGATCTTTGACTTTTTGAATATTTTTCTATATACCCTTAGAAAAAAAATTAAAATTTTTGAGTCGCTATAATTTGCAAAAAAATCATAATATATTGAATTTCGGAAATTTGAATATTCCATAATTGTCTTACCTAATTCATTAAAAACATTTTTATAAACGATCAAATTTTCTGCTTCATGTAATTCAGGTTTTTTTGATGAAATGCCGTGTATATCATAAATTGAAATGTTTGTTTCAATGTGATAAAAACAGCTTTTATGTATATATAATTCATTTAAAAAAAATTCCCAATCAGAACATATTCTTAATTTTTCATTATAAAAGCCATGTTCAAAAAATAAAGAGCGTTTTATTAATGAATTTTGATGGTTTATTTTTCCGCGTAATAAATAATTATTCAAATTTTTAGGAAATCGTGCAATTGAATTATCAGGGCGAATTCTATTGCTGTAATAAATATCAGCTGTATTTTCACCTACTTCTTTGAAAACTTTATCCATTGTGTCAGCAGAAATTAGCCAATCTCCACTATTCAAAAAAAGGCAATACTCTCCCTTTGCTTTACGTATGCCTTTATTCATCGCATTATAAGTGCCGTTGTCAGGCTCAGAAATCCAGTAACCGATTCGATCTGTATATTTTTTTATTGTCTCAACACTTTCATCGCCAGAGTTGCCATCAATAATTATATATTCAAAATCAGTATATGTTTGGCAAATAACGCTTTGTATTGTTTTTTCTAGTCCAACAGCATTATTTTTGTTAATGGTGATTATTGACAACTTCATTGTTGAGAGGGCTTTATCCCTATGATTTCCCTGAAAAAAACGTATTTAAGAGAACCTTAATTCTCTCATTATACTGACTCAAAAAATAGAATATTTTATCAACGGCAGTATCGCAAAAAAATGGTTGTCCGGCAAAAGAGCGATAGAGATGATCGTTTTGCTCCATCTTTTTAATTTCATTCAAAATGGATTTGTTATTTTTCTCATCGTGCTCATCGTACCATAATATTATTTCAGGATTAATAATGCCCGGTTCTGGGTCTTTGCTCCAGCCGTTATATATTGGAATACATCCGGAGTACAAACATTCAAATATTTTTTCTGTAACATACCCATCGCTTATCGTATTTTCCGGGCAAATATTAAATTTGTATTGTTGCAAATACAGTAATTTGTTGTCATTGTATTTATTATACAAAGCATCATCATTATGAAACAGGTTGCCCGGACAATCCACAGTGGAAATTTTTGAAATATCATTGAATATTCTTGTTCTTACCCCGTTCATATCATGCCGCGCTATAAGCGAACAAAACTTAGTTTTATTCCATCGCATTTTTGAATAATCTAACTTTGTTCTAATATCATCCTTCGAATCACCCGGTAAAAAAAAATATATTAACCAAAGAGGAAACCGCAAGTAATTATTTTCTTCGGAAAAATCAAAACCCATTGATAAATTTGCGTAATTTGTACAATTTCCCTTATATTGTCTGAATTTCAATTTAAAATTATTTACATTCTCGCCAGTGAAAAATACCTTTACATGAGCACCAGAGTTTTTTAATTTGGCAATATTCCCGAAAACTGAAAAAAACTGTATATGTGGATTGTAATATTTTACCACCCGGAATTTGAATTGGTTATTCGGGGAATTATTTACAACAGAATCAAAAAAAAAACTCGCATATCTGGTTTTATGCATATCGGGCCAAAAATTGGTATAACAAACACGAATGGATTTATCAGAGATGGATACTATCATTTCATATGTAAAAAAAAACAGTTTAACAAAAACACCCTTGATTGCCAGTATTGCCAATTTCGATAGCTTCGATATTTTTCTTGACAAGCGCCATTTAATATTTTTTAGTGTTTGCATCTGCTTCAAAATAATGAACATTTATTTATAGTAATTATTGATAAAGTCTTCATAGGAAATCTTTATTCCATCTTTTAAATTTGTTTTTGGAGTGAATCCCATAGCGGAAATCATGGAAATATCAAGAAGCTTCTGAGGGGTGCCGTTTGGTTTTGAAGTGTCCCATTCAATTTCACAAGTCTTGTTGGTAACGTCTTCGTACACTATAGCCCTGATAATCTCAGCCAGTTCTCTGATGGTTAGATCTTTGCCGCAGCCAACATTAATAAAATCGCCGGCGGGGCCTGTTAAATCATTCGCGTTGACGTTTTGCATTAGCATCACAAGCGCACCAGCGAGATCCGCGCTGTATAAAAATTCACGGCGAGCTGAGCCATTGCCCCAAAGCGATACGGTGCCGGTTCCGGAAATTTTTGCTTCATGAAATTTGCGAATAAGAGCCGGCAGCACATGAGAGCCGGAAAGATCGTAATTATCACCAGGCCCATATAAATTGGTAGGCATTACCGAAAGGTAATTTGTTCCGTATTGCCGGTTATAATAGGTACATAATTTGATAACGCTGATTTTTGCGATTGCGTACGCTTCATTGGTGGGCTCAAGAAAATTGGATAAAAGATACTCTTCCTTCATTGGCTGGGGCGCGAGTTTGGGGTAAATACATGACGATCCAAGGTTAATGAGTTTTTTTACTTTATTCCTGTATGCAGCCTGGACAACGTTAAACCCAATCATGGTATTGAAATAAATAAAGTCGGCAGGGTAGGTTGAATTTGCGCCAATGCCTCCGACTTTTGCGGCAGCTAAAAAGACATATTCAGGCCTACTTTCAGAAAAAAATTGTTCAACTGCGGTTTGATCAATCAGGTCCAACTCTTTGTGTGTTCTGGTTATGATATTGTTATAACCGGTAGATTTTAGTTCCTGTAAAATTGCGCTTCCCACAAGCCCTGTATGACCGGCAACATAAATCCTATCATTCTTATTCATAATAGTTTTTCACCTCATAGCCGCCATTCTTCAAATATTGTTCTTTTGCTGCCAGTTTTACATCGTTTTCTACCATCATTTTCACTAATTGAGGCAACTGTACCCGTGGTTTCCAGCCCAAGCGGGAAAAAGCCTTGGTTGGATCGCCTATTAAAATCTCCACTTCAGCGGGGCGGAAATAACGAGGGTCTATTTCAACAAGAACTTTGCCTGTATTGCGATCAATGCCTTTTTCGTTAATGCCGCTACCTTCCCATCTTATATCTATTTCTGCCTCTGAAAAGGCCATAGTAATAAATTCCCGAACCGTAGTTGTAATTCCGGTGGCCATAACGTAGTCATCTGGTTCATCTTGCTGAAGCATAAGCCACATAAGTTCAACATAGTCACCGGCATACCCCCAATCGCGCTTTGCGTCGATGTTTCCCATGTAGAGTTTATCCTGAAGCCCAAGCTTTATACGGGCGGCGGCACGAGTAATTTTACGGGTAACAAAGGTCTCACCACGAATTGGGCTTTCATGATTAAAAAGGATGCCATTACAGGCATACATTCCGTAGGACTCGCGGTAGTTGACTACGATCCAGTAAGCGTACAATTTCGCCGCCGCATAAGGGCTTCTTGGGTAGAATGGGGTAGTTTCTTTCTGGGGTATCTCCTGTACTTTGCCAAATAACTCGCTTGTGGACGCTTGATAAAACCTGACCTTTTTTTCCATTTTCAAAATTCGTATCGCTTCCAAAAAACGCAAAGTACCTATGCCATCAACATCGGCTGTATATTCCGGAACCTCAAAAGAGACCTGAACATGGCTTTGCGCGCCAAGGTTGTATATTTCATCGGGCTGGACTTCTTGAATAATACGCACAAGGTTGGAGGTATCGGTGAGATCTCCGTAGTGTAGAAAATATGTTTTATTTTCTACATGAGGCCCTTGATACAGATGGTCAATTCGCTCGGTATTAAAGCTGGAAGAGCGGCGTTTTATGCCGTGTACAACATAGCCTTTTTTAAGAAGAAATTCCGACAGATAGGCGCCATCCTGTCCGGTAACGCCTGAAATAAGGGCTGTTTTCATTATTTCTCTTTCCTTGGTTCCTGTTTAATTTCAAATTGCTGAGTAATTCGATCGAATTTAAAATTTACGGACTTGCCGAATTCTATTTTGCGATACTTATTCAATATCCGGATAAGAATTTTTGAAAAAAAGTTAATAGAATTGTAGAATATTTTGTACCGAATAATTTTAATTTTATCGTGCTTCGGAATTTTCCGCGTTTTTAGAATATTCTCTGCCTCTTCCAAATATTTTGGAAAGCCTTCAAGTGAAAGTTGATTAGATGATCTTACCCTAAATCCTCCGATGAGGGCATCAACGACATATAATTTTTCATATTGAAAGAACCGAAACCACAATTCAAAATCTCCAGCGTATTTTAAATTTTTATCGACATATGAACCTGCTTTTTCATATAATGCTTTTCTAAAAAAACACGATTCCTGTTGTATAAATTTATAATCACCCAATAAAAAATCATACTTTGTAAACTTTCTGCTTTGCTTAGCTATAATTCCTCTTCCGCATTCATCGTAAAATGTTGATGCCCCAACCAGCCACTGAATTTTTTCAAACTTTGAAAATAACTCGGCTATAATAAATAAAGATTTTTTGTGATATAAATCATCAGAGTTTATCCATGCCAAAATCTCTCCTGTTGATTTATCAAAACCTTTTTGTATAGCGTCATACATTCCTTCATCTTTCTCTGAAATCCAGTAGGTTAATTTTTCTTCATATTTTTTTATTATATCTAATGTATTGTCTGTGCTTCCGCCATCAATGATTATATATTCCAAATTTGGGTATTTTTGATCCAGCACTGATTGTATTGTTTCTTCTAAGAATCTTCCGGAATTAAAACAAGGAGTTATTATGGAAATTTTTGGATAGTTAGTAATTTTATTCATATTCAAATTCACGATTATAAATTTTTTACAAACAATTTTCCATATTCAATACTTTTTTCCAGAATGCAATCACATCACGCAAACTATCTTCAAATGGAATTTGCGGATGCCAGTCAATTTGACTAATAATTTTACTATTATCGCCGATTATTATTTTATTATCATTGGGGCGAATTTTATTTTTGTCAACCTCAATTAATATTTGAATATTAAAAAGACATGAAAGCATATCAATAATTTCCTTAATGCTTCTTCCTTTGCCGGAACATATATTATATAACTCACCGGGAGCGCCTTTTTCCAAGAGAAGGTAATACGCCTTAACAACATCACGAACATCAAGGAAATCGCGGGTTAACGAAACATTCCCTGTTGATAGTTTAATACAACTTGTATTTCCCGTTTTGATATTTTCCAGTATTTGTTTTATAAAAGACGGAATGACGAAATTGGCGCGCTGCCCTGGCCCAATATGATTAAATGAGCGAGTAAGAACTATATCTAATCCATATGATGAAACATAACACTGGGACAACATTTCTTGTGAAACACGAGCAATGGCATAAGGACTAATGGGTTTCAATTGCACAGTCTCTTTTATAGGAATACAACTAGCAGGAACATTACCATATTCCTCTGACGAGCCGACAGACAAAAAACGGCAAGCAATGTTATTTGTGCGAATAATCTCGGCAATATTTAAAAAGATATTTGTGTTGTTAAGAAAAGATTTTACAGGCTTATTCCAGCTTTCAGAAACACTGCTGAAGGACGCCAAGTGAATAATATGTGTCGGAAGGAAAGAAAGAAGCAAAGACTCTAACGCAGAATAATCCAAAAGATCAATCTCTGCGAAACGCAGTTGTAAATACGGAAAGTTATCAAACTTTACATCATCAGTCGGGGCTTTTATATCAATGCCCAAGACCTTGCATTCTTCTTGAAGGGAATTCAGATACTCAAAAAAATGGCAGGCAACAAATCCCGTTGCTCCAGTTACTAAATAGTTTTTCATTGTTTTTTTCACATTAGTTTTTTATAAACTTCCATAGTTTCTTCAGCACATTTCTTCCAAGAAAACATTTTTAGCCGCTCTTTTCCTTTTGCTGCCATTTCTCCCCGGAGTGAAGGGGAAGTTATTACACGTTCTATTTGATTACGCATATCATCCGGGCTGTATGGATCAAAATATAGCGCCGCATCTCCGCCAACTTCAGGGAGAGAGCTGGTATTCGAAAGTATTGCCGGGCATCCAGAAGCAAATGCTTCCAGCACCGGAATTCCAAAACCTTCATACAACGATGGAAAGACGAAAACAAGCGCTTTTGCGTACAAATCTTTTAATTCTTCATCAGACGCAAATTTGCTAATTACTCTATCACAAATGTTCAACTCTTCTAACAATGCATTTTCTGTAGTGTTAAAGGGTGGCCCGGTACAAATAAGACGTAGGTCGTACTTCAACAGGAGCGGGGCGACAGTTTGGATAAAAACATCGAAATTTTTATAATTTGTCCGTAAACCAGTGAATAAAATAAAACGCTCTTTTTTGACCCTGCGGTCTAATTGTTGAAAAGATGATCCAAGGTAAATGACTTTTATTTTTTCACTTAAATCAGGAAAAAAACGTAGAATATCTTTTTTTGTACTTTCAGATATGGAAATAATAGTATTGGCCTGTGAAATCAAATATTGTTTGTTGAGTATAGTATTTTCATTGTTAACATCGTTAAAATAATAATATGGAAAAAGTTCGTGAATCATGTCATACACTGTTAAAACGAATGGTTTGTGCTTTAGATATTTCAAAAAATATGTGTCATAATACGTCGGATGAAAAATATCATAGTTTGATTTTTTTAAATTTTTGACTGATAATGAGAGAGTTTTTTTATTATATATTTTATTACACATTTTGGTATAAATTTTGCACAAACGCCTCTTGCCCTTGAATTTAATGCTAGGGAGAAAAACTTTGCATTCATGATTTTTAGGGAGTATTCCATAATCCTTATAGACACTTTCCTGTAAATAAACATTGTCTGAATATTTCAATGACAATTGAGCCATAGAATTATGCGCAAGCAACTCGGCAAAATACCTGGAAATACCGCCTATATTCTGGAGTTCAAATATTTGATGGTCATATAAAACTTTCATTGGAATTCCAATATTTTAAGCATATCATCCCAGCATTTGGATTTTCTTTTGAGTTTCTTCGTCATATCCAGCTTGTTTCTTATCTTGTTATAAAACTTGAGCTGTTTAAAAATATTTTTCCGAATAGGCAATTTCGAAAAAATGTGCAAATCATTTCTTGATTGGAAATAGAGGTTATTTTTTTCGGCAACAAATTGTAGTGTGTTATATGTGTAAAATGAAATATGTTGTCCGGTTACTGGTGAATAATACCACCAGTCTTTTATTTTGGGCGGCGGAGAAGCAATCAATAACGTTGAAAATATTATCGTATCGGCAATGTTAACTAATCCCTCTATTTGTGCCAAGGGAGTTTCAAAATGCTCAAAATTCTCAAAGGATGTGATTAAATCATATTTTTTATTCAGATCCGCTTCAAAACCCCGTGCAAATAAATTTTCCGCATATTTGTCATAGTGGTAAAAATCAAAGCCGTAATCACGCATTATTCTTGTTAATATTCCATGCCCTCCTCCAAAATCCATAATACTTCCATTCGTAAAATATTTTAAAAGAAATAATAAATCATTTGCATTTTGAAGATTCCTTAGCATAATGCCAGTATCCGCTGAAGCAATCGCATTTGAATATGCTTCATTAAGCCAATATGGTTCTTCTGTTTGAACAAATTCACAATTTGGACACAAAAAATAAGAGACTGAATACTTATTCAATACAAGTGATTTATCATGCATGAGTAAATTTGAATTACATACCTTGCATATCTGATTCAAAAAATTATCTCTTGCACTCAAGATTAATTCCTTCGCATAATATCTTCTGTAAATTTGATTTGTAATTTTGATGTGAATAAACCAGCCGAATATTTGATTTTATTCGTAGCGATTTTGCGCGCAAATCATCTTCCTCCAGTTTTAACACCTCTTCAATCTTGTTAATAATTATACTTTTATTAATTTCTTCAAAAACATAACCATACTCTTCTATATCTAATCCGGTAGATACACTCACAATAGGGATCAGCCCGCCATTAGCCATTACATTTACAGTGGCTGCTGCTCCTCCTTCACTGACTGACGGATGTAACACAAACGCACATAAATCCATTAACTGTTCGAATTTTTTGGAATCAATATCAATAAATCCATGGTCCACAATATTATTTGAGCTATCAATTATTGGCTGATAGTGATGGAAAAATTTCTTTTCTCCTTTTGAGGCACCGCATATATGCAAAAAGATGTCATTTCTTTCCGAAAAGATATCAATCAGAACATCTAGTCCTTTATGCAGCAACCCAGAAGAGCCGAACCACAAAAAATGCCTTTGCGCATCTTTAAAGTTTTTTTGTGACAAACATATATCGTAGACATCATAATAAAAAACCGGCAGAGATTTAATGTTTAAACCCGGATTAATTTCTAAATAAGTATTTACAGTAAATTGGTTTCCCAGCGTAACATTCAAATCAGGCATAACTATTTGTAACGTCCAGAAATGATATAAAAGTCTGCCGGATGACGGTATTATTTCCCCTTTTTCTTTTTGGTATTTCAATATCTTAAGAGCCGTGCCCTTATTGGAATAAAATGGACTGCATCCAGTGGAATAATACACCTTCTTTACTTTTTCAGCAGAATCTGAGTAAAAAGCTTTTTCCAATGGGTATCCAAAGCCATAAACAATACTATAACCATTGTAGTCAATATTTCGTTCATCCATATAGTTGATTACATCTACATTATAACCTAATTCATGGAATATTTGCGCAGCAGTATAACATTCCATATAGTTTGTATGCGTCTTCTTTATACCATCAAGAAAGGGCTGCAATATATACGAAATCAACACTCTTTTACGAAAATTTGCACTAAATACATTCTTCAAAAAGCCGGCGTTCTTGGGAGATATTCTAATTGAATACCCTGACAAACTGAAAAGCGTTTTAATGCATTTTTTGATTTTTTGCATTATAAGCAATTTTTTTCCCTGCCTCTATTACTCTTCTCATTCTTAATAAGATTAGAAACTCCATTTGTGTGGGATATATGTTAAACCATGGTAAACAGGCAAAGTTGCTACTTGTCCCTTGTCAGGAATATCTTCTGGAATATCAAAATATAAAAATTCTTTATTATTATAATATATGTGACAGAATGGATTAACTATTGCTATACGTAACCTATATGCTCCGGCAACAAGCGGCAGAGATGGAAAATAACAGGTATATTTATTGATCCCAACGGCAATATTTAATTTTATATTATCTGTCTCTGCAGAAGCAACACAGCATATATTATCAATTTCATCATTACCTATTGCAACATGAATACTAATGTTTTCAGTTTTTATGCGTGAAGAAAGAGTAACTTCGACGGCAAAAGGTTTGAAAATACCAATTCCTGATTCAGCCACTATACGAGCTTCTAAATTTGCACTAAGTTCTGAAATATACGCTGAATTACTTTTATTTTTTAGTAATACTTTAGGCCCTATATATTTCTCAATTGAATTGTTAATTGCGTCATAAGAAATTATTCTTCCCGCTTCTAGTACTATTCCAGTATTGCATAAATTTTTTACCGAACCCAAATTATGGCTCACAAAAAACACTGTCCGCCCCTGGTCTGTGCTTAAATCCTGCATCTTTCCAAGCGCTTTTTTTTGAAAGTCAGCGTCCCCGACCGCAAGTACCTCGTCGGCAATAAGTATATCGCTGTCAAGATGAGCCGCCACCGCAAAGGCAAGGCGCACATACATACCGCTGGAATAGCGCTTAACCGGCGTATCAATATGGTGCTCGATTCCACTAAACGCAATTATATCATCCAGTTTTTTATCGATCCGGCGTTTCTTCATGCCAAGTATCGCGCCGTTAAGGTAAATATTCTCCCTGCCTGTCAGTTCCCCGTGGAATCCAGTTCCTACCTCCAAAAGGCTTGCTACTTTCCCTTTTATTTTTACGTTTCCTTCGGTCGGGGCGGTAATGCGGGAAAGTATCTTTAAAAGGGTGCTTTTGCCGGCGCCATTTTTTCCTATAATTCCTACCCGGTCTCCCTTTTTTATATCAAAGCTTATATCTTTCAGAGCCCAAAAGTGGTCTTTGTCTCCACGATATTTATCTTCTCCAATTTTTGAGTGCGGGTCTTCCTTTTTTCGCTTTACAGCTATCCATGTTTGGATATCTTTATACAGGAATTTGTTATTAATTACCCCAAGGCGGTACATTTTAGAGAGGTTTTCAACCCGGACTGCTACACTAGACATTTTTTCCTATACTACATCAATAAAAGTTTGCTCATTCTTGTTAAACAGGACGAGTCCCGCAAACAAGAGCGCGACGCTAATTCCCAAGCTTGAAAGTATCATAGGCCCGTCTATAGACGCCGTGCCAAAAAACCACTTTCGAAACAGTTCTATGGGAGCGCAGACCGGGTTCACATAGGCAATCCAAATAAAGCGCTCCGGGATTTCTGAAAGGGGAAATACAACCGGGGTTGCGTACATGGCCAAACCAAGGGCAAATGACACCAAGTGTTTCAAGTCCCGGTATTTCGTGGTCAGTGAAGAGATTATAATTCCCATTCCAACGCCGATAACCGCCAGCCAGACAAAGAGCAGGGGAAAAAGAAGCAAAGACCATGAAGGCTGTAAAGGGGCTCCCGTAAAAAAATAAAACATGAATATTGCCATCAGCAAGGCGAACTGAATGGCGATTTTTATTAGGTTGGTAAACACCTGGCTAATAGGAACCGCGAGGCGCGGGAAATATACCTTTCCAAAAACACCGGCATTGTTGATAAAAACATTGGATGAATCGGTGAAGCAGGCGGCAAAAAAGCCCCAGAGCATGGTTCCCGAAAAATAAAAAAGAGTATGAGGGATGCCATCGGTTCCAATTCCGGCAAGGTTCCCGAAAACAAAGGTAAACATAATCGTAGAAAGAACAGGATTGATAACAAACCACAATGGCCCCAAAATGGTTTGTTTGAATTGCGTTGTAAAATCCCGTTTGACAAAAAGAAAAATCAAGTCCCTGTACTTGATAAGCTCGCGGATCTGCAAGTCCAAAAGTTTTCGTTTTGGGGTTATTATTGACGACCACTTTTCTTCTTCCACTGCTTGTTACCTTGTATCTGCCGCTTCGTTGTTTTTCGCATTATACTTAACAACCCAGTCCGCAAACAGTTTTAACCCGTCTGCAATCGTTGTTTTTGGCTCCCAGCCCAGTTCTCTGCGGGTGATATCAATATCCGCCATTGTTACAGGCACATCGCCGGCCTGCATTCCAAGATACGTCTTTTCGGCTTTTCGGCCCAGCGCTTCTTCCAGCGCTTCAATAAAGCAGGTCAGCTTTTCCGGGCGGTTATTGCCAAGGTTGTACAGCGCGAAAGGGGCAGGGGAGGGGGCCGGCGCACGCCCAACTGCGGCAACAACGCCATCTACAATGTCATCAATATAGGTAAAATCACGCAACATATCGCCGTGATTGTAAACTTCAATGGGCTTGTTTTCCATAATGGCGCGCGCGAACTTGTAATATGCCATGTCCGGCCTTCCCCACGGGCCGTACACGGTAAAAAAACGCAGGCCGGTACAGGGAATGTTAAAAAGATGAGAATAAGTATGAGCCATCAATTCATTCGATTTCTTTGTAGCGGCGTAAAGGCTTACCGGATGATCTGCTGTATCTGTAACCGCGAATGGAACCTTTTCGTTTATGCCGTAAACGGATGAACTTGAAGCATAGACAAGGCGCTTAATTGAATGTAACCTGCATGCCTCAAGAATAGTAAGAAAGCCGCAAATATTGCTGTCGATATAAGCGTAAGGGTTTTCCAGACTGTAACGCACGCCCGCTTGCGCGGCAAGATTGCAGACACAGTCAAATTGTTCTTCGGCAAAGAGGGAAAATAATTTTTCCCGATCCGTCAAGTCAAGTTTTACAAATGAATAAGAGGGCAGGGTAGCGCTTTGGGTTTTTTTACCGTATTCAATGGCTTCCTTTTCTATGCCTGATTGCCGCAGTCGCGCGTATTTTAAGTTAATATCGTAGTAGTCATTGATATTGTCAACGCCAACGACAGAATGCCCCAGAGAAATGAGTTTTTCGGCAAGATAGAAGCCGATAAATCCGGCTGTGCCGGTAACAAGGATTTTCATGTAATTGCTTAACAGCCAATTCCGTAATATGTAAGACCCAAGGGCAAGACTTTGTCAGGTTTGTAGATGTTGCGCAGGTCAAAGAAATATGGAGAAGCGAGTAATTCTTTCGTCTTTGCCAAATCAATATTTCTAAACTGGTTCCATTCGGTGGCTATTATAAGAGCGTTAGCGCCCCGCATGGCATCGTATTCATCGGCGGCAAAATACAAAGCGCTCTTTATCGAGGCGAGCCGCCACTGGGCTTCTTCCATTGCCGCCGGGTCATACACACGGAGTTTTGCGCCACGGCCGGCAAGATATTCAGCGATGGTTATTGCCGGGGATTCCCGCATATCATCGGTGTTGGGCTTAAAGGCAAGGCCAAGCAGGCACAGGGTTTTCCCTTCAAGCGGCTGCATGATGGATTCGATTTTTTTTGCGGCCCTGAGTTTTTGTTGTTCGTTGGTTTCTATTGTTGTTTCCACAATACGCTGAGTCTCGTCATGCTCCTTGCCGATTTTAGCGAGTGCCCTTGTGTCTTTGGGAAAGCATGAGCCGCCGTAGCCCGGCCCGGGGTGCAAAAACTTGGCGCCGATTCTTCCGTCCTTGCCCATGCCCTTTGCGACATCCCGCACGTTAGCGCCCGTTTTCTCGCACAGGTTGGCGATCTCATTTATAAATGTAATTTTTACAGCCAGAAAAGCGTTGGAGGCGTATTTTATCATTTCCGCCGATTCAAGATTTGTTTCGATGTAAGGCGTTTCATTCAGATACAATGAGCGGTATACGTCTTTCATTATTGTTCTGGCTTTTTCGCTGTCAGCCCCGATAACAATGCGGTCGGGGTGGGTAAAATCCTGAACGGCAGCGCCCTCCCGTAGAAACTCCGGGTTTGAGACAACATCAAAGGCGGCTTCACGCGCCGCTTTCTCGCCCTGCGCCGCCCGTTTGGCAATCTCGTCATCAATCCAGTGTTTTACTTTTCGTCCGGTTCCTACGGGCACGGTGCTTTTATTAACAATAACCTTGTAGGAAGCAATTACCTTGCCAATTCCCCTGGCAACATTTTCGACATAAGAAAGGTCGGCGCTGCCATCTTCGGAAGAGGGTGTACCTACGGCGATGAAAATTACATCATTGCGCGACACCGCGTCGGCAAGCGAATCGGTGAACTGAAGGCGCTTGACCGCCGAGTTGCGGACAACAACATCGGCAAGGCCGGGTTCGTAAATGGGGATTTCGCCTTTTTTCAGGCGTTCAATTTTTTTTGCGTCAATGTCAACGCAGGTAACGGTATTTCCAAAATCCGCGAGGCACGCGCCTGAAACAAGGCCGACATACCCCGTGCCGATAATCGCTATAGAAGCCACTGTTATTTTTTCCCTCCACTCATAACGAAACCACGGCAATGCCGTCTACTGTTTCCCAGCCCAGCCGCTCGTCCCAAGGTTTTCCCTTTGTTTCACTGCGGCGGTCAAAGATAACAAGGTATGCCGGAGATGCCGCGTCAATCTTATCCCGGTATCTGGCGATCTGTTGCAGCCCTTCACCCTGTACCTCCGCGGGCGAATCGTGGGAATGAATAAGCTTTATTTCCACGATGTACGTTTTGCCGTTGTACTCAACCGCGAGATCCATCCGGCCCCTGCCAGCCGCGTATTCCCGGTCAATGCGCCCGCCGCCGTTCAATACCCGCTGCAAAAAAGCCATCAGCAAAAGATGCGGGAACGCTTCGGTGTAATTCATCTTTTGTTCCCACAGCTCGGAATTGCGCCTCCAGAATTTCTGAAACTCCTTTAGGAGAGCATCCATGTCCAGGGAGCCGTCTTGCTTTTCCCACTGCCAGTCGGGTTCGGGCATGGCAAGCTGGGGGCTGTAGGTTAAATGCCGGGCAAGCACCTCCCGGTAGATGGGGTTGGCCACGGACGGCGTTCCTTTTTCCTTGGTTACAAGCCCAAGATCAAGGCACAAGCGGAACGCCTCACCATCGGCTAAAAGGGGATCGGAAGCCCCGGCGATAAGGCTTTCCATGACTTTGCGGATGCCCGGATTTTCCATGCGGTAGGCGAGGGCGTCCAGATGGGTTTCCCTTGCGAGCACCATCTGATCACGGGCTTCTTTGACGTGCGCAAGCGTTACCGTTTCGGCGCTTGTCTCGTCAAGGACAAGCATTGTGGCACGCATAAACAGCGAATTGACGATCCACGGCTGCCCTCTGGATTGTTCATGCGCGTACTCAAGAGCATCCCTGTGTATTGTTTGGCCTGTTTCCTCTGTTCTTTGGGCAAAGAGTTTTTCAATATCGGATACGGAAAAATTGGACAGCACAGCGGAATCTGATTTTATATTAAAGGGCGAGCCGGGATTGGGAGCGATTCCGCCTTTCGTGGCTGTGATATAGTCTTTCAAATCCCTCATGCCTACAAGGGCAATTGACACCGGAAATTTCCCCACGCCCCGCCCCGCAAAGCCATCCCGCAATTGTCGCAGGAAACTGATAACCGCTTCTCCTTCAAGGACATCAACCTCGTCAAAAAGCACGACGAGCGGCTTTGGCGCGACAAGCGCCGACCAGTTGCGCAGGGCGGCCCCCACTTGGGATTGGGGCTGCTCATTGCCAAGGGGCGGCGGCGGCAATCCGTAATTCTCTGCCCAGTGTACGATTGATTCGCATACTCCCGGCATGGCCCGCTGTATATCCGGAATTCCCTGACATCGCTCAACGCTGACATAACAGGCAACAGCCTCAGCGCCGGAATTAATTTCCCGCGCCCAGCTTTGCAAGAACGTGGTTTTTCCGGTCTGCCGCGGGGCGTGAAGAACCCAGTACAGGCTGTCCCGGATGTAGCGGTGTATCTGCGCGCCGACAAGGCGATCCGCCGGAGGAAGCATATAGTGATCGCACGGGTTGCAGGGGCCAGTGGTGTTAAAAAAGCGAACCGGGCGTTTTTGTTTGTTCATTATTGTCATATTTAAACATCAATAGTGAAATGAAGTCCCTATGAATATCTCGTCCCATCCGGAAAGCCCCCTGAAATCCCTTACGTTGTACGCCACGCTCGCTCTAAGGTACAGGTTGCGGAAGAAGCCGGAAAAAACGATAATTTCAAACCCGGCGGTGTGTATCATGTCGCCGAACCTGAAACGGCTTCCTTCGTCCGGGTTATCTTTCAGGTTGTTAAAAGGGCCCTGAAGCAGGGCCATGTCCATAAAGGGCGAAATGTGCATCTGAAAATCAAACAAACGCAACCTAGGGTCGCCAAACCAGCCGGAAGGCCGGAAATCCAGCGCCTTTATGGGGACATCCACGTTCAGCGAGAGCATGCGATCCGCCCAAAGGTCTGAGTCTTGGGTTCTCCAGACATTGCTGTCCAACACGCCCCGCAGAACATCCCCCGCGTTGAAGTAGGGGATTCCGCCGCCGAATCTGTCCGACCTTTGCCACCACTGGCGGTATCTAAGCCGGGAAGAAACGCCCAAGCGTTCCGCGAGCGGCCAATGGAAAACAACGCTCCCGTCCAGCGACACCCTGAAAGGAGCATCGTGGCGGTCAATGTACCAATACAACGAATTCCCGACAGAGGCTTCTAGCCCCCGGCGGTAATTGCCAATCCAGTCTATCCTGCCAAAGGCCAAAGAATGGCTAAACGAGACTCTGGGCTTGCGGACTTCATCCATTTCCCCCGGCGGGTACTGTATCCTTCCCGAAAGCCTTGGCGTATAGGCGAGCTCGCCAAAACCGCCCACCGCAAAACCTAGGGGAATCCTGTGGGACGCGAAAATCTCGGTCGCCCCATACGGGCTGTACAAGCCCTCCACCCGGTACACAAATACACTTTCGGGGCCGGGCTCCTCGTTAAACGTAAGATACTGGTTAACGCCTACGGTAAGGGTTGTAGTACGCCAAGGGAGCCGCACCGACAGGCCCGTTACATTCTGGTAAAAAAGCGGCTGCCCAAAGGTATAGTTAAAAAAATGATTGAACGTCAGGCTCCAGACTAGGCCCGCGGCCTGAAAGGGCGTTTCGGATTCAATTGAAAAACGCGCGCCCCTGTCGCCGCCCCTCTGCCCGTAGCCCAAATCCAGCCCAAAGGCGCTCATGGTTCCCAAAAAGTTGTAATGCCTTGCCTTTAGGGTAAGGCTAAAACCGTCCCCAGTAGAATACTGCGGGAAGGGAAGGGCGATAAAATTCCGGGAGTCCCGTACATGGACAAGAAGCCGTATCGGCGTTTCTCCGTCCTCGCCGACCTCCGCCGCAAAGTATTCGATCCTTACTTCTTCCAGAACCCTCTGGTTCATAAGGAGCCGCTGTTTAAGGGCCAGATACTCCAGCAGGTTTTCCCTGCCCGCAAGCCGCCTTCCTTCCTTGAACTCGCCGTGGATCATAAGGGCAAAGGGCCGGGTAGTGCCGTCTATGGAGAACTCAATCTCCCGTATCACGTAAACTGTTCCAGCCTCCCCGTTTTGCCCGCTTTCCCCTTGAGCGAAAACGGAAAAAGTGGAAAAGGCCAGAAACAGGGCAAAAAATTTCTGCTTCAATTAGGTTTAATTATGATGAAATGATGAAGGCCCTGATTAGGGCGAGCGAAGCCTTTCCGAAAGAAAGCTTCGGCTGGGACACAAAGAGAAAGGACGCCTTGGCGCATAGCGTGGGCGGCCGCAACACACTCCAGCTTCACCAAGGTTGATGTGGATACTATAGCATAGCGGCGCGGGAAAAGCAATACGCTCCGCCCCCCGCCGCGCGTGAGCCATGCATTTCCGCATAAAGCTCCGGCAGGGGAGGATATACGTTTTAAGAATCCCGCATGGGGAACCCGCTACGGAGCCACGGTCTCCTACGCGGAAACACCATGCAAATGGCTTCTTAAAACGTATATCCTCCCCTGCCGGGCA
>Ga0123355_10000660_pt1 | contig 46772 bp, 40 predicted proteins | sample TergutEmb28metaG_3_FD_89872 | JGI IMG/M metagenome (GOLD analysis project Ga0123355, IMG submission 89872) | Embiratermes neotenicus P1 segment gut microbial communities from Petit-Saut dam, French Guiana - Emb289 P1 | ecosystem: Host-associated > Arthropoda: Insects > Digestive system > Gut ...
ATCGGGGTTGACGCATTATAACTTTATCGTATAATAACGTCAGGAAGGGGAATACTGCCTTGTATGATATCCGGTTTTACAAAGACAAAAACGGCAAGCGTCCAATCGTGGATTACTTACGTGAACTAAGCTTAAAGAATGACAAGGACAGCCGAATAAAGCTTAATAAAATCTATGATTACATAGATTATTTGCGTGAGGTAGGGGCAAAAGCCAAAGAACCCTACGCAAAGCATCTTGACGGCGACATATGGGAACTTAGACCAATAAAAGACCGAATTTTATATGTGGCATGGGATGGCAATAGTTTTATTCTGTTGCATATTTTCCGAAAAGACACGCAGAAAACACCACGCAGAGAGATAGAGCAGGCAAAACGCAATTTGGCAGATATGAAGAAAAGGGGGCTGGATGATGAGTAATGATATGGAGTATGTGAAGGCTATAGAGCAAGCAAAGACAAATCTGGCAGACGCTAGGGAGCGTGGCGAGGATGCACTAGGCGAAAGCTGGGAAGATTTAAGGCGTGAACTTCTAACGCCGGAAGAAATAGCCGCAAGCAATATTAGGGTAGCAATTATGGTTGAACTTACGAAAGCGAGGCACGACAAAAATATATCCCAGCTAGAGTTAGAGGCTCTTAGCGGTGTGCGGCAACCTATAATATCCCGTATGGAATCAGGTTCAACCAGCCCGCAATTAGATACTATCTTGAAGGTGTTGTGGGCGTTGGGAAAAACCTTGCGTGTATGTGATGTTTCCGAAAATACAACTCCAATGATGGGGTAGATTTCTTGGCGCACATTTGGCGCACAACAACACCAAAAAGCGCACAAATTTATTAAATGATACCAAAGGCATAACCATCAAAAGCCGCATAATACCAGGCTTTATTGACACTCACCAAAACCTGCAAAACGCAAAGTAATCAACTGTTAACCGGTAGGTTCCTGGTTCGAATCCTGGTCGGGGAGGATAAAAGGCTTGTAACGAAAATGTTACAGGCTTTTTTTATGTACTGTACTAGGAAACTGCTATAAAATGGCAATAAAAAACAATAAACTAGGGTGCAAAACTCCAATCTCATACCGATTCCAATTTAAATCCTATCTGCCTATCGCGGCTAAACGCGGGAAAACGCTTGCTCCGCGTTTCCCGCAGCCGCTCTGTCAGATAGGTTTAAATTTGGAATCGGTATCATTCAAAAAAAGGGATAAAGTGACAAATAAATGACAAATTAAAGAAAAACATCTAAACAGAAACAGTGCCAGAAATCATAATGCCCGCACAGGCACTGCATCCAACACAAGGCGGTGAATCAACATCGTTAGGGTCGAAAATATCAAAAAAATAAACAGCTTCAATGGGTATACGTTCCTCGAACTTGCAAGAAGTGCATTTAAATAAAACATCTTTATTGTTAGCCTTTGTCATAGTAATTCAACCTTTCAAGGTAAGGGTCTTTCCACCTATTGTAGATAGTGAAATAATATTTTATTTTTCGATGGTCGCAAAAAAGTTCAAGAGTTGCTCCGCAGTAAATACACTTCAAAGGGTCGTAGCTAAAATAGAATAAGATACGCTTGCGCCAACTGCCGTGTATAGCAAGCGTACGAGAATATTCAGCGAACTGAAGGCGTCTTTGATGTTGTAGATACTGCTTGCGTTTACGCTTGAGGTAGAAACCTTGGTAACGTATCATCTTAAAGTTTCGTTCTGGGATATGGATGATTAGTTTTTTATTAAAGTCAAATACATGCAAAGTTTCTGTAATAAGTTCATCTGCTCCATGGGGTGTATAAGTAAAGGTGACATGATTGCCTGTATAATCGGTGATTCTTGACTGGGCAAGAACGGGCCTGCTGGTATATCTTACAATATAGTTGATGTGATTGAAACGTTTCCAAATGTTTGATATTCCAATGGCTTTTTCACAAAGAATCATGTGAATATGTGGGTTTCATTTCAAGTCACGCCCGAAAGTGTGCAAAGTGGAAATCATGCAGGGAACGTATTGTTCCGATTTATTAGTAATATAAAAGCGGTATTCAATGGTTTCTGCCGCCGCTTCAAAAAGAATGTTGAGTAATGAGCGGTCTTTTGCGAAGTACGGTCTAAGTTCTTCTGGAATGGTGAATACCACATGCCTGTGGGGTGCTTTAAGCAAAGTTTTGACATGGCAAGAACCCTATCTTTAGAGTATTTCGCTCTGTTTTCATAGTTCAATTTTACCATACAACGCATAAAGCCAATAGCATGTTGCGTTCCAGCTACTGGCTTTTGCTTTTATTGCGGCGTTTATTAAGGAGTGGAAAACATTATAGAAATAGTAATAATATAGCAATTCACCTTTAAATCGGTGTCGCCTGTCGCCGAAAACACGTTGATGCGTCCGCGATTTTCGGCTCGGATGAGACCGGTTTAAAGGGGAATTGCTATACTTGTAAACGTTCAGAAACAGGTCCATATCATATACCAAAACATGTCGTTGAGAGTATCAGCGAGAGCGACTTTGTTATAGCTGTTTTAACAGATATGAATCCGAATGTTTGGTATGATACCGATTCCAATTTAAATCCTATCTGCCTATCGCGGCTAAACGCGGGAAAGCGCTTGCTCCGCGTTTCCCGCAGTCGCTCTGTCAGATAGGTTTAAATTTGGAATCGGTATTAGCAGGTTACATAGTTATGCCACACATTTAGGATATTTTACAGTTTATCGAAAAAGCCTGGTGGTGCGTACAAGCGGCCGTTTTCCAATAACGACGGCGCCGGCATGGTGTACACAACACCGTTTACATAGAAAACAGCATAGTTTGGCGCCAATGTTATGAAGGTGTCACCCCGTTTTAGTTCTGCACGTCTTGATTCGGTATTCCACACAACGTTGAAACCGGCGGCAATCGCATTGTCGCGTACTGGATACAGGTTTGTACCAGCCCGAACTATGCCATATATCAAGCTGGGCGCTTCGGTGTTGTAATCGTGTCTATATTCGTGTCCATATTCGTAGCCATATTCGTGTACATACTCGCGGGTATAGTCCGTAATCGGTTCGATACCTTCATTGGTGGTGGATACTAAACGCATTGCGCGGTACGCAATGGTTTGGGCAGGGTAGCTGGTTGCGGCAATTGTATACCATAGTAGAACTGTATCCCCCACTTGGAAGTCGTAAATCCCTACGATTTGGCGGGTCAGCCATGCTTGAAGGATTGTATTTTCGTTGAGTGTGGCGAACAGGCCGCCATTATTAACCGTTAGTACAAGCATATCCCCATAACGCTCTATTGCTTCGATTGTGTGTAAGTGTGGCACGTTCATATATTCTACATTTATTGCCACTACCAGGGCCTTGTTTGTTTCTGGGTTGTAAATCACGTGAACTTGTTTGCCGCCATGATCTACTATATTAGCCGGGTAGCCGGTTGTTGAATCCAGCACAATGGCGTTTGTGGTTGGTACCAGAACCGTTTTCTTTGCTTCGCCGTATTCATCCAAAATTTTGACTTCGTAGTAATCGTTTGCATGGGCGATTTCGCCTATATAGCCAAATGCGGTATTTGTTGTGGGCGCGGTTACTGGGGTCGCGTTCTTATCGCCGTTTTCGTAGTCCTCATTACTGTCATAACGATAATAGCCATAATTGTTATTGCTATAGTTGTTGTATGGGCCGTTGCCATTATTGTAATTGTAACCGTTGTTATTACCATTGTTAGAGTTATAACCATTGTAATTATTTTGCGAATATTCGTCCGCCATGACGGGAATCGTTAAACTCAGTACAAGGATAGCGGTTAATAGTAAAGCTAAAAATTTCCTCATTGTGATTCTCCTCTCGTATATTTGCCAATTGCCTGGCTCTTGCGTAATACGAATGTACATAAGCGCCGGTATTTGGCTTTGAGGCTGTCATGTTAGAATGTCCTAAAAAATGGAGCAGCATGTCGCGGTTTTAGCATTAATAAGACAGTCCCTCATTGGTTCATTCTGCCCATATACGACAAATTAATTCTGAAATGAATCACCTGAATCGGAAAATATAGCAATTTTAAAATACGCTAAAGCGGCGAGGCTTTTATATAGTCGTGTATTATCTCTTTATGTGTACGGGCGATATTTTCTGGCAACTTGTTTAAATCGAACCACTCAAAGGCCAGTGATTCGTCGTCCATAACGGATACATTGCCTTCATAGTCGCTTGTTGTGTATACAGTTGTAACAACTTCAAATTCGTCGCCGTTTTCCGCGATACATAGATAGCCCGGGCCGGAGTACACACCAAATAATGACAATTTTCCTAGCTTCAACCCGGTTTCTTCCATTACTTCGCGCCTTACGGTATCTTGGGTAGATTCGCCAAGTTCCATTAAGCCGCCTGGCAAGCCCCATTTCCCGTGAGGGTAGGCACGCTGCTGCATTAGAAGCTGCCCTTTTTCATTGCAAATTGCCGCAACTGAGCCTGGCAAAATTATACGTTTATGCCCTATAAGTTCCCGTATTTCTTCGATATATCCCATGGTTTACTCCTATCGATTCATTATTGCGGTTGCGTCATTAATTGAGCATGATAATCGCTTTTATCGGTATAATCAAACCAGAATAAGGTTGTCCATTTGTATCAAAACCCAATGCACGAAAATCCCTTTTATCGGTATCATCTAAACCGGAAAAAAGGTTTACCATTTGTATCAAAACCCAATATATGAACATTGCTTTCGGTATCGTCAAAACCGGATTTTCACATTATAGCGAGTTAACTCAAAATCAGTCCAGCCTGTTGCCGAAAATGCGTTGATGCATTCGCTATTTTCGGCAACAGGCTGGACTGTTTCTGATTGCACTATACATTTTAGTTTTTACGAAGCTACATTAATATATGCTCGTGCAGCGCTAGGTTCAAGAACATTATCGAATAAAAAAACTCCACATTGCCCAAGTTATCCCAGCTGCGATAATACCACCCAATGCTTTGCAAAGCATATAAATACCGGCCTTTATGCCTGTACCGGAAGTAAAATGCAGCGCCTGGGCATGTACAGAAAACCCTCCAAATGCAATAATCCCGCCAATAACACCAATACGAGCCGGCGATATAGCTTGGCCGGATGTATCGGAAAGGATTTTTACCCCGCCAGTAATTTCCATTATACCGGCAAGTATTCCTTCGGCAAAAAACGGTAAATCCCCGGTAATAATTGTGATAACCCTAACTGCAACACTAAAATAAATAATTAGACCGCCAACAACAAGCAGTGCCTCCATGGCGTTTTTAACAGCCTCTCCCAATGCCTTTCCAATATTATACTCGTTTTCTTTATGCGCTAATGCATTTGACGGCATTTTCTCAAAATCTTTTCTTGAGCTCCATCCCCTAGTCAAAACCCCAACTATTAAAGCTGATGCCACATGCCCCGCCCACAGTACATACCCGGCCATGCTATCCCCTAAAAGCCCAACCCCCACAACCCCTACAATAAAAAGAGGCCCGGCGTTATTGCAAAACGCCAATAACCTCCCAGCCTCTTTGGTTGTAATTTCGCGGCTGCGCCAAAGGTCCGCCACGGTTTTTGCGCCCATGGGATACCCGGAAATAAGCCCGGTAATAAGCGCAAAGCCGCCGGCCCCGGGTAGCTTAAATACCGTAGCCATAAACGGTTGGGCCCATATGCTTACAAGCCTTACAAACCCAAGGGCACTTAGAATATTTATCACGACAATAAATGGCAAAAGCGCGGGCAAAACACTGTTAAACCACAGCAGAAGTCCTTCTCTGGCGGCGTTTAACACTTCTCGTGGAAAAAATAAAATAAAAATTATTAAAATTAGATTGCACAAGTAGATAATTTTTGTTAAAATGATTCGTATAGGGTAACGGTTGTTGGCCTCCCCATTAGGCATTATATCACGTCCTAAAAAGTGGAATAAGGTGGATTAAGGTGGGATTCAAATGGCATATAGGCAAAAGCACGATTCCCGCATAAGACAAGCACCGCCTCGCCGCAAACCACAACAAGGGCCATCTAAAAAAACAGTGCCGCCCAACAAGAAAAAGAAAAAACTGCGGAATTCTGGGCCCCCCTCTGGTGGGTCATTTTCATCGAAATTTGTGGCTGCAGTATTTTTTATTTTTGTGTTTGTGTATATCGGCCATTCTGCTTGGGCATTTGTGACACCTGAAGTTAACACAATGATAGTGCGTATGAATACAGTTACGGAGCCGCGTTCTATACCGGGTGTAATTATACGGGACGAGCAGGTTCATTATGCAAACAATTCTGGGTATGTACAGTTCATGGTACAGGAAAACGAACGTGTAAGTGTTAATACCCAAGTAGTACGCATAGTAAATGACCCAATTAGTGCCAATACCGCAAGGGAGTATTTGTCTGCCGTGGAAAACATGGCTTCAAATACGCAAGCGCGCAGGCCGGCAACAGAAACAACAGATTCCGGTATCCAGCGGATAAACGATGACCTTGCAAATATTGTTAATGGGCGCATTTACAGCTTTACTGCCCTTAATTTAAACGAAATATATGCAATGCGGGATAATTTAAACAATCGTATATCCGCCCGCAACCAGATAAACACAGGCAGTGCCATTGTCGCATGGGAGCCTTTAGCCCGGGAGTATGAGAGGCATAGGGCTGCCCACGACGCAAGCATAAGCAATATGTATGCCGCAGGAAGCGGAATTATGTCCCGGCTAATTGACGGCCATGAGGCAAGCTTAACCCGTGATATGATAGGTAACTTAACCCGGGATGATATACGCATATCAGCAGATTACGGCCCCCTGACGTTGGCTACAGAAGTGCAAGAAGGGGATGCATTATTTAAAACAGTAGGAAATGTATGGTATATTGCCGCATACATGCCCAACGACATGGTGCAGGCCTTTACCGAAGGCGCAATGCGTATAGTCTACTTACACAATGCAAGTACAGACAATTATGAACCGCATAATGTAAGGGTTGAACGTATCGAATACGGCATACGGTATACTCTGGTAGTTTTTAGAAACACCAGGCACGTAACAGAGTTTATGAACCAGCGCAATATTAGTATTCGTACAGCATCGGGCGTAAGGCGCGGGCTTGAAATCCCAGATACTGCAATAGTTACCAGACGCCATTATCGTATACCTCTTGGCTCTATCCATGGGGAAGAAGGCAGTAACTATGTGCTGGTGCTAACAGAAACAGGAAACACAAGACTTTTTGTAACCATTGACGAACGTACAGACTATTACGCTTATATACCTGTTGTACCCGAACTAACAGTAGGCAGTTTGCTAATACCCCGTGATGACGGTATCCATGTTTTGTTAAACGAGGCACGTATCCGGGTGCTTAACGGTGTATACGCAATAGTTTTTGGTACGGTTACATTTAGAACCATTAACATAGGCGAAAGCGGATTGGAAGCAGGCTATGTACTGCTTGACCCATCACTAAATCATGGTATTAATGAATTTAGTACTATTGTAACCGACGCCTCAACAGTGGTTGCCGGGCAAATAGTCAGATAGCGGATGTGTTTCATGGAAGATATTGCAGCAAATGTATCAACAATAAATAATGCAATATCTGCTGCCGCAAAAAAAAGCGGTCGTTCCCTGGAAGACATACAGTTGATTGGGGTAACCAAAACGGTTGGGGTTGATCGTATCCGCCAATTGGTACAAGCGGGTGTAAACTGCTTGGGAGAGAGCCGGGTACAAGAATTTTTGCCAAAGTACGCCGCCTTGCAGCTGCCGCCTATATCTGTGCCCACGTGGCATTTCATAGGGCATTTACAGCGCAATAAAGTTAAGTTTGTAATAGATAAGGTTGCGATGATTCATTCCGTTGACAGTTTGGCCTTGGCCCAGGAAATAGATAAACGGGCCTGCAATGCCGGAATAATAAAGGACATACTGGTAGAGGTAAATATCGCCAGCGAGAGTAGTAAACATGGTATAATTCCAGACAATACAGTCGAATTTGTGGACGAACTGGGTGCACTTAGTAATATTTGTGTGAAGGGCTTGATGTGCATAGCGCCCTTTGTAGAAAATCCTGAAGATAACCGGCAAAACTTCAAAAAAATGCGCAATTTGCTTCTTGACATTAATTCAAGTCATAGTCATAATCACAGCCTTACGGAGTTATCTATGGGGATGTCCGGTGATTACACTGTGGCAATTGAAGAAGGGGCAACAATGGTGCGAATAGGCACTGCTTTAGTTGGATAGATTTTTATTGCATATTTTGGAAAACATTGTGCTAGTGTTTAATAAATTTTGCATTAAATAAATATTACGTGGGGATGAAAAGGAGGTTCCAATGAGCGGGATCTTTGGTAAGGTTAAGGACGTAGTGTGGAGAGCCATGAATGCGCCTAACACAGAAGACGTAGAGGTATATGACGACGACCCAAATGGCGAGGACTATGTATCGGACTACAGAGAAGAAAGGCAAGACCGCGACGAACAATGGGAGATGCCGCCTTATGCAAAGGAGTCTCGTGGTCAAGATAAGCGTGCGCGTCAAGCGCAAAACAGCAAAGTGCTAGAAATGTATGGAAGAGACGGCGCAAAGGCTGAAATTATACTGCGTCATCCAATGGATGTAAGTGACGCGGCAAAAGTGTGCGATTTCGTACGTGAAGAAAAAATATGTGTGATTGACCTTTCAGGTGTAGAGCGTGGCATGGCCCAGCGTATTGCGGACTTTTTAGGTGGTGCGTGCTATGCAATAAACGGTACAATCCAGCGTATATCTAAGGATATTTTTATTATTGTACCTGGCGGAGTACGTATCTCTGCCGATATTAAAGACGAACTGGCAAAGGATGGCTACGTCATGCCAAAGACCCATGGCCGCAGGTAGAAGGCCATGATTCATGCTATCGCTGATGTGGTACGCTGGCTGTTTAATATCCTGTATGTTATGTTGCTGATACGGGTTGTATTAACATGGATGCCCATGGCAAGAACAGGTAGGATTATTGCATTTATTTTTGCGTTTACCGAGCCTGTACTGGCACCCGTGCGCAAGCTTATAGATAGGTCGCCTTTGGGCGGGCCAGGGATGATGTTGGATTTTTCGCCTATTATTACGTTCTTTTTGATTAGGTTGGCGCAGACTTTTCTTCTTGGCTTGCTTCAAACGATGGCATAGTAGGTTTTCGGTTATGTGTATGTCGGAGTAAACTAGACATAAGGGACTATTTCGTTAAGCCCCATAATAAAGCGAGAGCAAGCGCATAAATGCGTATGCTCTCGTTTTTTTATGTTTTATAGGGTGTTTTATTTCAACTGTCTTATCAATTCCAATAGAAGCTGTTTCTGCTCTCCAGTGAGTGATACCCATTTGTTGAATAAATCTTTCTGTTCGTTTGTTAACTCTACAATATTCCCTTCGCTAAAAAACTGGGCAAGCGTGATCCCAAAACCGCCGCAAATAGCCTCTAGGGTTGTGACGCTAGGGACAGTATTTCTCTTAAATAAGTTTGCAATGGTGGATTGGGATAGAGATGATTCTTTTGCTAGGCGGTATTCCGTCCAGTTTCGTTCGTGCATTAGCTGGCGTATACGGTCATTGGTAGGGTTCATGTGTTCCTCCTTTCCCTACCAATATGATACAGCCCATTTGAGGAATATCATATCGTTCAAATGTATTGAATATATGCCCCATATGGGTTATAATTCAAGTATTACAGTAATAAATGGGATTTAACTAGGAATGAAAGTTCTTAGGTAATATGGCAGCCGCTTTCTACAATTAATTTGCGCAAGCAAATAAATCGAAGGAGGCAGTACATATGAATGTACGGCTTTATGGCTATGTACGGGTTAGTACCCGCGACCAGAATGAAGACAGGCAAGTTATCGCAATACGGGAGTTTGGGGTACCGGAAGATGGAATTTTAATTGAGAAGATGTCCGGGAAGGATTTCAATCGGCCAATTTACCAAGGGCTGGTGAAAAAAATTAAACCTGGTGACACCCTTGTGATTAAGAGCATAGACCGGCTCGGGAGGAATTATGATGAGATTATTGAGCAGTGGCGGTATATAACAAAGGAACTTGATGCCGCGATTGTAGTTATCGACATGCCCTTATTGGACACCCGTCAAAAAGATCGTGATCTTATGGCTTCTTTTGTGGCTGACTTGGTTTTGCAGATACTTAGTTATGTAGCGGAACAGGAAAGGGCTTTTAATCGAAAACGACAAGCTGAAGGGATAGCCGCCGCCAAGAAAAAGGGTGTTAAGTTCGGAAACCAGCCGATGGTGCGGCCTCTCATTTTTGACGAACTTCAAGAGCAATGGAATCGTGGTGAAGTCACCTCAAGGGAAGCGGGGCTGTTGCTTGGAGTGAGCCACACCACATTTTTAAGATGGGTTAAAGGTGAATAATGTAATGCGCTGGAATGCGATGTAGGCTTTGGGTTACGCCACAAATACCCAAACAACAAGTGTAATGGCTGCCATATAATTACAATAAAGCAAATCCCAAAACTCTGTAATTTCCCCAAGAAACCGTCAATTTATTCACTTACTCAAGTTTAACATATTTGATAATAATTTACAACAGATTTTGTCAATGGAAATTTAAGGATGCATTCTTTTGTAACCCAAAGCCTACTTCGCTTTACACATGAAGAAATCTTGCGTTACTCATTTTATATGTAAAATGCACACTTGCTAAGTGATTGCGTGTTTTATAGAAATGTTAATATTTCATGATGAATTGGAGGACAAAATTATGTTGTGTAAAAAATGTGGACAGAACCTTGAAGGGGCAAGCGGTGATTTTTGTTGTAAATGTGGTACAAAGACGGAGCAAATTCTTGAAACAAAAGAAGCTGAAATTGTGCCGGATGATAAAACAGTATCTGCTGTTATGTACTGCACAGAATGCGGTCAAAGTTCAGCAGGAGGCGATGGTGGTATCTGCCAGGAATGTATTACAAAGAAAGCAAATGCATCATCTGCGCCTCAATCGCATATGAGCGAGATGCAGCAAAGCGACATCATGCAAACAATAGCACCATTTGCAAAGAAAAAACCGATTGTGGTGGTTGCAGGGGTTGTTGCGCTTGTAGCTATATTTGTGATTATCGTCGTTATGGTAACTGGACGCTCTTTTAACCCCCCATATGAGGTTATTTCAATTGGAAGATACGACGAAATTCACTACATAGGTGATAGTCGTTTCTTAGTAATGCGCGGAGATTGGCCGAATACACGATGGGGTGTTGAAGATGTGCGTGGGAATGAAATTATTGGTTTTGGTAGATTTGATATGATAGAAAACGATTTCCTTACCCATGACGGTAATTTTACTGTACGTGATGGCGGGACGTTTTTTATTTTAAATTCTGACGGTAGTGAAATTGCTTCTTTTGACAGATTTGACTGGGTTTCATACGTTACTGAAAATAGGTTTATTGCTAGTACAGGATCTGGTCAAAACACTCGTGCAGGAGTTTGGGATGCGCGTGGCACAGAAATTATTTCAATGGGAAGATACAGTCAAATTGCTGCCTCACAGGATGGTAGATGGTTTATTGTTTGGGATGGGAACCGCGTAGGTGCATTAGATGAACGTGGAGCAGAAGTCGTCTCTATGGGAAGATATGACAATCTTCATTTTGCTCCCGGCGATAGATTTATCGCATCTACAGGTGATTGGCCTACTGCGCGCTTTGCCGTTTTAGATTCACGTGGGAACGAAGTCATTCCCTTGGGCAGATTTGACGAAATATTAATTGCTGGTGACACTCACTTTATCGCAAGAGAAGGTAATACTTGGGGTGTTTTGAACACGCAAGGCAGCGAGGTAATCCCATTCAGATATGACCACATTCAACATGTTGGAAATAATAACTTTATTGTTGTTGATGGTGATCGTCACGGAGTATTGGATGTTCGTGGGCAAGAAATAATCTCACTTGGTAGGTACGACGAAATAAACTATGCTCATTCTGACCGATTCCGTGTAAGAAGTGGAGGCGAGTGGGACTCGAGGATATGGGAATGGGAAGGTGCACGTTGGGGGATTTTAGATTCGCGTGGCGATGAAGTCATCCCTCTTGGAAGATATGATGGAATCTATCCCGTCCCCGGTGACAGATTTATTGTGCGCAGTGGTGGAACGATAAATCTAAGCACATGGGAATGGGATGGCGCACGATGGGGTGTTTTAGACGCTCGTGGCAATGAGGTTATTTCTCCTGGTAGATATGATAATATTAGCGTTTTTCACGCATATTGGCACAATGTTGATGTTGACTATGGTTTTGTCGTTCGCAGTGGTGATCGTATTGGGGTTAGGGATATAGATGGCCAAGAGATAATTCCCATTGGCAGATACGATAATGTAGACAGTATGCACAATGGTTTAGCTATTGTTGACCGTGGTGGTCGTATCGGGGTCATTAACACAAGAAGAATCAACGATTAAAATTTTGCGCAAAGGCAAGAAGTTATTTTTATGGAAAATAAATTGCTTCTTGCCTTTCTTGCATTGTTGCTAGGAGGTGGTCAATATGGGCTATTCTATAGAGTTTGCTATCCTGTGTAACCAAGGCAAGGTAAGACTAAAAAATCAAGATAATTTTTGGCATAATGGCCACTATTTGGAGAGTGAGAATAATGGCTACCATCTGCCGTTAAGCGGCACTGTCGAAAACGATAAAAATCCAATCTTTGCGGTTTTTGATGGAATGGGTGGCGAAAAATACGGAGAGATTGCAGCGCACATTGCAGCAAAAACATTGAATGGGCTTTACCCGGCGGTAGGCAAAAGCCCATTTGCGAAATTCCTTCATGAGATTTGTGAAGGAATGAACGACGAAATATGTGCTTATGCAGAAACGAATCAAATCGGTCGAATGGGTACAACTGCTGCAATATTGGCCTTTGGAAAAAAGAAAGTGCATATTTGCAATATAGGAGACAGTAAAATTTTTTTACGTGATGCTAATAGTCTTACACAGATTTCATATGACCATGTTATTCATATCCCCAATAAGAACAAAGTGATGCTATCACAACACTTAGGGGTTCGCAAAAAAGAATTTGCGATTGAGCCACATTTTGCTGTAGGTGATTATAACCATGGGGATAAGTACTTAGTTTGTTCGGACGGACTTACAGACATGGTGTCAGAAGGTGAAATAGAAGCCATTCTCTCAATGCACAACACAGTAACAAGCGCTGCAAATGCTTTGATGGAAAAGGCACTTTACAGCGGGGGAGTGGACAATATAACAATTATCTTATGCGAAATCAAGAAAAGAAAGTTGCGATTTGAAAATATCTTTAGTAAAAGGAAGGCGATGAAATGAGCATCGACAGACTCGAAAAAGTATGGCCTCAATGGAAAATTGGCGAGATGATTGGCGAGGGTTCTTTCGGAAAGGTGTACAAGGCCGTACGCGAAGAACATGGAATGACCACATGCGCCGCCATTAAAGTTATTTCAATTCCGCAAAACGATGCGGAATTAGCATCACTTCGTTCAGAGGGTTGGAGCGAAGGAGCAACACAAACTTATCTACAAGGCATTATCGATGATTTTGTAAACGAAATCAAGTTGTTGGATTCGATGAAAGGCACTCAGAATATCGTTGGCGTTGAAGATTATCAAGTGCTAGAAAAAGAAGATAAAATAGGGTGGGATATTTTCATTCGCATGGAGTTATTGACCAGCCTTGTTGAGCATACCAGTGATAAAAAACTGACCGAAGATGATGTAATTAAGCTGGGATTGGATCTAATTGGCGCGTTAGAATTGTGTGCAAAGAAAAGCGTCATTCACCGCGACATTAAGCCAGAGAATATTTTTGTTTCCTCTCATGGTCATTACAAACTTGGAGACTTTGGCATAGCGCGTGAATTGGAAAAGACATCAGGAAGTATGTCGCAAAAAGGAACATACAACTATATTGCGCCAGAGATAGCCTCTGGGCGACATTACGATGCAACTGTTGATACCTATTCTTTGGGTATTGTTCTTTATAAACTGTTAAACAACAACCGCCTGCCGTTCACTGACCATACAGCGGAGATAGTCCAATATCAAGACCGGAAAAATGCCCTTGATAAACGCTTAAAAGGTGAGCAATTACCGCCTCCTATTGGGGCAAGCCACACACTTGCGCAGGCCGTGTTAAAAGCGTGTGCATTTCATCCACATGATCGCTATCAATCACCAGAAGAGTTTCGAACGGCGTTGGAAATGGTCAAGTCTGGGCAGACTGTTCCCGACTTCTCTCCAGCGGTTGTTGATTTCGATTCGAGCGCAACTATTTCAGCCATCTCTGCTTCAACTACAAATAGCCAGAATGCTACTTTTGTAGAGAAGGTTTCAACAAGCCTACAAGTTGAACACTTCGGTAAAAAGAAGAGTTCGAAGAAGCCACTTATGATAGTAGTCTGCATTATTATTCTTGCTTCAGTAGGCGTCGGAGGTTTCTTCGTGTTAAACCAGTTTGTGTTTGCCGATTATGTGGATAGAGTTATCGCTGCACTTGAAAACCATGACTACACAGAAGCCGCCACCATTTTCAATGAAAACAGGCATGATATTGATATAGATGCCCTTGAAACCGCATTATCACAGCGGCTTGATGATTTGCGTAACGAGTTCCGAGATGAGTCTATCAGCTATAACGCAGCATTGATAGAAATAAACACCATTAACAACTGGCGGTTATGGCGGTTAGATAACCAAGTAGAGGAAGTCGAACAATTTATAGAATCATTGAACAATTCTCGTGTTGCCTTCCAAGTTGCTGAAACCCAATACGAGCGCGGGGATTTTCTTGGCGCAATAGATAATTTTAGGTTGGTTTCGATGGATGATGCAAATTATGACAATGCCCGTAACGGATTAAATGGGGCGATTGAAGGATACAGGATTAATGCTTTGGACATGGCTGCTTCTTATGCGGGTAGAGGAAACTACAGGCAAGCAATATTGATTTTGGATAATGCCATGACTGTAGTGGGAAACGAGGCACAATTAGCAGGTCAACGTGAATCGTATGTAAGGCGAGATGTGACTGTAAGAATTGATGCTGCACAGGTATTGGCGTCGGCAGACAATTTTACTGGCGCATTGAATGATTTGCGCTTGCTGGAAGCTGAAAATCCCGGTAATACGGAAGTTACGCAAGCGATTGCATCTGTGGAAAGCAACCATGTAGCCTCTATTGTTGGACGCGCTAACACATTTGCAGCTGATAATAGGTTTACTGATGCGGCACGAGAGTTAAACGAGGGGCTTAGGCTACATCCCGACAACTCAACGCTGACGACTACACGGAATAATATTGAGGCTACACATGTAGCCGATATTATTTCACGAGCAAGCGACTATTCGACAGGCGAGCAATTTGAAGCCGCCATTACATTGTTAAATGATGGATTGCGCACCTATCCCGGCAATGCCTCATTAACAAGCGTACTAAACGAAACGCAAACCCGTGAAATAGACCTGCTTTTGGTGCAGGCAGATTCGCTGGTTGTCAACAGACAACACACACAGGCAATAAATCTTTTACAAAACTCAAGACTTTCCAACAATAGCCGAGTTGTTGCAAGGGTTACGGAAATCAACGCTCTTTTGCCAGTGCCGCTTCGTCATGCGGCTCCATTTTTTGATAGAAATCCAAATGTCGGTCATGAACAATGGACAGGAATTTGGTTTTACGATACTGGGAATATGGGCGGCCAACAAGTCACAAATCCGTTAAATTTCAGAACTATCGTAAGGAACTCTACAACTCAATTTACACTGCATAATCTAAATAATCAATTTAGTGTATTTAGCGGATATATGGGTCGTGCAGACGGTAGCAGAATGGATAATGCCACGGTCAGGATTATAGGTGATGGGAATGTGTTGGGAACATTTGCATTACAAGCAACCGCTATGCCTATATCGTTTTCTGTGTCTGTCGAGGGCGTTAATCAACTTAGGATTGAAGTTACTTTCCCCAGCGCTGAAGGTCAATGGGGTGCAAATCTAAGAGGTAGTTCTGCGGATAGGGCATCACGCTACATTATTCAAGGCTATCTTGAAGGATAACGTTATCTCAGCAGCCTTATACTTGACTCTTGCGTGCCAGCATTTCACATAAAAGTGGTTAATCATATGTTTTGTGACTAACTACTTTTGACTAAGTGATGGATTTATTATTCTGCAAAGGTGATAGCTATGCTCGACAAAACATTTAGTAAAACAGCTTTTTTTCAACAAGAGCCCATGAGTGTGTCAAACTATGCTATGGTCACGATTTTCGATGGCTCATCGGGCCCAGCTGAGATAAATTTGGCTCATTTCAACAATGATACTATTTCCTTTGGACGTGATGAGCGGAATGATATCATAATCCGATCAAAGCTAGTTTCTAGACAGCATGGCCATTTTAAGCTAATAGATGGGAATTGGATTATAGAAAACAACATCAATAGCACAAACGGGCTACTGTTAAATGGGCAGCGAATTGAAAGCAAGATATTGGATGATGGGGATAACATAAGGATAGATAGCAATATGGAGTCTTCCGTTGCGGGTGTACTTATTGTGTTTTCAAAGGGTAGTGAAACAGAATGGCAATCATTCACGATATCCGATAAAAGCGAGGTAACTATCGGGCGCGATGCCGCTTGCGATATACTGCTTGAACATATTAGCATTTCGAAACTTCATGCCAGCATTATTAAAAAGAACAATGTGTTCTATCTGCTTGATAGCAACAGCACTAATGGTATAATCATAAATGGGAAAAAAGTATCGGGAAGAGTGCAACTCCAAGAGAAAGACACAATAATTATAACAAATTCCGTGCTGATTTTTACCAGCAAAACAATTTCATACCGATGTTATAAAAACGGCATTAGTGTGGAAGCATTCAAGTTAGTTAAAAATGTCGCAACTAATAAAGTAATTTGCGATAATGTTGATTTGCGCATTGAGCCGGGCGAAATGATGACAATTGTAGGCGGCTCTGGTGCAGGCAAAACAACAGTTATGAACTGTATAAGTGGATATAGCCAGCCCACAAGCGGCATCGTATTGGTCAATAACTTAGATCTTTACGAAAATTTTGATGCTCTTAAAAATGTTATCGGCTATGTACCGCAATCGGACATAGTTTATGATAATCTCACGGTTTATGATATGTTACATTACGCGGCTCACTTACGGTTGCCACAGGATATGTCCGAAGTTGAACGCTTGCGGAATATTAATAACGCTATTGAGAAAGTGGAACTTACAAACAACAAAGATACCCTTATCAAAAACTTAAGCGGTGGGCAGAGAAAACGTGCTAGTATCGCCGTAGAACTTCTTTCAGACCCTAATCTGTTTTTCTTGGATGAGCCTGCATCAGGGCTTGACCCCGGCACAGAGCGCAACCTTATGATGACATTAAGAAACATGGCGTCAGACGGAAAAACAATTATTTTCGTTACGCACAGCACCTTGAACCTACATTTATGTGACAAAATCGCTTTTATGGGTAAGGGAGGCAAGCTGTGTTTTTATGGCTCACATGATGATGCATTGATTTTTTTTGGCATCAGCGACATCGTTGATGTTTACAATCTTATTTCAAACGAACCTGAGAAGTGGGAAGCCAAATATAAAGCTATGCGAGTTACAAGCACCTCACCAACCACTCTCTCATCCACTATTAAGAAAACATCAGATAAAGGCTGGTTTACAGGTGGCAAGACGCTATGTAAGCGTAATTTGCATATCTTGAAAAATGACAGAACTCGTTTATTGTTAATTTTAGCACAGGCACCGTTATTAGCTTTGTTGATTTCATTTGTGGCTGATGGTACACAATTTGAGGAGTATCGAATGACGCGAAGCCTGTTATTTGCATTATCCTGTTCTGCATTTTGGGTCGGCATCATGAACTCAATACAAGAAATTTGTAAAGAGCGTAATATACTAAAACGCGAATATATGGCCGGGTTGCGCCTTGATTCATATTTGCTTTCAAAATTAGCGGTATTGGCACTTGTTTGCGCTGTGCAATCATTTTTGCTCATCACTATATTCGCTATAGTCGTTGGCTTGCCAAATTACAGCATTTTTATGGGAGCATATCTCGAATTCCTTTTTGCAACATTTTTAATTTCAATGTCCGCATCTGCAATGGGTATTTTTGTATCAGCATTATTCACAAATGCCGATAGGGCGATGACAGTTGCACCATTATTATTAATGCCACAATTATTATTTTCGGGAATGATCTTCGAATTAAGCGGCATTGCGAACATAATATCATATGTTGTCATCAGCAGATGGTCTATGATGAGTTATGGGGCAACATCCAACCTAAATTCATTGGGAACAATCACAACGGAAGGGATGCGTGTCGCAACTCCGTATTCATCGTTTTATACACACAGTCTTACACATTTGCTATCCACGTGGATAATACTATTGGTGTTCATTGGATTGTTTTCTATTCTATCAGTGCTAGTTTTAAGGAACATAAACAATGAATGCAAAAAATAGTGAGGTGGACTTTCTATGAAACAAAAAATGTCTAATAGGTCAAAACATCTATGGATAGTGACTTTTATTACGGTTCTAGTGATTACTGCAATATCTTGCTCATCGCAAATCAATGAGGACCCAGCACCTCGTATCTATATAGCATTGGGTGATTCTGTATCGTCGGGATTTGGATTACACGGGTATGATATGGGTACAGAGACGCCTTTTATCAGAGAACGGCATACAACCGTCTTTTTCGAGTACATAATGGCTTTGAACCATGTTGATGAATATAAAAATAAAGCTGTTAGCGGTTACACCACAACAATGCTCTTGGACTTGCTGCGAAACACAGACGAAGGAATGTTGATTTATTTTGGTAAGGCCGAAATTATCACGCTGAATATTGGAGGAAATAATATCCTTTCACCTTTTTTGACATATCTATCGGATATGGAAGCCGTGTCTGGAGCAGATAATTTAAGGACAGGCGCAGAAGCATTATCTTCAGCATGGATGGTTATTGCTGATACTGTATCAAATTCCGAAGATACAAACGCCGACGAGGCAACAACTGAAATTAGTGTTGGTGACATCTTGTCGGGTATCAGAGATGTAGTATCTGGGATTGGTGATTTAATAACTGGCGGCAGAGAAGTAGCATCTGGTATGCCCAGTGCTATATCAATTCTTACGGGTTCACTTTCAGAAGAACTGGATGCTGCACTTGAAGAAGGAGTGGAAATATTTATAGATGAGTTTATTCAAATCATTGAATGGCTTGAGAATCATGCACCAAACGCTACCATCATGGTGAACACAGTCTATAATCCCATTCCGCAAGAAGTAATGGGCGTACCAATTGCCCTATCGAATAGGGCAGACGAGTTAATTACAACAATGAACAATGTGATATTTTCCGAAAGCAATGTTCATGACTTTGTTGTCGTCGATATTTCCCCCCATTTTGATAACCGATTGGATTTGATGCGATTCAATTTAACCACATCAGTTGATGCTCTTTCTTTTGACATCATCCATCCAAACACCGAAGGACACGCACTAATTGCAGAATTGCAATATCTATATTTTCTGCGTAACAGCGATTTCTAGGCTTTAATATATCAATAGCAACGTACAAACGCCTTTATGATGTTTGTAAATCAAAGAATCATAAACAAATCAGAAAGAAACCGCATAACCACAGGATTATATCTCCAAATAAGATTATCCTCCCCAATCATGCCCCAGTTAAACAATATGAAGCAGCTAACCAATACAGCGGCAAAGGCCATGCGCCTAACAACCATAGCTACACCATCCCCAAGCTTACAAGCTTCTTTATACACCAGCCCCATACATATTAAAGTCGAAAACACAATCAACCAGAAAAAATCCACAGTATACCGCGCAAGCACCCCAATTAACACGGTAGACAGTACCGCAATAAATACTCCAATAGCAGCCATACCTACAACAGTAGGCATGGCCTTTTTTACGACATCCTTTTTACGTACAAAATATATTGCGGGTAAAAACCATGTCATAGGCAGCATGAACGCACCAGTTGTTGCAAAACGCGGCATATGTCCGGTAAAAACTGGTGATACAGCCGTAGGAATTACATATGGGAAAAAGCGAACCTGCACATTAAAGCTTGCAAATAAAAATGCGAATATCCCGTCAAAAACCCTGCGCAAGTTGCCAAGCAAGCCTGTATGGGTTACTACGGCCACATTTTCTGCGGTTAGCTGATAGCTTGCCCCAAATTCGAATATAGACCCAAAGCGTGCAAAGTTATACCATGCAAGGGCGGCACCTATCGCGGCGTATGGGGCGGCAAAAGCCAATATATTAGCAGCTAAGGTTTTACGTGCTTCCAATGAATCAAATGCCCCCTTTAATGGCATAAGGCGTATAATCGGAAACAGCAATACGGGAACCATCATAGACGAAAAAATCATTGTAGGCCTACACCCAACTGCCAATGCCAAGCAGGTCCCGGCAATAAACAAAAACCGCTTTTTAATCGTCTCATAGGAACCACCCTGTATAGCGCGAAGGATAGCAAACAAACCCCAAACCGAAAACATAAGCCCGCTTGCAATAGCTACCTCGTACTGAAAAGCCCTAACAGTAAGAAGCATAAGATTAGACCCAAATAGTGCCGCAATAAGCCCCGCAATGAATAGGGTATATGGTATACCCGATAAGTATTTTTTCACCAATTCCTTCCATATAAAGTATATTCCCATTGCCGTAATAGCCGAAAAAACAAAAGTGGCCATAGTAGCCGAAAGGTGCTGGTCACGTAATAAGTAATATGGCAAAAACAGCACAACAACAGGAGTTATGCCAAAATAGCTATAAAACAGGCCATTGTAAAACACATGGTCCCATGGCGCGTGAATATTATTGGTGGCCCTATACACCCTGCTATAGGGCTGGGTTGCGTTTAGCAGGCTTTCATGTGGTTCCATGTCTAAATGCAGCTGCCCCATTAGAAGGGCCTCTACCATATAGTCGTTTATGTTACGGGGGCTATATGTGTTTGGGTTCCACTCAAACCCGTTGCCGCTGCCGGGTACAAACCCTAAATCCATGGTGAAAACCATTACGGTAAATAATATACCTATGAACATAGCCACAACGCCTGCGTTTACACATCTTTGCCATATACGCTGCGCGTCAAAAACAAAGCGGCTAAACCCAAATTTTTTCCACAATAAAACCAGCGAAACAATAATAGTTAAAACAAAAACCCGGGCCCATTGAAACGCCCAAGGCAGCGGCATATTAAAGTATATATCGTCAATGCTGACCCGTGGGTCATGAACGGTTATTATCATATGCTCTACCGTGCCCATAGCCCCAAGTGGGATGTAGAAACTTGGTGTATAGCCATTAATAACCTGCACGGTGGTGTTTATATAGTTACCTGCATCCACGTAGCGGATGGAAACCGAAGCTGCCCTAACATCCAAATCCCCAAACCGCGGCCTTACAAATACCGTGCGAATGGGGTGATAAATATTTGAAATTATAAGTTCAGGATTAGGGGAGGGGGCCCATGGCGGGGCAAACATATCCCGCATAGGGGTATAGAGCCTTACATCATAACCTTCATATTCCAAGACATTTACCTCAGGGGGAATAAACCTGGTAGTCCAGTGCCTGAGGTTAAAAACCGAAACTTCTAATACAATCATGATTAAGTACACGGTCAGAAGCGTGATTAACACAGATGTAAGTGTCTTTGAAATACTAAGCCTTGGCAATTTAATCCCTCACTGTATTATAGAATCACAAACAAATCGGATAAAAACTGAAGAACCACAGGGTTGTTAACCCAGATTAAATTATTTTCTCCAACCATACCCCACGCGAATAGGATAAAACAACTAACCCCAATTGCGGTAAATGACAAGCGTCTAATAACCACGGCAGCGCCATCTCCCAGCTTAAGGGCTTCTTTATACACCAGGCCCATACATATTAATGACGGAAGTATAAAAAGCCAAAAAAAGTCCACAGTGTAGCGCCCAATAGCGCCAATAAGCACTGTAGATAAAATTGCTATAAACATCCCCACAATAACCATGCCTATAATCACAGGCGCGGCCCTTTTAACGGAGTCATTTTTACGAATAAAAAGTACCCCAGGTAAAAACCATGTTACAGGCAAAAGCGCCGCGCCAATTGTAGCAGTGCGCGCCATATAACCGGTAAAAACAAGCTGCGGCACGGTTGGCGATACAAATGGGAAGAAACTGGACTGCAGTCCAAAGTTTGTAAATAAGAAGACAAATATCCCATCATAGGCCCTGCGCAAGTTTCCAAGTAAACCTGTACTTGTTACCACCGCCACATTTTCACCTGTAAGCTGATATGTTGCACCAAATTCAAATATGGACCCAAAGCGCGCAAAGTTATACCACGCCAAAGCAGCGCCTATTACTACATAGGGGGCGGCTAAGGCCAAAACATTAACCACAATAGTTTTACGTGCCCCTAAAGAGCCATACTTGTCCTTCAAGGGTAGGAGGGAGCGTATAGCGGGCAGCAGCAAAACAGGAACCATCAAGGATGCAAAAATCATAGTAGGCCTGCTCCCAACAGCCAATGCCAAGCATATCCCGCCAAAAACCAAAAACCTGGTTTTAATATTTTCGTATGAATCGCCCTGTACGGCCCGAAGGATAAAATACAACCCCCAAACCGAAAACATTAAACCGCCAGACAGTGCTACCTCGTACGGCAAGGCCCTTACTGTCATAAGCATAAGGTTTGACCCAAACAGCGCGGCGGCCAGGCCGGCAAGGTAAAGGGTATAAGGAATATCCTCCAGATACTTTTTCGCCAATTCCTTCCACAAAAAATAAATTCCAATGGCCCCTATTGCCGAGAAAATGAAGGTTGCCACAGTAGACGACAAATGCACCCCCCGTATTGCATAGTACGGAAGCAGCAGAAGCACCACAGGGGTTATTCCAAAATAGCTGTAAAACCGGCCATTAAAAAAGACATGGTCCCAAGGCGTTTCAACGTTGTTCATGGCTCTATATATAATGCTATGGGGCTGTGCCGCGTTTAGTAAGCTTTCATGGGGCTCTAAATCTAAATGAAGCTGCCCCATTAAAAGCGCTTCTACCATCATGCCGTTTATGCACATATGTTCTTCATCATGGGGTGCCCAATCAAACTCATTACCGCTGCCGGGAATAAACCCGAAATCCACTGAAAAAAACATTGTCAGAAACAGTATAAGAATAAACACAGCAGTTACGCACCCACCCAAGCACTTTTGCCATCTAAGCTTCGGGTCAAATAATACATCGCTGAATTTATATTTTTTCCATAGCCAAATAAACGTGACAATAAATGAAAAAAGAAGAACCCTAGACATCCGAAAATTCCATGGCAGCGGCGTATTAAAATGAACTTCCTGTGCGCTAACCAGTTCGTTATGGAAAATTACAGATAAGCGGCTTACATCACCCATTGCCCCTATGGGAATGTGGAAACTGGGTGTGTATCCGTTAATAATATGAGTTGTATGTGTAATTATATTGTTCTCATCATGGTAGCGGATAGAAACATTAACGGCCTTAAGCCCGGAGTTGCCAAACTGCGGCCGTACAAACACCGTGTGGATAGGGTGGTTAATATTTGAAATCATAATCTCCCGCTGAAGGGGCTCTGTTAGCGGCTGCCATGCCTGTCTTTCAGGGGTAGGCCTGTCTACACGAAAGCTTGTGTGCTCCAGGGCGTTTACCCGAGGGGCAATAAATCTGGTTGTCCAGTGCCGCATGTTAAATACCGTGATTTCTAAAAAAATCATGGCCAAACAAATGAAAAAAAACAAAATTAACGCGGATTCAATTTTCTTAGCCTTTGCACTCCTGGATGCAGGCATACTAATCCCTCACTATCGTAAGTAAAATATTCGACTTAAACCCAAGGAACCTAATCGTATCAATTGTGTAACTAACGCCTTGGATTGTGCTCATAATGGCTTTTATATCCTTTTTGCTAAGCAGGTTTAAATTATCTTCCGACGCAAAAAAGGGTTTGCCAATGCCCCTTAGTATGCCCCTAAAAATTCGTGGCGGGAGCCAATGTATTATAGGCAGCACCGTATGAAGTTCGATTGGGTAGTATCTGTTTGGGGTTGTGATAAACACATATTTTTTTGTAACCCTTATACATTCGCGGATAAAAGCGGCTTGGTTATCCCTGCTGCCTACATGCTCTATAACCGCTGAGGAGAAGGCCAAGTCAAAGGCTCCGTCGTCAAATGGCATGTTTCTTGCGTCCCCTTGTGCGAATTTTAAGCCCGGCCAAGTTTCCTCCATCCAAGAGGCATCTTGGTCTGACAGGGCGGTTATGCGTTCAGGGTAGGGATATGTTTTTTCAAAAAAATTGGACGAATCCTTTTTCTTGTCGGCAGTTGCGCCCACATCCACAATGGATTGCATATTATCAAGGGGGATGCGGAGGGCTAGGGCGTTATATATTTTCATTCGGGCAGAAGATTCGGCCCTGTCGCGCCAGGATTGCTCCTTACCCGAAGAATAGGTATTCTCATTCATCTTTTACACCCCGCAAAATTTCCGCTACCTGCATAAAGCGCAGTTCGTAAGACTGTCGGCTATTTGACGCTACTGTTTCCAGTATCAACCCGCATACGAACGACATTATGCTTATAAGAATAATAAACAATGCCACAAATAGGGTAGGGAAGCGTAATACCAGCCCTGTGCGCAAATATTCTACTAAAATGGCAGTAAACGCACCGCCGCCTATCAGAAACAAAATTGATGCGATTATCCCAAAGAATGTAAAGGGCCGGTAATTTTTACAAAGCCTAAAAATAGTTTTTATGACCTTAAACCCATCTGAAAATGTATTAAGCTTAGAAAAACTGCCCTCGGGCCTGTCCGAATACTCTATGGGTACAGAGCGCACCAGCAGATTTTTATCTAAGGCAAATATTGTCATGTCTGTTTCCAACTCGAAGCCCTTTGTTACAATAGGGTAGGACTTTGCAAACAAATATGAAAACCCCCGATACCCACTCATAATATCCTTGATGGTGCCTTTAAACATAATGTTCACAAGCCACCTAACCAGCTTGTTGCCGCTATTATGGAAAGGGCGCTTATTTTCTGTGAAATATGTTGTAGACAGCCTGTCGCCTACTACCATGTCAACATTATCTTCCAGAACCAATTGGGCTATCTCTTTGGCATGTTTCGCAGGGTATGTGTCATCCCCATCCACCAGAATATAGCATTTGGCATGTATATCCCTAAACATAGAGCGAACCACGTTTCCCTTGCCCTGCCTATACTCTCTGCGCACAATAGCGCCGGCCTTAACTGCTATGTCGAAAGTGTTATCGCCGGAGTTATTGTCGTACACGTATATTTGGGCCTGGGGTAAATGGGTCTTGAAATCCGATACGACTTTTTCAATTGTTAATGCCTCGTTGTAACATGGAATTAAAACGGCTATTTCATCCACTAATATCACTCCTAACTCGGTACATTTCCAAAGCTTATATCAAAAACGCTCCACCAGTAAACATAGGAGTACTCGCTTACTACAAGCCTCATAAAGCGGTATGTTTCTTCGGGCTCAAACACAAAATGGCTTTCTGCCGCCATTGTTTCTATAGGTGCTAAACTCCATATAACCCCGTCTGTAGACGTATAAATTCTTAACCCCCTAGGGTAGTCACCGGGATGCCTGGAGGTGTTTAGGTGAATATAGTTAAAATCCACCCCGTCGTTAAACTCAAACATCATATAATCCCCCGGTTCCTGGGGCCTGCCCGTTGCCCACATTGGGTAATAGCTTCCTTCTCGCATAAGATTTAGTTCATTATTTACGTTACTTTCAAATCCTATAATCCTATCCCATACATCCATATCCAAACTGACATCAAAAGGCAGTACGCGCCTATACAGTGTAGAAACCCGTATGCCGCCAACCGTAATTTCCTTTACCTCCTCAAAATCGGGCCCCAGGTCCCTTCTCCTCCATTCGTATTCCAGACGCGAACCTAGGATATAATAATCGGCTGTGTGAATGCCCGCGAACGCAAAACTGTCGCGTTCCTCCTCCGTTAAAATTAAATTGAAATGCCGGCTATCTGCCGCGATTGTAATAAAGGGTTCTTGACTGCCGGCAATGGCGTACCGCGCCAAGTCGGCGCTGGAGACATACCAGTAATCAATTGTGAAATTGCGCTCTGCAAATCTTCGCCCTACTGCATTGAAATACACATGCTGGTAAGGATGAAAGCTTATTATCCATATTAGCAAGTAAGTCAAAGACATGGCAACCGTAATCTTAAACCCATACCGATACAGCTTCCCTTTCTGGCTAATGAATTTATAAGAACGATACAGCCCGTAAACAGCGATATACAAAAACGGAAGAAAGATGCTATATGCATGTCGCCAACCTTCATACATATTTATGCGAAGCAGAATGAACCCAAGTAAAGTACATGTAAACATTACCAAGAAGAAAAAATCATACAGATGCAGTTGCTTCCCCAGAACCCAAAACATAACCATAAGCGTAAACCCGACAATAAACATGACAATATACATTAAAGGAACCGTGATGCCCATCCATACCGGGATATAATGCCAAGGTACTTCCCTTGTTATCATCTCGCCAATGTAAAAATGGGTCCACATCCATGGCTGGAACCGGAGGAAATGAAAAAACGTGTCAATGGTGTGCTTAATGGGGTTTTCCCATGTAAACGGAGTAATTACTATATAGGCAGCAAAAGTTGCCAGTGCTAAGTGGAAGCATTTTTTGATGTGATGCCTTAAATTTTTGTGCATAACCCCATGTAAAATTGCGAACCAACATGCAAGCAGTAAAATGGAAATGCCAAGAATCCTGGTATTGGTGGCGATAGCAAGGGTGATAGCCGCCGGGATTATGAACGTCTCCTTCCGCTCGCATTCAAGCCAGCGCAGCACAAAATAAGAGGCGATTATACACCACGAGTAAAATAAGATATCCTTAATATTGAAAAATGATTCCCCGAAAAATCGCGGATAAAGGGCAAAAAATAATATCCCAATAACAGGAACAAAGTTATCGCCAAACCGCCTGCGAAGTATAAGATAAAAGAAAATACCGCCAATAAAGTAATTTACAAATGTAAAAGCGTGACGCATTAAAAATATTTCCCGGTACGACATCTCAAAGCCGCGTATATGCTCGGCCAGTACAGTTAAGGTTTGGAGCGCGACGCCATAATAGCGGTCCTGCCAGGTCATAAGATCCGGCGCGTAGCCCACCATATTGCGTACGTGGTAGCTATCGGAGGATGACATTAACCGTTCCATTACATAGGTATAGTTGGCCAGGCTGGTTGTACGCTCTATTCCTTCGTCTGTGCTAATGCCAAAGTCGCCATAAATAAACATGCCAATGATGGAATATATAACAAACAGTAAAATCGCAATATTTCTGCTTGTGAGAAACCGTTTTATGGCAGTAATGCTTATAGTACGTTTCATTGAATTCGCTATAGCCGGCGCTTTAGGTGTCAAGATATGTTTCCTCCAGAGTTGGCTTCTTTTGTAATATTATGTCCACATCTTTTTGTTCCAGTCCTGTGGTGTGTCGACAGATTGTGCACACTTGTATGCGGTAGTACAGGCTAACGCTGTCCGCGTTTGTATATGTGGTTTTATACGTGGTAGCCCATCTCCTTTATTTCGGCCTTGATTTCTTCCAATGTAACTGTTTCGGGAGAAAAAGTTATGTCTACACTTCCCTTCTTTGCCGAAGCTTTTACGGTTTTAGCGCCTAAATCCGACAGGGCGTTTTGTACCGCCCTTTCGCAGTGGGCGCATGTCATTCCTTGTACTTCCAACGTGATTTTTTGCATCTTAACCTATCCTTTCGTTGCTGCAGTTTCGATAACATTTCGGAATAATTTTCGCTGCTTCTGCGAACGCTTCAACGCATGATCAGCGAAAATTATTTGTCAAGGTTATCGGAAACTGCTATAAATGGGGCCGGAATCGACTTATTCCGCTATATATAGCGAACGCACTTGAGAACCGCGAAGCAAGCCAGAAAATCGCAATGCACCAATGCGTTTTTTGGCGCAGTCTGAGCGGGCTTCTCAAGCGCGTTCGCTATATACACCGCATGATATCATATTGGGGGTATGTTAATAAAGCCATAACCGTGCAGCAAAACTTGTTTCATAAATAAACTAGAGCATTTCGCTCGTAATATGTCAAAGGCTGTTTGGTTCTAGACTATTATGCTATTTTATGGGATAATAGGGATTGCACGGCAATAATGTCAGTATATATTTAAACAAGGAGGAGCATCAATGAAAGCAACAGGAATAGTGCGCCGGATAGACGGGCTAGGTCGGGTAGTAATACCCAAAGAAATCCGCAGAACCCTACGTATACGTGAAGGTGACCCACTGGAAATATTCACGGATAACGAAGGCTCAATTATTTTAAAGAAATACTCCTTAATAGGGGAACTTGGCAATATGGCCAAGGATTATGCAGCAAACTTAGGCCAATCATCCGGCCATATTGCGTGTATAGTGGACAAGGATCAAATTGTAGCTGTTTCCGGTGTATCTGAGAAAAAATTCTTAGAAAAGAGCATATCTCGCGAGTTGGAAAAAGTTCTCGACCAACGCAAATTGATATCCGCTTCCCGTGAAGACTCCGCTTTTGTGCCTATACTTAAAGAAGATGACCCAGACATATATGACAACCAGCTAATCGCCCCTATAATAGCCGAAGGCGATGTAGTAGGCGCGATTGTACTGCTTTCCCCAAACAAAAAAATGGGCGAGGTAGAAACCAAACTTGCTCAGGCAGCAGCTGGATTTTTGGGTAAGCAGGCGGAGTAGTATTTAATTTGCCCTAATTCGTCTATGGCGCTTGTTGTTTTGGTGTCCATTAGAGCAGTTTCGATAACATTCCGGAATAATTTTCGCTGATTCTGCGAACGCTTCAACGCATAATCAGTGAAAATTATTCCTCAGAGTTATCGAAACTGCTATAAAGTCACCCCTTGCGCCAATATTTAGAAAGGCCAGCGGAAATAAAAGCACGTAGACTATGGGTGTTAAACCCATTATAGTCTGCGAGTTTTGTTTCTGCTGGCCTTTCTTATGTAGTAAATGTGGGTTTTGATACAAATGGACAACCATTTTTCCGGTTTTGATGATACCGACAAAAGCGATTTTCATGCCGGGTTGGTGATGGAACCGCCCATATAGGCGTTTCGATTTGAAATGGGCTGAAGCAAGCCGGAAAATACAATGCTTCAATGCATTTTCCGGCGCAGTCTGAAGCCCAATTTCAAACGAAATCGCTATTATGGGCCGATAGGAGTATAGACATGAAAAAATCTATCAGTATCTGGAGTTTCTCGGGCAAAACGGTAAAGGAGTGCATAGCGCTTGCAAAGGAAGCAGGCTTCGACGGCATAGAACTGTCCTTGGACGAAACCGGCCCAACAGGCCTAGACGCAACCCCGGAAGGCTTAGCAGATATTCGAGCCTATGCTGAAGAGTTAGGCATTGCCCTGCCCAGCGTTGCATCGGGGCTATATTGGTCTAACCCGTTTACATCCGACGATGAAGCCGTACGGGAAAAAGGCATTAAAATTGCTGAAAAGCAATTGGAAATGGCCAGGGCTTTAGGGGCGAAAGGTATCCTTGTTGTGCCGGGAGCTGTAGGCGTAAGCTTCATACCTGGCTTTGCTACAGTAGACTACGACGTAGCCTATGACCGCGCCCTTCAGGCGTTTATGCGCTTAAAGCCAAAAGCCGAAGAACTGGAAATACACATAGGCATTGAAAATGTATGGAACCAATTCCTATTATCCCCTTTAGAAATGCGCGACTTTATAGATAAAATAGATAGCCCATATGTTGGGGCGTATTTCGATGTGGGCAATGTAGTGGCCACCGGCTATCCCGAGCAGTGGATAAAAATCCTTGGAAAGCGTATCAGCATGGTTCACTTCAAAGATTATAAGCGTGACGCCGGCGGGCTAAGTGGCTTTGTAGACCTGCTAAGCGGCGATGTAAACTGGCCCGCAGTAATGTGTGCCCTTAGGGCAGTGGGATACGACGGATTTGTAACAGCAGAAATGATTCCGTCATATACCCACTATCCCGACCAGATTATCTGGAACACCTGCGCTTCAATGAAGCGGATTATAGGTTCATGTTTTATACATTAAACCGTATTAATAATACATCACCATCTTGTACAATATATTCTTTTCCTTCAATTTTAACTTGCCCTCGTTCTTTGGCGGCGGTATAGCTTCCTGCTTCCATTAAATCATTAAAGGCGACCACCTCTGCCCGTATAAACCCGCGCTCCAAGTCGCTATGGATTTTGCCTGCCGCTTGTTGGGCTTTGGCCCCACGGCGGATTGTCCAGGCGCGTACCTCTTTTGGCCCCGCCGTTAGGAAGCTTATTAGCCCCAGCAACTCGTATCCGGCGGAAATAAGCCTTGCAAGGCCGTTTTGGCTAAGTCCCATCTCTTGTAAAAACAACGCTTTTTCTTCCGGGTCCAGGGTGGCGATTTCAGCCTCAAGTTTCGCACAGGACACAAATAGATTTGTGCCTTCCGATGCCGCAAATTCTTCCAAGGCCGCAAGGGCCGGGCCAGGGTTTGTTATATCCTCTTCGGATACATTGGCCGCATAAAGTACGGGCTTTTGGGTGATTAGTGTCAGGCTTTCTACAAGCTTTTGATCGTCAGCTTCAGGCCACACGATACTGCGGGCCGGCTGGCCTTCTTCCAATACAATCTTAATTTTTTCTAAAATTTCTACTTCCCGCGCCAGGCTTTTATCTGTACGGGCGGTTTTGGCTGTACGGGTCAGCCTGCGTTCAAGCAGTTCTAAGTCTGCAAAAATCAACTCAAGGTTTACTGTTTCTATATCACGCAGTGGGTCTATAGTATCGTATACATGGGTCACATTTTCATCCACGAAGCAGCGCACCACATGTACCAGGGCATCCACTTCCCGGATATGGCCAAGAAATTGGTTGCCCAAGCCCTCGCCCTGGCTGGCGCCTTTTACCAAGCCTGCGATATCTACCATTTCTATTGTGGCAGGGGTGACGGCTTTAGAGTTGTACATCTCACTCAGCCGCCCCAGCCTATGGTCCGGAACGGGTACATTGCCCACATTGGGCCTTACGGTGCTAAATGGATAGTCGGCGGCTTCGGCACCTGTTTGCATGATTGCGTTAAATAATGTGCTTTTGCCTGCGTTTGGCAGGCCTACAATTCCTAATCTCATTTATTCCTCCTAGTGGTTGTTTGATGTTTAAGTTCGCACTTGGTGCGAACTTAAACCACATTTTAGCACTCCATTCTGCAAAGGTTCAATGCAGAATGGAGTGCTCGTTTGATGTTTAAGTTCGCACTTGGTGCGAACTTAAACCACATTTTAGCACTCCATTCTGCAAAGGTTCAATGCAGAATGGAGTGCTCGTTTGATGTTTAAGTTCGCACTTGGTATTATACATCATCTTGAATTCAAGCAAAATCCGGCTATACTATTGCTATGATGTAATTTTTTGCTACGGCAAAGCTGCGAAAATTTGTCGTAGGCAAAATTGACTACAACATCTGACATGGAGGTGCATAAATGCCGGAAATAGGCAGCGAAAGAGAATGTACTGGTAACACCCAAGCTGCACCCGATGAAGTCGAATGGAAGGAGCCTGTAGATGACGACTGGGACGACTGGGACGATGAGGACGACTGGGGTGTTGAAGACGTAGATTGGGATGAAGAAGATGATTGGGACGAAGAAGACGACTGGGAAGAAGACGATGATTGGGATGATGATTAAGGGAGTTATCATTCGCAGCAAGTGAAATAAGTCAAATGAATTTATAAGGAGTGGGATATATGTCGCTAAAGATAAGAAACGCCATACTGCACATATTACGTAACGACGGCCGCCCGTCGGTATTTTCCGAATCGGAATTGGATATCGACAGCGAGGTGTGCGAAGCGTTTATAACCAAGCATGTAAAAAAACTAATGGATAACCCGGGGGTACGCACCGCGACCTTTAAGCCGGAATCCAAGTTGTATCAGTATTTGGGCGCATTCCAAGCCGGCAATGCGCATTTTAAGGAAACAGCTACCGGCATAGCGCAAAAGCTTGATGAAATCATGAAACGCTACCCCAGCATCCCCCCATGCGACCTGCTTTTGGCACGGGTCGGCAGTAAAAACGGCGAGTATTTCGCAATTTTGCAAATGGGTTATCACGAAGTGTACGCCCATAGCTCCAAGGGTGCGGATAACCAGCTAACCCTGTGCTCGGCCTTGCCCTTTGCTACCGGCAAAGTGGAATATGCCTGCCTGGTTGCCCTAGACGGGCCGTCTATGCCAATTAGCATATTGGAAAAGCCAGCCGTAATTGACGGCGAGGCTGTACTGTATTTTTCCGAACTGTTCCTGGAGTGCGATTCCAGCCCTTCAAAAAAAGAGCAAGCCAAGCTAATAGATGAAATTAACGGGGAGTTCGTGCAAGAATATTACAATAACAGCCCCACGATACAGGCCAAAATAAAAACAGCCCTGTTGGAAGAGGCCGAGGAAGCAGAAGGCTTTGTGTCTATGGACAATGTCGCCGCCCAGGTCTTTGAAGCAGGGGATGAACTAAAACTCCAATATATAAACACTTTACGAGATGCGGGCATACAGGAAGATTTACCCTTGGGCCAACGAGTAGTACGCCAGCAGTTTGGTACGCAAAAAATTAAGGCCGAAAATGGCGTTGAAATAAAATTCCCGGCAGAACTTGCGGCCCAAGGCGAGGAAGTGGAAATCACCACCCATGTCGACGGTACTATTAGTGTGCTGTTTAAGCACTTGCGTACAGTGTGATGGGAAACAACAAAACAATCTGGAGGCATTTGTATGAAATATGAGTACAAAAATCTAAAAATTGCAAAAGATGTAATTTTCAGGTCAAAAAATGACCCAACAATAAATGTTGGCAACCCGGAAGAATTTGAAAAAGCCTTAAACGAGTTAGGTGCAGATGGTTGGGAACTTATTCAAATACTTGATCCCAAAGGGTTCTTGGGTCTTGGCGATACAGGCTATTGCGTTTTTAAGCGGCAAATAGGCTGATTTCGCTATAGCAGGTTAGAGTTGCAGTTTTCAAAAAAAGCTAAAACCACGGGACGCGAGTACTAAGCCCCGTGGTTTTAGCTTTATATATCTTTCGAACATTTATATTATAGCGATTTCGTTTGAAATTGGGCTTCAGGCTGCGCTGAAAAATGTATTGAAGCGTTGCATTTTCCGGCTTGCTTCAGCCCATTTCAAAGCGAAACGCCTATATGCTTTAAAACTTGTGTGACTTCGTCAGTTCACCAATAACAAAATCAGTCCTATCAGCAAGGGGTAAATCCTTGGGAATATATACCAGGTTTGCGTCTGCTTTTTCGTATAACTCCCTTGTCTTGGCGTCAAGGGTTTTTTGGAATTCATCGTCCCCTCTTCGAATCTTATCATCGTCCTGCATAGACACAAAATAATCTTGGCAATAAAAAATAATATCGTAATAGGCCGTCCAGGTATTTGTAAATGATTCGGCTACCTTTATTAAATCTTTCTCGTGTTGAGTCGGGTTTGCTATAAGCATGTCGTTGTATGCCATTGTGCTGATAGGCGTTCTGTCGGAAATAATAAGGGTACCGTTTTTGGTTGCCCTAACACACTGTACTATATGCATCGCAAACAACTCTAACTGGGCAGGCATATCAAAGCTGCCTTGGTTATACAGCAAAATGGCGTCGGCAGTAGGGCTGTTGCGCGCAGGTTCTACCAGTACTTCACAGTTAACCCCTTGCTCTTTTAACCGGGATGCTACGGAGTAAATTAAGGTTGTTTTACCTGCGGCATTTGTTCCGTCAAATGCAATAAGCAGCTTGTCTCTAATCATATTGACCTCCAGATTTATTTATTTTCTACATAATTTTACACGATAATAATAACTTATCAACATGCAAGGGTTGACTCCTGGTAAAATACAGATATAATTTTATTTATCTATAAAATATATAGGCATATTGAAGGAGGTTATTGTAATCATGGACGGAGCCCTATTCTGGAACGCCACAACTGAAGAACTAAAAAAAGGCTACACCCATAACCGGCAAGCCAGCAAATATACCTGTCTGCTATGCGGGGAAGCCTTTGAAACCGGTGTCGTTTACCCTATGGGAAATGCCCTGTACGATGCCGAAAAAGCAGTGGATACCCATGTAAAATCCCAGCATCCGCCAATCTTCCAGCATTTACTGGGCCTTGGCCGTATCTACACCGGCCTTTCGGCCGGCCAGTCGGAACTTGCAAAACTATATCAAGCCGGCCATTCGGATAAAGAAATAGTGGCCTTAACAGGCGCAAACAGCACATCTACAATCCGAAACCAGCGCTTTGCTATCCGCGAAAAATATAAGCAGGCCAAAGTGCTGGTTGCTCTGGTAGAACTAATGGAAGAACACCATAAGAAAAACCTAAAACAAAGCGAAAACAAACTGGTAGATATTCACCCCGCAGCCACCAGTATAGACGAGCGTTATGCCATAACCCAAGCCGAAAAGGAAGATATACTAAAACGCTATTTCGGCCCTGATAATAAACTGCTAATAAAAGGCTTTCCCGCAAAGGAAAAACGTAAAATAATTATCATACAAAAGCTGATAAACGACTTTGAAGCAAATCGCCAATACACCGAAAAGGAAGTAAACGACATACTAAAGCGCTACTACGACGATTATGTATCCGTAAGGCGGTGCATGATTCAATATGGATTTTTGGATAGGAACGGGGACGGAACGCAGTATTGGGTAAAATTGTCATAATCACACCTTCTCCCAAACCCTTGCCGCCAGCACAGTCATATCATCCTTTGGCAGGCCGGCCAACCGTTCGGCCTCTGCCAATACATATTCCGCCACATCCTGCGGGTTGTGGAATCTGCAATTTTTAAGTACCTCTATCATCCAGTCTTCGCTGTCTCCCAAAACCGTGGCGCTGCCGGATACGGCTTCCGTAACGCCGTCTGTTACCATTACGATAATATCGTCATGTTGCAGCTGCCCCTCGGATATTTCCAAATCTACGTCGTTAAGCATACCAATAGGCAAAGATGACGAGCGGAGGACCTTCACCTTTCCGTTACGCAATATAAACGTAGCCGCCGCGCCAATTTTAATAAACTCCGCATCGCCTGTGTATAAGTCTACAGAGCAGATATCCAGGGTAGAAAATGATTCTTCGCTGCTTTTTAGCACCAGTACGGAGTTGATCATTCGCACGGCTAAGTCTTTGTCGAAACCGCTTTCGATAAAGTCCTCAAGCAAACCAACGGTAGCGGCACTTTCACGCCGGGCCCTTTCCCCGCTGCCCATGCCGTCACTAAGTACAAGCAGGCATGTACCGTTAGATAAATCCATAAACGAATAACTGTCGCCGGAGCCCTTAGATGTTTTAGCCCGGTGGGCAACACCGGAAGTCATGCGCAGCTTCTGGTCCTCGATAAACCGTGCGCTGCATACCCCCTTTTTAATATCGCATTCGGTTTGCTCCAGCCGCATACGCCGCTTTAGTACGCTGTTAAGTACCGGGCGGATTTCGTTTGCACAGGATTTATCTTGGCTGCAAGGCTGGTGGTTTACCGTTACGCGGTATTTCCCGGCCTTATTCTCCAGCACTATCACGCTGTTTACCTCAATTTTTTGCTTGAGTAAGGCCAGAATCATTTCTTCCTCCAGCCCGTCATGGAATTTAAGGGATATGTCAATTTCATCTGAAAGCCGTTTAACTATCCCCGCAACACCTTGTAATTGTTGGCTTACTAACTCACGGCTTTCCGCTATGCGGTTATGCCAGCGCAGATTGTTTTTGTACAGCGTGAAAATTCCGTTAAGTTCCCGCAGTAAAACTTCCGAGTTTGTACATGTTTTAAGAAAACTCTTATCCATATCCTCTGGCCCGGCGGCACCTTTTTGGGCGCAGGCGTTTAATAATGTGAATATATATTGGTGGGTAAGGTATAAATCATCTTCCCAGCACCGCACCTGGTTAGGGCAGCCGCCGCAAGCCCGGCTGGACAGGTCATCTATTAACAGTGAGATATCATGCTTGTTAAGGGAATGCTTGGGCTTAGACAAGCCGCTGAAGGTGTCGGCAAGCTTTTCAAAAGCTGCCGAAAATTTATCCAGCCGCCTGGTAGTTTCCTCTTTGATTTTATCCATATAATCATCGGCGGAATCCAGCACCGGGGTAATGGCCGAGGCCACATTAAAATAAAATGACTGTGGTGTAAGCATAAACACCATCCCCGCTGCAATAATCGCGTACACCAGGGAAAACGCCAGCATAGAAGGCGCTATCATAGCCAGGGCAGCCCCCCCAAGGCCCGTAACCCCGGCAATAACCGCAATCCGCCCCCAGCGTTTGCAAAACCCGCCTCCCATACCGGCAACACCTAAAACTGCCGCAAGCCCCGTATCCCAATGCCCGGCAATATGCAAAAACAGCCCAAGAAGCAGCCCCGCCGCTGCCGCCATAGAGGGCCCGCCCTTAAAAGCCACAACACATAGCACATACACGCAAAAGAAAAACCTAAGGGGCATAGCCCCTACATATATATCGCTGGCCCCGGCAATAATCCCGGCCAGTATTACCGTAAGGGCGATAATATCCTCCCCGGACAGCAAATTAGTGCGCCGGCGCCTGGCCGTTAATATTACATGTGCCCGCTTAACAATAAGAGTAAGGGAGCCTGCAAGTACCGCTTCAATTGCCGCAACGGAGAACAAAAACGGGCTGGCGTTATAAATAAAGGCAAACCCGACCCCGGCCACCAGCATTGATACAGCCGCCCCACCCGCCACATACGGCAGTTTAAGCCAGCCCCGGGATACACGGGCATCCCGCCCGGTTATCCGCGTTCCAATAAAATAATAGGCACACAGCAGCCCTATAGCCAATAAGTATCTAAGGGTTAGCGGCTCTGAAACCCGTGTGGCAAGGCCTAAGCTTAAAAAAACCGCCGTCAAATAAAAAGCCCGCCCGGCCCCCATAAACACCGCAAGGAAAGGGATAGCTAAAGGGTTAACAAAGGTAAATACCATAGTACGCCCTATAAAAAACCCAAATGCCCCAACCAAAACCGTGGCAATATCCCGCCTGGATACAAATGAACCCGTACGGCGCTTACTAAGGGAAAGGAGTTTCATTGTAATCACCTGATTTCTGTAGTCGTAGAGGCCCAGCCCTTAGCCCCCTTCTTTAGAATAATGTCAATAACTTAACGGCTGGTAGGAGCTAGAGAAGCCCCCTTCTTTAGAAGGGGGTGGCCCGAAGGGTCGGGGGTTGTTTACAAATCAACCCAACCCAGCAACCCCCGCCGCCTTCGGCGGCACCCCCTTCTAAAGAAGGGGGCTTTGTTGGGCCCCTCGGGGCCCCATGGGGTTTGTCCCAATATAATAAACCCGCCTGGTAGGCGGGTTTTGTCATACGGTGGGGTAGGGGAGTGATAGATTTTAGGTTATTGCGTCCGGGGTTTAGGTCAGTTCATTTGCACAGCTGTTTTTCATATCTACGCGCCCGTCGGGCAGGAATTTCACGCCTTCAGCTTCCAGCATCCCCTTTCGCATATCCGCGAATTGGCCGCCGGTTACTGTGCCGTCGGCCATTACAACCCGCTGCCAGGGTATATCTTCCGGGCAGATGCGCATAGCCCGCCCAACCTCACGGGCAGAGCGGGGGCGGCCCAGTATACGGGCAATTTGGCCGTAGGAGATTACCTTGCCTGTGGGTACTTTTTTAACGGTATCATATACCTGCTTATAGAATAGGTTCATGCAATACGCTCCTTGAATTGCCGGTACAGCGCCGTTTCTAACATCTGTCTAGCACATTGGCGGTGACAAAGATATTTCTGGCACTAAACGCAAGCGGGCTTTCTTTAAGCGCAAAAAACCTATAGTCGCCTTTTAGGTTGCTTGGAAAGAAAGGATCTTGCAGTACAAAGCGTTTCTTAAATACCCATCTGGGTATCGGAAGCTTATAGGTTTTGGCCAACTGCTCTGCCGTTGCGGCTAGAAAAGCATCTATTTTAACTTCAATTGGGGCCGGTTCGTCAACAAGCCTGTCGTGGGCTGGGTTTCTTTTCATATCGTCTAAGAAGTTGCTTAGTATATGCCAGAAGATTTTCCAGTTTGTGCAGCTTTCTTTTGTAAAAGTATCACTGAGGGTATAGTTCATCTATGACCTCCTGGATTATATACTTTGTTTTTGCTTGGAATCGTGTGATGGGGTAGTATTTCAGCATTACCGCTTCTACGGCGCTATAGTTATTTATTTCTAAATGCTGTATTAGGCTTTTTATGTCATCCATCTCGGATTCACTTTCCGCTCTGGAAGATAAACATTTCATTGCAAGCATGTATTCGGGCGTTGCTACTAGGATGTCTAGGTTACTTAACTCAACATGTGGTTGAAACTCGGCGTTTTGGGACATAAACCCTTTTACGCTGTCGTTAAGCCAATTCTTGGGCAGGTTATGTTTTCTTGCGGTTGTTTCTATACATTCATATATGATACTTTTAGGTTCGAATATTGCGTCAATGTCGTGGGTGGATTCTCTTGTTTTTAAGACAAGGCACATAACCGCGCCGCCAACTAGGGCAATCTTTCCTTGAACGTTTCTTGTTTTAAGTTCTTCGTTTAAATGTGCTAGGTTTTCCATAATGGCATTTTTGTCCATTGTATATGAAGAACCGAATAAATCCATAGGAGGCAAATTAGCCATCTTGAACACCTCTTGCATTATTTTCTCTAATTGATTCTATTATTAACTTCTTCAAACATAGCAATCATTGTGGGATTATTTTTCGTTAGCTTTTGAACCGTCAAGTCTTCAAGCTTGTTATTTGCAGAGCCTAAATGCTTCTTAAACAGCCTTAGTGCTTCTTTGATATCTTTGAGTTTCTCAATTACATTGTCTATTCCGTCTACTGCTTCCTCATATCTATCGTGGGCAAACCCAAGACTCTTGTCAAAGCTGGTTTTAAAACTAAACAAATCATTTTCAAAGTTTGTGATATCTATGTTTTGACTTTTAACTAAAGCCAATTGGGTTTTGTACGTCAAAGTGTTTAGTGCGGCGTTTCTTAATACAGTAATCATTGGTATAAAAAATTGCGGACGTATTACATACATTTTGGGGTACCTGTAAAACTTATCTACAATACCGTCATTGTAATATTCATTATCTTGCTCTAGCCGTGAAACAAGGACTGCATACTCACAACCTTTTTGGTTGCGGTCTTTATCCAGTTCTTTTAGGAAATCCTCGTTTTTCTTCTTTGTTGCGGTTGTATCTGCCTCATTTTTCATTTCAAACATTATAGATACTATTTCGTTACCCTCATCATCATAATCCCTAAATATAAAGTCCCCTTTGCTTCCTGTAGACGCATCGTTATCTTTTTCAAAATAGGCATTTTTAAATGCCGACCGATGTCTGTCAAAGGAAATTTTACAATGTTGTTCGAGGGTTTCTCCAAGCATTTTTGTGGACTGTTTCACGTTGAAGTCCTTATAATAAGCAACTTCGTCGTCCTTTCTGCTAATCTCATTTTGATGCAGTTCTTTAATTTGCGATAGTTTTAAAGCAATTTCGTTTTCTTTTGATTTAAGGTCGTTAGCTAATGTATCACGTTCCTTTGATATTTCAGCTATGGCATTTACGGATTCTTGCTTTAGCTGTGCTTCCTTGGTTGTGAAGTTACCCTTTAGTTCCGATATTTCAGTGTCTTTCTTGGCAAGTTCTAACGCAAGCATGTGTTGGGATTTTTCTTCTGCTGTTTGAAGTTCTACTTTTAGTGTTGCGATTTCGGCTTCCTTTGCGGACTTTTCTTCAATCAGCCGTTTCTCAACATCAGAAATAGCAAGCGCTTTTACTTGCTCGCTCTTATCAAGTTCAGACTTGAAAGAATCACGCTCTTGTTCGACCTTTTTAAGAGCCTCTGTAATGGCAAGCTGCTTATCTTTTTCAGACATGTCGTCTCTTGATTTCAATTCTGCTTCTAGTTTTGCAATCAATGCATCCTTTTTTGACTGCTCCTCAAGTAGTTTTGACGTAGTTTCGGCCGTAGCAATTTGAACAGCATCCTTTTTTGCCGCAAGGAACAGCTTCTCCCGTTCTTTTAACTCATTATCAAACTGCTCGTCGCGCACTTGCTTAATAATGTCTGCTAAACCAGACTCATCAGGTGTAAATACTTCATTGCAATGAGGGCATTTTAGTTTAGTCATGAGAACCATCCAATCTATGAATATTATGTTAGTATCTGCCGCTGCCGCCAACAGGCCTTAGTATCTTATTTCTCATCAAATACAACTTTTGAAAGAGCACTAATTATTTTGCCCAGTTCATTTTCAAAATCCCTTGTATTATCAATACATCCTGTAGTTGCATGAGCAATTTCGTGAAACAAGGTTTCAAAAAAGGAGCCTATATCTTTAAGCTGCGAGCGCTTAATAATAATTATATCTTCAACGGGCTCGTACACTCCAAGGGTGTCGCCACTGGTAATGCTGTTAATATTGTTTGATATATGAATCTTGCTGCGATATTCATTGTCCCCATAGAACTTGAATGCCTTCTCTCTCAAATTCCAAATTTTCAACTCTTGCTCTGTTAATGAACTCTCACTGACAAAATCATACTCGAAAGCGTCATTGTATTCCATTTTAGCAATATCCAATGTGCCTATTGGAGTGCCATCATAATCTTTTTCTAAACTCACTTTTGAGAAAACCGTATCCGGGACTATAAGAACCTCACGGCCTGATTCACGAATAATTTCCTTATCTTGCTCGTTCATGCTAAATGAATCGCTTGATGAAATAACCACAATTTTTTTCTGCTGGTTATACATTTTTATTGCGTGTACTTGAATATCCAGCAAACGGGCTTCATCTGCCTGTGTGCCGGCGCTATACTTGTCAAGTTCCTTGATTAGCAACTCAATTACTTTCTCGTTTGCGCTTTTTAGCACCATTTTTTTAACCGTTTCAGAGTATGCCGTTCTTCCTACATGGCTGCGCTCGCGGTTTAGTGCTTTCTTTAACGCGGCATTTGTTTGGGTGATGTTATAGTCAAACAAATAATTTTCTTCTTCTGCAACCTTTACCCCATGCACATAAATGAACGCTGTCTCCCGTTGTTGGGGCTTTTCGTAAATCTCGCCAAAATCGGAAACATCCAGTGGTATTGTGTCATTGAAGTATAAGAACATGTTTTTAGCCAGGTTAACGTCTTCATCTTTGACGCCAATTACAAATTCTGTGCCTGCCATTTTTGGTTGGCTTGGGGCTTTAATCACCGCGTTTAGTGTTTTAACATCATCAAACCCAATTTTTGGAACCATATCTAATGTAATATCTCCATATGGCGTATAAATCTGAATTGAGATTTTATGTCTGTAAAATACAGCTAACGCATCCTTTAGCCCCACACCAAACTTCCCAATTACACCTTGTGCCTTGGCCTTTTCGTCGCTTTCGTTTTGGGTGAAATGCTTGTACTGCAAACCTCTACCGAAATCACGAATATGCCATAAACCGTTGCTGCCTTTAGTTATTTCGATGGGCTTTGTTCTTGTAATAACCATTTCATCCAGGGCATTTGCAATTACTTCTCTTACCCCATGGCAAACTTCCCAATTTTCTAAAACATTTTCAATGTTTAAGTCGAATGTTCCTGTCATATATGTAGTATCCACTGCTGACACCTCTGATGGTTATTTTATTTGTATACCGCATAAACATCAATTTCTTCGATCGAATTGTACTTTTTTTCTAATCCAAATGATTCCATTGCTCGTCTACCCTTAGGTGGTACGCCGGCGGATTTTATCTCTATAATATCCCACGATGTTTGTTCAAGAGACTTTTTTATCACAAGTTCCGGCGATACCATTCGGCTATTGATTGCCCCAAAACGTATCATCATTACAGCACCATTTTTAGCAAGCATTGCCGATTTGTTCCAAATATAGTTTAACTGTGATGTAAATGTATTTACATTTGAATGCTTAATCTGGCTTGCGGTAGAATATTCTATTTCCTCAGAGCCGCCAGAAAACCAATTACGTATCCATTGATCCTGCATGTATGTTTTTAGACCGTAGTAAGGAGGCGAAGTAATCAAAAAGCCTATCTGTTTGTTTTGAACTTGTAGATTCTTGCGAATGGTGCTGTATACATGTGGTTGGCAACTATTGCCTTGTACTATCAACCCGTACCCATCGGGCAATGTTTCCCCATAATATAGATTTGCACGCTTTGAAATCACTTGTAAAACATCAACATCTTCTGCTTGCAGGTTGTTGCGTGTCCAATAATTAACCGCATATTTGGGCTTTGGGGCATATGTTCTTGGTGCTTGATTTGAAAAATATGAAGTAGATTGCTTGCCTTTAGGCCCATGTAATGCCCCAAGCATTATTGCTTTCAAGGCTACTCGTGCAGGCGAAGCACAATTTTTCAACAGTGAGGCTCTGATGCGGCATATGTCTGATAGTGTTTGAGGCGCATATGCTAAATGCCAAAACTCTCCTGTGGGAACAGGAACAGCCTTGTAATTCTTTAAAATATAGCTTGCTGCTTTGATAATTTGGTTTGGTGTTACACTGGCTATCTTCGCTTTTGCAATAGTAGCAGCTACTGGGTTGCTATCTATGCCTATGGTATGCAGCCCTTTCAAACGCGCCGCAAAGTTAGTGGTACCTCTCCCGCAAAAAGGGTCAAAAACACAGGTGCTTTCGTCAATCAATGAATCAAATTCATCCAAAACACTCATAGGAAACCCCAAAGGAAACATAGTGAAATAGGGGCATATTGCGTTGAGGCTATGACTATTGTTCATGGGAGTCCACATTTTTAAGCCTTACTGCTTTTTTATTATCTTCGCGGGTAAACAGTTCCCATTGGCCTGGATAAGCGTAATCTAGGAAGTGTAGTGTGTTGCTGTAAGCAAATTCCTTATTGTTATATCCATCCGGCAGATGTTCTATAAGAATGTATTGGATGCGCCCATATGCAATGCCATTCGCTTGGTCGGTTATCGTATTTCTAGGGTCAACCTTTGCCTTTTCAAATGCTTGCCGCCGTATCGTCTCTAGCGCATCTATCTGTGACGTATTTTCCGCTACCTCTTCATGTCCATTATCACTGTCTCCCAAATCAGTATTAACTATATGGCTGCTCTCGGATAAATAGCCGTGAAATCTATTCTTCAGCCTGCTTGCATATAAATCGCATTCACCTTTGCAATAATCGGGATCCTGCGTTTGAACCATCTGCTCAAACGACAGCACCCGTAAAGGGACAGGATATGGTTTCCCGCTTACAGAACTCCAAAAAGCACCTTGCCCAGGAATAGGTTCATTCAAAAGAGAACTTAGTATATCACCGCTAAAGTGCGCATTCGCCCCCTTAACATTTTGTAAATCCTGAGCCGAAAGCAAGTGGAATATAAACCAATTATCGCCTTGGCTTAAAATATCATTGGGGATACTGCCCGGTTGTTGCGTAATCATCAAGGCCCCTAAATCATATTTCCGCCCCTCTTTTACCCATGAGATATATGGCTCTGCCGCCGGAACATTTGGCAGCAAAACCGATTGTGCTTCTTCAATTACGGCAATTGTAGGAATTGTCTTGGAGTCGGCCTTCGTGAATTCAATTTGATTATGGTCAAAAATTTGTTTGAGAATTATTCCGCTAAGAATTAACGCTTGCTCACCGGAGAGTTGCGAAACGTCAACTATACACAGCTTTCCTTCCGATAAGGCAAGCTTAAGCATTTCAAAGAACTGACTTCCCGGGTCATGTAAAGCCCGAATTATTACGGTCATGTTTGCACGTGCGGCAAAAGCTTCTGCTTCTTGACTGTTTTCTAAATTTAATATTCTGCTGATGGTTTCTTTATCCGCTTCGTTTTTATGGGCGTAAATAAGATTAACAAGTTCTTCCCATTTTGAAGAATTTAAGCCTTTTAATTTCCTTACATTTTGCTGGTCTTGCTTATCTTTCGAAAGAGCAATGGAAATGATGTCTGTTGGCCGAAATCTGCGTATATCAAGCTTAATCCCGCTTGCAACGAAAGACCGATAGTATCCGCTTGGGGCTTCTCGTGATGTAAACACAATTATCTGATCGTTAAGGGCCGTTACATCACAAAGCCCCGGGCGTCCTTTATCATCGGGCCAGAAGTATTCGCCGTCTCTGTCAAATATAACAGTCCCTACAGGTACGGCTCGATCATTTTTCTTTTTAACCGTCGGTGTTTCTTTGTACAGTTCTGAAAAGAGAAGCTTGTTCAAGTTTGATTTTCCAAAACCTGCCCGGGCAAAAACAAAGGATCTTCTCGCCACCAGATCATTAACAGGGAATCTTACAGGTATCTTTGGGGAACATATCCGCATCCAATCAAGCGGCTCCAAAAGCACCCTTGCATCGCCCCCGGTATAAATAAACTCACCCAAGGCAAAAACGCCAATCTCTGCCCCATTTTCGCTTCCACCGGCTAGGAACTTGAGGATTTCATCACTGGGAAAAGCCACAGGGCTTCCAACATGAGGAATTCGCCTATGGGAAGGGACAAAAACCACCTGACTGCCGCGAAGCCTCAACCCACCTAAAACCCTAATGCTAACACGATATTTTAAGTACTGTTCTCGAAGGTCCTCTGGAATCGGCCTTCCGTCTCGGACAGAACGAATATTATAGTCTTCCCCTGCTCCGGATGATAATTTCCCGTCAGACGAAATGGACGCAATTCGTCCAAGCACAGCTTCTTCCGGGGTCTCTAATTGAATTAACAGGAATTGGCCATACATGGGAATATTATTGAAACTACTTTGATACGGCAATACAAGATCTGCATGGAATTCCATTCCCCCATCCGTAAAGCCTTTGAATGTTCCAACTACCATGTTTGTCGAAAATAAAGTTTCCATCGCTCTTGCCTCCTAATATCTTGCGGATGCCGGATTATTATCCAGCAGTAAATACGAATCCAAAAGCGGTGAACGCTCTCCAAGTGCTGCCCGTATTGAGCCGAGAATTTGATGCTGAACAATATCCATGTCAAAATCAACTAGTGAGGCGTTGTTATGCGCTCTTTGGAGACTAAGCGGATAGAATGGAACAGGAAATCCATCCAGTGCATCTGCCAGTAAATATCCTAAGATGGTGTGCGCTTCATTAACTTGAAAAGTAAGCAAATCTATCGGCCAAATAGGATCATGTTTTTTGTTGCCGAATTTGACGAAAAACATCTTGCCAGCGACCATATTGTTAATCTCTCCACGGTCGACGGTATCATCTTTAGCGTATTCAGTCCAAATGTATGCCTTTTCCTCAATCTCCCGGGGTATTTCTGTATAACAGGGGTAATTCGTTACCATAACATTTTCAATATGCATCGCCAACCGATAACGCTCCAGTACTTTACTGTGTTTTGCAACGCCAACTACATATATTTTGCGATTGCTTTTTTTGTAATGTTGCTCTATGCACTCTTTTATTCCATCCTTGAGTTTAGTAAAGAGCCCTTTTGAGAACACCTTGCTTCGCAACTGGCCGTCAAAAACAATAAGTGTGTCCGTCCCAAAATCTTTGTCACGTAAAACTGAGAAAAGCGTGGCCCATTCTACTAACTCCCGGTAAACTTGCACCCATGAAGTCTTGACCGGTTCATCGGGCTTTCGATGATTTATCATTGGGCTTAGCTGGGTTAAATCTGAAACGCCTAAAAAATGCATCATTCTTCGCAATGCGTCAAATTGAACATTGCTGTCATCGTTGATTTTATTATTCAAGTTCTTGATAGGGGTTGTTGGAGTAATTACATCCATATAGTACTCATTATTGCTTGAGTCAACGACACGGATAACTTGTACAATAAATGGATCAAATTGCAGCTGATTGTTTCCACCATCGGTTCCTACGATGGATATTGAGGTTGTTGTTCTTGGATGAATGCGCCGCACACCACCGGCTAAAACACGAACTTCAGAACTGAGAGTGTCCAACAAATTGATATCTTGTTGCATACACTCAATCATGTGCGCTTGAAGCCTATATATTACATTAATGTCTAGCATAGCCAGTCCCTCTCGCTACATAGTAAAGCCGACAACTAAGAAAATTTCATTATAGCAATTAACCTTTAAACCGGCCTCTCCTGTCACCGAAAACACGTTGAAGCGTTCGAGATTTTCGTCTCGAGCGAGATCGTTTAGGGGGGAATTGCTATACATCAAGGCCTTATGGGGCACATAATTTTTTTGCGTGTGTTCCATATCAAAATAGCATAAAATCTACCGTGCTTCAACATCCTATGACATTATTCACAGAAATCAATGTCCACGATTGCTCAATCGTGGACATTGATTTCTGTGAACATTCTTACGCCGCCGTTCTCATATGTATAATAAAAACCGCGGGGGTTTTGCATCGTAACCGTAAAATAGCCCCGGACATATGAATCCACTGAAAAAAAAGCTACACTCCAAATAAAAGGAGTGTGGCTTTTTGTGTCGCCTAAAAAAGAAAAGAACTGTATAATATGCGGAGTCCCC